>Ga0105053_10011062_pt1 | contig 11122 bp, 10 predicted proteins | sample BON01_FD_78093 | JGI IMG/M metagenome (GOLD analysis project Ga0105053, IMG submission 78093) | Freshwater microbial communities from Lake Bonney liftoff mats and glacier meltwater in Antarctica - BON-01 | ecosystem: Environmental > Aquatic > Freshwater > Ice > Glacier meltwater | place: Lake...
CTACGCTACCGTGTCGGCAAACCCCGAGGTGGTGGCCGCCTACCTGGGAACCACCGAAGCCTGACACGCCAATGCGCCAGGTCGCCGACCTGAACGCGGGGTATGGCGAGAGCCATATCCTGCACGGCGTGTCGTTCGACGTGCGCGAGGGCGAGGTGGTGACCCTGCTGGGCCGCAACGGTGCCGGCAAGACCACCACGATGAAGTCGATCATGGGCCTTGTGGGCCGGCGCGCCGGCTCCATCCGGTTCCGCGGCGAGGAGCTGGGGCAGCTGCGCCCCGACCTGATCGCCCGCCACGGCATCGCCCTGTGTCCCGAGGAGCGCGGCATCTTCGCCTCGCTGAACGTCACCGAGAACCTGATGCTGCCGCCGCGCATCGCCGAGGGCGGGCTGAGCGTGGAGCGTATCCACGCGCTGTTCCCCAACCTGAAGGAGCGCGCGAACAGCCCCGGCACCAAACTGTCGGGCGGCGAACAGCAGATGCTGGCGATTGCGCGCATCCTGCGCACCGGCGCGCGCCTGCTGCTGCTGGACGAGCCGACCGAGGGACTGGCGCCGGTGATCGTGCAGCAGATCGGCCGCACCATTCGCGAGATCAAGGCGCTGGGCTTCACCGTGCTGCTGGTGGAGCAGAACTTCCGCTTTGCCGCCACCGTCGCCGACCGCCACTACGTGATGGAGCACGGCCGGGTGATCGACATGATTCCGAACGACGAACTTGATAGGAACATGGACAAGCTGCACGACTACCTCGGCGTTTGAACGGCCGGTTCCGGCCGTCGCCGAAACGCGATAACGGGCAGAAGACCACCGCCTCAGTGGCTGCCCCAACAAAGGGAGACTCCGATGCACATTTCTCGTCGCTCGCTTCTCGGCTCCGCGGCGGCTCTCGGGTCCGCGGCCGCCCTTCCTGCAAGCCCGGCGCGCGCCCAGTCCTCCGTCATCAAGGTCGGCGTGCTGACCGACATGTCTGGCCCGTACCAGGACCTTGCCGGCCCAGGCTCCGTTCTCGCCACGCAGATGGCGGCGGACGAGTTCATGGCCGCCAATCCCGGCACGCGCGTCGAGATCGTCTCCGCCGACCACCAGAACAAGGCCGACATCGCCGCCGGCACCGCGCGCCAGTGGTATGACCGCGACGGCGTGGACCTGATCATCGACCTGTCCAATTCGGCGGTGGCCCTTGCGGTATCAGGCATCGGTAAGGACAAGAACAAGGCGGTCATCGCCACCGGTGCCGCCTCGTCGGACATTTCGGGCAAGGCCTGCAATGCCAACACCATCCACTGGGTGTACGACACCTACATGCTGGCCAAGTCCACCGGCGGCGCCATGGTCAAGAGCGGCGGCGATTCGTGGTTCTTCGTCACCGCGGACTATGCCTTCGGCCACGCGCTGGAGCGTGACGTGGGCGAGTTCGTGAAGCAGGCCGGCGGCAAGGTGACGGGCGCGGTGCGCACGCCGTTCCCCGGCACCACCGACTTCTCGTCGTACCTCATCCAGGCGCAGGCTTCCGGCGCCAAGGTGCTGGGCTTGGCCAATGCCGGCACCGACACCATCAACTGCATCAAGCAGACCAAGGAGTTCGGCATCACCATGAAGGTGGCCGGCCTGCTGGTGTTCATCACCGACGTGCATTCGCTCGGCCTGGAAGTGTGCCAGGGGCTGACACTGTCGGAGAGCTTCTACTGGGACCTCAACGACGGCACGCGCGCCTTCTCCGACCGCTACACCAAGCGCATGCCCGGCCGCCGCCCCTCGATGGTCCAGGCCGGCAACTACTCCTGCGTGCTGCACTACCTCAAGACCGCCAAGGCGATGGGCGTGGCTGCGGCCAAGGCCGACGGCGCCGCGGCCACCGAGCGCATGAAGGCGATGCCGGCCGAGGACGAGTGCTTCGGCAAGGGCATCGTGCGTGCCGATGGCCGCAAGATCCACCCCGCCTACCTGTTCGAGGTGAAGAAGCCCTCGGAGAGCAAGGGCACGTGGGACTACTACAAGACGGTGGCCGCCACGCCGGGCGAGGAGGCATTCCGCCCGCTCAGCGCCGGTGCCTGCCCGCTCGTCAAGGCCTGACCCGCCTGCAAGCCTGAACCCGGGCCGCACCCTGCGGCCCGGGGCATCCTTTGGAGTCCGCCATGCAGCTTTCCCGCCGTGCCCTTCTGGGCACCGCCGCCGCCATTCCCGCCCTCGCCGCCACCCGTCCGGCGCGTGCCCAGCGCCCCGTGCTCAAGATCGGCGTGCTGACCGATCTTTCGGGCCCCTACCAGGATATCGTCGGCCCGCTGACAGTGGATGCGGTGAAGCTGGCCGTCGCCGATTTCGGCGTGTCCGCCAAGGGCTTCGACGTGGAGGTCGTGGCCGCCGACCACCAGAACAAGCCGGATATCGGCTCCAACATCGCCCGCCAGTGGTATGACCGCGACGGGGTGGACGTGATCATGGAGGGCGGAAGCTCCGCCGTGGCGCTGGCCGTGGCGGGCGTCGCCAAGGACAAGAACAAGGCCTACATCAATTCCGGTGCGGCGACCTCCGACCTCACCGGCGCGCAGTGCAACGCCTGCACCCTGCACTGGACCTACGACACCTACATGCTGGCCAAGTCAACCGGGGCGGCGATGGTGAAGGCGGGTGGCGACAGCTGGTTCTTCATCACCGCCGACTACGCCTTCGGCCACGCCCTGTCGCGCGACGTGGGCAATTTCGTCACCAAGGCCGGCGGCAAGTTGCTGGGCGGCGTGCGCACGCCGTTCCCCGGCACCACCGATTTCTCGTCCTACCTGCTGCAGGCGCAGTCGTCGGGCGCGAAGGTGATCGGCCTGGCCAATGCCGGGTCGGACACCGCCAACTGCATCAAGCAGGCCAAGGAGTTCGGCATCACCGCCTCGCTCGCCGGGCTGCTGGTGTTCCTGTCGGACATCCATTCGCTGGGGCTGGACGTGTGCCAGGGCCTGGTGCTGACCGAAAGCTTCTACTGGAACCACAACGACCGCACCCGCGCCTTCTCCGACCGGCTGTGGAAGCTGGCGCCGGGCCGCCGCCCCGGCATGGCGCAGGCCGGCCCCTATTCCAGCGCCATCCACTACCTCAAGGGTGCCGTGGAAATGGGCCCCGCCGCCATCAAGAAGGACGGTGCGGCGACCATCGCCCAGCTGAAGAAGATGCCCACCGATGACGATGTGTTTGGGCCCGGCGTGATCCGCCAGGACGGGCGCAAGCTGCACCCGAGCTTCCTGTTCCAGGTGAAGAAGCCCAGCGAGAGCAAGGGCGCGTGGGACTACTACAACCTGATCGGCACCACCCCCGCCGACGAGGCCTTCCGGCCGATGGCCGAAGGCGGCTGCTCGCTGGTGAAGGCATGATCCACAGGCCCCAGCGGGAAGACGCCCTGCCATGATGATGATCCTCGGCATCCCCGCACCGCTGCTGTTCGGCCAGTTGCTGCTCGGGCTGATCAACGGCGCGTTCTATGCGCTGCTGTCGCTGGGGCTGGCGATCATCTTCGGCATGCTGAACATCGTGAACTTCGCGCATGGCGCGCTGTTCATGCTGGGCGCCTTCACCGCATGGGGCCTGCTGAACTACCTGGGCATCGGCTATTGGGCGGCGCTGGTGCTGGCGCCGCTGCTGGTCGGTGTCTTCGGCGTGGTGCTGGAGCGGCTGTTCATCAGCCGGCTCTACAAGCTGGATCACCTCTACGGCCTGCTGCTCACCTTCGGCCTGGCTCTCATTCTCGAAGGCCTGGTGCGCAACTTCTATGGCAGCTCGGGCCTGCCCTATGCCATCCCGTCGCAGCTGCAGGGGGCTCAGAACCTCGGCTTCATGATCCTGCCGAACTACCGCGCCTGGGTGGTGGTGGCGGCGGTGATCGTCTGCCTCGCCACTTGGCTGATCATCGAGAAAACCTCGATCGGCGCCAAACTGCGCGCGGCCACCGAGAATGCGCCGCTGGTGCAGTCGTTCGGCATCAACGTGCCGCGCATGATCACGCTGACCTATGCCGCCGGCGTGGCGCTGGCCGCCTTCGCTGGCGTGCTGGCGGCGCCGATCTATTCGGTGAACCCCAACATGGGCACGAACTTCATCATCACCGTGTTCGCCGTGGTGGTGATCGGCGGCATGGGCTCGATCCTGGGCTCGATCGTCACCGGGTTCGGCCTGGGCATCGTGGAGGGGCTGACAAGGGTGTTCTACCCTGAAGGCTCCGCCACCGTCGTTTTCGTGGTGATGGTGATCGTGCTGCTGGCCCGACCCGCCGGCCTTTTCGGGCGGGCGCACTGACATGAACCGCCACGGACTTTTCGGCCTGTCGCGGCCCCAGCTCATCGCCTTCTGGGTGATGATCGCGGCCATCATCATCGCCCCCGCGGTGCTCTATCCCGTGTTCCTGATGAAGGTGATGTGCTTCGCGTTGTTCGCCTGCGCGTTCAACCTGCTGATCGGCTATGTCGGCCTGGGAAGTTTCGGGCACGCCGCGTTCTTCGGTATGGGCGCCTACATCACCGCCTATACCGCCAAGGCCTGGGGCTGGACGCCGGAGATCGCCATTCTCGCCGGCGGGCTGGTGGGCGGCGCGCTGGGGCTGGCCTTCGGCTGGCTGGCGATCCGCCGCCAGGGCATCTACTTCGCCATGATCACCCTGGCGCTGGCGCAGATGAACTACTTCCTGAGCACGCAATGGGAGTTCACCGGCGGCGAGGACGGCATCCAGGGCGTGCCGCGCGGCGACCTGTTCGGCCTCATCTCGATGAAGTCCGACATGGCGATGTATTGGTTGGTCGCCTTCATCTTCATCGCCGGCTTCCTGCTGATCTACCGCATCATCCACTCGCCGTTCGGACAGGTGCTAAAGGCGATCCGCGAGAACGAGCCGCGCGCCATCTCGCTGGGCTACCGCACCGACGACTACAAGCTGATGGTCTTCGTGTTGTCGGCCGTGATCGCGGGCATCGCCGGCGGCACCAAGGCGCTGGTGTTCGGCATCGCCACCCTGACGGACGTGAACTTTCCGATGTCGGGCGAGGTGATTCTGATGGCGCTGCTGGGCGGCATGGGCACGGTGTTCGGGCCGGTGGTGGGGGCCGCGATCCTGATCGCCATGCAGAATTATCTGGCCCCGTTCGGCGCCTGGGTGACGGTGACGCAGGGCGTGATCTTCGTCGCTTGCGTCATCGCCTTCCGCCGCGGCGTGGTGGGCGAATTGGCGGCGCGGCTGCGCATTTCGCTGTAGGCGAGGCGCGGGGCCTCACTCCCGCTTGTCGCGGCCGAACAGCCTTTGCCACAGTGGGGGCCGGGCCGGGGCCCCCGGGGCCTGCTCCGGCGGCGCGACGGCCGCCCCGCGCAAGATCTGCCATGCCGGGCTATCGGGCACGGCGGCCGGTGCTTCGGGCCGGGCGGCCTTGGCCGCCGGCGGGGCGGGGGCGATCGGCATGCGGAACACGACGCACCAGTTCCACAGCGGATAGGGCTTGCCCGCCAAGGCCGCGATATCGGCAGCGGGATACTGGCCAGTGCCGGGGGCGTATTCGTAGCAATCCGTGGCCACGGCGGGGTCGCTGTCGCGGAGATTGCCGTTGCCGTTATGGTGCGCCTTGTCGCCGTACCACAGGAACGGATTGCCGGCAGGCGCCCGCTCCAGGGTCAGCAACACGCAGCATTCAGCCACGATCTCGGTGCGCAACACGCCAATCCGCCCGTCGTCGTCGGTGACGGTGAAGCCCGCGTCCGGATAGGTCGTGCCCTTCGTTGCGACATAGCAGGGCGCGACGGCCAAAGGCGGGTATGGCACGTGGAACGCCACGAGAACCTGGGTGCCCCGCCAGGTCGCGTGCAGCGGATGCAGCGGCCGCCAACCCTGGCCGAGGTCCAGCACGCGATGCAGCACCTTGCCGAATTGCTGGCCCAGCCAGCGGTAGCCGTTGGGATCGAGATGGCCGCCCTTGTCAGTCACCGGGTAGCTGGGGGCGGCCAGGTACCAGTTGTCCAGCTCCAGGGCGCATTCCAGTTGTGCCTGCGGGATCGATAGAACATACGTGTCCGAAACGTAAGTGCCGGATGTCTGATAAGTGAATATCGCCGGAGGTGCAGCCTGCGCTGCAATCGTTGTGGCGATATCGGCGGTAATGTCTGATTGCAGCGTCGCGCACAACGCCTTGTAGGTCGCCCGGTCGGTGGTGCCGCTCGATCCAAGGGAGTTGTTCTCACCCTGGAGCCACAGCACGGCGGCAACGCCATAGGTGCCGCTGGCCGCCGTCGCTAGTGTCTGCGCGGCCGTGGCAGCCCCACGAAGGCGGTTGAATAGTTCCGTGGCGGCCCCCTTGCTTAGCTCCTCAATGGATTTGCCACCGACGCCGCAGGACGAAGCGACTAGACGACGCGTAGAATCAGAAAGCAGGCCACGCAATGCGAGTTGCTGCTTGCGCCAGAAGTTTAGACAGCCCTCCAATACGGTTTCACCCCGCGCCGCATTGCCGGGGGAATAGGCTGCCACGGTCGCGTCGTCGTCCAAAGTGCTAACGCCCGGCGGCCGGACAGTGGCAATGAGTGGATTGAAAGCGGCGGTCCCCGTGGTCGCCCACGTCCCACTAGGTTCGCTGGCTGGGTGGACGCTATCGCCGACCATCAGGTTGTCATACGGCTGCGTCTTGCTGAGGCTGGGCCAGCCCTCCCAGCCATTGGACAACGACTGGCCATAGGCGAGAACGTGATTGTAGGCCCATACCGGGCGCGCGGCTTGGGTGTTGACCTGGCTCCTGACCTTATCGGCAACAGCCCGGGCGGCTGCGGCACGCCCGGCGATCTCGTCGGGCGTGAACGTGATCGCGTCGTCCATGATGCTGCGACGGGCCGGATGCTGCTGCCTCAACCGGCCTTGCGGATGATGTCGGCCCAGCGGTCGAGGATCGGCAGGATGGTGTCCTCCTTCTCCGAGTCCAGCGTCACCACCATGCGCGCCACGCCTAGGTCGGCGAAGCGCTTCACCTGGTCGAGGTTCTCGCTGGCGCCGAAGGTCGAGATCTCGATCTCGGCGGGGTCGCGGCCGGCCTCGGCGGCCATCTGCGGGAAGTGGGCAAGGCTCTCCTCGATCGGGCCGCGCCCGGCGATGGGGATCCAGCCCTGGCCATAGCGCAGCGCCCGGCGCGCCCCCTGCGGAAAGGCGCCGCCGACGATGATCGGCGGGTGCGGCTTCTGCGCCGGCTTGGGCCAGGCCATCACCGGGTCGAAGTTCACGAACTCGCCGTGGTACTCCGCCTTGGACTTCGTCCAGATCTCCTTCATCGCCTCGATCCGCTCGCGCACCAGCTTGGCGCGGGTCTCGAAGGCGGTGCCGTGGTTCTCCATCTCGTCCGCGTTCCAGCCGATGCCGATGCCGAACAGGAACCTCCCGCCCGAGACCTGGTCGATCGAGGCCACTTGCTTGGCCGTCTGGATCGGATCGCGCTGGTTGACCAGGCACACGCCGGTGCCAACCTTCAGGCCCGTGGTGGCGGTCGCCGCTGCGGTGAGGCTGACGAACGGGTCCATGCAGTCGTAGTAGCGCTTGGGCAGGTCGCCGCCGCCGGGGAACGGGGAGCGGCGCGAGACCGGGATGTGCGAGTGCTCCGGCGCCCAGACGGATTCGAAGCCGCGTTCCTCCAGTGCCCGCCCCAGCGCGGCCGGGGCCATCGAGTAGTCGGTGAAGAACATCGAAGCGCCGAACATCATGGCCATATCCCCCGTGGTGCGGTTGTTCGGGCCAGCCTACACCACGCCCAGGATCTACACCACGTAACGGGTCTGGCGAGGGGGCATGCGATGCTGAGCGAGGCCGAGCGTGCGTTCGTGCTGGCCCGCCGGGTGGGCCACCTGGCCACCGCCGATGGGCATGCCGTGCCCCATGTGGTGCCGGTGTGCTTCGCGCTGCACGGTGCCAGCGCCTACATCACCATCGACGCCAAGCCGAAACGCACCGACCGCCCGCTGAAGCGGCTGCGCAACATCGCGGCGAACCCGGCGGCCAGCCTGCTGGTCGACCGCTACGACGAGGACTGGGCGCGGCTGGGCTGGGTGATGCTGCACGGCACCGCCGAGATCATCGAGGCTGAAACCATTGAGGCCGAAACCATCGAGGCCAGCGGGGAGCACGAAGCGGCGCAGGCGCTGCTGCGGGCGCGCTATCCCCAGTTGCGCGCCATGGACATCGGCGGCCTGCCGGTCATCGCCCTGCGCATCGCGCGCGTGGCAAGCTGGGGCGACCTGTCGCCGCTGTAGCGGAATGTGCTGTAATGCCGCCAACCCGCCATAAGGCTTCAGGAGGAGGAATGCGATGAATGCGCTGCGCGGCAACAAGGGCCCCCGCTACCGCCACGATACCGGCGAGTCGGCGCCCTTCGAGACCATCACCGTGGACAAGCTGACACCGATCATCGGCGCCGAGATCGGCGGGGTGGATCTGTCCAAGCCGCTCGGCAACCAGGCCTTCGACGAGATCCATCGCGCACTCGCCGAGAACATGGTGATCTTCTTCCGCGACCAGAACCTCACGCCCGAGCAGCACCTCGATTTCGGCCGGCGCTTCGGCGAGCTCCACATCCATCCCGCCGCCCCGCACGAGCCCGGCCTGCCGGCGCTGATGAAGATCCACGCCGACCGCGACAGCCCACGCGCCAACGGCGAAGGCTGGCACAGCGACGTCTCGTGCGACGAGGAGCCGCCGATGGGCAGCATCCTCTACATCAAGCAATGCCCTCCGCATGGCGGCGACACGCTGTTCGCCAGCATGTACGCGGCCTACGAGGCGCTGTCGGACCGGATGAAGGCCTATCTGGACGGGCTGACCGCGGTGCATGACGGCGAGCAGGTCTATCGCGGCACCTATGCCAACCATGGCGTCGCCGACAAGCCGGCCTATCCCCGTGCCGAGCACCCGGTGGTGCGCACCCATCCTGTGACCGGCAAGCGCGCGCTGTACGTCAACCGCGGCTTCACCCGGCACATCGTCGGCATTCCCGGCGACGAGAGCGACGCGGTGCTGCGCTACCTCTACGACCACATGGAAAGCCCGTTGTGGCAGTGCCGCTTCCGCTGGGCCGAACGGGCGGTCGCCTTCTGGGACAACCGCTGCGTCCAGCACCGCGCCATGTGGGACTACTGGCCGCATACCCGCAGCGGCAACCGCGTGACGGTGCAGGGCGACCGGCCGGTATAGGGCTGGCCAGATGCCTCAGCCCGCCAGGTTGCGCAGCCACTTCCCGGCATCCGCCACCGCCGTCCGTGCCTTCTCCACGGCGGCGGTGTAGCGGAAGAAGCCGTGCAGCACGCCGGGATAGGTGAGCAGGGTGGCGCTGCCGCCGACGATGTTCAGCTTGGCGGCCAGCAATTCGCCGTCGCTGCGCAGCACGTCGAGCTCGGCCAACTGCACCAACGCCGGCGGCAGGCCATGCAGGTGGTCGCGCAGCGGGGCGCATAGCGGGTGCAGCCGGTCGGCGGGATCGCGGGTGTACAGGTTCCAATACGCCCGCATGCCGGCCCGCGTCAGGCCGTAGCCCTCGGCGAATTCGCGATAGCTGTTGGTCTCGAAATCGGCGTTTGTCACGGGATACACCAGGTGCATGCCGGCCAGCGCGGGCCCGCCCTGGTCGCGCAGTGCGATGGCCGTGGCGGCCGCGAGATTGCCCCCCGCCGAGTCGCCGCCGATCACGATGCGCGAAGCGTCGATGCCCCAGTCCTCCGCCTGGGCCGCCACCTTGCGCACCACCTCGGCGCATTCCAGCACCGCCTGCGGAAAGCGCGCCTCGGGCGCCATCGCGTAGTCCACGTTCAGCGCGGCGAATCCGCTGGCGGTGGCCAGTTCGCGCACCAGCCGGTCATGCGTCTCCACGCTGCTCCAGATCCAGCCGCCGCCATGCAGCCACACCAGCAGGGGGCGCGCCTCGCCGGGTGCCGGATGATGCAGGCGCACGAATACCTTGCGCCCGCGCGCGGCCACCCAGCGGTCCTCGCTCAGCGGCATCTCCGGCCCGCCGCTGCCGAACAGCATGCCCAGCCGGTCGGTGGTCTCGCGCGCCTGGTCGAACGGCTCCTGCGGCAGGGCCGGCGGGTATTTCGCCGCCTCCGCGTCCATCAGCACGCGGGCTGCGCGCATTTCCGGATCCCAGCGTGACAGGTCGACCATGATCATTCCCCTCGTTTGCGCCATCATGGCCATCCCGCCGTGCCGTGCAATCCGCACGCTTACGGCGCGCCGGCGGTGTAGGATGTACCATGGCCCTGTTTCCCGCCTTCCCCGGCAAGTTCCGCCCTGAACTGCTGTTCCGGCCACGCAGCGTCGCGGTGCTCGGCGCCGGCTCGGCGGTGGGGGTGCAGGTGATGGGCAACCTGGCGGCCGGGGGCTTTGCCGGCGAAATGTGGCCGGTCGAGGCGGTGGACGCGCTCGCCTCGGGACCGGATGTCGCGGTGATCTGCGCCCTCGACGGGCCGATCGCGCCGGTCTTCGCGGCCTTGGCGGCGCTCGGCACGCGGCTGGCGCTGGTGGTGTGCATGGCCGAGAACGTTGGCCTGGCGGCGCAGGCGGCCGGCATCCGCGCCCTCGGCCCCGGCTCCTTCGGCGTGGTGGTGCCGAAGCTGGGCCTGAACATCTCGCGCGCCCACCTGCCGCCGCGGCCTGGGCGGCTGGCCCTGGTGTCGCAGTCGGCCGCGCTGTGCCGCGTGGTGATGGACTGGGCCGAGCCGAACGGGGTGGGGTTCAGCACCATCCTGGGCATCGGCGGCAATGCCGATATCGGCTTCGGCATGGTGCTGGACTGGCTGTCGCGCGACGCGGACACGGGGGCGATCCTGCTGGACATCCGCCACATCCGCGACCCCCGCCGCTTCGTCTCCGCGGCACGCGCGGCGGCACGGCAGCGCCCGGTGGTGGCGATCCGCGCGGGCGGGCGGCTGGCCGACCCCGATGGCGCCGCGGATGCCACCTTCGATGCCGTGCTGCGGCGCTGCGGCGTGCTGGGGGTTTCAAGCCTGGCCGACCTGCTGGCCGCCGCCGAGACGTTGACCCGTGCCCGCCCGGTGCGCGGCGAAGGGATGGCGATCGTCACCAACGCCATCGGCCCGGCGCAAATGGCCGCCGACGCGGCGCTGCGCGA
>Ga0105053_10011064_pt1 | contig 11118 bp, 17 predicted proteins | sample BON01_FD_78093 | JGI IMG/M metagenome (GOLD analysis project Ga0105053, IMG submission 78093) | Freshwater microbial communities from Lake Bonney liftoff mats and glacier meltwater in Antarctica - BON-01 | ecosystem: Environmental > Aquatic > Freshwater > Ice > Glacier meltwater | place: Lake...
ATATGACCACAAGTCCCGCAGCACGCTCCCCCCCACTCTCGACCGGGGAAATCCCTGTCAAAATCTCCAGCTTTTCCTGATAAGCCCAGCCTGCAAGATCCGCAGGCGTATATCCCAAACGCGCAGCGGCTTCGCTCACCGAAAAAAATACCCTTGGCAGTCCACCCATTTTGTTAACTCCATTTCATCTATCAAAGTGATGCCTGCCGCTGCCCAAAGAGCCCGGAAAGTTCATCAAATCAAAGTTGGAATTATTCGGCGAGTTTACCCATCAAGACCTTTCGCTGACACAAGAGGCGGGAAGTCTATGACTCAGCGTCGATCCGCGATCATCGCTATCTGTCACATCCGTCGGCGGACAAAAGCACAATCCGCGCCCACCAGACGTGCTTCTGCGGCGAAGACAGAGCTGAAATGATCGCCGCAAGACGAAGGCGGTCACTTGGTGATACGATAAACCCAATTCTTGTGCGCATCTCCTCCAATCGCACATCTGGAAACACAACGGAATCGAAATTCGGACTCCTTCGTTCAGGTCAATCCACTAGCTCTGCGCCAATGTCAGCCACACTGGCGCTGACGGTGGATCCCCCAGCTCGACGGCCAGCGCGCTAGTGCATGCTGTGCGTTCGGTTGTAGGTGCATAGCATAGAGCAGGGCAAGGGGGGTGCCAGTGGTCATGCTCATAAATTGCGTCTTGGCGGTGACGATCTGCGCGCCGTCGGTGACAACAAAGGATGACAATTTCGCTCCGATAACGCGAGCCGCTTGAATCGCCCCCAGAGAGGTAAAAAAATCACCACCAAACCCAGGAAAGTCTGTGGAGGTCTGCACCGGTTGCAACGCCTGCCCTTGCACCAGCGCCTCAAACAACAGCGCGCACAGTTCACACAGAACGTTCAACTGTGGCAGGTGCCGAGCCCTTGCCGCACTGTCCAGAATGATCGCTGTACTGATGTGACGCCCCTTAGCCGCCCAAAATCTCCAACGCCTCATCTAGTCGCGCTTTATCGCCTGCGGCCAGAACATAGCCATCCATTTCAAAGCTCAGCGGTTGACCTTGCCAATCGCAAAAATGTCCGCCTCCGCCAAGGATCACAGCGGCGGGCGCGTAGACATCGAACGAGTCTAACCCACCATCCACAGCCATATCCGTGCGTCCTGACGCCATGCAACCATAGGCATAGCACGAGCCGCCATATTGCACATATTGCGCGCGCTTGCGGATCTGATCAAAGCGCGAACGATGCGCCGCATCCATGAAATCCCCGTTTGAGCATGTGACCAACGCGCGCTCCAGCGATGGGCAGGACCGCACCCGCACGGGCACACCATTATGCAGCGCAAACTGATGCGCCACCCCGGTCCAACGCTCAGCCGTGGCGGGCTGATCAATGACGCCCATATAGGGCGCACCGTTCCATGAAAGCGCGATCAACGTGCCGTAAACCGGAATGCCTGCGATGAAGGGCGCTGTGCCATCTATGGGGTCAAGCACCCAGACGAATTCGGCGTCGAGGTTCATGTTGGGAAATTCCTCGCCCAGGATACCGTGATTTGGGTAGGCGTCGATGATGCGCTCGCGCAGGGCGGTTTCGACCGCCTTGTCGGTGGCGGTAACGAAGGACGCATCAGCCTTGATCTCGATATCGGGGGCGTGGCGCGCGGCCTCCAACAACATGGCGCGGCTGTGGTCGGCCAAGGTTTCGGCGAAGGCCAGGAATTCGGTGTGGTCGGGTTGGGACATGATCGGTCTTTCAGTGTGACAGGATTTGACTGAGGAACAGTTTCGTGCGCTCGTTTTCGGGTGCGCTGAAGAACGTGTCGGGCGTGCCCTGCTCAACGATCTCGCCCGCGTCCATGAAAATCACGCGATCCGCGACCGAGCGGGCAAAGCCCATTTCATGCGTGACGCAGATCATGGTCATGCCATCCTTGGCCAGACCAATCATGACATCGAGCACCTCGTTGATCATTTCGGGATCCAGCGCCGAGGTGGGTTCGTCAAACAGCATCACCTCGGGCTTCATGCACAGCGCGCGGGCTATGGCGACCCGCTGTTGCTGGCCGCCGGACAGTTGGATGGGGTATTTATCGGCCTGCTCAGGGATCTTGACCCGGTTCAGATAATGCATCGCCACCTCGCGCGCCTCGGCCTTGGGGGTTTTGCGCACCAGTTTCTGGGCCAGCATCAGGTTTTTCAGGATGGTCATGTGTGGGAACAGATTGAAACTTTGAAACACCATGCCGACCTCGCGGCGCACGGCGTTCAGATCGCGCAGTTTATCTGTCAACTCGATATCGCCGATGAAAATTTGGCCCTCGTCGTGTTTTTCCAGCCGGTTGATACAGCGGATCATCGTCGATTTGCCCGAACCGGATGGCCCACAGACTACGATTCGCTCACCCTTGGTGACTTCGAGGTTGATATCGTTCAGCGCCTTGAACGTGCCAAAATGTTTGCCGACATGCCGCATGCGTATCAGGGGGTGCGTGGCGCTCATGTCTTGCCCGTCCTTAACGTATAGCGGCCCAGCCAGCGTTCTACCCGGGCCATGAGTTTCTGAATGAAAAACGTGATGATCATGTAGATGATCGCCAACGAGATGAAGATTTCATAGGGCGCATAGGTCTGCGCCACGATGGTGCGCGCAATTCCCGTCATGTCGGCCAGCGTGATTGTGCTGGCCAGAGCTGTGGATTTCAGCAGGCTGATCACGTCGTTGCCATAGGCGGGCAGCGCAAGCCGCGCGGCAATCGGCGTGGTGAGGTAGGTGAACCGCTGACGGCGATTGAGGCCCAGCGCCTCGCCCGCCTCCAGAATACCGCGATCCACGCCAAGGACGCCACCGCGCAGGATTTCCGACACATAGGCGCCGGTATTCAGCGTCAGCGCCACGATGGCGCAGCCGAATGGGTCGCGAAAGATTGGCCACAGGATGCCTTCCCGGATGAACTCCAACTGCGGAAAGCCGTAATAGACGATAAAGATCTGCACCAGAATGGGCGTGCCGCGAAACACATAGATATAGACCTGCGCGGGCCATGACAGATACCATTTGCCACTGACGCGCATCAGCATCAGCACCACGGCCAGGGCCAGACCCAGAACACCGGACAGGATCAGTAATTGGAATGTCAGGCCTATGCCCATCAGTATCTTGGGCAGGGCGGCAAAGATCAGAGTGACATCAAAACTCATGTTGTCACCCTCATATGCCGGTTTCCATAATGCTCCAGAGCCATAACGGTGAGCGTGATCACACTGGAAAAGCCCAGATAAATCACCCCCACCATGATATACATGATGAACGGCTGGCCTGTGGTGCCGATGGCCTGTTTGGCGACAAACAAGGTCTCGTTCAGGCCGATGATGGAAATCAGTGCGGTGTTCTTGATCAGTGACAGCATATGATTGCCAAACGCCGGCAGGGCCAGACGCCACATTTCGGGAACGCGGACATAAATGAACACCTGAAAGCCGGACATGCCCAGCGCCTGCGCCGCCTCGATGCTGCCGGGCTTTACGCCTAGAAAGGCACCCCGAAACGTCTCGGTGGCATAGCCGCCGACGATCAATGCGATGGCGATGGTCCCAGCCCAGAAGGGCGGTACGTCCAGAAATTTAATGTCGGGATTGAACAGTTGCGCGATTGCCGTCAGCGTGATCGCAGAGCCGAAATAGAGCAGCAGAATGACCAGAATTTCAGGTGTGCCGCGAAACACGATCGTATAGCCGTTGGCGATCTTGTGGGCGATGCGGCTGCCGGACAGTTTGGCGGCGGCCCCGATCAGCCCAAAGAGGACCATCAGGACGAGAGAGGCCAGAAACACCTGCGCCACCACGACAGAGCCCCAGAAGAAATCATCCCACCAGCCTGACAATACATCCACTGCAAGCCCCTTCGCGCAGTTTCAAATCGGGAAAAAAGGGGCGGCGCAAACCTGCGCGCCGCCCCCCGAGCGAGAGATCAGCCGTCAGCCGTCGCCCCATTCCTGATTGTGAATCGGGAAGGGGAAGTATTTCAGCGCGTATTCCGTCAGCTTGCCGTCGTTGATCAGTTGCTTGATCGCGCCGTCCAGCCGGGCCTTCAGCTCGGGTTGGCCCTTTTGCAGGCCGATGCCGACGCCGATCCCAAAAAATTTGACTTCGGAGATGGCAGGGCTGATGAATTCGTATCCGCTGCCCTCTTCGGTCGCCAGAAAGCGCAGATGCGCCTTCATCGGGTTTGTCATGATCGCGTCAACCCGACCATTGCGCAGGTCCAGATACAGCGGCTCGGAGCCGTCATAAAGCACGACATCGACATCGGGCAGCTTGGCCTCGAACCATGCCGCATAAGTCGATGCGCGCTCCAGCCCGATCCGCAGGCCCTTGAAGTTTTCAGCGATCGGCAGGCCCGCGTCGTCGAACAGGTTCTGGTTTTCGCCCGTTGCACCAATCAGACGACCCACGGAATCACGATAGGGACTGGAAAAGTCCATCTTTTCCAAACGTTCGTCGGTGATCGACATGGACGCGACAATCAGGTCGAACTTGTTGGCCAGCAGCGCGGGAATCATCCCGTCCCACTGTTGGCAGACAAATTCCAAGTCGGCACCAATGATCTCGGCGACGCCCTTGGCAACGTCGACGTCATAGCCCGCCAACTCGCCCGCTTCGGTGCGAAAGTTGAACGGCGCATAGGTGCATTCCATGCCGACGCGCAGCGTTTCGGCGGCGGCCGGCAGGGCGGTGCCCATCGTGAGCGCCGCGGCAGCCGCGGCGAATAGTCCGTGCAGTCGTTTCATAGTCTTCGGTCTCCTTGTTTATGATATGTCACAGCCAACTTATCTGGCTTTTGTTACAGCTTTGTTAATCTCGTTTATGGTATGCTCGATCTCAGCTTGGGTGTTGTAATGCGCGATTCCGATCCGCACGACGCCCTCGTCCAGCGGCAGGCCCAGCGCGCGCGCAGGTTCATACGCGTAGTTGTGCCCGTGCCAGACATGGATGCCCGCGTTCCCCAGCGCCTCGGCGATGGGTTGGGGCGCGACCGAGGCATGGCGAATCGACACGGTCGGCACCCGCTCGCCGATGCGATTGGGGTTCGTGATGCCATAAACCGTGATGCCGGGTATGTCCTGAAGCCCCGCGATCAACGTGTTGGTCAGCGGTTCTTCATACTGGCGCGATGCTGCGTAGGCGGCTTTGATCCGCGCGCGGCGCCCATCGTGCCCTGCCCCCTTGCCGCCCGTTACCTCACCCGCAATTTCGCCTAATTTTTCCCAATACCTCACCGTGGCCGACAGCCCGGCCAGCAATTCATATTGCGGCGTGCCCATTTCATGGCGGTCCGGGCTAGCGTCAGACACGCAGCGACCCTTGTAGGGATAGATCGTGCTGAGCAGATCGTGCCGGCCCCAGACGATGCCCATATGCGGGCCGAAAAACTTGTACGACGAACAGGCCAGAAAATCGCAACCTAGGTCCTGCACATCGACCAGATGATGCGGCGTCAGTTGTACCGCATCCACAAACACAAGCGCGCCCGCATCCTTGGCGATCTTGGTCAATGCCTTGATATCGTTTATCGAACCGGTCATATTACTGGCATAGTTTAGCGCGACCAGCCTTGTGCGGTCACTCAATTGTGCAGCCATATCCTCTGGCTCGACTTGCCATGTTTCGCGGTTGAAGTCGACCCAACGGATCTCCAGCCCCTTGTCCTTGGCAATCTCCAGCCACGGGCCGACGTTGCCTTCATGCTCCATCCGCGTGATCACGATCTGATCGCCGGGCTGAAAATCGTGGCAGATACAGCGCGACAGATGAAATCCTAGGCTGGTCATGGACTGCCCAATGACTAGTTCGGATGCTGATGCCGCGCCTAGTAACAGCGCCATATCGTTATGAGCTTCCTGCCAGATGCGGTCGCTCTGGCGGCTGGTTTCAAACGCACCACCCCCGTTGGAATTATGGCGCGTAAAATATTCACTGACCGCAGCGATCACCATGCCCGACACCTGCGTGCCCGCCGGGTTGTCTAGATAGGTCCTGACACGACCGTCATCCGTCTGCGCCAGAGACGGAAACAGCGCCCGCACGTCATTGATTGGAAAGCTCATGGTCAATAAACCCCTTGGCGCCCATCTTGCTAGCGTTTTATGAACAAGTTTGGGACCGAGGACGGTACAAGCCTATCATCCCAAAGGATGAGATGCGCGCACAGATGCAGCCCTTGATCCGGAAGCCCGCTCAGGTCTTAATGCCAGCATGAAACATACCCTAACCCCCTGCCCGCCCCTTGATAAGCCGCCAACCCCGGTGCAGATTGCTGCCCTGATCCAATTGATCGGGAGCGCTAACTTTACGCGCGACCTGGCCGGGGTGCTGCGGGATCTGTTTAACTGTCAGTCCTTTCATATTTTTCTCTACCGTAAGGCGCAGGGCCCCGCCGCGCTGGCCAATCACCCGGACCCGCCCACCCATGCTCGCGGGTTGCAGAATTACCTAAACTACACCCATGTCATTAATCCCGCTTATCGCGCCTTTCAGCAAGGGCACCCGCCGGGGGTTTATATGATTTCAGATTTCTACCCCAATGGCAGCGTCGATATCGACCAGCCCCAGATCGACGTCCATTTCGAAGATTCTGAACCTATCGGCTATCGCACTCCTGGCTGGCCCAAGAACATGGCCGAAGTGATCGTCCTGGTCGCCCTGCCGAACGACACGGCGCTAGACTTTAGCTTTCTGACGCCGTTGGGAAGTGCTCGGACCATCGACTGCCACCGGATGATGACGCACCTTTATCCAGTTCTGGATGCGGTGCTTCAACGTCAGTTCGCACTTAATCCGTCCAGTCTAGAGGCCGAGCATATCCCCGCCGATCAAGAGGACCGCTTTCACGATTTCGGCGCCTACACCCTCACCGCGCGCGAACGCGGAGTAGCACAGTTAATTCTGATCGGCCATTCCAGCCAGTCGATTTCGCTGAACCTTGGGATATCCCTGCCAACGGTTAAAACCCACCGCCGCAACATTTATTGCAAATTGCAGATTTCGTCTCAGGCAGAATTGTTTAGCCTTTTTTTGCTGCATTTGCACTGAGATTTCACAAGTGGGCTGCAGTTTCATAAAAAACGCCCTCGATTATGCAGAAAGATCAAGAGTTTTATCTGTATAAGCCTCTCTTGAAGTTGCCAGAAAATTCGAAGGCCAGTGTAGCGGGCCGCGAATTCGCACCAACCCCGTAGGGGTTACAGCGCCGCTTTTCAGCGCTTTGACAGACCTGCCGCCTGTGGCCAGTTTGTGTCTGGGTTGTGGTGAAGATTGCGCGAACCATGGCTCCGATGACCGCGACCACGGCCAGCTGGAAAATGATGGCACGTGCGAGACGCACCTTGCGGTTCTCGATCTTGACCAGCTTTAATTGAAGATTGGTTAGCATCCAGACGGCCGTGGCCTCGGCAGATTACCGCAGCGCCTGAGGGTAGCAGGTTGTAGGCCAAAGTGTGCAGTTGCATTCGCACCCGGTTATTTCGGAACCGCTCGCACGATAGCTGGGTCCAATGGAAGGCGTATTTGCCCATGGTGTCGAACGTGACAAGTCCGCCAAGCTTGGTCGTGGTTTCCTCTGCCATCAGTTCTGCGATGGACTGAAATTGCCTTTCAACCTTCCTTTGACGTTTTCATCATTCCGGTCTTTTTGTCCGTTCAAGCACAGACAATAACGTGGTCAGCACGAAAACCATTTGCCCAAAAACACACTCATATTGAGCCGTGAACCCCAGATCGCGTGAACTTTTCCTCAAGATGCGCGCACCTTTTTTGTTTTCCACGCATTTCCACGCATCTCCAAAAAACTCCGCGCCTCGTCGCATCGCCTGTTGATGGTGTTTGGTGACCCTCAATCGCCGCCGCAATCGGGCAGCAACACGGAGGAGCAAAATTGGAACAAATTGATGGATTGCCAGATCAGCATAAGCCAAGGGTGTTGGACGAGTGGATGACCAGATCAGAACTTGCAATCGAACTGGGCATTTCGATTGACACGCTGGCGCGCTGGGAAACACGGCGGAACGGCCCTCTCTGCATCCGAATTGGAAGAATAGTTTTGTATCGGCGCGCTGCGGTACAGGAGTGGCTACGCCAGCAGGAACAGCCGCACACCCGACCGAGCCGCCGCAAATGAACTCCCAACCAGTCCAGCTCCAGACTGTGGATACTACCGAAGCGCGGCAAATCATTACTCAGCCTGATCATCAAGACGCGGCATCGGTGCTGCGTGCCTGCGCACACTTGCAAATCTACGGCAGCGGGATGGACCGCGAGCGCGCCAAAGCGCTGCACACCGCCATCGTTCGGAACGCTGTCACAGACATCAACCGCAAGGGACGCATCCGGCGCGGAATGGCCACTGCGGGCGATGTGATCGGCGCGGCCCTCCTCTTTGGCATCCTCTACATTTTCCTGATTTTCACCCCCGGCTGATCGGACACCATCATGGCCAGCAAAGATGAACTTTCCTTTGTCGAATTCTTGCAGAGATTCAAGCGCAGCGATCTTAACCGCGGCGGAAAGGGCGGTCAGACGATCAAACTGCCGTTCAATGTAGAAGATCAGCGCCGCGCTCATTGTTCTCAGATCACCGCCGCTGCAACGGTGAAAATGGGCAGCCCAGTGTTTTTCGGGAGGGCCTCCTAATGTCAGACCTGAAGCATAGCTATCTGGCTCCCTCCGTCCCCAACAACACCGATGGGCCCTTCAGCCTCTTGCGCGCCAATATTTCCGGGCGCGAGCAGTGGTGGCGGGTGCAGGTCTGGGTCGACGACAACGCAGACAAAACCGTCATGGTCCGGTTCCTGGAGTTAGGAGGGCCGACCAGCGATCTGGTTGATTTAGCCCATAACCACGCCGGGTGCCCTTGGTACTCGATGCCATGGATCAGCGACGAAATCCCAACGCGGTTTTCAACGTCATTCCGCCTGTCACTCGACATGCGGGGGGGCAAACAGATCGCGCATGAGTGGGGCCCAGACCCCATCGGCAACATTGCCAGCATCGGCCGCAAGACGATCAAGCGGATGCTGGAAATGGTCTGCGTGGGCTTGGTCGATGGCTGATCCTGAGCAGCAGAATTCGGTTTCAGGCCGCTTCGGCGTCCGGGAGCTGATCGAGGAAGCGCAGCGCGAAGCGTTCATCCGCCGCCGTGTTTACCCAAACCAAGTGCGCGCTGGGCGCATGTCGCAGAAAGACGCGGATCGGCGCATCGACATGATGGAAGCCATTGTCACCCGGCTCTCGCGCACGGCTGGGTTGGAGTGATCAAAATGCCGAAACATGAGGACGTTGAGGGCGACGGTTTCATCTTAACCGCCGGGTTGAATAAAGTACCGCAGGTGCCGATCAACCAGCGCTGTGCGGATTGCCATCAGCTGATCGCGCCAGATGGGTCGGGGCATCGGACCTGGTGTCCATTCTTCGACCAGACAGATTGCCCGCGCCTCATCTCCCGCGCGCGCCATCCAGCAACGAACATCGGGGAATAAGCCATGATGCATCCTGAACCACCACGCATCCTTCTCATCATGTTTTCTGAACCGATGATCCTCGCGCTGCAGGATCGATGCATGACCACAACGCGCAGGCTGGCTTCGCCCCCACTCACGGGCCTGCGGCCGGGTGACCTTCTGTGGGTTTGTGAGGCAATTCGTATTTCTGAGACCAAGGTGACACCAGGACAGCTTGTATTTTCCTATGAAGCTGACGCACTTGAGCGCTCAGTGCCATGGCCAAAGCGTCTGGCCAAGCCGCTGCCGGGCCCGCGCATACCGCGTTTCATGCCGCGAGAACTTTCACGACTGACGCTTCGTGTGATCCAGGTGCATGGAGAGCGGCTGCAGCAGATCGATGATCGCCAGTGCCACGATGAAGGCGTCGGTGCCACGCAGCACGTTGAGGCGGCCGGTGGAAACCCACGTCGCGCATTTTCATTTCTTTGGGATGAACTGCATTACAAACCTGGTGAGCGCTGGGCGGATAATCCGGAAGTTGTGACAATTAGGTTCGCATGCATGTTGCAAGGCGTTGATGCGCTGATCCCCGGCCTCGGCCATGGGGGCGTTCGGTGAAAAAGCGCGGCACGCCGGAGGCAGACATTCAGAGGGCCATCGTGAGCTTCTTGCGGGCGGTGCTGCCGAAGGGCTCAATCGTTCACCACGCGGTCAACGAGATTGCCTCGGGCGGTCGCGCTGGGCACATGCGCCAAGCCATCCTCGTGGGCATGGGCGTGCATCCCGGCTTCGCTGATTTGGTGGTGCTCGCACAGGGCCAAGTAGTGTTTCTTGAGGTAAAGAGCCCTTCGGGTCGTCTGCGCCCGGCACAGGAGGCTTTCCGCGACGACGTCATCAAACAGGGATTTGGCTGGGCTCTCGTCCGCTCGGTGGACGATGCCTTGGCGGCTCTGCGCCAGCACGGCGTCTCCACACGGATCGCCAGGATGCCATGAGCGCTCCGGTCATCAAGGCGTACCGAACACAGCGCAAGGTCACGACGGATGTGCTCTGCGCAGATATGGATGCCGGTATAGCACATGACGAGGCCGCGCGAAGTCTTGGGGTAGTGCGGTCGGCTGTCGCGCAAGGGGTCGAATCCAAAGACATGAACGCCGTGCTGCCTGCCCGCTCCGCCCAGCACGCGCAACAGCAGGCTTCTTGCTGCTTACCGTCAACTTACTGGACCAGACACAGAAATGGCCTTGTGCGCGGCCCCCCGCAACTCTTTGGCCCATTCCGATTTTTTTAAACTGATTGAGTGGCACGGCAAAAAATTTCCATGAATTTCCGCGGATCTCCACGCCTCAAAGCCTCTCGCCCACTTACGCCAACGCCACTTCGTCCCAAAAAGAGAGGCGAACACGATGATTGACCACAAAACATCAGCTGGAATGACCATTTTGGTTCATCTGGGCAGATTTCTTCCACCCGAAAAATTAAGGCTGCCGTTCGACTTTTCGGATTGTCACTGCGGTTTGCAATTTGAAATCAGCGATCATCATTGTGTAGCGCACCATGGATTTTCTGCTGGCAAAGCTGAATCGGCTGTCGACTGCCTGAAATTTAAAGATCTTCCAA
>Ga0105053_10011066_pt1 | contig 11118 bp, 16 predicted proteins | sample BON01_FD_78093 | JGI IMG/M metagenome (GOLD analysis project Ga0105053, IMG submission 78093) | Freshwater microbial communities from Lake Bonney liftoff mats and glacier meltwater in Antarctica - BON-01 | ecosystem: Environmental > Aquatic > Freshwater > Ice > Glacier meltwater | place: Lake...
ACTTTACAATCCTCTCATTTCCTCTCTCTCTGCATCTTCCCTCCCACCCCTCCCTCCCCAAGCGGCGCCCGCAACACATACTTCGTCTTGGCCCCCGCCGAATTATTGAGCTTAATTCGTACATTCGTCCTTTTTCCCTGCTCATCAAAATTACACCGAGCCCTTGCCCCGTGGTGTTCGCGAGCGGCTGCATCATAGAGTAAGGCAGCTGTTTGTGGGTTAGAGTGATAACCTAGATTGAAATGCCTTCCTGCGACTTGGATTTGGGCGTGCCATTTCTGCGTGTCCTTTGACCAGGAGACGCCTCGATAATCCACGTCACCACGACTGCCGCCACTGCTGGTACTGCTGCTGGTACTGCTGCTGCTGTTGGTGCTGCTGCTGTCGACGCTGGTTCTTGTGAAACGGTTCTTCGGGTCGATAAAGACCCCAGTCTCGTCGAAATTGACGAAAGCGCCCTCACCGTGGTACCTATAAAGAGAAAGGGAATGAAAAGAAGAGGAATGAGTTGCTTGCGCTGCATATCATATCATCCTTCGTTATTTCCCTCCCTCCCTCCCTCCCTCCCTCCTTCCCTCCCTTCCAACCCATCCAAGCCACACATACCTGCGCGCATAAGTATCATATACCCTCGCCGCTTCCTCCTCTTTCCCTTCCCTAAACGCCTGCGATAACACCCGCACCCCCTCATGGTGCAATCGTGCTGTCCATTTCTTGTGGTGTGTATCCCAAGACACCCCCAGAAATTTCGACTGTTTCGGGGCCTCAGCCATGCCTCCTTTACCGAATGGGGCCGTCTTCTCTTTGATTGCTGCCAATGCTTGGGTTTTGGTGGGGTAGAGGCCGAGGAGGAGGGGTCGGCTGTTTTGTTTGATGACGGCTTTGTATTTTCCGAGGGATTCGACGAAGGAGACGCCGGTGCTGCTGGAGCTGCTGGAGGGGACGCTGCTGCTGCTGCTCTTCGTACTGCTATTACTGGTCACGCCATGCATTGATTTCTCGTCTATGGGCAAGATAAATGCCTGCCTTGGATCGAGAAACACGCCGGTGGCCTGGTGGAAGTTGGTCAAGACGGCCTCCCCAAATTGCTGTCTCAGCGCTTCGTCCACTGCCAAGGCTGCTTCTTTCTCATCAACAAAGGACTTGTACAGGACGCGCGTGCCCTGGTGTCGGACCTCCGCGATCCACCGCTTGTTGGTGCGGTGCCAGTGCACGCCCTTGTAGGGCGAGTGGCGAGGGGGGCTCTCTTGGTTTGATTGACGCGATGGAGACGAGGCGGAGGAAGATGATAATGATAGGAAGGCAGGGCGAAGACGACGACAGGAAATGCCAGCCGGTCGGAGCGGCACCAAAAATCGCGGCAGCATTGTCTGCCTGTTTTGGATGTAATGTGGGTGTGTGTGAGATGGATTTTGGGGTGCGTGGTGAGGGGACAGGGCAAGCAGAAGGCATGTCGAACTCTCATCGCCCTCCCTCCTCCTCCTCCTCGATTAGCTACCCCCCCGACATTTCTCTATATATATATTGCTAGCACAGCCCCTCCTAATGCAACAATGCACTCTCCCACCTCCACACAGGCAACACACAACGCTTCCCCTCCGCACCTTCCGCCTCAACGCAACAATGTCTTGGAGCCGAGCCAATCCCCCGACCATCGGCCTCATGAGCACCACCCTGAACGTCCGCTCCGTGGCGTCCCACTGGTACGTGACTGCCTTGAATTGCTTAGAAAGGGGTTTGGCAAGCCTCAACGCTCGAGTCTCACAGGCACGCTGACGAGCAATGCGCGCGCTCGCTTTCACCCGTGGGATTGCACACACAACCGCATCATCTAGACTAGGTAGATAAGTTATGTCTCAACCATTTCACCTCCCCCACCTCCCCTCCCCTAATAGGACGGAAGCCGACAAGGAGAAACTCTTGGATGAAGTCAAGCATGACGGCCTCGACGACCTGGAGGCCCTTGCTGAGAAAGTCGGAACTAAGTCCGAGCAGGAGCTCGACTTCTTCCTTGGTCTCCTTCACGAGCACCTCGGCCGACAGTACCTCCAAGCCTTTATCAACACCCAACCCCCTCACCAATCGAGGGCGAAGCGAAATCAACTAATGGCCAAGCTGCTGGAGAGCGTGATGAATGGCAAGTTTGAAGGCCAGACTTATCGTCTCCTGACCAATGTCACAGCGACGGATCCGGACGCGCTCTTTGCGGAAGGCGCAGCAGCAGGAGGAGGAGGAGGAGCAGGGAAGATGGGGGGTGTCGGACGCCGTCGGGTGGCAGCGCCGGCCCCCAAGAAGGGATACACGAAGAGGAAGAGGGAGGAACAGGCCAAGGAGGAAGCGGCGAAGAAACGTGCCAAGAGTAAAACGACGGCGGAGACGGAAGAGGAAGAGAAGGAGGAAGAGGAGGAGGAGACCGCGCAGGAACAGCCGGAGCCCGCCGCGCTTGCCGGGGCTCCGAGCGCAGCCGAACAGGAGGAGGGACAGGCTGTGGGTGGGGTGAAGGAAGAGGATGAAGAAGAGATCGTTGAGGCGGGTGTATATGAGGAGAATGCTGATGACTGGGAGCCTGTCGCGGCGGTTGCGGCGGCAGGACCGATGGAAGAGACGAAACAGAATGTGGAGGAAAAGGGGCAGAAGGTCGAGTGAGAGGGATGAGAAGAGACGTTATGATAGTTGGCAAAAGGGAAAGAAAAGCGTGCGAGGAAGAAGAAAGGAAAGCGGGGTACATGTGCGTATGTGGATTTAGTAGATGACGGTTTTGATCAGGAACAATGAGGCCGCCAACACCAGGCGGAGAGTACACGAGGAAGACGACGGCAACGAAGAATGAGCCAGAAGAAATGTTGACAAATCCAGCACTCACGCCGTACGTTATCTCGTCCATTTCTTTGCTTGATTTCCTTTAAATTCCCTGTATTTTGCCACATTTGAGACTACTCTGTGTTTCCTGTTTCCAAAACCGGTGCCTCCCTCCATCCTCTCCTCACCATCACCACCACTCAATACTTACAATTCTTTCCCTTCCCCACGCTGCTGCTGCTGCTGCTGCTGCTGCTGTTGTTGTTGTTGTTGTTTCTTCACTCTTCCTCCCCCCCCTCCTACCCTCCCTTCCTCTACTCCTCCCCACTCCCCCTCCACCTCCACCAGAGGCCGATGCACATCCACGCCCATCTCCAACCCCAACTCAATCCCCTCCGGCCCCAACGTCAGCACCTCCCCCACACAGCCCTCCCTCTCTCCCTCCCTCCCTCCCTCCCTTCTCAACCCCGGCACATTCAAATGAGACGCCGCATGAGGGTTCCGAGCAATCATCGCTAGACTCTGCGGATCGAGCCCTGTTAACGTGACCTTCTTCCCTACCTCCCAATAGCTCTTCCCCGCTTCATTCAAGGCCGTAATCCCCGACAGGTCTAGAATCCCACCATGCGATGAACTCAAATCAATCACCACATCATCAGGATCATCCGCATAATCAAACACTCGAAGAATAGGCCGTGTAGACCCAAAAAACAAGGGTGCATTCACCCGATACACCTTCCTTAACCCCCCCTCCACCCTCATCCCTCCCTCCTTTCTTAACCCATCCTCCTTCAAGACCCCCTCCTCTTCCTCTTCCTCTTCCTCTTCCTTCGCTCCAGTAGCAGCAGCAGCGCGAACCCCCACAAAAGCCGATGCTGTCATCCTATTCCCGCTTATCCAGACATGCCACATACTCGCACACGCCACCCCTAGCGCAATACCAACCGCTAGATTCGTCACCACCGACACGACGGTCACCAAGACAATAATCACCGCGTCCGCCCTAGGCACCTTGTGTAACTGCGTCAAGTTCTTCCATTGAAAAGTGTGCACAGCCACGGTCCAAATGATCCCCGTCAACACCGCAATCGGCAACAGACGAACCAAGGGCGCAAGGCCCAGCATGATGAACATCATGGTGACACCCGCAGTGGTACTCGACAATCGTCCCTTTGCCCCATGTAGGATATTAATGACTGTTTCCCCTACCAGAGCGGAACCGCCCATCCCTCCAAAGATGCCAGTGAAGAAGTTAGCGACGCCTTGGACGGCGCATTCTTGGATGGCGTCGAAGGAGGAGGGGGGTTCTTTGAGGAGGGAGTTCGAGACTGTTGGAAAGAAGGGTGGGAGGGGAGGGACGGAGGGACGGAAAAAGAAAAGGGATGAGTACGATGATTTAACCGATATGAGCTGTCCTCCCTCCCTCCCTCCCTCCCTCTTCCCTCATGCGTTATCACCGTTTCCACCCCTTCCACCAAGGCCTAGCTCGCCGCATACATCCATATCGTCCTCAGACAGCCCATCCTCCCTCCCTCCCTCTCTCCCTCCCCCCTTCCTTCCCTCCCTCCCACCCACCTACCCTCATGCGTCATCACCGTCTCCACCCCTCCCACCAAGGTCAAACTCACGGCGTAAATCCAAATCGTTCCCCACTTCGCCCCTCCTTCGGGCAACACCGGAAAATGAAAGCCAGGCAAGCCCGCCTCCAACAGTGCCGTCTCTCCCACGGTCCTCGTGCCCCCTCCCTGCTTCTCGAGCAACGTGCGGAACACCCCCCATTCGACGGCTGTCCCCACCACGATGGCAGCGAGGGAGGCAGGGATGATGTGGCCGATGCCCAACTTCCTGACTTTCGGGAGACCCCACATAATGAAGAGGGTGAGAAGGATCAAAGCAAGCGTTGTCCAGGTCTGCGCCTCGCTAGCACGGAGCCAGGTTTTGTCTTGGGCGGGGCAGTCATTGAAGGGAGTATCGGGGATGGAGCAGATTTTGAAGCTTTCTGATTGCCTGGGGAGGGAGGGAGGGAGGGAGGGAGGGAAATGAGATACTCCGAGGGAAACCTAAATGCACCATCCCTCCCCTCCTTCCCTCCCTCCCTCGCTCCCTCCGTCCCTCCCTCCCTTCTCACCCTATAAAGAGAATCAGCGCCAAAGCATTCATAAACCCAATCATGGCCGACTGCGGGATTATCTTGACAAATCCACACAAGAAAGGTGCACACAGACACTCCAACATCCCGATCAGCAGGATACACATCATAAGCTGCTCTATCCGTTCCTCCCTCGAAAAATCCCTCAACGGCCCATCCTCCTTTGTCATATTTCCCATGACCACCGCCATCGCTCCGGCCGCCCCACTAATCATTGCGGGCCTGCCCCCGAATAAACCAGTCAATGTCCCCATCCACACAACACTCGCCATGCCGTACGAGGGAGACAAGCCAGCCATGAACGCAAAGGCGATCGACTCAGGCACTTCGATCAGCGCCAAGGTGATTCCACTGAGGATCTCGCAACGTAAGGCGGCCGGGCGGGCTTTGTAATAGCCGAAGGAGGAGTACACAAAGTCCTTCAAGGAGAAGCTGCGGAGCGTATCGAGGAAGGGGGGTTCCTTGATCCTAATTTGATTTGGTTTGGGGTTGGGATGGTGGTGGTTGGAGCAACGGGTGAGTACGTGGTGAGTAGCTCTTGTTGCAGAAGAAAAATTGCCGCAAGCAGCCTATCACTGAGGGTGGGGTAGGTAGGATGGGAAGGGGCCTTGATGCGAACGTTCTAGAAGGGGCCTCGACGCGAACGCTCTAGAAGGGGTCAGGGAGACGGTGTCCAAGACGGCAGCAGGAAAAAAGAAAGGATAGGTGAACCATACAAGCGTCGTCGTAAAACATGCCTGCCAGCATCTACTTCACCCTCCCAACTCCCCAAGGAGACGTACCTGAGCTCCTCCTCGCTCGAATGGATGAGGTCCTCCCCGTCCTTTCCCTTCGCCCACAACAGTGGTAAATCGCCTGCGACCGGTGATGGCGGTGGGGCTGGTACTGCTGGTACTGCTGCTGCTGCGGCGGCAGCGGTCGTGGGTAGTGGTGATGGGTCGGCCATGGCTGCTGCTGGGAGTGTATTGCAGGGTGTGACGTTGTGTGGAGGGAGGCCTGTGTTGTGGGGGAGGGGAGGGGGAAGAGGAGGTCAATCTCGAAGTGTCATGAGGATGAGTGAGTGAGTAGGAGAATAGCGGAGCGACCAACACACGTTTCGCACCGCACAAACGCATACATACAACCATTCATCAACACGCCATCAAATGTGCCGGAGCCGGAAGCAACACAACAACGCGTTCAGTTGGATGTCCTTCTGGAGGACTACTTGGACCCTCGCACCCTTCTTCAAAGTTTGCTCTCCTCGGACACCCTTCTTTGCTCTCCTCGGCCTCGGCCCGGCCAGCAAAAACGTTGACAACCTCACTCCCAGTGAAACCACACTCCCACGCTCCCTTTCCACACACCCTTTAAGGTGTGCTCAGGCCAGGGAGGGGATTCCGGCTGGTTCTGACGCTTGTGCTGGTCAAGCGGCTCGGTCGCATTTCGAAGGGGGCATACATCCGTATGTTACTCTGCTCGTCGCCTTCGATGATTCGCCCCCCCGTCCTCACGCCCACCCACACCCCTTACACACAGCAAGCACAGGCGATTGTTTCCGACTGAGGTAGCTCTTCGCGTGCACGGCTGCTGGCATTGGGACAGACGCAGACCTCTGCCCTGACCAATCGAGCCGCACAGCTCCTGCTCGAAAAGCCGACGGGAGCGCTAGTAGCCCCCTCTCACCATACACCACCACCAGCGCCACCATGCACAACGAGGAGATGAAAACGAACACCACCAGCAGCACGGCAGCGAGGGACAGTAGCAGCAGCAGCAGTGTCAGCAGCAGTGTCCTGGCCAGTGCTGCAGCCGCCATGGTTGCCACTTCGAAAGCGATGGCCGCCCGAGAGGTGTGGAAATGAGGGAGTGAGGGACGGAGGGAGGGGAAAAGGGTCAAGGGTCAAGTTCTGAACCTGTGTGTCTCAGTATCATGTCCTGTTTGCATAATTTGATGTCCAGCGCTCATTTTCGTCCTCCGCTCCTTCTTTTTGTGCCACCCCAACACCACAGCTTCTGCGCCTAGCCCACCAGATGGTCGCGGGAAGTGGTACCGAGCTCCGCGCGCTGCTAGAGGAGGAGACGCGGGCCTACGACAACAGCAGCAGTAGCATTAGCAGCAGCAGCAGTAGTAGTACGAGTACCAGTAACAGCAGCACGCCTAGCAGTAGCAGCAGCAGCAGTAGCAGCAGCAGCAGCAGCAGCAGCAGTGGTGCGGGTGAGATTGAGGGGCTGGTGACTTCGTTGTGTGGCTTGCTGGTCGAATCTGGAGGAGGAGGAGGTGGTGGTGTTCGGAAAGGCAGCGAGAAAGGGATGATGATGACGGCGGCCGTGGAGAGTGGTGGTGGCATGCCTTCCTACTATAAGCGTCTGAATGTTGGAGGAGGGATGGAGGGGCAGGAGGGAGGAGCAGCAGGATGCAGCACCCTCCCTCCCTCCCTCTCCCCACGCAGCCGTAGTCATAGCAGTAGTTTTAGTGGACTTTTCCTGAGTGCTGCTGGAGGAGGAGGAGGGCTCTGCAGCAACAGCAGCAACAGCAGCAGCAGCAGCAGCAGCTATGGTGCGGTGCCGATGCTGGTTGTGACAGGAGGCGGAGGGGGAGGAGGAGGAGGGGGAGGAGGGGGAGGGTTGAGCGCGCAAGCAATGGTCCTCCACGATAATGCATTAGTGCAAGAAGTGTGGAGTTATGTGGTGGAGGGGAGGGCGGGAGGGAGGAACCAGTTGGGGGTGTTGGCGTTGGTGAGCAAGGGGTGGAGGGAGATGGCGACGAGTGATGCGTTTTGGCGGCCGATTAGTATGGACTTGTTTCCGGCTTTGCCTGGAGCGGGAGCTGCTGCTGGGGCGGGAGGGAGGGGAGAATGGAGGGGGGGAGGGTGGGGAGGTGGAGGAGGAGGGCCGGCGGGAGGGGTGGGAGGGGGAGGAGGAGGGGGAGGGATGGATTCGTTGTCCTCGTCGGTGTCGTCGGAGGGGAGCACGAGTAGTAGTAATAGTACAGATAGCACCTCTTCCTCCTCCTCCTCCTCCTCCTCCTCCTCCTCCTCCTCCTCTAACCACTCCTTCTCCACCGCTGCCGCTGCTACAGCCGCCGCCGCTGCTGCTGCTGCTGCTGCTGCTGCTGCTTCCCTCCGCATCGGGTGCCGTTCTCAGATTATGACGTTTGGAAAAGCTTTGGGTGAGCCGCGTTATCGCACGACGAGCACGTGGCAAGAGGGGCTGAGCATGGTGTATGAGATTACAGACGCTGCGGATAATCGTCGTCTTTTTTATGGCACTGGTCCTATTCACGTGGCGGTTGGTCAGAATGTCATCCTTCGCTTAGCCGGCCCGCAGCGACACGAAGTGAGTGAGCCTTTTTCAGCTGCTGATCGTGACCCGGGCCAAGAGAGGTTTGGGACCCTGCGTGATTATTTCAAAGGTTGTCATGGAATGCAGTATCCGGCGAGTCTGCGGGTGAGGGTGGTGATTTGCGATCATCGGACGGGACGGATGGCGCTGCTTTATCATAGCGGGAAGACGGCGAAGCGACATGCCAAGGTACGTGTCCTCCCCCGCCCTCCTTTCCTCTCTCCCTCCATCCCTCCCTATCTCTTTTTCTCTGTGTGTGTGTATCTGGCGAGTCTGCGGGTGAGGGTGGTGATTTGCGATCATTGGATGGGACGGATGGCGTTGCTTTATCATAGCGGGAAGACGGCGAAGCGACATGCTAAGACGTTTTCCTCTCTTCCCTCCCTCCTTCCCTCCCTTCCTCTTTCCCTCCCTGACAGCTCTGTCAGTAGAATGACCAAGTTACATACTCACCCTCCTTCCCTCCCTCCCTCCCTCCTCCCTCCCTCCCTCCCTCAGGTGCCTAATGCCTCCAATTGGCAAGACTTCCTCCCCGAAGACTCCCTCTATATGTGGGACCCAGACGCTGTGTGTTTTGGTACAGAAGAACTAGTCAACCAACTTACTCACCAACCTTTCCCTCCCTCCCTCCCTCCCTCCCTCCCTCAATCCCCTGCAGGTGCCTAATGCCTCCTACTGGCAAGATTTCCTCCCCGAAGACTCCCTCTATATCTGGGACCCGGACGCCGTATTTTTTGGTACGGAAGGACTAGTCAATCAACTTACTAACCTACCCCTCCGTCCGTCCCTCCCTCCCTCCCTCCCTCCCCTGCAGGTGCCTAATGCCTCCTACTGGCAAGACTTTCTTCCTGAAGACTCCCTCTATATCTGGGACCCGGACGCCGTTTTTTTTGGTACGGAGGGACAGATTAAGCTGGCGGCTGCTTTCTATGTCGTGGCGTGTGATGGTTCTGCTGCTGCTGCTGCTGCTGCTGCTGCTGCTGCTGCTGGGGCTGGGGAGGGAGGGGGGGAGAGAGGAGGAGGGGTGGAGGAGAAGCAGAGGATGTACCGGGTCGCGGGCGGGGATACGGATAGGTATGCGAGTCATTCCTCGTTTGTGAGTTTGGATTTTAGTACCACGGATGGGGAGGCGGTGGGGAGGTTTATTAAGAGCTTGTTGGCGCCTTAGGGGATGTGAGGGAGGGAGGGAGGGAGGGATGGAGGGAGGGAGGAGGTGGGAGGGTGGATTTTAATACCACGGATGGGGAGGTGGTGGGACGGTTTATTAAGAGCTTGTTGGCGCCGTAGGAGGGGAGGGAGGGAGGGAAGGAGGGCGGAGAATCAATGCGGAAGAGACAGGACAGCTTGAGAGAGACGTTTGGGTTTGTATGTGTGTGAGCGAACGAGAGAGGAGAGAGAGGAGGATAGGAAGTTAGAGAGCATCAAAAATCGAAATTTCATGGCAGGAACAGTGAACACTGATCTACACACAAATAGAAGAGTCAAACAGCCTGAGACAATACAAGCAAAGCCTAACGCCAGAAACGCAAAAGCCCTGCAAAAAGGAAAAGGAGAAGGAGAAGAAGAAGGAGCAAGACAACAACAACAACAACAACAACAACAACAACAACAACAACAACAACAACAACAACAACAACAACAACAACGAATAGTGTACTAATGTAGAAGAAGAAGCAGAAGAACACGACGTCAATGAAGAGAAAGAAGTAGATCAGCACAGCGGCAGCAGCAGCAACAGCATGATAAGCGCACTTAGTCAAACAAACAAGGGGAAAACGGAAAGAGAGGAAAAGGATAGAGGGGCAAGACAAGGCAAGGCAACGAAGGAGAAGAAGACGATGAAAGTCGGGCCTCTCAATCTCACACATTCGCCCACTCACCCGCAGCAGCAGCAGCAGCAGCAGCAGCAGCAGCAGCAGCAGCAAGTAGGGAAACAATACTGTGTACTATAAAAATGAATCAGAAGCATCTCACCAAAATTCACCTAACCAAGCGAGAGAGAGAGAGAGAGAGAGAGAGAAAAAGAGAAGAGCAAAGCAAATGGACGCTGTACACAAGTAAGTAGGTAAGCGCGAGCAAGCAAAACCACCCGCACCCACCCACAAAACAAACGAAAAGCAAGCGAGCAAGCGAGCAAGCAAGCATTAGGACAGAAGAAGAAGAAAACCAAAAAATTGAGGAATAGCACACAACGGGAGAGAAAAGTCCAATCAAAAAGCATAATAGCCACCACCGCCGCCCATCTCTTCCTACCCCCCCAACACCCAAACTGACGTACTTAACTTGATGACCACAACGCTGCCAAAACCAAAAGTACGCAGTGCAGAGAGAGAGAGGCATTGATATATCAAACTAGAAACACACAGACGGAAGGCAATACTGAAAAAGACAATTTCCCTGTATTCCTTCTTCTGTGGTTGTATAATGTGTGTCTTCCTACCTGTGTGTGAGTGTGTGCGCGCGTGTGTAATGACATGGAAATCGAGGGAGGGAGGGAGGGAGGGAGGGAGGGAGGGAGGGAGAGAGAGGAAGAGGCTGGGATTGGAAGATGCGTTAGGAAAGGACAATGGCAGCTCCCGCGAGAAACGACGCATTAGCAAAAGCCAACATTGCAAAACGAAAACTTCCATCAAAGCTTGCTTGCTCTTTCTATTGTTCTTCTTCTGTCCCAAATTGCTTTTGCGTTTCTCTCGTGTATGTGTCTCTAGTTTCAATTCTATTACTTATTTTGGTGCTTTGCCTCTTTACTTGCATGATAGGAGTTGTTTTGTTTCTCTCGAAGTCCTTTTCCCATCCCCGTTTTTCCACACTGTGTGGCTCTCCCTCCCTCCCTCCCCTCCCCCTCG
>Ga0105053_10011072_pt1 | contig 11116 bp, 9 predicted proteins | sample BON01_FD_78093 | JGI IMG/M metagenome (GOLD analysis project Ga0105053, IMG submission 78093) | Freshwater microbial communities from Lake Bonney liftoff mats and glacier meltwater in Antarctica - BON-01 | ecosystem: Environmental > Aquatic > Freshwater > Ice > Glacier meltwater | place: Lake...
AAATTGACACGCCATGTTCATCATTAATAATAACGATGTGGTAGGGGAGGAACCTGGATTGCAATCAGTAGCAATTGCCATCCCTACCCCGCTATCGCGTAACAAATTCACTGGCGGCTTTCTGGTTTCGCCTAAAAAATAATAAGCACCTGGTAATAAAACCGCTACAGTATTTGCGGCAGCCATCGCCGCAACCCCACCGGCATCCAAATGCTCAAGATGTTCACAAGAGAGCGCCCCCATGGTTGCCGCCAGTTGGGACGCGCCAACATTAGATAATTGTTCGGCATGACATTTAATCGGTAAGCCCAGTTGTTGCGCCTTAATAAACAACTGTTCTGCCTGCGCTAATGAAAATCCGATAGATTCACAAAATACATCGATCGCATCGGCAAGACCACTGTCAGCTACTGCCGGCAATAACTCCGCGCAAATATAGTCTACATAGGCCTGACTGTTCCCCATGTATTCCGGGGGTACAGTATGAGCGCCCAGAAACGTGGTGAACACCCGCACACCGGTTATTTTTCCCAGCTGTTTTGCCACCCGCAACATTTTCAATTCATTATCCAGATCAAGCCCATACCCGGATTTAATCTCGACGGTCAGCACACCTTCTGCCCGTAACGCCAAAAGGCGCGGCAGCGACTGTGCTAGCAGCTCCTCTGCTGAAGCCGCCCGTGTTTGCCTCACGGTGGACAAGATACCCCCGCCATTGCGAGCAATTTCCACATAAGAAGCGCCTTTTAAGCGCAGCTCAAACTCATCAGCCCTATTGCCGGCATATACCAGGTGCGTATGGCAATCAATAAACGCCGGCGTAATTAAGCGCTGCTGACATTCCTCGATAATCCGTGCTGTTTTTTTATAACCCGCAGGCAATGCCGCTTGCGCACCACACCAACTGATCTTGCCAGCGCTAATTGCCAAGGCTTGCTGTTGCAGCTGCATACCATCTCGGTTAATAGTGGTGGCATTTAATAACAATTTATCACAGGTCAACATATACACTCACTCCAATACAAGTACCCGGTGAGGAGGGACAAGCCATGCTTGATGATGTGTACTATCATAAATGTCCCATTCCCTGGATACATAGTGTTCTTTGTCAATATCCAATAATAACCAGCATAAGAAAATAGCGACCGTAGCAGGATTTAATAACTGCTTGTTGTGTTGCAATTGCTTAAAAAACTCTTGTGTTTCTTCATCCATATGGTTGGCATGGCGAATTTGCGCTTGCATGTTGGTATCAATAATTCCGGGCATAACACTGGCGATGGCAATCGTGGTTTCCAGTTGCCAACAGCGAGTCAACATGGCCAGTGCCGCTTTTGATACGCAATAGGCCGACCAGCCGATCATTGGCGAATAAGCCGCACCCGAACCAATATTCAACACCCGCGCATTATCCAGCTTGTCTTTTAACTGTTGCGACAAAAAAAGTGGCGCGTCAAGATTAGTAGCCATAACGTCTCGCCAGGCAGCTTCATCAATAGCAGTAACCGCAACAATAGGTTCAATGACTCCGGCACTATGAATCAAGCCATCGAGTTGTGCCGTGGGTTGTAAATGAGCCACTATGCGCTGCCGCCCTTCCTGGGTTGACACATCAGCGCACAAGTAATTAATCAACGGCGAGGAGGCCGCGGTTTCGGCTAAATGGTGTTGATTACGCCCCACAATCAACACCTGTTTTTCCCGTATTGCTAATGCTTGTGCCAATGCCTTGCCGATTCCGCTGCCCCCTCCGGTTACCACAAACACGGCATCTCCATTATTAAACGCTCAATAATAACAGACATAGTTTTGCTTGGCACGGTTTAAGAAGGGTCAGGTTTAATTGCAAAAACGTTAAGGGAGCCGATGAGTTCGGTTAAAACAAATATCTGGTAGTATGCTAGAGGCAAATAAGGAGACTATGTATGTTGCCCGCTATTTTCAATTATGAAGCGCCTGATAAATCTTTGTGGCAAGGACGTCAAGACAGCTTGCCGCAGGAACGTTTTTTTCAACAAGTAACGTGTGTTGATGTCCAAGCCGATGCGCTGCCAACGCCGCCGCAGCAGATTATCCTCGGCTTTTGCAGTGATGAGGGCATACGGCGCAACCTGGGTCGTCCAGGGGCTAAATCAGGCCCCGATGCCATTCGTGCGCAACTAGCCAAGCTTGCCTGCCATAGCAAGCAGTCATTGACTGATATTGGTAATATCGTTTGTGCAAATGAGCAATTGGAACATGCCCAACAACAATTTTCGACCTTGATTAGCGCTTGCCATCAGCAAGGGCATAAAACGATTGCGCTCGGCGGCGGGCATGAGATTGCCTGGGCACATTACCGCGGTTTAAGTCCTCATTATCCTAAAATGGGTATTATCAACTTTGATGCGCACTTTGATCTGCGTCCTGCGGTCAATAACCAAAGCACATCCGGGACACCTTTCTGGCAAATCAGAAACTATTGTCAGCAACATGAGCTGCCATTTAACTATTGCTGTGTGGGCATTCAGTCGGTTGCTAATACCAAAAGTTTATTCGACAGCGCTGATGCCTGGAACGTCACTTACCTTAGTGCAGAGCAACTATTAATAAGTAGCCTGGCGTGGCAAATCGCTTTTATAGATGATTTTATGATGCGCCATGATCATTTATATCTATCCATCTGCATGGATGTGTTTGCGGAATGTTTTGCGCCGGGAGTCAGCGCACCGCAAGCCATGGGATTAAGCCCGGGGCAAGTACTTCCGTTGTTGAAATATATCATGCAAACTGGCAAAGTTGTAAGTCTTGATATAGCTGAACTCTCACCGCCACTAGATCAGGATCAAAAAACTGCACGCTTAGCTGCAAATCTGTTAGGTAATTTATTAGGATCTGCATAACTTGCTAAGCTAATCGCTGTGCAATAAATTTCAGTATTGAAAAAAACCAGACATTACTGCAGGATAGCGGACTATCTACCAGCCACAACCAAGGAATGTAAGATGAACAAAACCCTACTTTATACCGCGATGTTTACGTTATTGTGCACGGGCGTCTATGCGGACAATACTACCCAGGCGGCAACACCCGTGAGCGCGCCGCCAACAGCGACCATGCCAACACCGCAACCAGCTCCCAAAGAATCAAGCATACCTTCACCGCAGCCTGCACCCCAACCTGCACCTGTGGTTGACTGCCAATATCGCATACCCGCTGAAACTGCTTCCGTAGAACAATCACTGCTTTCAACCTGGGTAGAGAAAGCGGTAGTGCAATCTTTTGATTTCAATCCTGCCACGCTTGACGATCAGCTGGCCAAACTGAAACTGTGTTTTACCGATCAAGGTTGGCAAAGTTATAACGATGCTCTGCAAAAATCGGGAAATATCAACGCCATTAAAACACAACACTTGTCAGTGAGCAGCCAGACCGATGGTGAGCTGAAAATTAATCCGGTTAAAGAAAATCAATGGAAAGTAACGGTTCCTATCCAGGTTGTTTATCAAAATGACAAAGAAAAAATCACCCAACTACTCTCGGTTGATTTATTAGTCGGACGTAAAGTGTCCGGAGATCTGGGAATTATGCAGATTATTGCTACTCCTCGGGTTGCTGCCGGCTCTGCCGCTCCCATGCCTGCAGGTGCTAACCCTACTCCCGCCGCAGAAGATACAGCCGAAAGTTCAGCCAACCCCAACGAACTGCCCCCAGGAAATATCCAGGAATAATCTAATTATTCAGCAGTGCCAATAACCAAGATTACCTTCTCTTTCGCAGGAGAAGGTAACTGCATGAAGCAGGTGGAAAACTCCACTACGGTAACTTCACTTTAATCAGGATGATCATGCGTTATTCACTTGCCTCGCTGTTAGGTTTGCTTTGTATCAATGCACAAGCCAACGTTATTCAGTACTTTACCGGGATCTCCTATAGCAATCCTGCAGAGCTGTTCACTATTAAAAAAAATGAATTTCTTATTGGTGGCACCGGCTTTCATACCAATGCCCGCTTTCAGGGAACGGTGCTAAACTTTAACAATGGCCAATATGGCCAGGGTACATCCTATTCCCGCACCACCAGCTTTTTACCCTATGGCCGACTCGCTACGCGCATCAACGACAAAGCTGTTTTTTCCGTTGATGTCACCCAGCCATTCCACTCTAATCTCAATTGGGGCAATCAATCATTTACCCGCTATGCTGCGACCCAAACCTATTTAACCGATGTGGAAGTAAGTCCACGCCTGTCTTATAGCATTACTCCAAAATTTTATGTGGGTGGTGGCTTAAATTTTAATTTTTTAAAAAATAACGAAACGAACTGGGCTTTGCCGGTAGGCCCTATTACCTCTGCCAATCTGGTGAATCGCACCGCAGGATTTGGGGTAGGCTATAATCTTGGCGGATATTACCTCATCAATCCCAGCAACTTCTTAGGCCTGGTCTATTATTCAGTCATTAAGCAAAATACCCGCGGCTCCAGTCAGTTGCAAAATTCCATTAATAATTCATTGGCCTTCAATTTCAGTATGCCCGCCACGTCGGTGTTAAGTTACGTGCATTTATTTAGCCCCACCTGGCTTACCAATATAAAAGTGTATTATTCCGAGTGGGATGCAAATCAATATGCAATCTTCCGCAACACCAGCGCCCCGCCGCCATTAAACCAGGATTTTTCATTCACCATGCGCTTTAAGAAATCACTGGCATATCTGGCAGCAGTACGCCATCAATGGAATAAAAGTTTAGGAATCACCGCAGTAGGCATGCTTGATAATGGGCCTGAGCGCGATGAATTTCGCACCATTAATTTTCCCGCCGACACGCAATATTTTCTTGGCCTGGTGGCAGACTATCACTTCAACGAACAAACCAGCATTGAATTATTGTATGGCTATGGGTTTTCTAAAACGATTATGGATAATCATATAGACATGAATAATCAAACCATTCCTTTTACTACCGGCAGGGTTAGGATTTACGCCAATGTGGTTGATTTGAAATTGAAAATACAGGTTTAGGGTATCCGGCTCCTACTTCCTGCGCCAAACTCAACCCCCCTACGTTCCGCGGCTTGTCCGCGGAATCCAGGAATTGCACGCCCGGATTAGACCTCTGATCCCGCGGACAAGCCGCGGGAAGTGGGGTAAAGGCTAGATGCCAGGCTTGTAAGGCAATTAACTCGCCGGATCTTTATCGCCATCTTCGTCTTCATAAGATAAAACGGTGACTTTAGTGCCGATATCGATAAACTCTTCATTTAACCATTTCGCCGCACTGGGCAGAACGCGTACGCAGCCATGGCTGGAATTATTAGGTGGCACATCATACGCCGCATGGATAGTAAAACCGCGGTAGAAATACATGCAATAAGGCATCTTCGCCCCACCTGTTGTTTCTACTGGATATTCTCCCGATTTACATTCAGCACCCCGTTTATTATAAACATGGAAGGTACCGGTCACGGTGCGGCACGATTTGCCCACATCTTCACAGAAATCTTTACCACCAGACGCACTACCGGTTAACACTCGATGACCCTCTTCATCATAAGCTCCCCATGCGGATGCTTTCGGATCAAAAATAAATTGCTTTTTACCCGTTGCCGCCAATTGCTCCGGGAAATAATTTTTCCCGCGGGAATCTCTCAGGTAATGCTTGGTATGGTGGGTAACCCCATAATCGTCGATAATATACGTTGATTCGTCATACTCTACACAAGCAGTAAGGGTGAGTGATAATGACAAACCAAACAATAACGCTTTGTTCATGGAACCAAATCCTCTTAGAAAGAGTAGCATCTCAATACAATTCTGCTACACCCCGCAGCTGGTCTGCGGGTTCCAGAGGTCTAATCCTGGTGCGAGATTCCTGGATCCCGCGGACTAACCGCGGGGGGTAGGCAGAGTATTGTTCCCTGACTTATTGAGACGTTACAAAAATAGTAATTAATTGTTTAAGCTTTAAGCTTGCGGTACTTGATCCGCGATGGTCGGTTGGCCAAATCTCCCAATCGGCGTTTCCTATCCTCTTCGTAATCGCTGTAGTTACCCTCAATGAAGGTCACTTGCGAGTCACCTTCGAACGCCATCAAATGCGTGCAAATTCGATCGAGGAACCATCGATCATGAGAAATAACAATCGCACAACCAGGAAAGTTTAAAATGGCATCTTCTAATGCCCTTAAGGTCTCGACATCCAAATCATTACTGGGTTCGTCAAGCAGCAACACATTGCCGCCCCGTTTTAGCAATTTTGCCAAATGGACGCGGTTACGTTCACCACCTGATAATTGTGCCATTTTCTTTTGCTGATCAGAGCCTTTAAAGTTAAAGCGCCCAACATAAGCACGTGAAGGCATTTGAAATGATCCCACCTGCATAATGTCATGGCCATCGGTAATCTCTTCCCAGACTGTTTTATTGTCATCCAGGTGATCACGCATCTGATCGACATAGGCCAGGTTGACCGTATCACCAACGCGTATTTCTCCTGCATCAGGAGTAATTTGATTGGTGATCATTTTTAGAAACGTGGATTTCCCCGCACCATTGGGGCCGATAATGCCAAGCACACCGCCTTTTGGCAAATGGAAATTCAAATTTTCAAATAATAATCGATCGCCGTACTCTTTACGAAGATTAATCCCTTCCAAAACCAGGTCGCCTAAACGCTCACCGGGGGGAATGTATAACTCATTGGTTTCATTACGTTTCTGAAATTCTTTGGAATTCATTTCTTCAAAACGGGCAAGACGGGCTTTATTTTTAGCATGTCTACCCTTGGGCGAGGTGCGTACCCACTCAAGCTCTGCCTTGATTGAACGTTGATGCGAGGCTTGTTGTTTTTGCTCGCGTTCCAAACGCTCCGTTTTTTGCTCAAGCCATGCGGTATAATTACCTTTGTAAGGAATACCTTCGCCTCTATCAAGCTCCAGGATCCATTCTGCGGCGTTATCTAGGAAGTATCGATCATGGGTAATCGCCACCACAGTACCGGGAAATGTTTCCAGATAATGCTCAAGCCAGGCAACACTTTCAGCATCCAAGTGGTTGGTAGGCTCATCGAGCAGTAACATATCAGGATTGGATAGCAATAGCCGACATAAGGCTACTCGCCGGCGCTCACCGCCCGATAACATGCTTATTTTGGCATCCCAATCGGGTAAGCGCAGCGCATCGGCAGCAATGTCCAGACGCCGGTCGAGATCCCAGCCGCCGCCTGTTTCAATCGCATGCTGCAGCTCGCCTTGTTCGTTTAACAAGGTAGTCATTTCATCATCACTCATGGGCTCAGCGAAGCGCATGCTAATCGCATCAAATTGCGCTAACATGTTTTTCATATCAGCCACTGCTTCCTCAACCACCGCGCGTACCGTTTTATCCAAATCGATTTCAGGTTCCTGGGCAAGATAGCCAATTTTAATGCCCGGCTGCGCGCGCGCTTCCCCTTCAAAGTGGGTATCAACGCCGGCCATAATCCTTAAAAAAGTGGATTTACCGGAGCCATTTAAGCCCAATACGCCAATTTTGGCGCCGGGAAGGAAACTTAAGGAAATATCTTTAAGGATGAATCGCTGATTCTCAACAATTTTGCTCACCCGGTTCATGGTAAAAATGTATTGCGACATAACTACTCCACTCTCTGGATAATTACCGTGAGGCCAAAGCGACGACGCGATCATTACCCAGTTTTTTAAATTGTAAACTTATGACCAATCGAGAATTACTTTTCCTGACTGTCCTGACGCCATGATTTGGAAGGCATGCTGGTATTCAGCAACGGGAAAATGATGCGTAATCACCGGAGAGATATCTAAACCGCTCTGTAACATGGCAATCATTTTATACCAGGTTTCAAACATTTCGCGGCCATAGATTCCTTTAACGACCAAGCCTTTGAAAATAACCTGATTCCAGTCCACCGGCGTTTCCTGCGGGGGAATACCGAGCATGGCGATATGACCACCATGATTCATGGCTTTCACCATATCATTCAAGGCCATCGGGTTACCTGACATTTCCAGCCCCACGTCAAACCCCTCGGTCATGCCTAAATCTTCCATGACATCGCGAATCGGTTGATATTTGACGTTGATTGCCCGACTAACACCCATTTTACGCGCCAGCTCCAGCCGATGATCATTCACATCGGTGATCACCACATGGCGCGCACCAATATGACGCACAATAGCGGCCGCCATAATGCCGATGGGGCCTGCCCCGGTAATTAATACGTCTTCCCCTACCACACTAAACGCCAAAGCACAGTGAGTTGCATTACCGAGAGGGTCAAGAATAGAGGCTTGATCAGCGGTAATATTATCGGGCAAGGGCATAACATTGGTCGCCGGCAAGGCTAGATATTCAGCAAAACTGCCGGGGCGATTAACACCAACCCCTAGGGTATTGCGACATAAATGGCGTTTTCCTGCACGACAGTTTCGGCATAAACCACAGGTAATATGCCCTTCGCCGGAAACACGCTGACCGACTTTAAATCCTTGCACTTCACGGCCAATTTCTACAATTTCTCCATAAAATTCATGACCTACGGTCATTGGCACCGGGATAGTGGCCTGCGCCCAATCGTCCCAGGAATAAATATGAATATCAGTACCGCAAATAGCTGTTTTGATAATTTTTATCAACACATCATTAACGCCATACTCCGGTACAGGAACATCCTGCATCCAGATACCCGGTTCGCGTTTCGCCTTAACTAACGATTTCATTTATATCCCCTGAATTTAAACTAAATGACGCCAAGCTCACGACCTACTTTTGCAAATGCTGCCAACGCTTTATCAAGATGGTGACGCTCATGCGCTGCTGACATCTGTGTACGAATACGCGCCATGCCTTTGGGAACAACTGGAAATGAGAAGCCCACTACGTAGATACCTTCTTTTAACAACAGCTCTGCCATACGGCCTGCTAAAGTGGCATCACCTAGCATGACAGGAATGATTGCATGCTCACCAGCAATCAATTTAAAGCCTAACTGGCTTAAGCCTTCCCGAAAATAAACACTGTTATCTTTTAGTTTCTTGATCAAATCATTGTTGGCCTGGATACGTTCCAATACAGAAATCGAGGTATGAGCAAACACCGGCGCTAAGGTATTAGAAAAAAGATACGGTCGTGAGCGCTGACGCAACCACTCAACAATGCTTGAGCTTGCTGCGGTATATCCACCAGACGCGCCGCCAAGGGCTTTACCCAGGGTGCCGGTCAGGATATCAATTTTATCCATGACGCCGAAATGCTCAGGGGTTCCCCTGCCGGTTTCACCAATAAAACCTACGGCATGGGAATCATCAACCATAACCATAGCGTTATATTGTTCCGCCAGCGCACAAATAGCGGGTAAATTAGCAAGAATGCCATCCATAGAAAATACACCATCGGTGGCAATCAAACGAAAACGGGCATCTTTGGCAGCTATTAATTGCGCCTCCAGATCCTTCATGTCGTTGTTGGCATAGCGAAAGCGCATCGCTTTGCATAAACGCACACCATCAATAATACTGGCATGATTAAGGGCATCACTAATAATAGCATCTTCAGCGCCAAGCAAGGTTTCAAACAAGCCAGTATTCGCATCAAAGCAGGAAGAATATAAAATCGTATCCTCCATGCCCAGAAAGGTGCTTATTTTTTTCTCAAGAATTTTGTGGGGGGTTTGGGTGCCGCAAATAAAACGCACCGAAGCCATTCCATACCCATACGTAGCCAAAGCACGTTGCCCTTCGGCAATTAAATCAGGATGGTTGGCCAAGCCTAAGTAATTGTTGGCGCATAAATTGATTACCTCCGCCTCATTGACGGTTACTTGCGCATATTGTTGACTGGAGATCACACGTTCCGGTTTAAACAAACCTTCTTTTTTGATAGTAGCCAGTTCAGTTTGCAGAAACTCAATGAAACGATCATCCACAGCACTCTCCTTTGAATCAATAAAATGCGCCGATGATAGCAAATTTTAGCCAAATTCACTACCAGGGATCGTCAGGAAGGCTGCAAAATATTGGTGCATTAACTGATAAATGAGGCGGGCAGGATTTGTAGTGCTCATTAAAATAAGCTGTGGCAATGAGCTGACATGTCACATGAACCTGAATTGCCCACCGATAATTTTTTCTATTCTTGCTATAATCACCGCAACATTTTACCCTAATTGGGTATTCAACAATGGGTGAACCTAATGAGTAGTCAAACCGCGCGAATAAATATGATAAAGCAGCAACTTCGAACCGGTGATATTGACAATGAACGTATTCTTGAACTCTATGACACCATTGCTCGCGCAGACTTTGTACCAGATGCCTTCAAACATTTTGCCTCGTCCGACCTGCAAATCAGTTTACCGCATCAACAACGGATGATGACGCCTTTAGAAGAAGCGCTGTTATTACAAGCCTTGCAACTACAAGGCCATGAGGTGGTATTGGAAATAGGAACAGGCACGGGCTTTCTGACTACCTTGTTAAGCCATCTATGTAAACAAGTGATCAGTATTGACTATTATGCTGATTTTACTACCCATGCTCGCCGAAAATTAGCTGAACACAGCTGTGTAAATACTGAATTGTTTACTGGCGATGGATGCCGGGGCTGGCTTGATAAAGCACCTTATGAAGTGATGATCTTCACAGGTGCTATCGAAGCCCTGACTGAAACTCATCGGTTACAGCTATTACCAGGAGGTAAATTATTTGCTATCGTTGGCAAGGAACCTGTTATGCAAGGACAATTGCATAGTTTGGATCATGATGGCCGATGGCAGGAAAAAGTTATCTTTGAAACTAATCTCCCACCATTAATCGACAATTTAAAACCAAACGAATTCATTTTCTAGGACAAGTTCACATGATAAAAAGGCTTTTGTGTTTGATGCTGACTACAAGCTTTACCTTGCAGTTGCAGGCAGCAGATCTGATGGATATCTATCAGCAAGCACTGGAAAATGATCCGACCTTTAAGGCGGCTTATAGTACATTTATGGCAAATGCTGAATCTATAGCGCAAGCGCGTGCCGCTCTTTTACCGCAAGTTACTTCCACCGCTCAGGTAAGCCGTAATAATTTGAGAGTCAAAACGGGTGGCTCTGTTGGCGAACAGATTTATAACAGC
>Ga0105053_10011076_pt1 | contig 11111 bp, 11 predicted proteins | sample BON01_FD_78093 | JGI IMG/M metagenome (GOLD analysis project Ga0105053, IMG submission 78093) | Freshwater microbial communities from Lake Bonney liftoff mats and glacier meltwater in Antarctica - BON-01 | ecosystem: Environmental > Aquatic > Freshwater > Ice > Glacier meltwater | place: Lake...
CCCCTGGGAGGATTCGCGATGGGCAGAGTTCGAACTGGCGACCTTTACAGTCTTGTGGGAACGGATAAGTCGAACGACTTCGACCACTTTGCCAAATAGGCTCCGGTTAGGTCCGAAATTACCTAGCTGGGTAATTTCGGACCTAACCGGAGCCTATTTGGCAAAGTGGTCGAAGTCGTTCGACTTATCCGTTCCCACAATATATATATATGTTATATATTATATCTGTATAACGACCTTTTATTATATATTATATAAATATATATAATAATAATAGGTATTAACAAGCTTTTGATAGGGAATAACGACCTTTTTAAAATATTAACGACCTTTTTTTAATAATAACGACCTTTTTAACAACCTTTTAATAGGTAAATCCCATATTTAATAGAACATTAACGACCTTAACGAACTTTTTTGTGAAAATCAAAAAAAAATTTATTAAAATAAAAAATATTCTTTATGGAATATCTTATAAATTAATCCAACTTCTAATATCTTATTGAATGTTATGATACCATCATTTATTATAGCGTTTTCATTAATATCAAAAATATAATACACCAGTCTTATCTTTTTTTAATGAAGGAATTTGAATGGTATAATTTGTTATTTTTGCTGGTATTACACCAGTTGTAATAACTATTGTTTTAATTTTTTGCTGAAGTAATAGGTGCTATAGCATCTATTTCTGTTATAGTTAATAACAGATCATTTGTAGTATCAACACCTCCTATTAATGATCCAGGTATTAATATCGTATCATTTGCTTCAAATAAATCAAATATTAATTCATCTACTAATATAATATATACATCAGATCCATCTAATACTATTTTTAAATTTGTGAATGTTGCAGTGGTTTTAACAACGTCTGTTGCATCTTTAATCATAACACCAGCATCCGTAGAATTGATTAAAAAATTCATTTAATACGTAGATTTTGTTCTATCAATAATAATTGGTGCAACTAATATTTTTGAAATTTCTGAAACCTCAATCATCATATCATTTGTCACATTTTCACCACCTAATTTAGAACCTTCAATTAAAATTGTTTCATTAATTGCATACTCATTTAAATTCTTGATAAAGTCAAAACTGGTTATTGAATATAAACCATCAATATTTACTTTCTTGATGTTAATATCAAATTTATTATGTAATGCTTTGCTTTCATCGATTACATCGATAAGATTAAAAGAAATATCGGTCGCTACTACATCAATAGTTAAAACCGCTAATTGGAAGTCATTTGTTGGTGTAATTCCTCCTAAAAATTCACCATTTATATTTATTGTATCTGTTAATCCAAATCCTGAAGAACTATTTATTGGTACTGAGTATATTGTACCAGTTCTTGTTACTTCAATATCTAAGAATCTATTTTTTTGTTCATCTGTAGTTCCTGTTAAAATTATAGTATTAATTGGGGTTTGTATATCTTTTATAAATAAATATTTATAAGGTGTTATATCGAATGGTATCAATGCAGTTTTAAATATTTTTAATTCATCATTCTTTACAATTAAATGGGTGGTTGTGTCAGTTGGCGTAATTTTTATATTATGTATTTGAAAATTATTTTCGGTCATATAAACTTCAAAGTCTATTTTTCCAGTTTTTGATGTTGTATTTATAGTATAATCAATATTAAGATATTTTTGTGAATTTATTATAACATGACTAGTATTTGATGAACCAAACGCTGGATTCAATGATTCATCTATATTATAATATAATATTCCATTAGAAGTTTGCAAATTTTGTATAATAGATTTAGTTGTTTCAATATTATTTTTATGTGTTTGATTTTCATCAAATACATCAAAATAAATATTCAATTTAAATTTCTTAAAAGATGCGTTAGTTGATAAATTAACTATATTTTCGATTGTTTTTTCGAATAAGTATATAATAGCTTTTACATTACCAGAGTTTATAATTTTAATATAAAATCCATCATAATTCTTACTCTTAAAGGTGTTACATTTACACTAGAAACAACTGAATTTTCTATATCTTGAATTCTAGTTTCCATTTCTAATTTTGTTGTTTCTTCATAACTAATATGATCTATTAATTGTGTTTCAAATGCTTCTATTATAGGTTCCATATTTATTACATGATTCACAAGTGCATTTAATTCTAAAAGTTTTGTTAAATATGATGTATATTCAGTACTTGCTTTATTTTTTTCCTGTTTTCGACTGCGTTGTGTAGTGAAGGATTGGCCTTCATCATCGTATAAATATAATTCTAAAGTGAAATTTTGATTTAGAAAATTCTGATTTATTTTATAATTATACATATGCATTGGATCTGGATTAATTATAGATTTATTATTTTCAAAAGGATGTGTAAAAATAATGCTTTTACTACTTCCATTATCAGATGTACTAATGTTATTTTCATTATCTATATTATCAAATTTCAGCTCAAAATATCCTCTAAAATTGCCACTGTGATCTTCTGTAAATGTTCAAAATGTTGGGTCTTTGAATATAGGTAAATTTACATTTTCTATGTACATCCTTGCATTTTTACTCAATCTTGGTATATTGAATTTTGATAGGTCAAATATAAATCTATAATCACTACTTCCTAGTTCAATTACTGTAGCATCTTTGAAAAACAAATTTAGCTTCATTTTATTATAAATGAATATAAAAAAAATTAAATATTGACTCTATTTATCTAACAAAACATTATGTTGATCCATTAGTTTATCTAGATCAAGATTTTTTTCTTCTAATTGAAGTATAAAATTTTGAGTTAAGGTATTTAAAAAATGTTCATCTATACCTTCAATTTCGTCTTTATAAGTTTCAATCAACCTTTTTTTAATGTTATCGGACATTCTTTGTAATTCTGTATCTTTAAAATCATACTTCATTTTATTATATGAAATATATTAATTTAACATATTTTATTCCAAACTTTAATATCATTTTTAAAAGTAGGTAATGGGTCCCATTTTGTGAATTTATCGTATGGTCGTATTTTATTAGCTTTTTTAAGATCTGAATTCATTATTGGTGCATTTTTTATATTTGTTCTTGAATTCTCAATTAAATTTACAGTTGGTTTTTGATTATCAACTTCATTTGTTGGTAATTTTTTTATATTTACGACTTTATCAAGAAATTCATAATATGTTTTATTTATTTTTACAAATTGATCCTTTTGACAATACATACTTTATATTATATAATCATTTAAATTTCGACGTATGTCTGTTGTCCACTTTCAATCACTAAAAGACGAGTTGTGATTGTCATCACATTCAACTGTTTATTATTAAATGTACCGACATTATTTGTATAGGTGTATACACAACTAATAGGAAGTTGTTCACTAGATAATCCTGAAAGCAATTTTTTACCATAATTTGACTGTAATGTCATACCCTCCGTCATTTCCAAAGATAAAATTGACATAAACTCAACCTCTTGTAAATCCTCGACAGTTTGAATTCTAGGATGAAGTTCAACCTTACCATTTCTTCAACCAGAAACACCACGCATATTTTCAAGGAACACTTCAGTTGTATTCATTTTATTTTGGGGCATCATGACAGATCCAATTTGGAACTGACTAGTTGCATGAAGCAAATTTTGATAATCGAAATAGTGGGATGTTTGTGTCTTAATATTAAAATCAGTAGGTCACCACCATTTGCATTATTAAAACCTGAAAGACCAGAATTCACCACCATTTGCATTATTAAAACCTGAAAGACCAGAATCAATTCCACCTGCTCCTCCTAATTGGGATGTTGTTCCTTCTGCTTGAGACCCACCATCACCTCCTCCTAACCCACCCGTTCCCGCTAATGTTCTAAAACTTCCACCTCCTCCACCTCCTCCCCAATAATAATCAATACCTAAAATATTTACTATAACACCATCACCACCTGCAGAAGGTGTACCTCCATCTATCCACACTGGAAGATTAGTCATATTTGTATATCTAACTGTATTATTTGAGTTTTTACCAGCTGTTCCAGCACCACCACCCCCGCCAGATGCTACAATAGAACCTATTGTACTACCTGCTTGTGTTGAACCATTTCCTCCAATATTACCATTATATAAAGTTCCAGATGCTAAAATAGAACCTTTTGTTGATATTCCAACACCTCCACCATTCGAATTACCAGTTGCGGAACTTCCACCAGAACCACTACCACCAGCTAAACCTTGATTAACTGCACTTCATGCAACTCTTAATGTTGAACCTCCAGCTTTACATATCACACCAAAACCAGTTGTATCTCCACCTAAAATATTATGAGTTCCGCCACTACCAACATTTATTATATAATTATCTGCAGGGATTAACACTTCTTGTGTATAAAATACTACACCACCACCTCCACCTCCTCCAATTTGTCCGTCTCCACCTCCTCCTCCTCCTACTATCAAAACATCACATATTGTATCTTCTTGGAATGTTATATTATATTCTGTTTGATTATTTTGTGTTGTATGATAAAATGTGTGATGTTTGTAATTTTCATCAACTGTTGTAGGAAACATACTGCTAATGGGTTCTAAAATATTTACTATAACATTATTTTCTACTTCAGGAATTGATAGTTTTTCATAAGGTATAATTTCAAGTAATTCCAAAACATAATTAGATGTATTTGTATCTTTTGTGTCGACTTCTAATTTTGTATAACTATCATTAATTAATCTATAATTTGATATATCTGGAATTGATCCAGTTAATCCAATAGGACCAGTATTTCCAATAGGACCAATCGGACCAGTATTTCCAATAGGACTAATAGGACCAGTATTTCCAATAGGACCAATTGCTCCAATATTTCCAGTTAATCCAATAGGACCAGTTGCTCCAATAGGACCAGTTGCTCCAATACCACCTACTCCTCCGGTATTTCCAATAGGACCAGAAGCTCCTGTATTTCCAGTATTTCCTGTATTTCCAGTAGTTCCTCTTGGTCCAATAGGACCAGTTGCTCCAGTTGCTCCAGTTAATCCAATAGGACCAGTTGCACCATTATTCGGTTGTGGTAAGTTATTTATTCTTGTTGATATAATATTTGATGTATCTAAGATATGATTATTAATATATTTTCATTTTGTATATTTATTTCATCTTTTGTAAATACAATAGGTGTAATAATATTTTTGTATGTATTATTTGGTTCATCCCATCCTAAAAAATAATCCTTTCCTTCTTCTAATGTTTCTCTTGGGATTAATTCGTTTTGATATGTAAAAGTACCAATATTTTCAATAATCCCTCGTCTTCGTCCTTTATCTATATTTTGTAATACTGCACCTTCTATTGATGTAAATGATAAATTATTAATAGCACTTGTTACTATTAAATTATCAACCTCTAACGACTTTATTTTTACATCAGGATTTAACAAAACATGATCTCTTGATATTACTATTTTATCATTATCATTCCATGAACCATTTAATTTAAAACCCATATTGTACCATTTTGAATTATCGCCTATTTTTAAAGGAATTTTCCCATCAATAAAAAGATATTCTGTATTTGCTGTTGAAAATTTATCTAATTCTAAATTATAATTTGTATTGTTGTAATGTATTTTTAAATTATTCGTCGATATAGTATGTTCGGTTGTTAATTGAAAATCTTGGCTTGGTTTTGGTGAAAATATATTTCGCATATTATTTCCTACATCAATAAAAGAAGTTCTTGAATAAATATCAAAAGCTGCTATATGTAATATACAATCATCAAAGAACCATTTTGGTTTAACTTGTTCTACAATATAAGTAAACCTAATCTCTGTTACAATAGCATCAATCATATATGTATGACTATTTGCGACTCTAAATGGAATAATTCCAATATCAGTCCTCGTCATAAAATAATGTTCTTTGTTTTCTACAATCCTTTCACCATTTGCTTTTCTATATTCTAAACTTAAAATATAATCAAATATACCAGATGCAGGGAATGTTGTATTGCTTGCATTAACACCTATTGGAAGTTGAGTTGTAACAACTAAATCTCTAACGTATCTACTTTGAGTTCCAGCGTCATTAAACCTAAAATATGCCCAGTGTCCTCTAATTATAACCAGTCTTGGTGTTGATGTTCCACCATCTAAAACTGAAGCAGTTGGAGGAATCTTATTCCAATTACTAAAAATATTAGATAGGATAATCCATTGATAAATAGAACCTGTTAAATCATAAGAACTTGAACTTGATAAATTTCTAAGAAGGTTAACTCCAAAACTTGCATCTTCAGTAGTTCTTTATTGATATGATAACAATAAATCATTTGCTCTTATCCTATATTTTAAAATCATTTCTCCTAGATTGTATACTATAGTATCTACATTATGGGTATTGGTTATTGATATTCTTTTTGTGAAATTAAAGGTTGTTATATTATCTATTAGATAATTAACTGATCCGTTTACCATAGAATATGCAGTATTAACTTGTTCTATATTTCCTGTAGTATTTACTATATTTTTATAAACTAAATAATTTAGAATATTATTAGCATTTGCATTTGTTATTGCTTTATTTGGTTGTTTTGGTGGTAATATATAGGCACTATATAGACCTGCAATATTTATAAATTCTCTATCTTTGTATCCAATTGATAATGTTTTTGCATCATTGTCTAAAAAAGTTACATTAGGCGGTAACAATATATTCTCTAAGATATTTAATTCTTGATTTGTATTATTTGTGACATTTATTATATTATTTGAAGTATTTGTTATATTATTAATTAAAATATTAGAATTAATTATTATATTATTATATAAAATATTGGAATTATTTATTATTTGTGTATCTGTATATCCTTCTATATCTGTTATAATCCATTCATTATTACTGTAATTTGAATATCCATCATTTGATGGAATTGATATTTTTTCATAGGGTATAATATTTAATGTTAATATCCTATCAATCGGATCTGTTATAGAATGATTTTCATTAAAACTGATTTTATCACCATATATTAGACCAGTTCCCTCATATTCGGATCCTATATCTACAGTATTATAAATTGTTAAGATTTCATCATCTAAAAGATATTTATTATAAACTTTAAAATCTGATACAATACCAGTCCAATATTGTTTAGACTGACTATTGTGTGATTCATTATTTTCGATTTGATCATGTCCACCAATAATATGATAGGATAAATTTATTAAATTAGTAGGTTGGATTTCATATAATGCAATTATACGAGAATGAAGTGATCGTTGATCCCAATTGATAGATAATTTTATGTAATTTAAATTTATAGATATCGTATAAAAATTCCATATTTCAGAAGCTTCATACGACATTTCAAATATTAACACTTCATTTTGAATATCATTTTCTACACTTACTGATAATCTTACAAATTCTGGTAAAAAATCAAATGATATTACGACTCCATTTTCATTATATAATTGATCAGAATCTATATAATTTCAATTTATATGAAATATGATCTCTTTTGAATTATTAAAAAATGGTAAAAAACCAGATCTTCTTGTTCTCTGTTCACTGTTGGTTTTAGTCCAAAAACTAATAGATAATGAAGTTTGATCAATAAATTCATCTGCTTCATATGATATTGTTGGTATATACAATTGTAAAAATGATCTACTTGAAAAAAAATCTATTGTTAAATTTATACCATTAGGCTTTGATATTAATAATAATTTACTGGAAAATTCAACAGCATTATTTATATTTTTATTACCAATTCGATCTATTGATCCTCTTCCAATTGATCCTATGATATATATTTTTATATTATATTCATTATTATAATTATTATCTTTTAATTTCCAATCTATTAATTCTGTATATTTTTTATGCAATTCAATTTCATTTTCAATATTAATAGTAAAATTATTATTGTTTTTATTGAAGAACAATGAGTCGTTAATCTTTACTATTGGTGGTATTGTTTTTATATATTTAATTAGACTTTCATTACTACCTATCATATTATTTAATAATACTACTAATAATGAAGTGCCAAATGCAGAAGCAAAACCACTTAATCCACCAGCTAATATAGCTGATGCGATTATGTTTGTAGGATCGACATCAGGATGTAATGATAATATTCCATTAACTTTTCGTAATTGAGCAGCAATAATACCAGTAATTGGATATTTAAGCTCTAATTTAAAATTTACAGTATCTTTTTGAAAGTGTAAAACATTATATCTTAAAAATATTAAATTTCTTCCACTAACAGTATCATATGTTATTACATCATTATTTTTTACATCATGTATATTAATATCTTTATTAATTAATTTCAAAGCATTCTCACAAATTTCATTGACGTTAAGAAAATTGGCTGAAAATTCACCTAAACCTTTCAATGGTGAATATTCTTTAACAAACAGGTCTCCGGTTATACCTATCTGAACTCTTGCTAAAAGTTGTGAACTTAGAAAATCAATAGGATCTTCTGCTTTAAAGACCGTATCAAGAAATTCAAATTTTGTCATACCAATTATACTTCCAATATCAAAAGGTAGAATATCATAAATGTAATCTGCTATCTCTATTGCACGTTCTTGAACATAATCCTCACTGAATAAAGGTGTAGTACCATCATTATCGGGTGTTTGAAATGTTGGAATTGAAGATGTGTCCACGAAAGCATTTATGTCCCTAGTATTAAATGTAATATTAGTACCAGGCATAGATGTTATCCTAGTAGTCCCCAAACCGAAACCAGCTTGTGATATCATAGTCCTATCAAGCTTTTGATTTTGTTTTAAAATTTCTATTTCTTTTAATAAAACTTTTAATACATTATTTAAATTTTTGTTATCATCATTATTTATTTTTATATTACAAAACTCAGCACTTCCATCAGTCAACACTTCGAAATTTTTGTCAAGCAGGGGGTAATAGACAGAAGCGTATGAATATTCTGGTATAATGCTTTCCGCATTTTCTATATTTGACAATAAACCAAAAATATCAGTCTTTGGTTCTATATCCGAACCTACTTGTATTTTTGATGTATCAACAGATCCTATTAATATATCAACATTTCCTTCTATTTCATTTATATTAACTTGATTTTCTTCTATTAATTCAGATTGAGCTTCTATTAATGAATTAATTGATGAAATTTTATCATTTATTTCATCTGTTGGATTATTTGCACGTCCCAAGGTACTCATAATATATCCTTTATATTACAATTTATAAAAAATAATTATATAATTTGATTTAACATTAAATCTAAATGTTTTTTTGTTTTTTTGTGTCTACCTAAACATGATCTATTAATAACACAACCACATTCACATTCAATTTTTCCTTTTTGTTTTTCACTTATTAATTCTTTATTAGCATTTCTATATTTTTCTTCTGCTTCATTTTTTTTTTTTCCCCTTTATTAATTTTATGATTTTCGCTTATTTTTTTAGCATTAATAATTCTATATGTTTTTTCTTTTTCAAGTAGTATTTCTTTATTCTCATTTCTATATTCTTTATTATATTCATTACGTTTCTCTTTATTCTCATTATACCATTCTTTCCAACTTCTACCAGGAATTATCATATTTAATTTGCTTTTATAAAAGTCAATCCAATAGTCCGGTCGGTCCAAGACATACGAAAGTAACTTGTCTTTTGTGTCCAAATTGGTCCGAGGTTCTGGCAACGACAAAATTTCAGAACGACCGATTGTATACATTGATCTCCAATCCGATTCCGCAAAGACTCATCAGCACAAGATACACATGCAACCTAACAACAAGGTGCTCGAGTTGGAGTTTGTGTGCGAGACGAGCATTTATAACAACAAACGCTTCAGAATCACAGTCCCGGAAAATATGTTCACCTTGGAAGAGACCGGTCTCTCTTGGATAGAATCATACTATCAGTGGTGTGTAGACAGCAACATGGCAGACATTGTGATTGTTCACAACGATTACCAGATGCAAAAAATGGCCGATGGTGGCAACTACCCGAACGTCGACTACTGCATAGTTCCAAACGAGATTGCCATGTTCTCACACGAGAGGAACAAAATGTCGATTTCTAACGAGATGCAGAAAAATCTCAGTATGCCTATCGATACCCGCTTTCAATCTATCAACATCACTCCAGAGAACAAACAAGACTTTGCGGGCGTGACACTTGCAACAAACACAAACACGAATTTTACCTATAGCATCGTCATTGACAAGAGTCGTGCTCGCATACCCAAAAACAACGATGAGGACAATATGCAACAAGAATCTCTTGGTTGGAAAAATCACACTTCAGCTGTCTGTCGCCTCTACTCTGGAATGGACACGGCTCGCCATGTGTGGTGCGCCTACCTCTTGACCTCGGACGGAAACAACATTGTTTCAGTCCTTCCAGTCGGCATACAGGCCAACAAGGCAGCCCAATCCATATCGATGCTCAAGGCCCCGACGGACGTCAATATCTACGCCAACCCTGATGTCTTTGTTTAAATTGCATTGTTTTATATACACATTAAAATCGTACTGTAATAAACCCAATTCCTATTGACAAGTCATTCCATCGCCAACCTCATCAACAACCCGTATTCCAGAAAAAGCTTTGCAGATACACTCAGTATTGAATATGCCCATGTCACAGTTTTCCACATTTTTCCACTATTTTCCGGCTTCCCCAGGTGACTGAGATTACAGAAAACATATGCACTCTGTGCGGTAAGTGTCACCCCGAATGAAGTAAATGCTACAATTTGCGAAATGAATATAATCCAAACCGCGTCAGGCATTAATAAATTTGAAGGATCATCTCTACAATCTGCAGCCGACTCTGAAGATGACGAGAACTTTGAGATTAATATGCCCCAGATCAGAGCATGGAAACCCCATGAGGCACAAAGATAAAAAGTAAAGACAAAAATTGTCTGAGCAAGGCTTTTTTTGGTATTTTTTGCATAGTTTTCCGGCTCTACAATCTCTTGCAGTAAGGTTTCCATCGAATATCCAAACATAACCAATGCAAATTGTAACGACGCAAGAAGTATCATCAAGTTGTTTTCTCTAGCATTAAACACGGCAGAAATGAGGATGATTTGTAAAGGAGAAGTCAGAGCATACTCGATCCA
>Ga0105053_10011080_pt1 | contig 11107 bp, 4 predicted proteins | sample BON01_FD_78093 | JGI IMG/M metagenome (GOLD analysis project Ga0105053, IMG submission 78093) | Freshwater microbial communities from Lake Bonney liftoff mats and glacier meltwater in Antarctica - BON-01 | ecosystem: Environmental > Aquatic > Freshwater > Ice > Glacier meltwater | place: Lake...
ATATATTTATATATTTATTTATATATATATACATATATATATATATATATATACATATCTGTGAGGTTCACCCTAACTGCGAACCTGTTCTTTTGCATCGCAGCATTACGAATTAGGGTTATCCCGAGGTCTTTCGTGTGGTCGTTTGTGGTGCTGTTCTTGTCGTGTGTGAGTGTTTGTGTGACCTGTTTCTCGTGCACCCCAACTACGAACCTTTTCTTTTGCATCGCAGAAAAATGAATCCGGAGCGGCGGCGACAACGGCCTGTGGTCAAGATACCGCAGGGGGGGCGTGTTCCGTGCCTGGAACGATATATATGTATATATAGATAGATGGATAGATAGATAGATATAGATAGATATAGATAGATATGTCTGTGTGTTTCCTGTGTGGGTCCCTCTGCGGCCTCCTGTTGGCCGCTTTGTGCGGCCCTCTGTGTGGTGGTCCGCTTTTGTGCGGCCCCTTTGTGTGGGTCGCGCCGCCGCCGTCTGTTGGCCGCCTTCCGTTCTTCATTCTGTCTGCGACATTCATTCTCTGCATGTCGTCCACCGCCTCCGCTGCGGTGCTCTCGCACAAGATATACAGAGAAAGAGATTGTGCGTAGGGAACGGGTGGGGGGCTAGAGATATAGATGCGGTCCACCTTAACTGCGAACCTTTCCTTTTGCATCGCAGAACTATGAATCCGGAGCAGAGGCGACAACGTCGTGCGGCCAAGATACCGCAGCGGGGGCGTGTTCCGTGCCGGGAACTTGCGTCTGCGCGCAGGGGACGTCGTCGCGTCGGACTCTGTTTGGCCCGCTCCCTGCCCAGGGGTGTGAGTGCCTCGCAGACTAATTAATCCTTCATTACATCGTACGACAGACTACTCCATCAGTTATACATCCATTAGTAATACTAATTAATGAACATCCGGTTTCGGAAACATGCGTCTCTGGGAAAAGGACGTCTTCGCGGCGTGCTCTGTTTGGCCCGCTTCCTGCCCAGAGTTGCGAGTGCATCGCAGACTAACTAAGAGTTAACCCTTATCCCATTGATGAGCTATACATCCATTAATTATATTAATTAGAGACCATCCGGTTTCGGCGAAGTTCGTCTGCGCCCAAGGAACGTCTTCACGTCGGACTCTGTTAGGCCCGCTTCCTGCTCAGGGATGCGAGTGCCTTGCAGTCCAAATAATCGGCCATACATCGCATAACGGACTCATTGATTAGCGAAGAATCCATGATTGATATTCATTGAAGAACATCCGGTTTCTGATACGTTCTGCTCTGAGAAAGAGACATTGCCGCGTCGGACTCTGTTTGGCCCACTTCCTGCCCAGGGATGCGAGTGCATCGCAGACTAATTAATCGTTCATTGAATCGCATGACAGACTACTTGATCAGCCATATATTCATTATGAATACTAATTACATGTTTAGCCCCGCACACCTGCGTCACTTTGTACGCAGAGCATTGCCCTCTGTGGCAGTGCTGGGATGTGGCTTCTCCTTGCCGTATGAGGCTTCGTGCTTCGTGAGGATCTTTGATTGATGCTAATTAAAGAACATGCGGTTTGGGGAAAGTTCGTCTGCGCGCAAGGAATGTCTTCTCGTCGTGTCCTGTTTGGCCCGCTCCCTGCCCAGGGGTGTGAGTGCATCTCAGACTTATTGATCAGTTATACTTCCATCAAAGATGTCCTGTGTGCCTAAGTGATTTGGGTTCAGGGTTAACCCTAACCCTAACCCTAATCATCCCATGCATGGTATGAAACGAGCTCCCCTTAGGCTCCCAAAGCCACTTTCGGATCAGTTGCCTGTGTGCGTGTGTGCTCGTGTCCCCTTTGTATTATACACCGTCTGTGAAACCTCGATGTGGATCAGAAGCGCCGGAATTGAGGGGTGATAGTGTAGATAGAAGAAGAAGCACGAGGTCGCGAGAAAATGTTTTTCTTGTTTGTGTGTCTATACCCCGATCCCTGTCGTCCTGGAAAGCTTGCAGTGGCGTGTGCTGTGTTTGTTTACGAGGCGTGTCCCCTTGCTTGTCACTATCAATTTCATGTTTTCAAATTTGTCTGTGCCCCCCCCGGTTGTATAATCCCAGAGGCACTGGCCAGCGTGTGGTTGTATCTCGATTCAGAGGTTTTGGGTTAATGGTTAGCTAGCCCGAACCTCCAGTGTTCTCCTCAGCACTCATTTCGTTGAACGCCGATGTATCGTTGTCGGCCTCCTCGCCCGTTCCCAGTTCCTTCTGTTGCGTTGGTGTGCATGTCCCTGTGCGTGAGGTTTCTGGCATGCCAATTTCCCCGCGCTGTATTTCCTTGTCCCCTTGTCATGTAGTGCTCTGAGTCAATTTATGGGCTGTGCATGTCCCTGTGCGTGAGGTTTCTGGCATGCCAATTTCTCCGCGCTGTATTTCCTTGTCCCCTTGTCATGTAGTGCTCTGAGTCAATTTATGGGCTGTGTGTCTGATGTCCCTGCGCGGGATTTCGCCCGCAACCCAACGCCTATCCGTTGCGCCGTTGCAGGATTCATCTATCTATGCTGCATGCTGGTGGCTAAGCTAGCTGTGCGCCTGCTATGGCTCGGGTTAACCCGATTTTTATTTAAGCAAACATCGACAACAAAAAGCTTATCCAAAAGCGCCGAGCGCCCTCCCCCCCCCCCCTTGCCAACTCAACAGGTTGTTAAATCCCCAGAGCACAGCGCAGCCGAGCAGCACGCGCGCCCGCTTCTCAATCGACCCAAATATATCAGAGAGACTCAGACTACACACAAATGATTAAATTTACACGACATTAAAAAAAAACGCAACACACTACGCACACATTTTGGCGATGCGCGGGTTTTAAGATATGCGAACCAAGCGCGTACACACAGTGGGGTGACAGCAGGCGCAGCACACACGCGGTACGTAGCGGTAGCGAGCAGCGGGTAAACCCAAAGTTAGCCCGCGGCGGTGGTATACTTTGTAATTCCTGCTCTCTTTGCTGTTCTCCCGCCCGCTCTCTTTTTTGTGTGTGTTAATATCGACGAGCCAAACTGCTTTACTTTTGAGCAGTCTGCAGTCTTCTTGATTCTCTTGCGGCTGTCATATTACATGATTATAATATAATGGGTGAATAGTCGTGGGCGTGGAACGTGAGTGATGCGCTTGTATACACCAGTCAGCCGCCCATCTAGCTTAAGCTAGACGGACAGGTTCATTCGTGATTGCGCAGGGTTTGCCGTTGCTGTCCCTTTTTAGATGGGCGCTCTCAGAACCTAAGACAAGCCTGAGAACGGCTTGTCTGTTCTCAGGTTAACCCGCAGGAGCGGCGCGAGTGGCTGAGGGCGGGAGCTGTACCCCTGCCCCAAATACCCAAATACCCCCGGGTTAAACCTAACCCTGGGTATTCAACCCCTAACCCTAAGCCCACCATACGACCCGTCTCTCCCAGCCCCAGCGAGGCAGCCAATTTAACACCGTGCGCTAGAATGCCTATAGCTGCTTATGTGGTACGCTTACGACTTTTATGTTAAAAAGCAAAGCCTTCTTATTATACAAGAGGTGTATAAACAAACACGTGGCACGTGGTGGCTGGAGACGCAGCACACGCGTGGGCAGGGTGTGGGGTAGTGAGGGCTGCCCGCCCGTCCGACGACACCACCTCCACCATCCACCTTCTCTTTGTTCTGTGCAGTATTGCGGTGGCCAGAGCAAATATAGAACAGGCCCTTGCTCAAACCTAGCAGCTCACACTGTACACTGTACTAGTATGCCCCAACAACAACACAACGAGGCATTCTAGAGGCATCTTGGGAATACAACTACCTCTCAACACATGTTATGTTCAAATATAGATATAAACTAGTGCATTCTCCAGTCGGCTCTGGCGTCGGTTCGTCCGTCTAACGCAACCACAGAAATAAAGACACACAGCCCTAATAACACGATCGCACGCGTAAATATTACTCTACGCGTAACCAGACCACCCCATAGGGAAGCCTGCTAGGCAGAGTACGTGAGAAGCGCGCCCTTAGGCACGCCACGAACCGCCAGCCGCGTACGCCGCTCTGATCGTCAAAGGCGCGCATATCAGCACGCCTTCTGCTTGCAGGAGACCCCTCTCTGCTCTCTTGCCAAGCGGCTATACACACAGCCGCCTACTTAAACCATTGTAACAGCGTCAACCGTCAAACGATTGGCGCATGCAGACATAGCACGCTTGTGAGATTTAGGCTTAATCCCGAACTCCCGCCACTTGTTTGACAGTTTAACCCGACAGAAAGGGTGTGGTTGGTGGCTGCGGGTTGCGGGTTAAACCTCACCCTGAACCCGAACCCCTGAGACCTCAAGGGGTTAAGGGTCAACCCTAACCCGAGCACAGAAGACGCCCTTGCCCACACCGGACTCGACACGGGACGAACAAGGGCGGCAGGTCGGTAGAGTGTCAAACAATCAATCAAAGGTCCTCACAAAGCCACCCACGGGCAAGGGAGAAGCCACATTCCAGCACCACCACAGGGGGCAGGAAACCCTGCACCACAAAGCGATGCAGGCTAGGAGGGCTGTGGACGAGTGAGTCGCGACAGCACCAGTCTGCGAAACTCGTTTGTTTAGTCGAGTGTCAGGGGTTGCGCCTAGTCTGCGCTGTCTCCTACTCACCTAGTCTGAGTAGGTGGTGCGCCTAGTCTGCGCTAGCTACCAGTCTAAGCAGGTTCGCCCTTAACTCGTAGGGACCTCGGGTTAACCCGAGAAGGGTTAACCCGACGGGTTAACTCGATGCTAGGAGGGTTAACCCGATGGGCAGCGGTCTGACACGGTTGGGGGGGTCAACAGCCGACGCCAGGATAACAGCCGTGAACGGCTATATCCGGCGACTGCTGTGACGGGACTAGTATTCCCCACAAGAATGAGAGCCACGCGTCGGGTTAACCCGCGGATGCAGACATAGGACACTGGTGAGGTGGACGCGGGTTACGCTCAACTCCAAACCCCCGCCACTTCTTTGACTGTTGACCCTGTTACAATGCTTTAAGTAGGCGGCTGTCTGCATAACCGCCTGACAAGAAAACAGAGAGAGGGTGTGAGGTTACGGGTAACCCGCACTCTTTACCCGAAACCATACGCTCGGGCTAGAGTGGGCTAGGCCGAAGCTCGGGTTAACCCAGGTTAAAGGTGCTCTGCAGCTACTAATTAACCGCTATGGTTAAATTCGCTTTGCTCAGGTACCTGAGCGAGTTTCGACTAAGAGTTTCGTCGTTTTGATTATAGTAAACTCGAAATCATTTCACTTAGGCGCACAGGGCACCTTTACCCCTAACCCGAAGAATCAGTCCTTGGCCACATCGTACTATTACCCCCCCCACTGAGGGCCACGCGTCAAACAAGTGGCGGATGCAAACATAACGGATTAACCCGAGGTGGGGTGGAAGGGCTGCTAACCCGAGGTCAGGGGTTACCCCTTAGCCTAACCTTTAACCCGAATCCCGGGTTAAGCCGACCTCGAGCCAGAGCACATAACTCCTCCTTGCCCACACCGTACTGTTATTCCCCAACAATGAGAGCCAAGTGTGGAACTAGCGGCGGATACAGACATAGCACACTGGTGGGGTAGAATGCTTAACCCGAGGTCAGAGATGATTAACCCTGAGCTTAACGTTGAGCCCAAACCCCGGGTTAACCCGACCTCGAGCCATAGCACATAACAGGTCCTAGCCCACACCGTACTGTTATTGCCTACCGATGAGGACCAGGCGTCAAACAAGTGGCGGATGCAGACATAGCACACTGGGTTAACCACGGTTAACCCTAAGAACCGGCCCTTGCCCACGCCGTACTATGATTTCCCAAACATGAGAGCCACGCGTTAAACTAGTAGCGGATGCAGACATAGCACGCACACTGGTGGGGTGGAAGCGGGCTAACCAGAGGTCAGGCGTTAACCCTAACCCTAACGCCCTTAGCCCGAACCCCGGGTTAACCCGACCTTGAGCCATAGCACATAACAGGTCTTCACGTCCTAGCCCACACACCGTTCTATAATTTCCCCAACAATGGGTTAACCCGGCCACGCGTCAAACAAGCGGCGGATGCAGACAAAACACACTGGTGGGGTGGCAGGGTCAACCCGAGGTCAGAGATTATTAACCCTGAGCTTAGCGTTCAGCCCAAACCCCGGGTTAACCCGACCTCGAGCCATAGCACATAACAGGTCCTTGTTCACACCGTACTATTATTCCCCAACAATGAGGGCCAGGCGTCAAACAAGTGGCGGATGCAGACATAGCACACTGGGGTAACCCAGTTTAACCTTAAGAACCGGCACGTGCCTACACCGTTCTCGGGTTAACCCAGAGCACATAACAGGTCCTGGCCCACACCGTACTGTTATTGCCTAACGATGAGGGCCACGCGTCAAACAATTGGTGAATAGCCAGACATAGCACACTGGTTGGGTGGAAGGGCTGAACTGAGGTCGGGCGGGGTGAACCCTTACTCTAACCATGAACCCGAACCTGGAATTCAACCCGACCTCGTGGTTAACCCTAAGCCAGAGCGGTTAGGGTTAACCCTAACAGGTCCTTGCCCACACTGTACTATTATTGCCTAACGATGAAGGCCACGCGTCACACAAGTGGCGAATACAGACATAGCACACTGGATTAACCAGGATTAACCCTAAGAACTCGTGGGTAGACCCTTTGGCCCTAAGAACCGGCCCGTACCCATGCCGTAGTGTTATTCCCCAACAATGAGAGCCACGCGTCACACAAGTAGCAGATGCAGACACAGCACACTGGATGAACCAGGATTAACCTTAAGAACTCGTGGGTGGACCCCTTTAGCCCTAAGAACCGGCCCTTACCCATGACGTAGTGTTATTCCCCAACAATGAGAGCCACGAGTCACACAAGTAGCAGATGCAGCAGACATAGCACAATGGGTCAACCCGGGATAACCCTTAGAACCGGCGCTTGCCTACACAGTACTATGACGCCCCCAAATGAGGGCCACGCGTTAAACGAATGACACATGCAGGAACAGCTAACTGGGTACTGGGTCAACCCAGGTTAACCCTAAGAACCGGCCCTTACCCATGCCGTAGTATTATTCCCCAATAATGAGGACCAGGCGCCAACCAAGTGGTGGTTACAGACAAAGAACACTGGTCAGGTGAAAGGTCAACCTAAACTAATGAGAGCCACGCGTCAAACTATTGGCGGATGGAGACATAGAACACTAGTGGGATGGAATGCCGCCCCATCCGACGCCACAACCTCCACCACCCACACGCGTTAACCCATAGGACACTGGTGGGAAGCCTTCGGACAACACAACGGGTTACCCCAAAGAACTGAAACATGCTCAACCATCAAACACGTGGCGGATGGAGACATAGAACACTAGTGGGATGGAACGCTGCGCCATCCGACGCCACAACCTCCACCACCCACCCGCGTGCGGTGGCCAAAGCACAAAATTCGTCGGCGCGCCGCAGTCGGTTTGTGACAGACACGAGCACGCACGCCGTAGGGAGAGGCAACAGCGGAGGGGCCCGCGGCAATACCGATGGGGGGCACAGCGCCAGTGCAGATACCGCTGTGGGGCCCGGCGCCGGCGGAGATACCGGTGTGGGGCCCGGTACCGATGGAGACACCGGAGGGACCCGCGGCAATACCGGAGGGTCCCGCGCCAATACCGTAGGGGTCTGTTGCGGCAGTGCCGGAGGGTCTTGCGGCGGCAATACCGGAGGGACCTGTTGCGGCAGTGCCGGAGGAATTGACCCTTCACGACCCGCGCGGCACAACGCGGCGATGGTTCGGAGTAAGGGTTCGAAGAGCTCTGTCCAGAAAACGCAGTCGGCAGCCAGAATGAGATCCCACCTACAGGGACATCAGGAACACCTCAGGGTTATCCCCTACGAACAGCCACATAATATATCAGGTCAGCACACACACACATAGAGAGTAAGGGTTCGAACAGCCCCGCCTAGAAGACGCAGTCGGCAGCCAGAATCAGGTCCCACCTACGGACAGCCAAACAATCGGGTTAACCTGGTATATTTGGGCTAACCCGAGAATCGGGTTAACCTGGTATACTATTTGACTCGGGGTAAACCAAGAAGTATACGCACACAACACGCATAAAGACACACACACGGAGAACACGCCCACGTAACAAATACACACACACACACACAGGGTTAAGACTGGCCCTATCCAGAAGACGCAGTCGGCAGCGAGAATCAGATCCCGCCTACGGACAGCCAACGAATGGTGGAACAACAAACGAATATCTCAGTTCATCACGCACACACAGGAAGCACACCACAAGCAACACACACACACAGCATACACACCGTAACAAAAACACACACCCATCACACACACAGGGTTAGGGTCACAGCCCTATCCAGAAGACGCAGTCGGCAGCGGAAATCAGATCCTTCTTACGGACAGCCAAATAATATCTCAGCTCAGTACGCACACACCCAAGAAGCACACACGCACACGCAACAAGCACACACACAAACACAAGAAGCACACACACACGCAACACATCACACACACATGGTCAGTGTTAGCCCTATCTGTGTTCAGACGGCGTAGTCGGCAGCCAGAATCAGACCCCACCTACGGACAGCCATATAATAAACCTCGGTTTAAGGGTTGAACCTTGAACCGACATATATATATATATCTGTATTTATCTATATTTATCTATATCTATATATATCTATATATATATATCTATCTATATCTATATATCTATATATCTATATATCTATATATCTATATATCTATATATCTATATATCTAAATGTATCTGTACATGTATACATATTTATATATGTATATGCATATGTATATACACAAACAAATAAATAAATACATGTATATATATAGGTATAACTCTATGAATACACATATCCATAGTGCTTATGCATGGAATTAACGCTCGTGTAAAGTGATATCAATTTAGGGTGTCTATGTCGGTCTTACCGACATGCGGCGAGGGGAGCCGGAAGCGTAGTCGTCCAGTCGAGGATTACCACGGAGGGCGAGTCGTCGATTGGCCCTGCGGTAGTAATGGGGGGGGGGTAGGTGTAAACTGATCTGTTTGGTTGGGGTTAGGTTTAGGGTTAGGTTAACCCTAACCTAACTCCGCGGCGTTCGAAGCAATACCGGAGGGGACTGCGGGCAAAGCGATACCAAAGGGGATTGTGGGAAACGGCGCAATACTAAAGGGACTCTAGTAGTTAATAGGACACCGGAGGGGGCCCTGGTGTACGAAGCGATACCAGAGGGGACTCCGACGGGCGGAATGATATGGATGCCAGGGTACACGGCTTGGCCTTTACACGCAATTTCCATCACCAATATTGTATGGTGTATGGCTTGCAAAAGGAGAGTCAGTAGAAGGACGCATATTGCGCAATGGTCGTGCAATAGTGGTGCAATAGGGTAGGCTTTGCAGGTGGGGAAGGCTATAAAAGGATGATTGACTCCCACAATAACGTTTTGGAGTGAAACGATCAACAGGGCAATCACGCACACACACCGATAGGGAACAACACCCCCGACACCGACACCGACACCCTACACAACAAGAACAGGGGTTACCCGGATTGATCCCTTACAGGCATATATATAAACCGCACCCACCACCCCGCTACTTGATCGTTAGAAGATAATCGTTCACTTCGAGGCTGGTGTGCTCTTGCGTGCAAGAATCAATCATCCGTGCTTTACCCCCCCTCCCCCCACCTGCATTACTTAAACTTTTACAATACCTTCACTCAGGGTTAACCCTTAACCTCTAACCCGCATGACCCCCGCCCCGGACCCTCCATTTGAGTAACCCCCAACTAGAGCCTCCTCATACCGGAAGGGGCCACGGCGGGTGACGCGGAGTACCTAACCTGTAACCTCGGGTTGGCCTGTAACCCGTAACCCATTATCCCTTGACCGGTTCCTCCTGTAACTGCTAACTGATCCTGTTTACCAGGTTTAACCTAAAGTAAGGGTTGACCCGGCTAGCCCTCGAGGACGGTGCGGCCACGCGAATCGGTTTCGTTTGGATCATACCGGAAGGGGCCACGGCGGGCGACGCGATTCCATTCGGGTTAAACTCGGGTTAACCTTGTCGTTTTGATAAGAGGAATCTCGAAGTCGAATCACCTAGGAGCACAAGGCACCGTTAACCCCTCACCCACGAGATGCTAGAGTTTGGTCTTTACACGATATTGCCATCACCAATATTTTCTGTTGAATGACGAATCAGGGAGGGCGGGGGGGGACCATATGTTGCCCAATATTGAATGCACAACCCAACGGAGGGGGGGGGCTGCAATAAAGGAGGTGTTGAATGCCAAGAACAGTATTGACCAGTGCACACTCCCAGAATAAACGAACGTATAACTTGTAATGCCCAAGCTAGAGATGGCCCCGGCGGGCAGAGCGATACCGGAAGGGGCCACGGCGAGCGACGCAATTCCATTCGCGGCGCATGCGGCTAAAGGGTTAACCCTTTACAAGATATTGTTTCACTTGAAAGCTCTATTATGGGAGTCAATCATCCTTTCACTACCCCCCCACCTGCAAAGTCAACCCGATTACAATACTCTTACACGACTATTGCGCAATATACGACGCCACCCCGACTCTCCCTTTGTATGCCATACACAAAACCATATTGGCAATGGCAATATCTTGTGCAGGTCAAGGCTAAAGGGGTTGGGCCCATACCATTCCAACCATAGTTTCGTAACGCTTCAAAACCAGCGGCCGACGCTGCTCCGTGCACCCGCATACCGTACGCCGTCCGAGGCTAGCCCTCGGCGACGGTGCAGCCACGCGAGTCGGGTGTCGGGTGCTTTGGCGATTATTCGCCATTTCGCAATACAATGGTTGACCTCTGCTCGCGTCGAGAATTTACCTATACTAAAGGCAAACTGGGGTGTTGTGAACAGCCAGGCCGCGTACAACGCGCCGCGCTCCACACATATATCCCGATACATGAGGCGATGGATTCCAGTACCACTCATCACAGCTGACCTTTTCAGACGAGTGGTACTGTCCCCAGACATGCAGCCCAGAGGACGTGGGTTCGACTCCCGGTCTGTCACATTCCCACCGCCG
>Ga0105053_10011084_pt1 | contig 11106 bp, 9 predicted proteins | sample BON01_FD_78093 | JGI IMG/M metagenome (GOLD analysis project Ga0105053, IMG submission 78093) | Freshwater microbial communities from Lake Bonney liftoff mats and glacier meltwater in Antarctica - BON-01 | ecosystem: Environmental > Aquatic > Freshwater > Ice > Glacier meltwater | place: Lake...
AACCGTTGGGGTTCGTTCCTCACCTCCAACCTACATGGGTTATGGGTTGATCTCTATGTGCCGGGGTGAATAATGCGTTATCGGCGAGCGGATGTTAAAGGCGGGACTTATTTTTTCACGGTTAACTTGGCTGAGCGAAATAAAACGCTATTAGTTGATGAGATCAATGCCTTACGCAACAGCCTTAATAAGGTAAAGCAACAACACCCGTTTATATTAGATGCAATGGTGGTTTTGCCTGAACATTGCCATGCAATTTTCACCTTGCCAGAGGGGGATAATGATTTTGCAATACGCTGGATGTTAATCAAAGCAGGTTTTTCGCGGCAGTTACCAAAACAAGAGCGGATCAGCCAAAGCCGTAAAACCAAAGGTGAGCGGGGTATTTGGCAGCGGCGGTATTGGGAGCATCTTATCCGTGATGATGTCGATTTTGAACGACATGTGGATTATATTCATTATAATCCGGTTAAACATGGCTATGTTGAGCGGGCAGTTGACTGGCCGTATTCAACCATTCATGACTATATCAAGCGAGGGATATTACTTGAGGATTGGGTATACACCGATGATGAAACGGAGTTTGGTGAAGCAGTGGATTTGTAGGTTGGGGTGACGACTGCATGAATGCAGGAGGTAGAGCAATGCAGGGAGCAATTGCCGAGGTACGAACCCCAACAACATGGCATAAAAAACAACGTGATAATACACAAAAATAAAATGAATTTTAATGGGGAATGAATTTTAATGGGGGTTGATCGTGTTTGTAGTAAATTGTTGGGGTTCGTGCCTCACCGCCAACCTACATTTGTGTCTTCGTGAAGGTTTTGGTCATGAATTATTTTGTGTTGCGTTAGATAAAACAGGCTATTGAAAGGTATTAAAATGATCACAGAAGATCAATTAGAACAACTCTGCCTCAACTGGGCCTTATTACCCTTTGGAGAAGTCAATAATGAAAAGTGATAATAATAAAATTCAAATTTTTCAATCGATAGACGGTCAGATTGAGTTATCAGTTTCACTAGAACAGGAAACTGTTTGGCTTAGTTTAGATCAGATGGTGGTGTTATTTGGGCGAGATAAATCTGTTATTTCCCGACATATATCCACTATTTTCAAAGAGGGTGAATTGCTGCGTGGATCAGTTGTTGCAAAAAATGCAACAACTGCAGTAGATGGTAAAACCTATCAAGTTTCTTACTTTAATTTAGACGTGATTATCTCGGTTGGCTATCGGGTAAAATCACAACGTGGTGTTCAGTTTCGTCAATGGGCATCGAATGTGTTGAAACAACATTTGGTACAGGGTTATAGCCTGAACCAGAAGCGTTTGCATGAACGTGGCATAGAGTTTGAACAAGCGATTGAGTTATTAAGTAATACCTTGGCTAATCAGCAGTTGGTGACGCATGAAGGCTCGGCGGTGTTGCAGGTGGTGGCTAATTATGCGCGTAGTTGGTCGTTATTGCAGGGTTACGATGAGCAGAGTTTGCCTGAGAATGATGTTAAACAAGAGCAGATGCAGGCATTAGCCTTGCCTGATGTGTTGTCAGCCATTGAACAATTGAAGCAAATATTGATTGAGAAAGGTGAGGCGACACCTTTATTTGGTCAGTTGCGTGGCGAGGGTGTGGCATCGGCTGTTGCTACGATTGAACAAGGCTTTGGTGATGATTTATTTTATCCTAATATTGCCAGTCGCGCGGCTCACTTATTTTATTTTGTTATTAAAAATCATCCACTTGCTGATGGTAATAAACGTAGTGGTTCATTTTTGTTTTTGTGGTATTTACAGTTAAATAAAACATTATTGGCCAAACCTGTTGAGCAGTTAATTAATGACAATACCTTGGTGGCACTTGCTCTATTGGTGGCTGAAAGCAAACCCGATCAGAAAGAATTGATGATCCGTTTAGTCGAACACTTTATCTTGTTAAGGACATGAAGCCATGATCACCGAAGACCAATTAGAACAACTCTGCCTCGATTGGTTTAAATCACTCGGTTATCACTATGCCAATGGCTATGATATTGCCCCTGATGGTGACAAGCCAGAACGGGTGGACTATCGGCAGATCGTGTTGCATGACCGTTTATTGGCTTGCTTGCAGATCATTAATCAACATATTCCTGTGGCGGTGTTGGAGCAGGTTGTCTTACAGATAGCGAAAGCTGAAACCCCGATTCTGATTAAGAACAATAAAAGCTTTCATCAGCAATTGTTGGAAGGGGTGAAGGTTGATTATAAAGACGGTGATAAGGCCAAAACTGATTATGTGCAATTAGTTGATTTTAGTCATGTTGAACACAATCAATTCTTAGTCGTTAATCAATATACGATTAAAGGTAGTAAAGGCAATCGTCGGCCCGATGTGATTGTATTTATTAACGGTTTGCCTTTGGCGGTGATTGAACTTAAAAACCCAGCCGATAGTCATGCTGATATTTGGTCAGCTTATCAGCAGTTACAAACCTATAAAGATGAAATATCAGATTTATTCATTTTTAATGAGGCGGTGGTGATAAGTGATGGCGTAAATGCACGCGTCGGATCACTCACGGCCAATAAAGAACGCTTTTTACCATGGCGAACCATTAATAATGAAGATGACAAACCTGTATTTGAATATCACTTAGAAACTTTAGTCAAAGGCTTTTTCAAACCTGAATTATTGCTGGATTACATTCGTTATTTTGTATTGTTTGAGCAGGATGGCGATGTAACGATTAAGAAGATTGCGGGTTATCACCAGTTTCATGCGGTACGTGAGGCAGTAAAAGCGACAGTGATTGCCTCGCAACAACAAGGTATCAGTGAACCACGTGCTAATTATGCTGCTCATGTTGTACCTGGTTCAGGTAAAGCAGGTGTGGTATGGCATACGCAAGGATCGGGCAAGTCGATTTCGATGGTGTGTTATGCCTCTAAATTGTTAGCCCAAGCTGAAATGAACAATCCTACCATTGTGGTGGTGACGGATCGTAATGATCTTGATGGTCAATTGTTTAATACTTTTAGTATGGCCATTGATGCGTTAAAACAAACGCCGGTACAAGCAGGGGATAGGGATGAACTGCGTGATATATTGGCATCACGTCAATCTGGTGGCATTATCTTCACCACCATTCAAAAGTTTGCCTTAATGGCGGATGAACTAAGCCATCCCATCTTAAGTACACGGCATAATATTGTAGTGATCAGTGATGAAGCACATCGTAGCCAATATGGTGATAAAGCTAAGTTAAATAAAAAAACAGGCCAATATACGTTTGGTTATTCCAAGCATTTACGTGATGCCTTGCCACAGGCGTCCTTTATAGGTTTTACAGGTACGCCAATTTCGGCTGAAGATAAAGATACCCGCGCGGTGTTCGGTGATTATGTCTCCGTTTATGACATTCAAGATGCGGTAGATGATGGCGCGACGGTACCCATTTATTATGAATCACGTTTAGCCAAGCTCGATATTAAACAAGCCGAGATTGAAGCCCTCAATGACGAGGTTGAAGAAGTTATTGAAGGCGATGAAGATCTCGCCTCACGTGAGCACATAAAATCTAAATGGGCGACGCTTGAAAAATTAGTAGGCAGTGCGCCTCGCATGGAACAAGTAGGAAAGGATTTAGTCAGTCATTTTGAACAGCGTATAGAATCTATGCCGGGCAAGGGCATGATTGTGTGCATGAGCCGTGAGATCTGCGTGGATATGTATAACGCTATTGTGGCTTTAAAACCAGAATGGCATGACACTGATACCCATAAAGGTGCCATTAAAGTAGTGATGACGGGATCGGCATCTGATAAAGATAAACTACAAGCACATATCTATAATAAAGAAACCAAAAAGCTGTTGGAAAAACGCTTTAAAGACGTCAATGATCCACTACAATTGGTTATCGTACGTGATATGTGGCTCACTGGTTTTGACGCGCCTAACTGCCATACGATGTATGTTGATAAGCCTATGAAAGGGCATAACCTAATGCAGGCCATTGCACGGGTTAATCGTGTATTTAAAGATAAACCTGGCGGCTTAGTCGTTGATTACATCGGCATTGCTAATGAATTAAAACATGCCTTGAAAACGTATACAGATTCAAAAGGGCGTGGTGCTCCAACGTTAGATACCCGCGAAGCCTTTGCCATACTGCTGGAGAAGATGGATATAGTGCATGGCATGATGCATGGGTTTGATTACAGCACATATGAAACAAAAGCCTTACAGTTATTGCCGGGTGCGATGAATTATATTCTTAGTGTCGAGAATGGCAAAAAACGCTTTTTGGATGTCATGGCAGCAATTAGTAAAGCGTATACCTTATGTGGCACGATGGATGAAGCAGAGCCGCTTAAAAAAGAAATTGCCTTTTTATCTGCTGTTAAAGCAGCGATCACTAAATTTACCACCGCTGATAAGAAAGTCAGTGATGAGAGTAAAAACTCAGCGTTAAAACAAATTATTGATAACGCGATTGTCGCCGATGGTGTGTCCGATATCTTTGCCTTGGTGGGGTTGGATAAGCCTAATATTGGATTATTATCACCAGAATTCTTGGAAGACGTAAAGAATCTGCCTCACAAAAATCTTGCCGTTGAGTTATTAGAAAAGCTATTACGAGATGAAATCAAAGCAAGAATGAAAACAGATGTCGTATCAGAGAAAAAATATTCAGATCGCATCATGGAAACCCTGCGTAAATACCATAATCGTGCCATTGAAACAGCCCAAGTCATTGAAGAGCTGATTAAGATGGCAAAAGATATGGAAGCTGACTTAGTAGAAGCTGAAAAACTGGATCTTAACCATGACGAGATCGCTTTTTATCGCGCCTTAATTCAAAATGAATCGGCCGTAAAACAACTGGGTGATAATAATTTACGTGATTTGGCTAAGTATGTAACGGAGCAACTCCGTAAATCGACAACCGTAGATTGGCAAGTTAGGGGATAATGTTCGAGCTAAACTGCGTAACCTGGTTAGACGTGCATTACGAAGATGGAAATATCCACCTGATAAGGCTGATGAAGCCGTTACTTTATGTTTGAAACAAGCCGAAGCATTATCTGAAAGCTGGTCAGCTATAGATTGATTAACAATGGGGTCGGACTCCATTGATTTTTGTTTGTATAAGATTAAAGTCAAATGTGAAAAATGTCATCTGATTTGAAAATAAAACACACATTATTAAAAATCAGTAAATTTAAGTTAATGAGGACGCTATGGGTAATCAATTCGTACCACCAAAAATTTGGGTTAACGAAACAAAAGGTGATAATCAATGGGCTAATATCAATAGTCCTGAATCTGGTGCAAGATTCGAAAAAGAGTTACCAGTAGGAGAACATTCTCTTCAGCTTTACTCTCTTGGCACACCCAACGGCCAGAAGGTAACTATTCTTCTGGAAGAACTACTTGCGTTAGGGATTAAAGAAGCTGAGTACGACGCTTTTCTAATCAACATCGGTGACTCAGAACAATTTTCGTCAGGATTTACAGGTGTTAACCCAAACTCAAAAATCCCTGCTTTGGTTGATAAGTCTGGTGATGAAGACGTTAATGTATTTGAATCAGCATCAATTCTTGTTCATCTTGCAGAGAAATTTGATCAGTTTCTTCCTAAATCTGGGGTGGCACGTACACAGGCATTTAATTGGCTCTTTTGGGCGCAAGGCTCAGCCCCATTCTTAGGCGGTGGGTTTGGTCATTTTTATACTTATGCAGATAAAAAACTAGAATATCCAATTAACCGTTTTGCGATGGAAGTCAAACGTCAGTTAGACGTATTGGACAAACAACTAGCAAAAAATACGTTTGTTTGTGGTGAAGAATACACAATAGCAGATATGGCAGTTTGGCCTTGGTATGGCAATTTAGTATTAGGTAAGCTTTATGATGCTGCGGAGTTTCTACAAGTAGAAACTTATACCAACGTTGTGCGTTGGGCAACAATGATCGGGCTACGTGAAGGCGTGCAACGTGGACGTATCGTTAACCGTTCATTTGGTGAAAAGTGGGAGCAAGTCCGAGAGCGTCATTCTGCGAAAGATATTGATAATGTCTTAAATCAAAAATCAATAGGGTCAGATACTGTCTTAAATATCAAGTGAAGTTCATCCTTAATTTAACACGGTAGGTTGAGGTGAGGAAACGAACCCCAATGGGCTTTGGTAATTATGTTGGATGGTACAAAAACCGTTGGGGTTCATAAAAAATTCACCCCAACCTATACGTGGCTTTTTGATGACCATGAGATTGCAGCCAAGGATGGGCAGCAGTCCATATAATTAAAGTATTCGAATTTTAAATTCTGCAGGATAGTTACATTCAAATTTATTTAGATTTCAAAATATGAACATATCTAGATATCTACATAAATTCCAACATATGTCATGAATCATATCTCGATAACCACCAATTTAACATAACATAAATTATAAGAACTCAAGCTAGCGTTATTTTTACCGTTACATTTTACAGGTTAATTGGTTCGCATAATGTATATTATGTTAAATAGAATAATAAAGTGTAAACACACACACTCGGTTTAACACATGAAAAGTCTAGATTTAGATCTGAGTATCGATTAATCACCTTGAATGGTGATAATCACTCGGCGCTGATATCGATGGGTACGATGTTCCCACAAATAGATACCTTGCCAAATGCCTAAACTGCATTGGCCAGCAGTCACTGGTACAGTTAAATCAGGATTTGTTAGAACAGTTCTGATATGTGCACTCATATCATCCGGGCCTTCGTCTTGATGTAGAAACATAGCATGGCCATCAGGCACAATATGTTGCATATAGGTTTCAAGATCACGCCTAACATCAGGATCTGCATTTTCGCATAACATAATAGATGCACTGGTATGTTGTACAAAAACATGACAGGTTCCGATTTTTATTCCAGATTGAGCCACCAGATTTTGAATTTCAGTTGTAATATTGATGGTACTTCGTGCCGTTGTTGAAATTACCAGTTCTTGCTGAAATATCATTATTTCAATCCTCGTTCAAAACAGACCTTAGCTTGTCCTGATCTAATAATTTGACGAACATGATCGGCGGCTTGTTTCGGTGATGTTTGCAAACTACAGTGCCACAATGTCATGGCCGCACCATAAACTAGGCTATCAAAGGCTGGACCTGGTTTACCAGATAATGCATCCAGACCTAATTCGACAGTATGTTTCGCAGTAACTGTTTGATCTAATTCAGGTAAAACACCTCGTGTAGTTTGATCAATACCGTAATCTGTAGGATCCATTACACAAGTTTCTACATGATCTTCCCACGCACGAAAACAATTGGCTGGTTCTCGCAAAGTAGGCAACACCCCTCCTTCTAAACCTCTAACAACTAATGTTGAATGGAAGCCAACTTGCTGTGCTAGCCACGCTAATACCTTGGGATAGGCCTTATGAACAAAGCCGATTTGCAGGTGTGTATGACCTTTTGCTTTAATCGGCATGATTAACTTCTCTAATGCCGCCAAACTTGGTCGTTTGATCATGCGTGCTCGTAAATCTTCTAAGGCATATAAGGCCGGTGTGGCATGTTGTTGATCGATATAAGCCCAAGCTATATCAGGACTATTCACCCGTTCGGTTGCTGCTTGTATCGAAAGATCGACATCCATGCCCGCCTCTGCCAATACTTGAGAATGTGTTATCCCGAATTTTGGTCCCATTTCTTTTACGCCTTGCGATACGGCTGGCAATCCCGATGCGGCTAAGACGGCGGGTAAAAAGGCGGTAACAGGGCAATATCGGTTATAGCCATTATAAGGTTCGGATAGAATCAGTAGATTATCAACGTCAGCCTGACATTGTGCTGTGGCTGTTTGTAAGGCTTGCAAAATACCTAAATTTTCATCGTTGGTTTCAGTTTTCATGCGTAAAGCAATGAAGAAAATGGCTGCCTGTACAGGATCGGCATTGCCAGATAAGATTTCTAACATTGCTGCATTAGCTTCTTCTAGCGATAGCTCTTTACTTAGATGTGGGCCAGTAGCGACTTTTTTAATGGCTTCTACCAGTGCAGTATTATTATCTGGTGCACTCATATATATTTCCTAATTTAACCAGTTGATTAAGGTTATTTCATCAACCACAGTGATACCTAAGCTTTCAGCTTTGTTTAATTTTGAGCCCGCATCTCGGCCTGCAACGACATAATCGGTATTTTTGGAGACACTCCCCGCCACTTTTGCACCTAAAGCAAGCAGCTTTTCTTTCGCTTCACTACGTGATAATTGCTCTAAAGTGCCGGTAAGCACAATGGTTTTGCCACTTAATTCCGAATCCGAAGCTCGTTTTTGCTCTTCTGGCCAGACTATTCCAGCATCTAATAAGCGGTCGATAACTTCACGGTTATGGGTTTGATGAAAAAAAGTCACCACATGACGAGCCACTATTGGTCCTACATCTTCGATTTCTATCAATGCTTGTTCATCAGCTACTTTTAAAACATCTAAAGTCAAAAAATGACTCGCAAGTGATCGCGCTGTCGCTTCACCCACTTCACGAATACCTAAGGAATATAGAAATCGGGCAAATTTTGTTTGTTTGGCTGTTATTAATGATTCAACTAAGTTCGCTGCCGATTTTTCACCCATTCTTTCTAATGCAGATAGTTGTTCTACTGTTAATTGAAAGAGGTCTGCGGCATCATTAATCAAACCTTCATCGACGAGCATTTCCACCAATTTATCACCTAAACCATCGATATCCATGGCTTTACGTGAAGCAAAATGTTTAATCGCCTCTTTACGTTGAGCTGGACAATAAAGCCCACCACTACAACGGGCAATAGCTTCGCCTTCAAGACGTTCAACTTCTGATTGGCAAATTGGACACTGTGTGGGAATGGTAAATTTAACGGTATTGTCAGGCCGTTTTGATAATACAACTTGTACCACCTCAGGGATAACATCCCCCGCTCGGCGAACAATAACGGTGTCCCCTACCCTGACATCTTTGCGATCAATTTCATCTTGATTGTGCAGAGTCGCATTACTTACGGTAACTCCACCAACAAATACCGGCTGCAAACGTGCAACAGGCGTTAAAGCACCTGTTCGGCCGACTTGAATTTCAATATCATCTACGATGGTCATTTCCTGTTGGGCAGGAAATTTATAAGCAATCGCCCAGCGTGGTGCACGTGATACAAAGCCTAAACGTTGTTGCAAATTTATGTCATCAACCTTTAACACCACACCATCGATGTCGTAAGACAAGGCATCACGTTGTCCACCTAATTGGTTAATATAAGCCAAACAGCCGTCAACACCTTCTACTTGTTGTAATTCTGTAGAGATCTGGCAGCCCCAACGTGCAAGTTGCTGCATGGTTTCATGATGTGTTTTAGGTAAATCCATACCTTGAATTTCACCTACACCATAACAATACATGGCTAAGGGACGACGAGCGGTAATTTTAGAATCTAATTGCCTTAATGAACCTGCCGCTGCGTTACGTGGGTTTACAAAGGGCTTTTTATTATCAACAACTTGTTGTTTGTTTAATGCCTCAAATCCCGCTTTAGGCATAACAATTTCACCACGTATTTCAACCACTTTCGGCACATTATTACCACTTAACTTCAACGGGATTGATTGGATTGTTCGCACATTTTCAGTGACATCTTCACCCACAGTGCCATCGCCACGTGTGGCGGCTTGTACCAATATTCCATGTTCATAACGAATACTGATGGCTAAACCATCTAATTTGGGTTCAGCTGAATAGGTTTGGATTAGAGTTGTATTAAGTCGGTCACGTACTCGTTGATCGAAAGCACGTAAGTCCTCAGCATCAAATACATTATCTAATGACAACATTGGTAAAGAATGGGTGATTTGACTAAATTTATCAAGTGCTTTGCCACCTACACGTTGCGTGGGTGAGTCGGCCGTTAATAACTCCGGATAATCTATTTCTAATTGATGGAGTTGTTTGAATAAATGATCGTACTCACTATCAGTAACTTCAGGATTATCATTGATATAGTATAGATAGTTATATCTATTTATTAAGTCACGTAAATTACCTGCTTGCTGGTTTATCTCAATGGGAATAGTCATGATTTTCGTTGTGTATTGCAAAATTTAGGTGAAATATTCGACTACGCATAGCTTCTAATCGCGATTCATTAATCGGCTCACGTGAATCATCAGATAATGTGCCGCCCAATTTTTCGGTTAGCGATTGAGCCGTTTCAAGTAAGTCGTCAAACATCGCTAAACCATTTACTGGACCAGGCAGGCGAGCAAATATTAATAAACCAGGCGTAGTTAAGCTTATAAATTTATCTGGCAATAAGGTGCCGGGATCAAGAATATTGGCCACACTAAATATACTTTGCTTGCGTGAGCCACCGGTAAAACGATGATAAATCTGTAAATCACCAAAATGTAGGTTCGAACTTTCTAAAGCGGCTTTCACTGCCCTTCCAGCAAAACGTTCATTTTCAGGTGCCATAATGGTTAAAGCAATAACTAAATCATCACTATCTTTTCTTGACGATTTCGGTGTTGTTTGAACGGGTGTTGGTTCAAGTTGTTCAACATGATCCGGCGGCGAACTAGGTTCGATAGTGTGTTGATATGATTGATATTTTATGGGTTCTTCAATAGTATCTATATCGTCATCGATAACAAGATCTATCGTTGATTGCACTGTTTTTGTTGGTGTCTTGGAAGCGTGTGGTTTAACAGTTTCTGCCTGTACGGTAATAACAGGCTCATGTTCTGACACTATTTTTTCAGCGGCATTAGAAAAGCTCACCGTAGGCTCACTATCAATATCTCCAATAGATTGTTGTTGAAGTTCATGGTCAAAGTAGTCATTAAAATCATTATCCAATTTGAGTTCCGGCTCAAGATGATCAAGATCTAAATCCTGTGCCCGTTTTTGGCTGGAGTGTCGTGCATACAACGTTACGCCGATAAAAGCAGCCAACAGCATCAGTATCAATATTAAAATTACGATTTCAAACACTTATTGTGGAACCTCTGATTCAACTAAGGGATAATGATTGTTTTTTAATTATGATGAGCATTTTCATGACCACACAACCAAGCAAACAATTGGATA
>Ga0105053_10011086_pt1 | contig 11104 bp, 10 predicted proteins | sample BON01_FD_78093 | JGI IMG/M metagenome (GOLD analysis project Ga0105053, IMG submission 78093) | Freshwater microbial communities from Lake Bonney liftoff mats and glacier meltwater in Antarctica - BON-01 | ecosystem: Environmental > Aquatic > Freshwater > Ice > Glacier meltwater | place: Lake...
CCAAACTGATGGCGTCTAGTTTAAATTCTTTCGGGTACTTTTTTCTTGTGGTCATTTCAATTGCTCCAGTTTTGAGTATTATCTCTTAACTAGGCTGTTCTAATCCATTAGACCACGTCAATCCAGGTCTGTATAGTGATAGATATAAAAGGCATTACCTTGATGCTTTGACGTTGCAGGTTTGCATAATAGCCCATCAAATTACAAGAAATAATCGGGAACTCATTATAGTTGGAATAACTGATAAAATTATTTTGCCGACAATATGATTGCGGTTGAATAATACGGTTACATTTATCATCCTTGCAGATGTTATCAATTTTTATTCAAAGGATTTTGTAATAATTTATATATCAATGGCATCACAATAATAACTAATGGGATTTGTACTAGCAACCCAGAAATAATAGCCACTGCTAATGGTTGTTGCATTTCAGAACCCTGTCCCAGTGCCATAGCTAGCGGCATCAAGGCAAGGATAGCCGCCAATGTCGTCATAGCAATAGGGCGCATACGGTTTACCCCCGCTTGGATCAGTGCCTGAGAGTTTTCCATGCCTTTATCTAATAGATCGTGATATTCCGAAAAATAAAAAATAGAAACTTCAGTGACAATACCCACAATCATTGTCATTCCCATCATGGCAGTAATATTTAACTCAATGCCCGTTAGCCATAAGCCGACAAATACCATCCCTGTTGCCAATAATGGCATTAAAAGAATGGCTACCGTCGCGCTAAAATCTTCGTAAAGAAACAGCAATAGTAAAAAGACCAACCCAAACGCGGCCACAAAGACAACTATAAGACCTTGAAAGGCAATTTGCTGCTGTTTATACAATCCGCCCAATTCGTAATATATATTTTTCGGTATTAGCCCTTGTTGTGCTAGTACCGTTTTTACATCGCGAATGATTGATCCCATATCTCGACCGTTAATGCGTCCAGTAACAGCTACCATGCGTTTCAAATTATCACGAGAAATCTGTGGTTGACCGGTCAACGTTTTTACCTGTGCAACTCGTTTTAGTGGAAAGAGATGACCATCTGGAGCACGTAGCATCATATTATTAATATCAGTTACATTTTGACGTACATCTTTAGGTGTCCAAACGCGAACATCAACTAGTTTTACTCCTTCTTGCACTTGTGTTGTCACCACTCCCGTCATCCACGCCTGTAGTTGTTGTGTAATTAGATCTGGATCAACGCCCTCAAGCGCCGCTTTTTCTCTATTCACCTCAATGCTTAGTGCATCACCTGCTAGAACAACGCCATCTTTAACTTCAACAACACCAGGAATCGCTTTAATACTGTCAGCAACTTTTGGTGCAAGCGCCATTAACTGTAGAAAATCGTCACCATAAAGCTTAATTTCAATAGGTTGTGGAACGGAGGTTAAATCACCAATAAGATCTTCCATGAGTAATATAAGGTCTGTTTCTAAACCCGGTACTTTTTGATTAATTTCCGCACGAATATTATTCATGATCTGATCGATCGGCGGTCGAGGAAGTGGTTTCAGCCGTACAAAAAAATCGCCCTCATTAGATTCATGAAGGCCTCCCCCTAAACCACCGCCTGTTCGTTTTGAATAGGTTTCAACATTAGGGTTATTACTCAGAATATCGCCAATTTGATTAACCAGACGATCCGTTTCAGCTAAGGAAGTGCCTGGTGGCGATATAAAGTCGAGTACAAATCCACCTTCATCCATATGAGGCATAAAACCAGATCCGACCTTGTTATATGACATATATGTAACCGCAAGAAAAGGAATTAATACCACCAAAATTAAAGCGGGAGATACCAATAAACGTCGCATTATTATTTGGTAGGTTTGTTGTATATGACGAAAAATAACACCTACATCTTCTTTTGCAGCATCTTTTTCATGCAATAAATGCTCGGCCAACAAGGGCACGGCTAGCCAAGATAATAAAAAGGATACAAATAAGGCGCTAGCCATAGTTAACGATAATGCCTGAAAAAAGGCTCCCGTCACACCGCTGAGAAATGCCAAAGGTGCAAATATCACAATAGTCGCAGCCGAAGAGCCAAATAATGGATACGAAAATTCAATAGCGGCCGCTCGAATACTTGAAACGAACTGCTCTTCAGTTACCTTACGTTCACGTAATCTTCGAACAATGTGCTCAATCATAACAATAGCATCGTCGACTATTAGCCCTACTGCGGCTGCCATACCGCCCAGAGTCATAATATTGAAACTAGCGCCTGTAACCGACAGCAGCAATATTGTCGTTGAAAGCGCAGCAGGCACTATCAATATAGCAATTAAGGTAATTTTGAAACTTCGTAAAAATACTAATAATACCAATGCTGCCAAAGCAACACCTATGATGATGGCATCACGCACGCTCTTAGCAGATTCGGTCACTAACTGACTTTGGTCATACCAGTTTGCAATGGTAAGACCTTTTGGCAACTTGTCATTATATTCTGCCAATTTGGAATTAATGCTTTTTACAATTTGCACAGAATTGGCATTCGGTTGTTGGTAGATAAGTGCTAGCGCCGCCTCCTTACCATCCGCTGAAACCTTCAACCATTCGGGTTTATCCGAGGCATAAACCCGAGCGAGGTCGCTGAGTAATACCAGTCCATTTTCTCCGCTCCTTAATATCGTATTTCTAATATCATCCAAACTACGAATACGCGTGTCGGACAATGCAAGGTACAACTTATAATGATCTTCCATTCGTCCAACAGATTGAAGTACATTACTGGCACTGAGTGCGATCGCAACATCACTAAAGGAGAGTCCATAAGCGCTGAGTTTAACGGGATCAACCTCAACCCGATATTCTAGACTTTTACCCCCCATAATACTGACCTCGGCCACACCATCAATAGCTGAAAGCAAGGGAAGCAATTGGTATTCACCGATATCACGTAGCGTTATTTGAGACAAGGTATTTGATGTGAGACTATATGCTGCTATGGGGAAAACGGTGGGGTCCATTCGTCTAACGGTAAACGTTGTGCCGACAGGGAGATCTGGAAGAACCTGATTTACTGCGGATTCAACTTGTAATAATGCCGCGCCCATATCACTACCCCAAGCAAAATTAACCGAGGCTTCAGCACTACCACGTGTACTTGTAGAACGAAGCGATACCACACCAGGTACACGTCGAACAGCCTGTTCTATCTTGCGAGTAACCGTAATAATCATTTGATCTGCAGGCCTATCGCCCGCATCAACATTAATCGCTATACGAGGAAAATTAACTTGTGGAAATAAGGCCACAGGCAATTTGAACGCCATCATTGCACCAGCAATGGCTAAAAACAAAAATAATGAAAGAATAGAACGACGGTGAAGTGCTGCCCAATGTGCAATATCCATTATTTAACGACCCTTACATTCATGCCATCTGTTAACACATAATTACCGATACTAATAACAGCCTGTCCTGATTCTAGCCCAGCGGTTATTTCGACCCATTTTTCATTTTCAATACCCGTCGTTACAGTGATACGTTTGGCTTTTCCATCTATTATCTGAAAAACATATTGGCCTTGTTCATCTTCCAAAACGGCACTGCGAGGAACAGATATTCCAGTATGTTGACTAAGTTGTAACTCAGCCATTAGGTAACTGCCCAGAACCAAATTTTCCGACTTATCAGCGGGAATCGGCGCTAGAATATCGACTAGATGGGTCGTAGGGTTTATCATCGCGTGAATTTCACGTAATTCAGTATCGGCTTCATATCCATCAACAAAAACTGATTTAAGTTTAACGGGCATGCCTAATTTTAGACGGTGAATATCTTCTGGCTCTGCGCCCAGTTGAGCAATTAAGCGATTCTCACTAGCGATGGCTAATGCGACGGTATCTGCTTGCACGCGATCACCTTGGGTGATAGTCATCTGAATAACGATGCCATCAATGGGTGCAGTCATCTGTTCAGATGAATTATTTTTACCTTGGTTTTTAAGTGCGTACAACGTACTTTTAGCATCGTCTAATACTTTGCGAGATACATCAACTTGGGATTTAGTGGACATGTGTTCTGTCAATAACCGCTGCTGGCGTGTTAACTCAATCTGGGCATAATCAACCGCATTACTCGCCTGAATATATTCCATGCGAGCAGCAGGTGACGTACTAATTTCAAGTAACATATCGCCACGTTTAACCCGTTGTCCAAGTCTAGCCGACACCTTGGTAATAAGTCCTGCATGTGGTAGAGATAAGGTCAGTATTGAATCTGGATCAGCTTGTATTCGACCGTACACTACCATCGATTCCTGCAAGACTTGTTCTATTGGCATTATTTGCGTTACTAGTGCAGAACGAGATTCTTCGGCAAGGCCTAGTGTAGAAGCGCCCAATAGTGCAATGGTGATAATGATAGTATGGAGTTTCATTATTTGTTTTCCTTGTCGGTATCATATGTAAGATACTGTTCTGCACTAGTCACTACATCGGGTAGTCCTAAAGCCGTTTGTAATGCCGTGTAATTTTCCCACTGAAGCTTATCGAGATTAATCCTTTCTAATTGTTTATTAATCCAGGTCGTTTCAAGATTTAGAAACGTCAGCGCATCTATATCACCTTGCTGATAGGCCATTCTTGCGTGTTCAACAATATATTTTAACTGTGGTAAATGTTTACTTAACAGGGCTTGTTGCTGAGAGATAATTGTTTGTAAATCGGCCAATCGATCTACATCTATCGACGTTTGAATTAATCGTGCATGGTATTCGGCCTTGAGTTGCTCACGGGTCGCTCGTGTTATAGCAATAGCGCCACGATTACCTGAAAACAGCGGTAAATTAAAAGAGATACTTAATCCTGCAGTCGCTATACCGCCAGTATCCCTAGCACGATTAGCACCGATGTTAATAGCGGGAAACTGCGACAAAATAGCTTCGCGAACTTTTGCTTCTTGGCTGTCATAGCCTTTTTTTAATGCCAACAAGTCAGGACGTCGATTCGGTAAAGACGTTAGGTATTGTTGAATTAGCTCGCTATTAAGGGATGTCAGTTCAGGAAAAGTTTTAAACTTTAACGGTACATTTGGCGCTAAGCCTAATAACTGATTGAGCGCATGTCTTGTCTCGTTATGTAGTTGTTGCAACTGGTTTATTTGACTACTCGTATCGACAAAAGCGGTCAAGTCAGTACCATTAACATCGAGTGTTACATCACCAGAAACAAGTGCCTTTGATGATCGTTCATAGCGTTGCTGATAAAGTGTTAGCGTTGTTTCTAATAAAGTAAGTTGTTTTTGTTCAGAAACAAATTGAATCGCTAACGAACGTGATTGCTGTATCACCTGCCATTCTTGCCATAACAATTCCAGATTGGCCTGCGATTGAGCATTTGTCTCCACATCAATTTGTGCTCGATGAGTAATGAGCCCAAGAATATCGTAGCCAACTCCTAGTCCCCATGCATTCATCAATCCGGCAGCATTACTAAGGGGCGTATCGATAGTTGTCGATAATTGTGGATCGGGGAATAAACTAGCAGAATAAAGTTGAGCATCAACCACTTTTAGTTGTACCCGCCGCGCTTTTAGATCTGGATTATTATATAAAGCCAAAGCAGAAATCTGTCCTAGACTTAAACGTTCTGCCTGTTGTTGCTCGTGAAGTATAGTTGCTGAACCATCAAGTTTTTCCAGCGTATCTGGCAATACTGTGTCTACAGGTAATGGGCTTGGCTGATAAGTAGCACAAGCAACCAAAAGTAAAGTCGCACTAAACGTAATCACCCTTTTTAACCAGATCATTCTGTTTCTTAGCAACCCATGGCTAGATGCTTTGTGTCGTTGATTGCTTTTTATGAAATACATCTAATTAGATTCTCTTATATATGGCTAATCATGCAAATAGACCACTTAATATCAGCATTATTATTTTGAATTCACATGTTTTATTCTAATTGATGAGGTGATTTCCCAATGCATGTAGTGGATGAAATCACTTAATATAGAATTAAAACTAATAAATAGCATTGCACTGACGGTAATAAAAAATAAAAACAACAATCTGATCATTCTCATTTAGTTTTATCCGCTTTAACAAGATGTTGCATATATTGAAACTGAACACCGCCCTCTGAACGATTCAACAATGTAATATATCCTCCCAGTTTTCGTGCCGCTTCAAGACTGATGGTTAGTCCCAGTCCATTACCAGGTTGTACATTTTCATGTGCGCGATAAAAAGGTTCAAAGATAAGATCTAATTCTGCTTCAGGGATCCCTTCACCAGTATCTTCGACACAAAATACGGCATTGCCTGCTTCGCTAAACAGGCTGACATTTACTATGCCGCCAGTCGGAGTATAACGAATAGCATTGTCAATCGCATTGCGAACCAGATGGCTCAGTCCCGCCCCTTGATCCAGCACCGTCAGTTTCTCTTGTCGTGACATGCCAAGGTCAATGTTCTTGGCTTCTGCCAATGGGTAAAGATCTGCAATCACATTCTGTACGATTTGGTTAAATGAAACCGTTTCATTATGGCTTTCATAATCACTTTGCAAACGTGCAAGATCAAGCAGTTGAGCCACTAATAACCGTAATCGTTCAAATCCTTGTTGCAATAGAAGTTGACGCTGTTCGCGGTCTTGCTCTGTCGTTGCTTGTTTTATATTTTCGGACAGTAAGGATAGTGCCGTCACAGGCGTTCGTAGCTCGTGCGCTGCATCAGCTATAAAACGTTGTTGTTTTTTCATGGTCTGTTGCGAACGTGCCAACAACCGGTTAATAGACAATAAAAATGGGGCAATTTCTTTCAACATATTGGTTTCAGGAAGCGCTGATAATTGTGCGCCATCGTGTTTATCTAAGTGAGCTGCGAGTTGTTTTAATGGCTTGAAAGCTTGTCTTATAAGCACGTTAATGATCACTAACAAAATAACAACCAACAACACGATAGGGAAAAACACATTGAGACTACTATTCCATGCTATTTCATCCCTTAGTTCAGTTTGTTGGGCCACTGCAAAGCGTTGTTGCGATGATGACTGCGTTAAAACATAAACTCGCCAGTCTTCATCGTCTATCGTGATCGTTTGCAGACCATCAGCGACATTATTTGGGATCGATAAACTTATTTTTGGATGATTACGCCCTAAACGTTGGATGATGATGGATTCATCCGACTTTGGGAGGATGTTTTCTGACAACTGATTTACACGAACTAGGCTAGCAATTTCTTGCAATATATCATCTTGAAGTTCACGAGCTTCATAGAAAACGATGGCACCGGACAAAATACCCGCGACCACCACAAAAACAAATGTCGTCGTCAATACCCAACGATTCAGTTCACGTTGAAGGGAAGGATGAGGATTTACTTGCTGACCATCCATCCAAGCCCCCTGACATTTTTGATAACTTCTCGACCCATTTTTTTTCTTAAACCATGAATGATAAATTCTATTGCATTACTAGACACTTCTTCATTCCATCCATAAATACGATCTTCCAGTTCATCACGTGACAGAATGCTACCTGGTCGTAACATTAAGGCGTGCAATAAGGCATATTCACGCGCTGATAACACATACGTTTCATGAGCTATCTTCACTTCATGTGTCGCAGGATTCAGTTCGAGGACATCATTTGACAAAATAGGATCGCTCCCCCCTTGATTACGGCGTACAACTGCACGGATCCGTGCTTGTAGCTCAGTAATCAGAAAAGGTTTAACCAAATAATCATCCGCGCCACAATCGAGACCTTTGATACGATCTTCTACAGCATCTCGTGCAGTAATGATAATAACAGGGATGGTGTTTTTAGCTTTTCTTAACGCTTGCAACACCTGAATGCCATCTTTATCTGGCAGCCCAAGATCAAGTAATAGAACGCCATAATCTTGTGTCTCGATAGCGGACAAAGCAGCATTGCCATCCTTAACCCAGTCAACGGCATAAGCCGCATCATGCAAAGCTTGTTGAATAGCACTGCCAATAAGATAATCGTCCTCGACCAGTAAAACACGCATGATTCGTTATTTTTCTACAACGGTATATTCAGCATCGACGATAGTCTTTGTTGAATTTCTATTAACTGATTTTAGTCGTTGTATTAATCGTCGCCACCAAAGTCTAAAAACAACAACAGAAGTGAGTGTTATAGCAATGGCTAAAAAAAACAAACTCATAAAAAAACTGGTAATGAGAAATAAACCAGTTATAAGAAACAACATGCTATTTTTTATAAATTGAGTCATATTTATTTTACTGAACATAGTTGACCTCTGATAAAAGCCATCCATATTGTTGGATGGCTTTTATCAACCAAAATGAATGACTATTTATTATTGCTCTTCATGATCTTCTTCATATTCTGCTTCTTCATGGTTATGCTCATGATCCACTTTATCTAACTTTTGTTTAAGAATACTCCCATTGTGGGCATCAACTTCCAATTCCATGGTTTGTTGATTATCAGCCAGCACTTCGACTTCCCAAAATGATTGACCTTTTTCTTCGTCAAATTCAGCTTTTACAGCTGTACCGGGCACCGCTTTAATAGCAATGGCAATTGCCTGCTCCATAGTGATGCTGGCTTTTTTGGCAAGGAAAGCATCATTCTCACTGTCTTGTGCTTGAATGGTTAAACTACCGAGAGCAAAAACAACTCCGACTAAGGTAGTCGCGATTATAGTGTGTATTTTTTTCATGTGTAATCTCCATAATTAAATTGAAATTTACGCATTAATATATGCGAGATTTAAAGATTATCAAACTAGACTTAGCTGATACTTAGCAAAAGAAGGCAGGCTAATGGATAAATGAACTGAAATATTCTGCGATGTCGACGATTTATGTCATGTCGTTATGCCTGTATGGTAAAACAACGGTTAACGGATGGTACTCGACAACGTAATCGACAAAGTCGAATGACGATGAGTGAAATAATGACGATTATTATTTGCTTTCATCGCTCATATCACCGAGATTTCAAAAACGACTACACCGGTTATGTAGCACGATTTTGGAAAGATCGTTTTCCTACATTGCTCGGTTAGACTTATTTTTTAGAGGTCATGCCTATAGCACTTATTCCTTTATGTGCTTACGTTACCTATGTAAAAGGCACACCAATCGGCATTGAGTTTGTTGACTCAACCAGTATTAAAGTCTGTCATAACCTGCGTATTGAGTACCATAAAACCTTTGACGGGATAGCGCAACGAAGGTGCGGAACTATGGGGGGTTCTAGGGTTTTAAATTACACATTATTGTGAATCATATTGGTGAAATCATTGCTGCCAAATCACCACCAACCAAGCCTATCCAGCCAATTATTTGATAAAGGCGTAGAACTTGTGACCCATGTTAAAAAGAATATGACAGCAAAGCTTATCTCCGTATGGGATAGAGCCATACTGTCACGACGCTTTATTATTGAAACAATTAATGATCAACTCAAAAATATCACTCAAATTGAGCATTCACGCCATATGTTTGTTCTTTATCAGATTGATTGTTATTTAACTTTGATTCATTAAGATGGCTTGGCTGATTATCCAGTATCGTCCGAGCTTTCCTATTGTGACCAGTGTCAAAAATAGCCCCATATTAACTTTTAAGATCCCTGCCAGAAATGTAAGTGGATCGCCGATAATCGGCACCCAGGCAAACAGTAAGCTTAATTTTCCGTAGCGGTTGAACTGGCATTCGGCTTTAGTGGTTTGTGCTGGTGTTAAGTGTAACCAGCGATGCATAACCGTATCAGCACCCCAACGACCTATAATATAGTTTAATAAAGAACCTATTACGTTACACGTAGTGGCGATAATAAGTAATGTGATTGGATTCTCACCTGCTATGAGCAAACTTGAGAGTACGAGTTCTGAACTAATTGGCAAAATAGTAGCGGCAAGGAATGCTGATAAGCCAAGTCCCCATAATCCGAGTTCAGATAACATTTCCATTAGAGAAATAAGGTTTTTAACGGCATTGAACGATCACGATTCAAAGGTATTCCTCTGGATGTTAATTAGGGTCGGGGTTTAGTTTTTAATGAGTACATAAGATTTACTATAGCATTTCAGTATCATCTATTTAAGCTATCGTTAAGATATCGAGTCTATATTCACTGGACGCGTCTAATATCAAGGAAAATGAAATGCAGATCAAACAAACGATACGACCCTACTTAAAAGAACGGCAAACGCCAGTAATAAGGCTTTTTCATGTTGTCGTATTATTGTTGGTATTAACCCAAATTATTTTAAGTAACGCCGTTGATTTTAATGACAATGGCACAATCAGTTCAAATGTATTTGAATTTTACGGAACGTGGGCGCACATAGTGACCGGTCTATTACTGCTGCCTCTAGCGGTTATTTTTATCTTAATTGAATTTAAAAAGTATGGATTCAAACACTTCTATCCTTATTTATCAGGCGATAATCAGCAATTAAAAGCAGATTTTACTCAGCTAAAATACCGTCGACTTCCTGAACCTGAAAGTAAAGGCATAGCCGCTGCCGTTCAAGGGCTGGGTTTTGGCGCATTAGTATTGGTTCTATTATCCGGTTCAATCTAGTTTTATGCTTGGACTAATGACACATCATGGGCCGAAGATATGCAAGAAATACACGGTTTATTAACGGGCTTTGTTATCACTTACTTTTTTGCCCATGGTCTTTTGGGCCTATGGCATATCTTTTATAATGCGTATAAAGATAAATAAACAGCTATTTATGTAAGTTTAACGAGAGGAAAGATGAATTTTAAATTAGGATAAGTGCTGTTATTACTTGTTTTGTAGTGGTTTTTATTTTTCAAAATACAGCGGTTGTTGAGGTAAGGTTTTTACTCAGATTACTCATAATCTAGCGTTTATTATTAATGATAAAGGGGCTTGAAGCCCCCTTATAAAAGAGGACATTTACTTAAAGTAAGTGTGTACCATCGATGCGATAGTTTAACGGCGTTAATCGAATGTCTGCTATTGGTAAGAACTAAATGTATTCCAAAGGGGGGGGGGGGGGGTTTTTTCAAAAATTTATGTTTTAATTTGGGGGTAGGGAATATTATCTAAAAAAAAAAAAATTTTTTTACAATGAACAGAAATATTTAAATAATTATGATAAAA
>Ga0105053_10011087_pt1 | contig 11104 bp, 8 predicted proteins | sample BON01_FD_78093 | JGI IMG/M metagenome (GOLD analysis project Ga0105053, IMG submission 78093) | Freshwater microbial communities from Lake Bonney liftoff mats and glacier meltwater in Antarctica - BON-01 | ecosystem: Environmental > Aquatic > Freshwater > Ice > Glacier meltwater | place: Lake...
CATCGCCAATCGGTTGGCTCAACAGCAGATCGAGCCCGCCGAAGTGATCGCTTGGTCCCTCTGGCGAAGAGCCCACCAAGCAGCCGCACGACGCGCCCACATCAAAACCAGACTGCAACTGTAATGCTAGAGGCCGGCCTCAACGGCCAGACGGATGGCATCTGCGACATTGTGCGTGCCGATCTTCTCGAGGATCAGCGCCCGGTGCATCTTTACCGTCTTCTCACTGAGGCCCAGATTGAACGATATCTGCTTGCTCCGATATCCAGCAGCGATCTGCTGCAGAACCTCGCGCTGACGCGGCGAAAGGGTCCTCACGACCTCTACGGCGTGATGATGTCGGTTGGACGACGGACCGATGGCTTCCTCGTCCAGTTCCACCTGCGATCCAATGAAGTATTCCAACTCTCCGTTCGGCAGGAACACAGGCGCTACCAGGACAGCGTTACGAAAGGGCTGGCCACATCGTTTGTAGTTCAGGATTTCCACCAGCGTCGGCTTCCGATCCCGCGTGCCTTGACGGATGCGTTCTGTCAGCCATGGCTCAGTCGAGGGCCCAGCCAGGAAGCGGCAATTTCGTCCGACAATCTCGTCAACGCTATAGCCCGTAAGGTCGCAAAACGCCTGGTTGACGGCGACAATCGGGTTGTCGGGGAGGCGGGGATTGCTGATCACCGAGGCAATCGGGCTGTTCACGATCGCCGACACGAGCGCGATGCCGTCATCGTCCATGTCGAAATCGGTCAATACTGACATTCACTTCCGGCTCAGTCTCAAGCCTGTCTGTACAGAAAGCATACACATCCGGTTCGTCCCCGGTCGGAATCGTCGTTTATTATTGCGTATTCCGAACCAAATCTTGGCGTTCGTCAATGCTGACCGGGGCGGGTCACGCTCACTTCAGCGCGGCACAGACTTGGCACCATTTGCCACCCCGCCATAACTGGATTTCTCGGCCCATCTGTACGGTTACAAATTGCGACCGGGGCTAGTGTTTGCAGGTGTAGCGCAGGTCGCAAGTCCATCGTTTTCCACAAAAAGCCACGTAAACCGGGAAACAGCCTCACAGGCCACTTCCTCGTAGCTGGGAAGAGTCCGGGTCGTAACCGCTCACCTGTCCGGCGCTAAAGTCAAAATATTGAAAGATAACGAGTTATCACTGAAGCTTGAGTTGCCTTCATAATGCGGAGATCAGATGCTCGAGTCACCTAAGCGGCACCTTACCCTCTCCATGAGTTCCTCATCGACCGTCGGTTGAAGGGAACGGCGCAGCCATAGCCGGCTGAACCCCGTCAGCCTGGGCCGCGCCTTGATGTCCATCACGGCAGGTGACTTGAACATATAAGGATATCTTTATATGTCTGACAGCCGTTCTGCCGCTCCGGAGTTCTGCCGTGTCCCGTTCGTCCTTCCTCTTCACCTCGGAAAGCGTCTCCGAGGGCCATCCCGACAAGGTCGCGGATCGCATCTCCGACACGGTGGTAGACCTGTTTCTATCCAAGGACCCTTATGCCCGGGTGGCGTGCGAGACGCTGACGACGACGAATCTGGTCGTGCTGGCCGGCGAAATTCGCGGCAACGGCATCATGGGCCGCGACGGCCAGTGGGCCCCGGGCATCGAGGCCGAGATCGAGGCCGCCGTCCGCGCCGCCGTGCGCGACATCGGCTATGAGCAAACGGGCTTCCACTGGGAGACATTCGAATTCATCAACCGTCTGCACGGCCAGTCGGCCGACATCGCGGTGGGCGTCGATGCCGCCGGCAACAAGGACGAGGGCGCGGGCGACCAGGGCATCATGTTCGGCTATGCCTCGAACGAGACGGCCGAACTGATGCCGGCGACGCTGCAGTACAGCCATAACATCCTGAAGCGGCTGGCCGAGGTCCGCCACGGCGGCGACAAGCGACTTGAGCCCGACGCCAAGAGCCAGGTCACGATCCAGTATGAGGACGGTCAGCCGGTGCGGGCCACCTCGATCGTACTGTCGACCCAGCACGCCGCCGGCCTGTCGTCGGCCGATGTTGCCGATATCGTTAAACCGCTCATCCTCGACGTCCTGCCCGAGGGGTTCACCGATGAGAACACCGTCTGGCACATCAATCCGACCGGTATTTTCGAGATCGGCGGACCGGACGGCGATGCGGGCGTGACGGGGCGCAAGATCATTGTCGACACCTATGGCGGCGCGGCCCCCCACGGCGGCGGTGCCTTTTCGGGCAAAGACCCGACCAAGGTCGACCGTTCGGCCGCCTATGCCTGCCGTTACCTGGCCAAGAACGTGGTCGCCGCCGGTCTGGCCGACCGCTGCACCATCCAGATCAGCTATGCCATCGGCGTGGCCAAACCCCAGTCCATTCACGTGGACCTGCACGGCACCGGCAAGGGTGCCGTCACCGAAGCGGTACTCGAGGACAAGATCCTGGGTCTGATCGGCGGTGCCACGCCCCGCGCGATCCGCGAGCATCTGGGCCTGAACAAGCCGATCTATGCCCGCACTGCGGCCTATGGTCATTTCGGCCGCGCGCCTGACGCCGACGGCGGCTTCAGCTGGGAGAAGACCGATCTGGTTGATCAGCTGAAGGCTCTGGCCTGATCGGTCGGGCGCGTCTAACAGGCGCGCCCATGGCCCCTTCTGACGACCCCGTCCTTCGCCCGCTGCGCTCGTTCGGCCGCATCAAGTCGCGCGCCATCAAGCCGCGACAGGCGGCCCTGTTCGACACCCTGCTGCCGCGGATCGCCCTGCCCGATCCCAAGGCCGGACCAATCAATCTTGCGGCCCTGATGCCCGGCGCGACAGGCGTCTGGCTGGAGATTGGGTTCGGCGGCGGTGAGCATCTGGCCGAACAGGCGGCGCGCTATCCCGATACGCTGATGATCGGCTGCGAGCCCTTTCTCAATGGCGTCGGCTCGGCCCTGCGCCATATCGACGAGCGCGGCCTGATGAATGTCCGGCTTCATGCCGACGACGCCCGCGACGTAATGGCCGCCCTGCCCGACGCCTTGCTGGACCGGGTGATGATCCTGTTCCCCGACCCTTGGCACAAGGCGCGGCACAACAAGCGCCGGCTGATCCAGGACGAGACGGCGGCCGAGATCGCACGATTGCTGAAGCCGGGCGGCCGCCTGCGGTTCGTCACCGACTGGAAGGACTATGCCGACTGGGCGCTGGAGCGGTTCGAGCGCACGCCCGGCCTGATCTGGCAGGCCGAGGCGGCCGACGACTGGCGCACAGCCCCGGCTGACCATGTCGTCACGCGATACGAGGAGAAGAAGCTGGGCGACACGCCGCCGATCTTTCTGGATTTCTTACGGACGTGAGCGCGCAATGATCGGGGCGGCCCGGCTTTCGTGCACGAACCGCCGTCCGGATCGACAGGGACTTCCCACGTTCGAGACTTTGGCCTATACGCCCCCTTACATCGTTAGACCGGCGTCCAACGGCGTCGCTCCAAGCGGCGGCCTTCGGATGGCCCGCCGCTTTTTTATTGCCTGTGAGACAAAAGCCTTTGAAGGCCAAGACCGCCGAAGACCGCGCTCTGCTGGAGCTGATCGAACCCGTGGCCGAGAGCCTGGGGCTCGACATCGTGCGCGTGCGGCTGATGGGCGGCACCCTGCGCCGTCGCCTGCAGATCATGGCCGAACGGCCCGGCGACCACGACATTGCCGTAGCGGAATGCGCCCGACTGAGCCGCGCTGTGTCGGAAGTGTTCGACGCCGCCGACCCGATCGCGGGCGAATATCTGCTGGAAGTGTCATCGCCGGGTGTCGACCGTCCGCTGACACGCCAGTCCGATTTTGACCTGTTCGAGGGCTATGAGGCGCGACTGGAAAGCGATCGCATGATCGAGGGCCGCAAGCGTTTCAAGGGCACGATCGCCGGTACCGACGGCGACAACATCGCCTTCGATCTGGAAGGAGAAGAGGACACCGCCCTCATTCCCTTCGACTGGCTGATCGACGCCAAACTGGTGCTGACCGACGAGCTGATGAAGGCCGGGGCCGAAAAACGGGCCGCCAGAACCACCGAAAATTCGAACGACAACTTTACTGAGACCGAGGACTAGACCATGGCTGTTGCCGGCGTTTCCGCGAACCGACTTGAACTGCTGCAGATCGCCGAAGCGGTTGCGCGCGAAAAGAACATCGACAAGGAGATCGTCGTCGAGGCGATCGAGGAGGCGATCCAGAAGGGTGCCAAGTCGCGCTATGGTGCCCATCACGACATCCGCGCCAAGATTGACATCAAGTCCGGCGAGATGGCCCTGACGCGTCACGTCACCATCGTGGCCGATGACTGGCAGCCGGAAGACGAGCTGGAAGAGTTCAACGACAGCGCCATGGTGCGGCTGACCGACGCCTCGAAGCGCGATCCGGAAGCCTTTGTCGGCAAGGAGTATATCGAGAACCTGCCGCCGTTCGAATTCGGCCGGGTGCAGACCCAGATGGCCCGCCAGGTCGTGACCGGCAAGGTTCGCGACGCCGAGCGCGCCAACCAGTACGAAGAGTTCAAGGACCGCGTCGGCGAGATCGTCAACGGCACCGTCAAGCGCGTCGAATACGGCAACACCGTCGTCGATCTGGGTCGTGGCGAGGGCATCATGCGCCGCAACGACTCAATCCCGCGCGAAGTGTTCAACATCGGCGACCGGATCCGCACCTACATCTATGACGTCCGCGCCGAGGCCAAGGGCCCGCAGGTCATGCTGTCGCGCTCGCACCCGGGCTTCATGGCCAAACTGTTCGCCCAGGAAGTGCCCGAGGTCTATGACGGCGTGATCGAGATTCGCGCCGCCGCCCGCGACGCCGGCTCGCGCGCCAAGATGGCCGTGCTGTCCAACGATTCCTCGATCGATCCGGTCGGGGCCTGCGTCGGTATGCGCGGCTCGCGAGTTCAGGCGGTCGTCGCCGAACTGCAGGGCGAGAAGATCGACATCATCCAGTGGAACAATGACGAGCCCACCTTCATCGTCAACGCCCTGGCCCCGGCCGAGGTGTCCAAGGTCGTGCTCGACGAGGAAGCCGACCGCGTTGAGGTGGTCGTGCCCGACGAACAGCTGTCGCTGGCCATCGGCCGCCGCGGCCAGAACGTCCGTCTCGCCTCGCAGCTGACAGGCTGGCAGATCGACATCATCACCGAGAGCCAGGACTCCGAGCGTCGCCAGCGCGAGTTCAGTGAGCGTACCGCCCTGTTCCAGGATGCCCTGGACGTGGACGAGGTCATCGCCCAGCTGCTCGTCACAGAAGGCTTCGCCACGGTGGAAGACCTGGCTTTCGTCGAGCCCTATGAAATCTCCGACATCGAAGGCTTCGACGAGGACACGGCAGAGGAATTGCAGGCCCGCGCCCGTGACTTCCTCGAGAAACAGGCCGCCGTTCTCGATGCGAAGCGCGTCGAACTGGGCGTGCTGGACGAAGTCATGGCCGTTCCGGGCGTCACCGGTGCCATTGCCGTCGCCTTGGGCGAAGGCGGGGTGAAGACCGTCGAGGACCTGGCCGATCTGGCCACCGACGAGATCCGTGGCGGATACGAAATCAAGAACGGCGAGCGAGTGAAGGTCCCGGGCGTTCTGGAGAGCTTCAACCTGGCCCAGGAAGAGGCCGAGATGCTGATCCTTCAGGCCAGAGTCGCGGCCGGCTGGATCGACGCCTCGGAACTGCCGCAACCGCCGGAGCCGGAATACGAGGAAGAACTGGCCGAGGGCGAATATGACGCCGACGCCGTCTTCGCCGCCGCGCCGGAAGGTGATGACGCTGACGCTGACGCTGACGCCGACGCCGCCGAAAGCGACGTGGCCGATGACGCGGAGGTCCTCGCCGAGGACCCCGAACAAACCCCCGACGCATGATGGAAAGCCGGATCGTTCATGAGTCTGCGCGAAGCGACGATCGATAGAGAGCGACGCGACCTGGTCACCCACCAGGTCATGGACGAATCTCGCCTGATCCGCTTCGTCGCCGCTCCGGACGGTTCGGTCGCCCCCGATCTGGCACGAAAACTTCCGGGCCGTGGCCTCTGGGTTGCGGCGGATCGAGCATCGCTTGAGGTGGCGGTTAAAAAGAACCTGTTCTCGCGTGCCGCCAAGGTGCCGATGAAGCCCGCCGCCGATCTGGCGGACACGGTCGAGAACCTGCTGTTCCGGCGCTGTCTGGACCAGTTGGGGCTTGCCCGACGCGAGGGGGTGCTTATCTCAGGCTTCGAGAAATCGTTGGCCAATGTCCGGTCAGGCAAGGCCGCCTGGATCATCGAGGCGGGGGACGGTTCTTCGGACGGTCGCGGCAAGCTGCTTTCGCTGGCGAAACACATGACGCCACCTCCGAAAGTCTGCGGCGTCTTCACGGCTGACGATTTGAGTTTGGCCCTTGGGCTGGAAAATGCGATACACGCTGTCCTGCTTGAGGGCGGGCGGGCTGATCGCTGGACCATCGAGGTCGAGCGACTGGCGGGATTTCGACCGCTTCTGCCCCCGGAGTGGGGCGGTGAGTCGGCTGAGGCCCCGAATAAGGTTTTGGACGGGCGGGGTTCTGCTCCCTGATTTGGGGGCAGGGCGACGCGCGGCTTTTTGTGTTTGAACGAGACGACAGCGGATCACCCGCTGTCCCGAGTAAAGCGACCGGATGACTGACGAGAACGACAAGACCAACGACGGCGCACCACAGGCTCCGACCGGAACACCGTCCACGACGGGTCCGCGCGCACCGCTGAGCCTGAAGCCCCGGCAGGCGGGATCGGTTTCGACCGGCACTGTGCGCCAGAGCTTTAGCCATGGGCGTACCAAGACCGTGGTCGTCGAGACCAAGCGCCGCGCCGGTGCGGTCCCGGGACACCAGCGCCCACAGGGCTTCGACGTCGCCGCGCGTCCGCGCACCGACACGCCTCCGGCACCGCGCCCGGCCGCGCCTTCCGGCCCAGCCGGCGGCCACCTGTCGAACGAGGAACAGGAAGCCCGCCGCCGCGCCATCGAACTGGCCACCAAGGCCCAGGCCCAGCGCGCCGAGACCGCCGCCGCCGAACAGGCACGCCGCGACCAGGCCGCCCATGAACAGGCCGCCGCCACTACCCAGGCCGCTAACGCCGCCCAGGCCGAAGCCGCTGCGGCCCGCGCCGCCGCCGAGGCCGCACGGGCCGAGGCCGCCAAACTGACCGCCGCCGCGCCCGCACCAACACCGGCCAAACGCGCCCCGGCCGCCGCTGCACCTACGCCCACGCCCGTCGCCCCGGTCGTGCCCGCTCCGGTCGAAGCCGCAGCGCCGACGCCGGCACCCGCTACCCCGGCTCGTCCGGCTCCGCCAGCGCGCCCGGTGGTCAATTTCGGTCAGCGCGTGCCCAAGGCTCCCAGCCCATCGCGCACGCCCGTTGGGCCTGCCTTCGGGGGCCGCTCCGCTCGTGAGGAAGCCATGGGTGGTGGCGAACGTGCCTACTCTGATCGTCCTGCACCGGCCCGCCCTTCGGGTCCCGCCGGACGTCCGGCCGAGCCGGTTCGCTATTCGGCCCTGACCCCGCGCCCTGCTGCGGGTGCCGCCCGTCCAGGCGGTGCGCGCACCGGACCCGGCGGTCGCCCGACCCCGAACGCGCCGCCGGCACAGGCAGAGGTCGCACGGCCCAGCCGTGCCCCCGGCGGCGGTTTCGCCCGTCCGCTGAAGCCCGAGGATGATCGCGACAAGCGTTTCTCGGACGCCGGCAAGGCGGTCAGCCGCACCCGGGGCGAGCCCAAGCGCCGCGAAGGCCGCCTGACCATCCAGGCCCTCGCCGGCGACGGCGACACCGCCGAGCGGATGCGCTCGCTGGCCTCGGTTCGCCGTGCCCGCGAACGCGAAAAGGAAAAGCGCAAGGGTGGATCCACCGACGCGCCGAACCGGCCGCGTGAAGTCGTCATTCCAGACATCATCACGGTCGGCGACCTGGCCAACCGGATGGCCGTGCGCGGCGTCGACATCGTCAAATTCCTGATGCGTCAGGGACTGATGGTCAAGATTACCGACGTCATCGATACCGACACCGCCGAACTGGTGGCCGACGAATTCGGCATGACCGTGCGTCGCGTCTCGGAAAGTGACGTCGAGACCGGCTTCCTGGCCGCCGACGACGACAGCGACGCCACCACGCCGCGCGCGCCGGTCGTGGCCATCATGGGCCACGTCGACCACGGCAAGACCTCGCTGCTGGACGCCCTGCGCACCACCGACGTCGCTTCGGGCGAGGCCGGCGGCATCACACAGCACATCGGGGCCTATCAGGTTCGCCTGCCCAATGACGCCCGCGTCACCTTCCTCGACACCCCGGGTCACGCCGCCTTTTCGGCGATGCGAGCCCGAGGGGCCAACGTCACCGACATCGTGGTTCTGGTCGTGGCCGCCGACGACGGCGTCATGCCCCAGACCATCGAGGCCATCCAGCACGCCAAGGCGGCCGGGGCCCCGATGATCGTGGCCGTCAACAAGATCGACAAGCCGGACGCAAATTCCCTGAAGGTTATCAACGACTTGCTTCAGTACGAAGTCATCTCCGAGAGCCTCGGGGGCGACACCCAGATCATCGAGGTCTCGGCCAAGAACCGAACCAATCTCGACGGTCTGATCGAGGCCATCCTGGTCCAGGCCGAAATGATGGACCTGCGCGCCAACCCCGATCGGTCGGCCGAGGGCGTGGTCATCGAGTCCAAGCTCGACAAGGGCCGTGGCCCGGTCGGCACCGTCCTGGTCAAACGCGGCACGCTGAAGCGCGGCGATATCGTCGTGGCCGGCTCCGCCTGGGGCAAGGTTCGCGCCCTGCTCAACGAGCGTGGTGAACAGCTTGATGCTGCCGGTCCCGCCATCCCGGTCGAAATCCTCGGCCTCGACGAGGCCCCCGGCCCGGGAGAGCCCTTTGCCGTGGTCGAATCCGAGGCCCGCGCCCGTGAACTGACCGACTATCGTGACCGTCTGCGTCGCGAAAAGGCCACTGGCGGCATCAACCAAGTCTCGCTGATCGACATGATGTCCAAACTGCAGTCCAAAAAAGTCTCGGAACTGCCGGTCCTCATCAAGGCCGACGTCCAGGGCTCGGCCGAGGCGATCGTCGGTTCGCTCGACAAGATGGGCAACGACGAGGTCCGCGCCCGCACCATCATGTCGGGTGCCGGCGGCATCACCGAAAGCGACGTCCAGCTGGCCAAATCGGCCGGTGCACCCATCCTTGGCTTCAACGTCCGTGCCTCGAAACAGGCGCGAGAACTGGCTGAGCGTGAAGGCGTCGAGATACGCTATTATGCGATCATCTACGACCTGCTGGACGATATCAAAGGCGTGCTCTCGGGCATGCTGGCTCCGCTTCAGCGCGAAACCTTCCTCGGCAATGCTGCTGTGCTCCAGGTGTTCGACATCTCCAAGACCGGCAAGATCGCCGGCTGCCGGGTGTCGGAGGGCGTGGTTCGCAAGGGGGCCAAGGTCCGCATCATCCGCGACGACGTGGTGGTACTGGAGCTGGGCACGTTGGCGACGCTCAAACGCTTCAAGGACGAGGTCAACGAAGTCCCGGCCGGCCAGGAATGCGGTATGCATTTCCAGGGCTTCCACGACATCAAGGCTGGCGACTATATCGAGTGTTTCACCGTTGAAGAGATCCAGCGCACGCTAGACTAACGCAAAGCCCCCTCCCCACACAGTGGGAAGGGGGACCGCGAAGCGGCGGAGGGGTTGCTGCCGGTATCGTGGTCGTGCGGCGGCACAAACCCCTTCGTCTCGACGGCTACGCCGTCGATCTACCTCCCCATTGCATGCAACAGGGAGGGGATGCGCCGCCGTTTCGCCATATCCGTCGAGGATCAAATCATCATGCGCCCTTTCCCAATGGCCCTGATTGTCGCCTCTTCCGCCCTTGCCGGACCCGCAGCGGCCGAGACGCGCTATCTGGCCTATGACGCCTCGGACCGGGTCACCCAGGCCCTGACGCGCGGCATCACGCTCGAGGCCGACCGCGGCCTGTTTGGTGCCATCAGCGTGCGGCGGATCATTTCGACCTCCAACCGGGGGTCGGCCGACATCCGGCGTGGTGGTCCGGATCGGGTGCGGCAGGCCCTGCCCGCCGGTTCACGGGAAACCTCGGTCTATACGATCACGCCCGAAGGCGGGGGTCGGGGCCTCAGTCGCGCCCTGTGCCCCGGCGCGGAAGAGGCCTGGATGGTTCTGGGCCGGGTCCGGCTGGGGCGGCCGATCACCGTCCACGCTGTGGGCCGCTGGCCGGATGGAGCCTTCCGCCACTGCGTGCAACTGTCCTACAACTGGCGTGGCGAATGGGCCATGCCGCCCGCGACCCGTCCCGGCGACATCGAATCCACCCCCACGCCCTGAAACGCGATACCTCCTGTCGAGTTCAATCCGACAAGTTCCTGATTTCATTCCCGGATCAGAGTCTTGTGCACCTGTGGCGCGATAGTCATTTCCGCCGTCACACACCCTCGCTAAGGTTGAGGTTATGACGGTCGCCGATTTCCGCCGCACCGCCCCGCGACAAAGGGGCCTCAAGGGCCTCGCCGGCGCCCTGGGCTTCCTGTGCCTTGTGCTTTTCCTCCTCGCTATCGAACAGAAACAGGTGGTCGCCGCCTGGGCGGCGATCCGCGACGATGCCGCGCCCGCTGCCGGGCGTCTGGCGGACTGGGCAGGTCGACTGCCTTCCGGCAACGCCGACGGACTGACCGGTCTGCAGTCCGCCCTCACCGACGACGGCAATCCACGGCTCGCGGCGATGGCGGACGCGGTTCTGACCGGTGAGTTCGCTCCCGCCGACGAGGCCGCGCGCGCGGCCCTCGGGGGCGCGACCTTCGTCGGTGCCATGGTGCGGTTCGACACGGGTGAGAGCTTCCGGACCTCCCCGCTGCGCATCGCCGCCGGGCGAGAAAGCTTTGTCTTCGGCCAGACCTTTGCCGAACGGCTGGAGGCCCCCGCAGACGCCCAGATCGAGCTGCGCCGGATCATCCCCGCGACCCGGCGCGAGCCGCTGAACGCCTCATACCAACGGCGTCAGATCTTGACCTGTGATGCCCACTCCCGGGTGGCGATGGATGTGATGCGGCCTGGCTCGCTGGTGAGTTTGTTCCAGGCGTCGCAGCAGGCGTCGACGATGGCTTC
>Ga0105053_10011089_pt1 | contig 11103 bp, 11 predicted proteins | sample BON01_FD_78093 | JGI IMG/M metagenome (GOLD analysis project Ga0105053, IMG submission 78093) | Freshwater microbial communities from Lake Bonney liftoff mats and glacier meltwater in Antarctica - BON-01 | ecosystem: Environmental > Aquatic > Freshwater > Ice > Glacier meltwater | place: Lake...
GATTTGTCTGTCGACATTCAAAGACCAAACATAATCACCACACAAGATGAATTTTTTTTTGCAAAATAAATTGGATTAAGTTCAAACTCGTTCTGCACAACACTTGCTAATCAAGATGCACATTTCAAACAAGATTAGACAAAATATGCGTTGTCGCAAAGGATTTTCACATCTTGATCATCGTGGGTGCACAATTCCATGACAATCACAGCAATGTGTCCTTGTGGAATGCGGTCTTTCTGAAATCACTGGCTGGCATATCACGGCGGAACATTTTCTCAGAATTGACCCATAACATTTTGCGGCCTTGGATTCCCTCAGCACCCTACCACCGCAATCAAACATAACCCAGCTACAGAGTTCTCTGAAAGTTTCAGAATAAGATATTTTACCAAAATAAATGTTTCAATATTTTTCTTGTTGTATTTGAATTATATATATATACAACAAAATTATCCGAACAATAAAATATTGTTCTCATGCCATCAAAAATGTGTATATTATGTTTTTTGATTATGGTAGTATACATTCAGTGCCAACAATGTCAGCAAGGATACACATTAAAAAATAATCATAGTCAAGAATGTCAAAAATGTCAACAAAATACCTATAAACAATATTATGGAAACGATTTGTGTACACCATGTGTCGAGAATTCGCGGACACTTAAGTTAGCATCAACAAGTCTGTCAGATTGTCACTGCGATCATGGTTTCGAATCTTTTGATGTAGGTGGAGGTACTGGAGAGTCAATTTGCATCCCAACTATAGGAAAATGTGCAATAAACTCATTTGAAGATCCCAACGGAAACGGGTCATGTATACGCTGTGATTCAATACACATTGGACTTGAAGGCAGCGAACAATCATTTTATCCAGATCGTGTTCATGAAAGGAATAGCAGTGATTACTGTAATCAATGTAAAATAGGGTTTATGAAGATTATACGTGATGATGGATCTGGTTTTGATTGCGTAACGTGCAATGACTTAACCGGATCAGTTGACAGACCAGGACAAAGGAAATATGGCCCCGAGTCTGCCCAAAATACGTGTGTAAGTTCTTGTTGGACCAATGGTCTTGCGGGTATGTATTTCCCATCAAATAATATAGAAATCAATGTTTGTTTGTGTTTTCCCGGACATGGTGACTTAATATCAGATAACAACGAAGATATGAGTTGCGTACCATGTCTGGAAAATATGTATGTTGATGTAGAAACAAATCTATGCAAACCGTGTATGGATCATTCTAGTACTAATGGGAAAACAATGCAGTCAAAAGACGGGTGTGTTTGCGATGCTGGATACATTTTATCATATTCAGTAGATAGTCGTGACCTGTTTTGTAAACTTGTTCCGATACTGAATTGTCTAGAGGGATTTTTTCAAACTGATGATCATGATCCAATTAGAGGATCATTCTGTAAGATGTGCCACCCAGGCAGCACATCGCCTGCGGGAAGTCTAGATCACTCAGATTGTGTCTGTGTGAGTGGATATGTTTTCAACACTGGAGCGCGTTATTTTGATGATATTTGTAGATTAGCCTCATCTGCTGTATGTAGTGTTGGATTTGAAAATGTTAATGGTGTGTGCACTTCATGCTCGTCAGGGAAATATGGGGCACTACTTTTAGATATTGCAAATTGTTTGGATTGCCGGCGTGGAACCTGGAATACAGACATTGGCAAGATTGGTGCTAATAGTTGTCTGAAATGTCCACGCGGGCACTTTAGTGAAATATCCGGTGCAGTGTCGAATAGTGTTTGTCAAAAATGTCCTAGTGGGTCACATCATCAAACCTTGGGTGCGTCGAGTAGACACGATTGTTTGACATGTGCATGTGGAAAATAAGAAAATATATGAAAGCAAACACTAGAGGCCCTCGGCCACTCTGAGCGCGACGCCATGCCCCGAAAGTGACACAGCGCTTCCAGGCTGTACTGGACAAGAAAAATACACGTTATCAGGAGTTTTCGAAGCACAAAATCGCTATATCCATTTTAAAAATAAAAAACAGAAACATTGCCTCGTTTAGCGTGTGTGTATTGTCTTGATATATGTAGAAAAATCGGCTTGGTTGAGAAGATTAATAATGCGAATACTAGCATGGGGTTTTATGAGGATTGTTTTTTATGTATATACATGGCTCTCTGATTTGTATTGTCCGAGCTTAATATGACACACGTTTTTCCTGTAGAGAACAAAAACATCAAAATCGACGAGGAAAGTGGTGTACGATTATCGAAACAAGATTTACTTGAGTACACCATTATCCAGAAAAATATTGATGCTTTCTTTGCATCGCGCTTTACTATATTCGCGTTTCGTGTATGCATCTTGTTTCTGTTGTTGAAAGTGTTTCTGGATATCATATATGAAGCGCTGTTGGTCCTCTCGGTTGCGAATGGAACTGCTGTAATTTCCTCGATATCACGAAATTGAAACTCTGAGTGAGTTAATTCACGATTTGAGAAAACCGTATGTGGCATTATAAACCGAGGCCATTCTATCAATCACACATAAACGATTTTAGTGGAATTGTTGGCATCGACGAATACAAACAATGTCATGCAAAACGACACTGAATTCCAGCGCCTGTGGAAGCTTTCGATGTTTAATTTTTCCAAAATATCATATTTACGAAATAAAACAGTAGCAGTAGGGTGTATAAACACATGTTTGGTTTTAATAAATGTTTGGTTCAAGTCAGTCCTTCTTTCATACACACAATATAACCGAATGTCATAAAACGATTCTACCGTGTTCCAGGTTAAAATATATCATAAAGAGCCACATTCTGGATGCACAAATACTTATGACACGAAAATGTGTTTCCAATTATAATTTTTGAAAATTGACACTTTTCAACAATATTGATTTTCAGATATTTAGCACTGAAAAAAATATATGTTTATATAATTGTATATATTTGAAGACAAATCATTACCTAATAAAAATGGGTTCAAGTTTTCTTGAACCTGAGCATAACTACATTACAAAATATCTAACCCCGATAGTGGAATATTTAGGAAATTGTACAACACACTTGAAAAGTGGAACATCAAAGGGCCCATTTCTTCCCAGGAATAAATCAACCCTGCTTACGAAAATTTCAGAAATGAATTCAGACAATTTGAAAAGTGAAACATCAAAGAGTCTAAATTTTCACAGGAAAAACTCTGAAGCTTCTCTTACTAATTTGAAAAGAGAAAGTTATGAACAAGCACTCAAGCAAATAGAAATAAAAAGAAGTAAATCCGTTAATGATCTGGACGAAGATTGAAATAATATCATGAACGTGTTTATTGGAGTTTAGGACTATTTTCTATTTATATCCAAAAAAGCTAATAAATTGGCATGACAGACTTGTAGTTCCACTAAGCATGCCACCAAACGAGCTTAAGTCAAGTGTCCTAAAAAAAACCAGACGTTGGAAAGGTCCGACTGTCAGGCGGAAAAAACACAAGATACTTTCTGAAAATATTTTTGTGCTGGAAGATCCGAAATCTGCCTACGAAAATCCCATACTGCTCAAACTAAATGATGTAGCTACAATCACGTTTTCTCACAGTGTTGAGCATGGTCAATCTTTCCAAGTACGGGGAAAAGACCTGGCTTACTTTGCAAATCGTAATGTCTGTGGAAACATCATAGGAGTCATGACAGAGGACCGGCTTATTTTAGAACTAGTCGACATAGATGTCGAGACAAGAGACTTGCAGTTTTATACGCTGATTCTGCACCGGTGCAATCTCCTAAAGCACGTTTTTCAAAAAAAAAAAAACTTTTTTCCGAATGCAGTTCCGGAAGCAACTATTTTTAATTAAAGATTTATTTTTAGTCAACTGTGATTAAAGGCCCGGCCAGAACAATTCGGAATCGAAGAAGCCGGAGGCAGTGATCAGAGCATAATGTCTGGATCCGTCACGCCGCCGAAATATGTCAAGTGTTTGCTTATCAAGCCGGCAATGACGAGTCGCAAGGAGGTACAAGTGGTGGAGCTCAAGTATGGATCAGGTTTCAAAGAACTGAGTGTGGATTCATTGCTGGGAAACGATGCATGGTGCGACCACTTTGTTTTGGATTACAAAAACCCTAGTGTCCCTTTTAAATGTGTCACTGTTTTTTGGAACAACGATCCTGTGAAGAAGCAGATGATTAACAAGGTTGCGGTGGACATGGTGAAGGAGATTGTTGCAAACGTTTCGCGAATCGAACCATTAACAGATTGCAGGACCGGCAATGTTGTGATCTGCATTACAGATCAGAATATGGGCAAGAAAGAGGAGACTGGTAGCTGGGTTGGGGACATGCAAGACGGCGATGATGCTATTGACAATCTGATTGGGCACATTCGTGCTGGCATCAACAAGTCGTGGTTTTCGTGATTCTCGTTTTGAATAAACGTTTGAAAAATCAATGTTGAATTCTTGATAGAAATGGTTCAGGTCAAACTCTCAATTTTATTTGGATGCAACTCATTGTGTGGAATCATGCATGCCATATTGGGTCGAGTTGATTTTTCAAAAAGTTTTCCACATTCTTGTTGCAAAGTCTCTTTTGCGAAAAACCATTGGATAAAATCACCTCGAACGTAATTGTCTAGAATATGACTGAGATCGTGGTGATGCATGGGTAGGTCTGTTTTTATCTTGGTCGGTCTATCACCAGGATCATTTACACTGTGCATAAAAAAATTGTTCCAGAAATAAGATTCCTGAAACTGTTCACAACAAGCATTATCATAGATATGATTCCGACACTGCACATTGGAATATGTTTATTATCTCAAAAATTAGATGCCTCATCAAGACTCATTCTATGGTAAGATCTTGGATTTTGCCTTTTGCACGGTGCCTGTATACCTTGTGGGCAGGAATATTGTACTGTTTGCACCTGTATTGGGGCGAATTCCTTGGTGGTCGTACATCTGGTGCAATGTTTACATGATCCATTTCTAAACACTCGTCTTTGGCTTTGCGGATCCTTGCTGTTTGCATATACGACTCGTTCGAAATCACAGTAGGATTCATAATCAACTGATATTTTTTTTCATTTACAGAATCAGCGTAGCAGTTTATCTTTATCCTTTCTTTAATCAGACTCAAGATCATCTCAACAGACTCGTCAGATAGCGACCTTACAGTAAGAGTAGTTCCCGTCAGATGCATCCAGAAACCAGGATGTCCAGCTTGGATTTTTTTAATAAATTCCCCATCTTTTCCGATAATCATATCAAAATATTCCGCTTGATCCAGTTTCAGAATACCAGTGTACACTTTATGAAGAATCTTGCAAGGCGTCGTCATAGTGTTGCGTTTGACATGGGAAATAATGCGTTTCAACGTAGCAGTATCATTCATAGTGCACTTCATGAGCTCGGAACCCTTGGTCGCCAAAAGCCACTGCTCAACTGCGTTAATGACTAGATTCATTCGAGTAGGTGGTGGCTTCTGCACAGTAATAGAAGAGAGCTCATGTCTGACCCAGGCTGGAACAAACATGTTGACAATGTCTATACGGACATGGCATAGGACTTCAAACACATCGAACTGAACTGTGTTCGTCATGTGCTTGTGTTTTTCAGAAGACAGACTCTCACACAGTCTTATCCTTCACAAGTTGGTTCTATTTATGTTTAGAACTCTATTTCAAGTTTGACAGATGGCTTTTTCCATAAATACAATACCGTATGTATGATGTACTAAAATCCACTAATGCAAACTGTACTGAAAGTAAGGATATGCAATGCAAGCACATGCAATGTTATCATCCCTGATGCCAGACACATGGTCTGTTCGAAATGTAAACTGGTCTCGTACTGTACCAAGACTTGTCAGGTCTCTTCGTGGCCTTTGCACAAAATTGATTGCTCAAAAAACAATCAAAAAAAAATGGTGGACACGTGGGACGAGGTTCTGCAACAAAGTGTGTCAGAAGGCATGCTATACAAAACAAACTTTGTTGAATGTTGGAGTTATGATTTCACACAAGCACATGTGTCCTATTCTGATGCAGTGGAAGCAGTTCAAAAAGGGCAACACCGTCATCGAGGCTTGTGTAGAAATGCAAATGGGGTTTTTAGAAGAATGCCATCCTTTCAAAAATATCTTACAGAGAGGAGAGTTTGTTGACGAATACGTTTACACTTGATTATTGAATAATAAAATTAATTAGATGTCAATCTCATATGGTACAGCAAAGTCGATTTGTAGTTGTTTGAGCAAAATTTTTTTGATGTAATTTTTTTTAGTGCAAAAAAATATTGAGTTAAAAATAGACTGGCGTTGCTCTTTAAGTATCGTCCTGATAGCAAGCGACAGTGCACCAACATGGAAGACATGTGTAATGCCCCCGGGTGTGACAAAGCTCTACCGACGAAACAGCTACAGTGCGCAAGATGTAAATCCACATTTTACTGTAGCAAGGCCTGTCAAGTTGCTGCGTGGCCAGATCATAAGCAACATTGTGGAAAAAAAAAGTCTTGCCCGATGTTTTCTGCGTATGTATCGAATAAGCACAAGGGTTTTTTGATTTACAATGTCGTGAACGAACACTATCAGAACTCACAATGGGAACATGTACTTATGAACGAAAAAGAAGTTATGGACAAGATGGACTTGGAAAACGAGATGGCCGCCGAGACAGCCATTGAATCATACATGTTCAAAACAAGAATGTATGGAATGATGGGTGAAGCATATCGACGCCGAGGCAACATATGCATGGCGTTGGAATATTTCGAAAAGTCGAAGATTGTGACTGATTCGAAAAACTATCCAAGCAATATTGATTGTCAAAAAGATAAATATGTGTCGTACTTGAATCTTGCATCATTGTTCAAACACACTGGAGATTTCGACAAATCAATCATACTATACAACACTATACAAGAAATGAGTAACAATGACACAAAGGACATGGCAAAAGCAATAAAAGGTACTGGGGACTGTTTTTTTGGCATGGGTGATTATGGAGAAGCATTACGTTGTTTTTCTGAAGCTGACAAAATGATTGAGCAAAGTAACGAGAAACACAAGATACGCTTTAATGTATCCATTGGGAATACACTTGTGGCTTTGCGCCAGTACCAAGCCGCAATGAGTGCGTTTATAGGCTCATTTAGACCGGATATGAACATAAATCAAAAGAATCATTACATACAAGAAAACGATTACTTGACCGAAATGCACATGGGAGTCGCTATGTGGGTGTACAACAAAGAGCTCAAACACTCGAACCACAGCGATGAGACAAAAGAAAATAAGGATTTGTGCAAGGTGTTATTGAAAAATGCAATACTTTGTGTTGAGAAAACGTTGAAAATGGTTACCAAGGACTGTAATAATTCAGACACAAACGAGTTGATGTCATGTCTCACTTTGAGCTATTCATACATGTTGTATGACGCCAACAATCAAAAAAAAGCGTTGCAAATGCTCCAAAAATGTCTCGACTTTGAGATTGCGATTTCTGTCAAGTCGTGTAAATTCTGTGAGCAAGTGAAAGATAATGGTGTTGACATGCTCAAGTGCTCGTCCTGCAACGTGACGCGATTCTGTAATAAAGTGTGTCAAAAAGGAGCTTATTGCAAACGACCGAACCTGAAGATGGGGATTACTTTATCACACGGAAGTCTGTGTCCGCTACTCAAAACATGGAAACAAATCAAGAAGGGGAACGCGACTGTCGAGTCGTGTGTCGAGCAACAGCTTCTTTTCCTGAAAACATGTGACCCTCTCCTCAAAATTCTTGCCAACAATGATTTTGTCGACTTGGATGATTAAATGAATTGGTTTTATTAATAAACAATGCAAAAATATTCAATCGTTTTGCAATCAAACTTGTCTATTCAACAGCGGTTGAGAACCCAAGTCCACAGCGCCCTCATCGAAGCTTGTGTAGAACGCAAATGGGGGGTTTAGAAGCATGCCATTCTGTTAAAATATAAACTGGTTCCGAGCGGGAATTCATTCGCGAGCTCCAGAAGCCATAAGAATTCATAATACTAATTTCAACACGAAAATTTTATATTTTGAAAATTTTGCGAATTTTCGCAATTATAAAGTATAAAAATAAAATTATTGTACATGATGATAAGTTCACATGACACAAGCAGCTCAGCATACAAAAAAAGTTTTTAATAAATCAAGATCGACAGACACGCTCGACTTGACTTCAAAACTTTATGATACCCAAACATGGATCAGTGAATCTATGTATATTCGGAAAACCGAAAATAATTCACTACCAGACTCTTTTTTTTTAAATGTGTTAAAAATGAAATACGTTGTCACCCGCATTCCACAATTTGTTGATAAAGCAAAAACAATTAAAGTTTTTGAATGACACCGAAAATGTCGCACTTGTAGTTTTTATTGAAAAATCTTAAATTCATAATTCAAATATGAAACCGTACATTCCCAGTTAAACCCCTTCAGCGCACATGAGCATTTCAGATCCGATATACAACATTCTTTCTTCCCAGAAATCCACACTTTCAGCTTGTATATGTTCAGTTTCCTGAAGCTGTCTTTTCTGACCTACAGTCTCTTCGTCATTATGCACACGGCCAATAAAAATGTGTTGGTTATTGCGTTCTAGGTGCTCGGGATAGTTTGTCGCAAAATCCTCCTGCATCTCGATGAGCTCAAGTTCCATGTGTTTGGTGTTCTGCTTTGCTTCCTGGAGCATTCCTTCGTTGCGATCACGCCCATTTTCGAGGCCGATCACAAGGCCTTTTTGATACTGAATTTTAGCAGAGAGTTCAGCAATCGGAAAGTACGCATCAAATGCAAGATCTCCGTAGTTTGGTGCAGCTTGTCCATACTTTTCTTTCTCGAGCCTCACGCTTTCATCCGTCTGTAGAGCCAGCCCTTTCAGGATAGCCTGCTTCTGTACTTCCCACGCCGCATCATATTCAGATTTTTTCTCTGCACTCCATGTTCCCGCGTTGAGCAGTACATTACGAGGCCAAATCATATGTGGACCAATCCAAAAGGCACGTTTGTACGCTGTACTTGGCTCTTTGTCCATGCTTGAGAGTGATTCAGAAACAACGGCACCGAGCACTTATTGAGCTTAGACAAAAATCTATTTTTATATTCTGACCTATCAATGGACTGGTATTGACAAGATATGCTGTTAAGCAAATAAGTTTGAAAACATTATATCAGATTGAATCTTGCTGTTTGAAGACATTTTGTGTCGTCAAGCAGCAGCACTTGTGTGTAATAACACTGTCTTGCCAATAAAACTATATATAAGACAATTTCAATCACACAGATAATGTCAAGATGTATCTCTCTAGCGATTTTGATAAATCAGTTCGACTGTGCGACGACTTCTATCACCACATAAATGGCAAATGGAAACAAAAAAACCCAATACCTGCAGGACACGCACATTGGGATATGTTTTCAATCTTGGCAATGCAGACGCAAGAAAAGATTCGCGAAATAATCCAAAACATTTGTGACGAACCGAGTGACGATTCAGAATCGATCCAAATAAGAGATTACTGGCTGGCTGCAATTGATGTAAACGAAATCGAAAGACTAGGAATCAGTCCGGTCAGGAAGTTGCTTGATTTTGTAGACACCAATGATGTAACCACGTGCTTGGCTTTCATAATGTCGCACAAGTGTTCTTCGCCGCTTATCATGTATGATGCCCCCGATTCGCACAATAGCAAACTCACCATAGCTCAGCTCGCTCAAAGCGGGTTGGGGTTGCCGGATTGCAGTTACTACACGACTCCAGACAAGGGGAAAATATGCCGGGCTTACCAATCGTTGATAGCCGACACGTTTACTGCAATGGAGATGCAATACAGTTACCCGAACAAATCGCATTCGCAAGATATTGCTCAGTCTGTATACGACCTCGAGGTCAAGATAGCCCAAGCTCATATGAACAAAATCGATAGGAGAGACCCATACCTCACGTACAACAAAATGAACATCCAACATCTCCAAAGTGCAATCAGGAGAATCACAAAGGACAAGAAGCGCACTGTTGATTTTTCGAAACTTCTGAAGCTTTTCGGAACGAACGAAGAAAGCACTGGAGAGATCAATGTTTGTCATCTTGAAGCAGTGAAAAAAATCACATGTCTATTGGAAACAGTGGATACGCAAGTGCTCGCAAATTACTTCAAGTGGCACATCATGCTCTCATTCATGGAATTCGACCTACCGTCTACATTCTCAAATCTGCATTTTCGTTTTTACGGAATTCTGCTAAACGGCACCCCCACGCAAAAACCCCGTAACGAGCTCGCTATTAACAACATCGATTTTGTGCTTGGAGATGCTATTGGCAAGAAGTTTGTCAAGGCCCATTTTCCCGAAGAGTCCAAACTGTCAGTTCTGGCTATTGTGCATGGTGTCAAGAACGCGCTTCTGTACCGCCTCACCAAACTCGAATGGATGTCACAGGACACCAAAACACATGCCCTCCAAAAGCTAAAAAATATCGACATCAAAATTGGCTATCCTGATAAGTACATCAACTACACTATGTTGAAAATTGTTCCTGGAAAACATTTCGAGAACAAACTCTCCTCGAATTCATTCATATTTGCAAACATGCTGCAAAACATTAATCGCACAACCGACCGGAACCGATGGTATATGAATCCACAGACCATCAACGCATACTATAATCCCTCGCTCAACGAAATCGTTTTCCCAGCTGCTATACTTGCTCCCCCCTTTTTTCACCACAATGGCGATCCTGCAATGAACTATGGAGCCCTTGGAGCAGTCATCGGTCACGAAATTAGCCATGGCTTCGACAATACAGGCCGCAAATACGACTACATGGGCAATGTTGTCGACTGGTGGACACAAGCTGATCTTCGAAATTACCAGTCGCGCATTGCTATTATGGTGCAAAATGCTCAAGGCACAAAGGTACTTGACACCCATATTAATGGTGAACTTACTTGCGGAGAAAATATCGCGGACCTAGGGGGACTCCAACTTGAATTTGCTGCACTCGAGAACAACATTGGCAAAAACATAGACAAGTTTGCCAGCTCGGGCTATACTGTCCCACAGCGTTTCTTCATCTCTTGGGCCAAAGCATGGGCTCA
>Ga0105053_10011094_pt1 | contig 11101 bp, 9 predicted proteins | sample BON01_FD_78093 | JGI IMG/M metagenome (GOLD analysis project Ga0105053, IMG submission 78093) | Freshwater microbial communities from Lake Bonney liftoff mats and glacier meltwater in Antarctica - BON-01 | ecosystem: Environmental > Aquatic > Freshwater > Ice > Glacier meltwater | place: Lake...
CCCGCTGGGCCGCCGAGTAGTAGATACGACGCCGCTGCTTCATCACCCACGCTCCATCTCCGAAGAAAAGTTAGCGTGTTGCGCTCACCGGTTGAGCCCGCCGTGGGAAGCGGACATCAGCTTTCGAGAAATGGCAGGTCGCCTAGTCACAGGCCGACTGGGGCGCGTTACCGGGAGCGTTGCCGCAAACGTATCCTGCCAATCTAGCAGGGTCGATTTCATAGCCGTGGTTCCCCCGGACCAAGTCCTCCTTGTGCGGCAGGGAGCCTGTCTGGGCGACCGGGACCCTCAGGGTCTCGGGCCAGCTCTCAATAATCAGTGACATCAGGTGGTCACGGAAGCGCCGCGCCAACGCCGAGTCTTCCCCTTGGGTGAAGGATATCCACACACGGCCGAAGTGATACTGGTCTGAGACGCGAGCCTCGGTTTGGCGGAGATTACCACCGCGATAGACGGTGGCATCTATCGACTTGCGATGTTCCGGCGACATCTCGGCCCAGCGCTCCATTTCCTGAGCCGTCTCGATCTTGACGTCGAGACCCTCGGCCGCCGCCTCAGCGGTGAGTATGGTCAAGAAGTCGGCCCGGTCGACCGCCGTGGTCAGCGGCACCTCGAAGGCCGCCACTATCCTAGCGCTTACGGGCTGGGGGACGGGCTGGCAGGCTCGTATGAAGCCGGCAGGCAATGAGATTGCAAGTAGCACCGAAGCAGTTGCGCCGATCGGAAAGCGCGAAGAGCTCGCTCGCCATGAAGGAGGACCCCATCGGCGCGCTCCGATCCAGACAAGCCAGAGCCCGAGTGTGCCGCCGAGCGTCGCCATGGCGGTGAATCCGAGCGCCGCCGGGATGATGAAGATGATCTCACTGCCCATTGGCGGACGTCATCTGATAAGCGCTCCAGTCTAGTCGTGGTCCAGGGTCGCGTGAGAAATCTAGCACCGTTATCGCCGTCACAAGCAGACTCGTTCAACGACCGCAATGGGTCGGGACCCGAAATTGGTATCGTTCCACGAAGCGGACATTCAGGGGACTCCTATATCGGCATCGATCCACTAGGGTGCGCAGGATCAATCCGGGGATGGAGCCGACACCGATGTTTCGCAAGATGATGGGCGGCGTCGCCGTCGCTGCTGTACTGCTGGCCGCCGGCATGGCCTCGGCGCAGGATTTTTCCGCGGCCCGGATCAGCGATGATATCCGCACCATCAGTGCCGATGAATACCAGGGCCGCTATCCCGGCACCGAGGGTGAGCGGATGGTGCTGTCCTGGTTGCAGGCCCAGTATGAGGCCATGGGGCTGCAGCCCGGGGGACCGGACGGCCAGTGGCTGCAGCCGGTTGAACTGAAGCGCTACACGGCGGCCCCCGGCGCTACCGCCAGCTGGACCGGCCCGGACGGGCAGGTTCACACCCTGACACCGGGGACCGATATCGTCCTGCGGGCCGCGACCAATGACGGTCAGGCCTCGATCCGGGATGCGGGCGTCGTCTTTGTCGGCCATGGAATCTTTGCGCCCGAGCGCCAGTGGGACGACTATGGCGACGTCGATGTGCGCGGCAAGGTCGTGATCGTGGTCGGTGGCGAGCCCGACGGCGAGCGGTTCAACGGGGCCTATGCGACCAACTACCAGTCCGGGGCCTACAAGGCGGACGAGGCCTTCCGGCGCGGCGCAATCGGCATCATCACCCTGGTGTCCCGGCCCGCCGACTCGCCGATGTGGCAGGGCGTGATCCGCGGTGGCGGCCGAACCCGCACCCTGGCACCCGGCGCGGCCGATCTGGAATTCTCCGGCTCCATTCCGCAGGACACGATCCTGACCTGGGCCGCTGCGGCCGGGCTGGACGAAAGCCGGATCGCCAATGTCGCAGACGGTGCCTTCAAGGCCATTCCGATGCCGGGACTGACCCTGTCGGTCGACGTCGCCGAAACCCTCGACACCCTGGTCACCCACAATCTGCTGGCCCGGATTCCCGGGACCGAACGACCGGATGAGACGATCATCTATTCGGCCCACTGGGACCATGTCGGCGGGGCCGCGCAACACCCGACCGTGACCGGCGACAACATCTGGAACGGGGCCTGGGACAATGCCTCGGGCACGGTCGGGGTGGTCGAGATGGCGCGCCAGCTGAGCGCCGCACCGGCGCCGAAACGCTCGATCGTGTTCGCCCATATGGCGGCCGAGGAGATGGGTTTGATGGGCGCTTACGGCTATACCGCCGCCCCGGTCTGGCCGCTGGAGACGACGGTGGCGGACATCAATATCGACATGCTGCCGTTGTCGGGCTCGACCCGCGACGTGCCGATCTTCGGCAAGGGACAGAACGATCTGGAGGACCGGTTGCAGGCCCTGGCCGGACCGCTGGGTCGCTATGTCTCCGACGACAATATGCCGGAGCAGGGCTTTTACTACCGCTCGGACCATTTCCCCTTTGCCCGCGCGGGTGTGCCGGCCATCATGCCCTGGCACGGCTGGGACTGGGTTGAGGGTGGCCAGGCTGCGGGCGAGGCCGCCTGGCGTGCCCGGTTCGCAGCCGACTATCACAAGCCGTCGGATGAATGGTCCGCAGACCTGGACTTCACCTCGGCGGTCGAGAACCTGACCCTGATGTATCACCTGGGTCTGGACCTCGCGAACAGCCGCGACTGGCCCGGCTGGAAGCCGGATTCGGAGTTCGCCGTGGTCCGCGCCCGCTCGAACGCCGCGCGGCAATAGAGGGGGCGCCCATGACGGTGACCATCCGGCCCCTGACCGGCGACGGCTCACCGCCGGTCGAGGGATCGTATCCGCAGGCCGTTGAGGTGACAGCGCCGACCCGCTGGCTGTATCTGTCGGGCCAGATACCGGTCGCGCCGGACGGCGCGCTGGCGGCCGACTTCACCGGCCAGTGCGAACAGGTCTGGTCGAATATCGAGACCCAGTTGGCCGCCGCCGGCATGACACTGGACAACCTGGTCAAGGTCACGACCTTCCTGTCGGACCGGTCGTATGCGGTTAAGAACCGCGCGGTTCGTATCCGCCGGCTGGCGGGGCGTCAGCCGGCCCTGACGGTGATCGTCACCGGCCTGTTCGACGAAAGCTGGCTGGTCGAGATTGAGGCCGTGGCGGCGGCGTAGCGCGCGCCATCTCCGAGGAGGGCGCGCGCATTGATTTCAGCCCGCCGGGGCGACCGTGGCGGAGGCGATGAGGGTACGGGCATGACCGATGGCCGCTGCGGTGGTCAGCCTGCCCTGCTGCACATCGACGGCCCAGTCCATCAGGGCCCTGCCGGTGACCGAGCCGCGATCTGCCTCCTGTTCGAGCCAGAGACCGCCGGCGGCCTGGATGCGCTCGTCCCAGGCGGCGCGCACGGCGGCCCAGTAGTCCCCTGTCGCGGTCCAGTAGTCGTCGCCCGGCTGCGGCTCGAAATTGTCAACCTTGCGGTAGGTGTTGACCACATCCTCCTGAACGACGGCGGTCGGGTCGCCGACGCTGCCTTCGGTCGCGCCCAGCTTCACATTGTCCTGGATGTGAACCCAGCCGGCCGGGGTCAAGGCGTGGCGGTTCGAGCCCAGATAGCGGTCGTAGGGCGTGTCGCGGATGGCGTCGCGGCGGGCCAAGGGGCGCCAGGTCGGGCCGCTGGTCCACTGGCTCATGCCGTGATCCTCGCTCCAGCGGCCGACGCCGCCGTAGCGAGGGCTGTCGTCGGTCTGCCAGACGGTCTGGGACCAAGCGCCGCGTCGCTCATCGGCGGACACCGGCGTCAGGGTCCAGCGGTTGGGCCCTGCGTAGGTCAGGACGGTTTCGGGCTCATGGACCCAGTCCTGTCGCCAGTGTTTGATGACGCGGGAATTGCCCTGGTCGTCGCTCATGACGAGGATGTGCTGCAGGCTGATGCGGTCGCCCTCGTCATAGACGACGCGGACGATCTCGTTGCCAGCGGAGGTTTTCGCCTCGAGCGGCTCGTAGCCGTCGCGGAAGCTGATGGTTTCGCGCATGTCGAACCGTACCCGCCACTGGCCGGCTTGGGCGAGGATGGCCTGACGGTCGCGCTCGAACCGGGCGGCCTCGGCTGTGGCGGGCGCGGACGTCGGAGTCCGGGCGAAGGCGGCGGCGCCCGGCGCCGAGGCGGCGACGGCGGCGAGGAGGCTGGCGATCAGGAGGGCGTGGCGCATGGCGGTTCCTTGGGGCTGGGGTTCGGTTGCGGTTTGGAAGGGCGGGGTCAGTAGCGGAGGGCCAGGGAGAGGCCGACGTTGCGGCCGGGCTGGGTCCAGGCGTCGAGCACGGCTGAGGTCGCGGCCACGCCGCGGACATCGCTCCACCAGCTGTATTTTTCGTCGAGGACGTTGAAGAGGCCGGCGCGGGCGGCGACGCGGTCGCTGACGTTCCAGTATGCCGTCAGGTCCAGCAGCGCGAAGTCATTGCCGACGGCGCAAGCTCCGGCGCAGGCCAGATTGTCGGCAGCGGCCTGATCCTTGGCCTGCGACCAGGTGACGACGGCTTGTCCTCCGAAGCGGCCGGCGGGCTCGTCATAGCCGAGACCGAAGACGACCATGATCGGGTCGATGGTGTCGAGGGACCGGGCACCGGAGACCGGATCGCTGATCTCGCCGTCGGCGTATGCGGCTGCGAAACGGGCGCTGACGCCGTTGTCCCACCAGATGTTCGCCTTCGCCTCGACGCCGCCGATCTCGACCTCGGTGAAGTTGACGAACTGGTAGACGGCGGGGTCGGCGGGCGTGAATGAGCCCGAGACCACCCGCTGGCTTATGAAGTCCTCATAGTCAGACTTGAAGCTGACCAGCTGGGCCGAGATGCGGCCGCCGGCGAGGTCGATGTCGCGGACGCGGGCGCCGATCTCGAGGCTGCGGCTGGTCTCGGGGCGCAGGTCGGGGTTGGGCAGGGAGGTGTAGCCGAAGGCGATGTTGGAGAAGAAATTGTTCACCTGGCCGGGCGTCGGCGACTTGAAGCCTTCGCCGAAATTGCCGAACAGGCCGAAGTGCGGGGTCGCCTGCCAGACGACGCCCAGCTTGGGCGAGACGTGATCATCGGACTGGTCGGCGCGGACCCCGGGGTAGAGCGGGTCGTCTGCGGTGGAGAGCTCGTGGCGGTCCCAGCGGATGGCGGGAATGATCTTGAGGGATCCGTCCAGCAGGCTGATCTCGTCCTGAACGAACAGGCCGGCGAGGGTGTAGTCGGTCTTCGGGAAGGCGCTGGTGGGGAAGGTCTCGCCGAAGGGCGGGACCGTGCCGTCGCGGACGCCCTGCTGGGTGGTCTCCGACCAATCGCCGCCGAAGGTCAGGCGGTGGGCGCCGAAGGTCCGGGTGAAGTCGGCGGCGAGGCCCCGCACGTCGTTGTCGAAGCTGTTGTCGCGGATGCGGTCGACGCCGACGCGATCCTCGAAGGTGTACTGACGGGTGGTCGCGTCCTGCTGGTAGATCGAGACCTGCCCGCGCTCGAAGCCGAGGACGTCAGTCAGGTGCCAGTCGAGGCTGAAGCGCTCACGCTCGGTCGTGTCGGCGGCGGTGAGGGCGAGGACGGCGGTGGCCGAGGCGGGCGGGGCGGTGACGAAGCGGGTGGCGCGGCCGCTGAGGACCTGAGCGTCGGTATGGGACTGGATGCTGTCGTATGTGAAGCGCAGGCTGTGGCCGGGGGCAACGTCCCAGACCAGCTTGCCCAGCCAGGCGTCGGATATGATCTGCTGCGGATTGGGCAGGGTGCGCCGGGCGTAGTTGTAGCCCGGGGCGGTCACGGGGGGGGAGCCGATGGTGACGTCGCGGACCTCTTCGCCTGTGACCGAGCCCTGGTTTTCCGTCGCGGAGGCGTCGCGGCCGGTCCAGACCAGCAGGCCGGAAAAGGCGCCGTTGCGGCCGGTGATCACTGCGGATGTGGTCAGGCCGTCGTCCGCCGAGTTGTAGCCGAAGCGGGCGCGGGCGCCGAAGGTCTCGCCGGCCCGAAGCAGGTCGGCGGGATCGCGGGTGGTGAAGCTGACCGCGCCCGCAACGCCATCGGAGCCGTAGAGGGCCGAGGCGGGGCCGCGCAGGATCTCGACCGACTTCATCAGGTCGAGGTCGGCATAGCCGCCCCGACCGACGCTCTGGGCCCCGAAGACGAAACCGTCGGGAGAGCGCACGCCATCGACAATCATCAGTACGCGGTCGCCGCCTATGCCGCGGATGGTGAAGCCCTCATTGCCGGCTCGTCCGGACGTGCTAAGGGCGGCGCCGAACCGGGCCGGCTGGCTGACGACGCTGACACCGGGCTCGAAGCGGACCAGATCCTTGATGTCGGTGGCCAGCATGGCCTCGATGTCACGGTCACTGAAGATGGTGACCGTGACGGGCGCTTCGTCCGCGCGGGTTTCGGTGCGGGTGGCCAGAACGGTGACGGGGGCCAGCTCCTGCGGTTCGTCGGACCCCGGCTCGCCGGCTAGCGCGGGCCCGACCGCGACGGCGAGGGCGGCGAGCCCGGCAGAGACGAGGAGGAGAGTGGGCATGTGAACGGCTCGCTGGAGAAGGAGCCGGCCAATTACTGCGAATGATTATCAGAATCAACCGCAATGGCGGTACGGCTATTCCGAAGGGTCGATCAGCGCTTCCTGACGAACACCGTGCCGGCCGAATAGCCGGCGCCGAAGCTGCAGATCAGGCCGATGTCGCCGGCCGCCATGTCCTGCTGGCGCAGGTGGAAGGCGATGATCGAGCCGGCCGAGGAGGTGTTGGCGTATTCGTCGAGGATGATGACGTTCTCTTCGGGCTCAGGCTCGCGGCCCAGCACCTTGCGGCCGATGAACTGGTTCATGTTGATATTGGCCTGATGCAGCCACATCCGCTTCAGGGTGGTGGGGTCGATGCCGAGGTCGGCGGCGTGGCCGATGATCATGTCCGAGACCATCGGCACCACGTCCTTGAAGACCCGGCGGCCCTGCTGGATGAACAGCTTGTCCGGCGCACCGATGCCCTCGGGGGCGGCATTGTTCAGGAAGCCGAAATTGTTGCGGATGTTGTTCGAGAACACGGTCTTCAGCCGCGTGCCGAGAATGTCCCAGCCGGCCTCACCTAACGCATCTGGGCCGGCCTGGTCCGCGGATTCGATGATCACCGCGGTGGCGACGTCGCCGAAGATGAAATGGCTGTCGCGATCCTTGAAATTCAGATGGGCCGAACAGACCTCGGGATTCACCATCAGCACGGCCTTGACCGAGCCCGAGGCGATGAAGTCGGCCGCCGTCTTGATGCCGAAGGTGGCCGAGGAACAGGCGACGTTCATGTCGAAGGCAAAGCCATCGATGCCGAGGGCCTGCTGGATCTCGACGGCCAGGGCCGGATAGGGCCGGGGCATGTTCGAGGCGGCGCACAGGACGGCGCCGATCTCGCTGACGGGCTTGCCCCAGGCGGCGATGGCGTCGCGGGCGGCGGCGACGGCCATCTCGGCCATGATCGACAGGTCGTCGTCGGCACGTTCAGGGATGTTGGGGGCCATGCGGGCCGGATCGAGCACGCCGGCCTTGTCGAGCACGAAACGCGACTTGATGCCTGAGGCCTTTTCGATGAACTCGACCGAAGACGGGGTCAGTTCGGCAACCTCGCCTTCGGCGATCCCAGCCGCGTGGTCGGCGTTGAATTTCTCGGCATAGGCATTGTAGGCGGCGACCAGCTCGGCGTTGGAGATCGACTGTTCGGGGGTGAACAAGCCGGTGGCGGCGATGACGGAGTTGGTCATAAAGGAGGCCCTAACGCTCGGCGCGCGGCGCCTCGCTGCTTGAGGGCCGCGTTCTGTTTCTGGACGACTAGATAGGCGCGACTTCGGGCTGCGTCGAGGCCGCCGCGTGCCGGGCCAGCATCCGATGAGCGGCGTCGAGGTGCAGGCGTTCGACCATGCGATAGCCGACGCGGATCGCACCCTTGCCTTGCGCGTCTGCGGCGGCGAAGGCGGCGATGATCTCGCGGGCTTCGGCGACCTCATCCGGCGAGGGCGAGAAGGCGGTGTTGGCGGCGGCGATCTGGGCCGGATGGATCAGGCTCTTGCCGTCGAAGCCGAAGGCCCGGCCCTGTCGACACTCCGTCTCGAGCCGGTCGGCGTCGTCGGTGGCGTTGACCACGCCGTCGATGGCCAGCTGGCCGTGGCCGCGCGCGGCGGCGACGACGGCGGCCAGCCACGGCTTCAGCGGGTCGCGGTCGGGGCCCAGCACCAGATTCATCCGCTCGCTGAAATCGTTGATGCCGAGCATCAGGGCCGTGAGCGGGGCACCGGCCCCGGCGATCTGGTCGAGGCGCAGGACAGACAGCGGGGTCTCGACCATGATCCACAGGTTGACCCCGGCGGGCAGAATGGCGGCCACCGCGCCCACGGCCTCGGCGCTCTCGATCTTGGGCGCGACCACGAAATCGGGCCTGAGGTCGGCCAGGGCGACGAGGTCATCCGCGCCCCAGGGGGTGTCCAGACCGTTGACCCGGACGCCGACGCGGGACCGGAAGCCGCCAGCGGTCAGGGCGGCAACCGCTGCGGCTCGCGCCTCGGCCTTGGCGTCGGGGGCGATGGCGTCCTCGAGGTCGAGGATCACCGCATCGGCGTTCAGGTCCCGTGCCTTTTCAATGGCGCGGGGATTGGAGGCCGGCAGGTAGAGGACGGAGCGGGTCAGCTGCATCAGACCTTCCCCGTGTCCGGGATCAGGGCTCCGGTGATGGCGCGGCTGTCGGGTGAGGCGAGGAACAGCATGACGCGGGCGAGGTCGGCGGGGGCGACCCATCGGGACGGGTCGGCGTCGGGCATGTCCTTGCGGTTCTGTTCGGTGTCTAGGATTGAGGGCAGGACGGCGTTGACGGTGACGGATGTGTCCTTGAGTTCCTCGGCCAGGCTTTCGGTCAGGCGGTGGACGGCGGCTTTTGAGGCAGCGTAGGCTCCCATGCCCGCCGCGCTCTTTAGTGCCGCATTGGCCCCGACATTGACGATCCGGCCTTCGGACGAGGCCTTGAGCCGGGGCAGGGCGGCGCGGCTGGCGTTCAGGGCGGTGGTCAGATTGAGGGCGAACATCCGGTCCCAGGCCGGATCGGCGTCATCGGTGGTCTGCCAGACGAAGCCACCGGCGATGTTGAGCAGGGCGTCCAGCCGACCGAACCGGGCGACCACGGCGGCGATGGCGGTCTGGGCCGAGGCCGGGTCGGTCAGATCGACGCCACCCAGGACCTGCACGTCCTCGGGAGCAGAGGCACCCGTCGCATGGTCGATGATCGCGACCTTGAGGCCGTCGGCCAGGGCGGCCTCGACGACAGCCCGGCCCAGCACGCCATGGCCACCTGTGATTGCGATCACCCGATCCGACATAGCGTGCCTCCCAAAAATTACCGTCCAAAGAGTCTGAAGACTGCACTCTCCGGGCCTTGGGACGGAAAAAACAGTGCAATGCGTGCACAGAGTGCAGTCCGTACAGTTAGCTGTGACCGAAGACCCGGATTATCAGCCCCTCAAGAGCCTGGGCGTCCACTGCGTCAAACGCGGACGTCTCGGTCGCGTCGATGTCGAACACGGCGATCAGGGTGCCGGCAGGGTCGAACACGGGCACGACGATCTCGCTGGCCGAGCGGCTGTCGCAGGCGATATGGCCCGGGAAGGCGTGGACGTCGTCGACGATCTGTGTGGCCCGGTCCCTTGCCACTGTACCACAGACGCCGCGGCCGAAGGCGATCCTGAGACAGCCCAGCGTGCCCTGGTAGGGGCCGACCACCAGTTCCTCGGGCTTGTCCGGATCGACGACATAGAAGCCGGTCCAGAAAAAGACCGGGAAGGCGTCGGCCAGCATGGAGGCGACGGTGGCCATGCGCGCGGTACGGTTGGGTTCGCCCTCGAGAACTGCCAGAATTTCGGCCTCGACCTCGGCATAGCGCGCGGCCTTGTCGGCAGGTCGATCGTCGCGGGCGGCATAGGCCATCTGGGCGCTCCGAGGGTTCGATGACGCATATAGGAGGCCATCACCCGACTGGCGAGGGCGAGATTTTCCCCTGACGCGCGAGTGACCAACCTGCTGTTTCCCGTGGAAAACCGTCCCTGGGTCACAAATTGGCCGCGATGCGGCAACGCTTTGGCGGAAGCTGGCGTTTACCTTGACAGATGGTTAACGGGGCCGGACTGTCCCAGCCGCGCAAGAACAGGCGCGATGGGCTTGGGGTGGTCCATTTTGGTCGTGCGAGGGGGAGTATGAGCGAGGGTCGATCCAATCCGGAAAGCGGCTCCCGTTTCGGTCGGGGCCGCGCCCCTGTGGCCATCGCTGCGGTCGCCGGGGTGCTGGCCCTCGCAGCCGTGGGCATGGTTTCGTGCGGCAACAACAGCGGCAATGGCGTGCAGTTCTGGCAACGCAGCGACGCAGGATCCAATGCCTGTCCGCGTCCCACCTCCCTGACCGGGTCCGAGTTCAACGCCCAGGAAACCGGCTTGCGGGCCTTGCGCCGGGCCGCCTTCCGCGGCGATTTCTTCGCCCAGCTTGAGCTGGGCAGCCGCTATGCGGCGACGCGGGCGACCGACAAGAATATCGAGGATCCGATCGAAAGCGCCACCTGGTACGCCATGGCGCTGGCCAATGACGGGGGTTATGCCCCGATCAACCGCGTTGACCGTGGCGGCTTCGGTGGCTGGCGACCGCTGTCGAAATACGATGATTGCCGGGCCTTTGAACGGCATACGGCCTATCAGCGGCTCGACCGCCAGCTGGGCCAGATGACCCGGGTAGAGCAGGAGGCGGTGCGCGACCGCGTCATCTATGTACTCTCGACGCAGGACGCCTACGGTTACCGCACCCTGGCGCGGCTGCATGACAGCCTGTACGGCCCGTTCGGCGAGCCCGAGGACAATCGCGAGGCGCGCGAGGCCTGGGGTCGCAACGAAGCCGGCAACAGCCGCGACCGCAACCGTCGCGGCTATTTTTCGGCGACCAATCTGTTCCAGCGCAACGACGTCGATGCCTATCTGTACAACTATCTGGCGGTGCAGACCGGTGACGTCGGGGCCTATGTCCTGCTGCAGGATTTCGAGCGCTCGGCACCCAGTCGCGGCCAGTATCAGAGCCTCGTCGAGACCAAGGCGCGGCAGTGGACGCCGCCGTTCGAATTCTATCCCAATGCTGCGCCGC
>Ga0105053_10011101_pt1 | contig 11099 bp, 14 predicted proteins | sample BON01_FD_78093 | JGI IMG/M metagenome (GOLD analysis project Ga0105053, IMG submission 78093) | Freshwater microbial communities from Lake Bonney liftoff mats and glacier meltwater in Antarctica - BON-01 | ecosystem: Environmental > Aquatic > Freshwater > Ice > Glacier meltwater | place: Lake...
CCCCCCCCCTTTTCTCCTCCTCCTCCTCCTCCTTCCCTCCCCTCCCTCCCTAAACATCGACACCTTCGACCGTCGCCGTCGTCCTTCCTTTCGACTGGCCCGTCCCAGGCGGAGGCTGCAGCGCCGGTTCCTCAAAGGAAGCCGCCACGCGCTGATGCTCCACCAAGAGAAAATGCGCAAAAAGACGAGTCTGAAACAGATCCGTCCAAAACCCATGAGACGGCTCAGGCTGCGAGGCCAGGAAGCTATCAGCATGAAACGCCACCATCTGCTCCTCCAAATAACTAATGGTATACTCCCGGTACCGATCCAAAAGGACCTGCCGGAAGAACGTCACAAACGCCCCATGCAGCTGCTCATTCCCACTCCCTCCCTTCGCTTCCACCCTCTGACCGCCCGGAGACGCACCAAAGCTGCTCCTACCACCACCCCCCTCCCCTCCACCCCTCATCAGCTTTTTAATCTTCCCACTGCCCTCCTTCGCAGCCGCCGCCGCTGCTGCTGCTGCTGCTGCTGCTGCCGCGCCGGCTGCCCGGGCGGCACACACGGTGCGATAGCCATAGCCTTGAGAGAGCCCCAGCCCTCCACCCGCTGCTGTTGGTGGTGCCACGCTTGGATTAACGATGCGTTGCAAAGAAGTAAGCAAAGCCGAGGACGCCGCTTCGGGCAAGGAGGGGAGGGCCGTCGCGGCATGGTTGCCTCGACGGGGTTCCACCACACAATCATGGTCAAGATCGATGATAAAGGCACATGACAACAGCTCGCGTGCAGACGCGCGAACACAACCAGGAAGCTCGCCGTATTTCGTGGTGCTAGTACTCTTGCCCATCCCTCCCCCCATCAAACCGCCCAAGCTGCTACCACCACTGCCACGCGTGCTGCTGCTCTCGCGGGTGGTGCGAGGGGTGGACCGCGTAGAGAGGGGGGAAGACCGACCGGGACTGAAGGGTGAGTCTTCGAAGCCACCATCACCAGCAAAATGCCCCCCATCGTGCACATCACAACTGGCACACGCCCACGCATGACAGGCCCCACTGCTGCTACTACTACCACCAGCAGCACCACCATCCTCCTCACTATACGCCGGCGAAACAACCTTAGTAGCCGTCAGCGCCGCCTCAACAATACACGCCTCAAGTCCCACCAGAAAACCCGGTACTTGCCTCCCGGTCGAGGACGCACTCATGGGCTCCGCCAAACTCTCCCTCCCTCCCCTCGCACCTACCATCGAATCATCTAACCCGTCCTCTTCAAAGGCATAATCGAACCACGTCCTCCCTCCCGCCCTCGTTCGAATCTCGTCCCAAAAGCTACAGATCCCACCGACGGGTAAAAGGGGTTGGTAGGGCTGGAGCCAGGCGAAAGGGTAGATAAGACGACGCAGGCCTTCGGAGGCTAGCATCGTGAGGGATCGACAGGAGGATTTGAGGATGACGGGGCGTTCGAGCAGGATAGCAGTGACGGCTTTGAGAAGGGTTTCGGGGCTCAGGGCTTGGAAGAGGGGGAGGAAGGAGGCGTCGACGTGCTTAGGCAAGGAACGGACCAAAGGCGGAGGTAAGGAGCAGGATGTAGGGATGCTGCTGCTGCTGCTGCCGGTCATGGATAACCCTCCTCCTGCAGTCGGCGAGAGAAACCCCCCCGTGGCACCAAAGGCATTGCTAGCCGAGGCTGCTTTAGGAGAGAACAGCGCCATGGAAGTAGAGGCCCCGCCGCCCTCCTTCGTGCACGCCCGTGACCAATACGCAACAGGGTCCTCCTCCTCCCCCTCCTCCTCCCCCCCTCCCTCCTCCCCTGCTCTCCGCCGAATAAACATATCAGCATCCAAAAGCGCCGGCGCGTGATGCTGCTGAGTCTGCTCCTGCTGCTCATCCTCCAACTGCCACGGGGTCTTCTTAGGTGTATCCGGGGTGATAGGCGACCCCCCTACTCCAAGCCCGCCCATTGATTCCCTCAAGGCTATCACCGCCCGACGCAAGGACGCCACACGCGGCTCCGTGCTCACTATAGCAAGGCATCGTGGCAACAAGACCTCGTCTCCTGCGGGGGCCCATTCGATTAGGCAGGCCCCATAGAGGTGGAGGACATCATCAGTTGTCAGATCGGGGGGTTCCATTTCACTGCCGTCGCCCGTCGGGGATTGAATGGCGGCCCGAGGGCTTTTGATGAAGGGAGAGCTGCTGCTGCTGCTGCTGCTGCTGTTGCCTTGTGAGTGTGCTTGCATCTCGACGTCCTTCCGCGGGATGGGCAAGACGAAATGGTGGAGTGTCGGGTCGGGCACCACGAGCTTGGGGGAGAAGAGGACGAAGGTGGAGCGTTCTAAAGGCATGAGGCAGAGGGAGGGGAAGGCCACACGCTGGATCTCTTTGACTAGCTTGCTCTCGATGGCGGCGCAGAGGTTGGTGGCCCGCTCTTCTTCTTCATTGTCGTCCACCGCTACCGCCGCATCCTCCTTCTTCACCTCGCCTCCCTTGCTGTGCTTCGCTTTCCCCAGCCCCATCACCTGCGACGACCGAATCGCACTCCGAAACTGCAACAACCGCTTCTTCCTCTTTTTCTGCTGCTGCTGCTCCTTACTCGTATCCTTCGGAGACTCACCCAACTGAAAAATCCCCCGATCGCCATCCCCATTCTTAGTCGACAAAATCGCCCCCCCCACCGCTCCCGACCCATCCTCCCCTTCCTCATCATCCAACCTCAACCCCCGCACCCTCTCACGCACCACCTCTTCCTCCCCCCCTTCCTCCATATCCGTCCTTAAGTCCGACGCCCGCAACGCCGGCACTACCGGTGAAACCGCCACGTCAAACCCCCAGACAAATTCATGGGTCAGTGGCACCGACGCCTCACTCACTCCCTCCGTGCTCACCAACACCAACCCCCGCCCCTCCGACCTTGGACAAGGCGGCACATACACATGCCGAAAAGTCCTGACACTCTTAAACAACGTCCTCAACCTCCTCTTCCTTCTCACAGGCGCCGACCGCCGACTTTGGACATCCCCCGACAACACCCCACACAACCACGACCGTTGAAACATCGGGTACACCTCTACTTCCAACCACGCAAGAATCACCCTCTGCGCCTCAATAAAATGCGACGTCAACTCCCCAATAATACTCCGATCAATCTGCCCTATCCCCCCCGTGCCCACCCCCGAATAGTACCTCGACTGACTCACCAACCTTCCCAAACACTCCGCCAGCCGATGCCTCAACTCGGGCCCCAACGCCGTCGCACTCGGTGTACTCCCCCTCCCCCTCCCCCTCCCTCCCTTCCCCCCTCCCTCCCCCCCTCCAGGAGGAACCACCCTTGTGCTCAACGGAGGCCCGCCAGGGATACCTCTTTGAGGGGAGGGTTGAATGTAGGCCTCGTATGCCGCTTTGGCATCCATGATAAACAACCGCAGGTCCTCTGCATTCCTTGCGTCTCCTGCAGGCCCCACCAGCCGATCCCGTGCCAGCCTTGTGCCGAGCGGTCTTAAATCGTGATAAATTTTCTTCCAGAGATAAACGTTCCCCACCGTGGCAGGACCGAGTTTGGCGTCGGTGTTGAGGAGGAAGGCTTCGATATAACGGGATTGGATTTCGTCCATCAAAATCTCTTTTAGGGGGGTCCGGAAGGAGTACTTGAGGTGCTGGAGGAGGGATTGATAGGTGGAGGAGAGGAGGAAAGCAGGGTACCATGTTTGACGGAGCCGACGGAAGACAAAGGCGTGCGCGGCGGAGAAGACGTTGATGTTGGGGGCTTTGGCTTGGACTTCGGCTTCGAGGAAAGTGAGCATTGTGGGGGGGATTTCGATTCGGTGCGGGGCGTCGGGACCGAGGTAGGACTCAAAAATGCGGGTGGCTTGCGTGACGAGGGAGGGCCCGCCACCGGCGGCCAGCTCAAAGACCTCGACTTCGAGCCAGAAGAGGAGGGGGTGGGATTGGTCGTGCCGGCTGAGGAAGTCTAGGAAGTAGGGCATCCATCCTGGGTCTGTTTTTTGGGAAGGAGGGTGGGGTTGGGGTAAGTGTGTGAGTTTGGCTCGTCGATTTAGGCTGGAATTGGTTGTGAATGGGATGATTCGAATGAGATACAGGACAGGAATCATGGGTCGTGCATGTACATGTATGCTTGGGGACTGCTTCTCGTTCCTATGATGCTTCTAGGAGGAGCAGGGGTGGGGAGGGAATGCTGGGAGACATTGATGGGGTGTTGCCTAGCCCCGGATGCCCCGGATGCCCGCATTCCCCAGCCGTCTCATCCTCCTTCACATTGTCCTTGCCGCAGGGCCAGGGTCTTCCCCCGTTTGCTCGCATAGTAGGGGCATAGTAGGGGCGGGCCGGGTCGGACCAGGGGGGGGTCGGTTGGGAGAAGGAGATAGGAGACAGAGGACAAGACGTACCGTCGATCAGGTGCTCAAAGGAGAGCGACGTCCGTATGTACTTCTCGCCCATCTTGCTTTATCTAGGCGGGGAGGGCCCAGGCTTTCGCTGGACGGCCCTGTCCGGTGTGGTGAAGAAGTGGGAAGGAACGATGAGATGACGGACGGGGCAGAGGAGGCGGAAGATGCTGTTGCTCTGGCTTATGGAGACCCCCCGCCATGCTGCACACCAGCACCACGGAGTGCCCTGTTTGATTATGTTGGGCATGGGGTAGGTGAGTGTGTGAGTGGCGAGTGGCATGGCAGGGCAAGACAGGGGCGACCTCTCAAAAGTGAAGGAAGGAGCGAATCATAGGGTCACGCGCGACGGCCGAAACGCTCTCCTTCGCGCACTTCGCCCGCGCCTTGCACACTGCCGTCCTTGAGCTTACCATATAGCACTACCCATATACTGTGGTAAACGATTAATCTATCATAGATCAATTGTTTACGACAGTGTGTGGCAGGCAGGGCAGTGGCAGCAAGACGGGCGCAAGCATCGAAGAAGTTGCTGTCGGTTGAGCCTCCAAGTTGCGCCAAGTTGGCAGTTGAGCGACCTCCAACCAACGGCAGCGTTTCCTCCCCTTCTTTTCATTTTAGGCCTCCTTACAGGCTCTGATTACGTGTAAAGTGCATCAATCCAGCACAAAATTGAGGAAAACATGTTATTTCACACTCGTAACTGTCACACTTCCTCCACCCTTTTCCGCCTAGCACACAGGCGTCGCTTTTCCCCCCTCCTTCGCCTCCCCACCCCCCCCCGCCCATCCCAAAATAAAAGGACGGCAACGCACCATGGCGTCGTCCCTCGTCCCCGAGCCCAATAAAAGTCAGCATAAAATATCAAAAGGCACAATTTTAAGCACGACAAATGGTGGGTCAAAGTTTGATTGACGTCCCTGTTGCGAGCCGCTTCGCTTTTTGTTCCCCTCCTTGCCCGCCCCTCTCCATCCGTCCGACTCACATTTTTGCTCTCGCAACTCATTCCACGCAATTTTTTATACAGCCGCCTACGGGATGGATTTGCGGGCCCTCCAACGCAACCGCACGTCTCAGGCGATCGCCGCCGCGGAGACGACAGCTCAGCCCACTTCGACGCCGCAATTCCCTTTCCTTTTCCAGCGGGTAGGTAAGTGTATACTTATATTATTATTTATCTCGCCGCAAAAATCAATATCTCATATTCTCTTTTACTACAAAGTACAGTCAAGCGACGAAATCGGCAAGGGCATTGCTCCTCCTGCCTCCTCTCGTGTTGCTCCAGCCGCAGCAGCCGCCGCCCCTTCCCTCCCCAACAACGACGAGGACAGCGACGACAGCGCGCAGCAGCAAAAGACTGACAAAGAGAGCGATGCCACCGAGAGCGGCCACGGTAGCGTTACCCGCATCCACGCCGAGATGTACTTGCGGGCCTACCACCACCAGACCAAGCCCGAGAACCCCCTCTATCGAACCAGCCAGAGTGTGATTGGAGCCCGCCCGCCCTCTCTAGCCACAGTGGTCACGGAACGCCACGCCATCCCGCAGACCTTTAGCACTTCGTTTGGCAACATTTTGTACAGCGACCAGGTACGTTTTGGGGGGCTGGGAAACTAATAAGGGACTCAATTTTTTTCCTTAAGAGCAGCCCGTTCCGTTCCGCTTATATTATTGCGCGAACCAAAAATCGTCATCCGCCCATCCGCCGCATCGTCGTTCGTCATTTGATTGTGCCTTCCCGCCTTGACTTTCCCTTTTTTGCTTATTGCATACAGAGCCTCAACACCACGCTCTCCCGCTCCAAGGTCCACCGGGCACTGGACCCGCATTTCTTTTAAGCATTTGCCAGCGGGATGGCTGGGTGGGTACGCGGAGCGGCTGCCGCGTTCTAAGCGACGGCTCTCTTTTGGCGAGGAGGGGTGGGAGGGGGAGGGGAGGCTGGCCCCAGCTCGATGCGTCCCAAAGACCAAAACAAAAGGACCCAGCACATTAGACAAATAGGCGCGCACACTTCCTGTGCGTGGACGTGTCCTTTGTCTTGTTGCCTGTGCTTTTTGTTTTGTTTTCCGCACGATTTGTATTCAATTTGGCCAAGTTTTGCCAGCCTCCTCTCCCTTCCCCTCGCCGCGGGCCGCCCACGAGGCCGAAAACAGGGGCCTGGCCGAGATTGGCCTGTTGCTAGTCTCTGCTCGTCCACACCCAACGCTTTTACTCACTCGTTTACCCGCTCCACAAAACAGGAAGACCCGGGGACGGAAGCGCGCAGCCAGGCAGCAGGAGCATGACCACCATGGAGAGCGGCGGAGGAGGCAGCAGCGTGGTGATGGAAGTCGCGGAGGAGGGTGACAAGGTGAGTGAGAAACACGAGACGCAGCACCCCAACGCCCATATGCCCCGACACGTTGCTCATCAAGCGCATCACCACACACACGAACACCACGAAACACAGCAATCGGGCGGCAAGCCAGGCATCATGGGCGGCGCGCGCACGAGCCTTCGAAGCCGCAAGGAAGACGGCGGAGGCAACAATCATCACAGTAACAACAACGGCAACAGCAGCAGCGGCACCAGCACCGGCGGCGGACGCAGCGGCGGTGGCAAGGACGGAGAAGGACGCAGTAGTGGGCGGATCAGGAGTTTGGGGGACAACGACAGCACGGGCAGCGGCCCCAGCGGGAGCACCACCACCAGCACCACCACCAACAAGAAGAGCAAAAGCGAAGGCGGGGGCGGGCCCGGCCGCGGCAAGGCCCCTGAGCGGTGGCGTGCGCAAAAGATGGCAGAGGACTACGTGAATTTGGTGGGGGATTTAATGTACCCAAAAGTGAGCTTTGGGCCATATGGGTATGATACGGTCAAGGGGGAGATTCCGTTAGAGAGGCCGAATACGCTGGGGGCGCTCATGTGCCCGGTGCGAAGGCGGACGGTGATGGAGCATTGGAGCCCGTTTGAGGTGGCGTGTTTCGAGGGGGCGATAATGCTGGTGGGGAAGAACTTCTATGAGATTGCTAAGATGTTGCGGAGTAAGAGTACGAAGGATTGTATTGAGTTTTATTATGTGTGGAAGATGACGAGTCATTACCAGCAGTGGAAGCGGGGGTTTGAGCCCTTGGACCCGCATCCGTTTTCGATTCTGCCGCCGGATGATGAGTGAGCGGGGAGGAGGAGAGGAGGATGGGGAGGAGGTGTGTGGTGTGGCTGCACGGGAAGGGGGGTGGATGAAAGAGGATGAGAAGGAGGGAGTGAGGGAGGAGGGGTGGGGTGATGAGAAACATTAGGTTCAGACAATAGGTCGAAAAGGGGACAAATTTGTATAATTAAATGCTAGATGGCGTGTGTGTATGCGGAGGGGGGGTCGGAGAAAGAGTGGCGAAAGAAGAGAGAGAGAGAGAGAAATGATAAGACACTCGCACCAACGAGGAAAAACACACACACTCAACAAGCGCGTGCCCTCGATTCTACTTCCCAATACATATATTATTCTTTTTTCTTTATCAGTTCACTCAGTTTTTGAGCGCATGCTGCACGGGCTCGGTGACCACCCCTTCCAAGCCCGCTTCTTGCACACCTACCAGAGCACAATACTCATCCTCGTCCGCACTAGCGCCACTCACTCCCACCGCCCCCACAATGTCGCCGCCCTCCGCGGCCTTGATCACCACACCCCCGGGAAACGGAGCCATCTGCACGTGTTTGAAAGAAAATAAGGAAGGGGAATAAGTACATAGTTAGGTGAATGTGGCGCAGGAAGATTGAATCCTTCGATCCTCCATCCTCCATTTCCCCCCAAAGACATACCTGTCCTCCCGTCAAGTCACCCATGCTGAGCATCTGGCAGAATTTTGCCGGGTCCTGGGCAACGGTATACTTGTCACGAAACACGCGCGTGGAAATGCCCAACGAGACACAGGTAAAGGCTTTGGCTTGGGCGAATTTGGGGTAGGCCGTAGGGGCGCATTTGTCCATCCTTTGCATCGCAATAGGATGGCCTGCGGGGTCCATGACGACGACCGTGATGGGCGCAAAGCCACGGGACGTGCAGGCCGCCACGGCGCCCTCACAAATGCGGGCGGCTTGTGCCAAGGAAAGCCCACCCGGCATGGTTTTGTCAAGTGTACCTGTGCTTGTGTGTGGGCGCGTGGTGGGAGTGGGTGTGGAGGGGCGTGAGAAGTGAAGTGTTTGTGTCAGCAAAGGCGCAAGCAGGTCGGATCGGGTGTGCAGTTGCCGCCGCATCAGCGATGATTCCAACGCCGCCGCCGCATTTCTTGCGTTCTCCACGTCCCCCAACATTCACCGCCAACCCCACACACACAACCACAGGACTCTGCGCCTCGCCTTCTGTGGAGTTGCAGTGCCACCAAGCAAGTGTGATGCACGCCTGCAGCCGGTGGCTTTCCTCCCTGCTGCTGCCGAAAGGACAGAGGAGGTTATTTATTGCCTCGATTAGGTCCGCCAGCAACATTCCTACTGGGACCATGCACAGCGCCTCCCTGAATCGTCCCATGCTGGCCAAGGGCGACCCGTTTGGCCGACTCGCGCAGGCGGAGGGCTACTCGGCCTTTCGACCCAATTATCCTGATTCGCTCATGGCGGGCGTCGAGGTCACACTGAGACACAAGGGGTGCATGGACGGGACTCTGGTCGACATTTGCACCGGTACGGGGCAGGTGCTGCGGAAGCTTGCCAAGCATTTCAAGCACGCCAAGGGCTTCGATCAGAGCGTGGCGCAGCTGGCGAACGCGACGCAGGGCAGCAACATTGAGTACGCCGAGGCCGATGCCCTTGCTATTCCCTTGCCGGCGGGGAGCGCCTCGGTCGTGACCTGCGCCCAGGCCATGCACTGGCTTGACGTCCCCAAATTCCTCCAAGGCGTCGACAAGCTCTTGCGGCCGGGTGGAGTGCTGGTGGTGATGGGTTACCCGCGCAGTCATATCCCTAAAATGCCCGAGGCGGACGCTGCGATGATTGAGTGGTATACGAGTCTTGATGACGTGTGGGATTGTGATCGTGCCTTGCTCGACCGTGAGTTCGCCGGGACGGATTTTAGCCCCTTTGTCCAAGTAGGAAAGCAGACGGTGGAGGAAACGCAAGACATGACCCCGGAGAGATTGGTGCAATACTTGGATACCTGGTCCTCTTATAGGACGTGGAAAGAGAATCACCCTGACGTCAAGCCCGATATGCTCGAAGTGCTCAAAACACGGCTCGAGGCGGCCCTGGCCAAGGAAGGAAAGAAGCTCCTGCCGGTGGAGTTTTTATTTTTTGCCATCTTTTTGCAGCGGCCGGGGGGGGCGAAGGAATGAACATATACATATACATAGGAGCGAGATGAACGAATAGAAGGAGGTTGCCTATAAAGGCCACGATATTTTGTCGGTTCTACTTAGGTGTTCTAATTTCTTTAAAAAGACACTTTCAATTTTGATTTTCGCATTACCGTCTCCCTCTCCCACCGCCTCGTCCACCTCCCCTGCTCCCCCCGCGACCTCCCCCCCTTCCCCTCCCACCCCCTCCCCCTCCTCTTCCTCCTCCTCCTCCTCCTCCTCCTCCCCTTCCTCTCCCCCCTCCCCTCCCTCCCGCACCACCACCACCGCCTCCTCGTCTAGCAGCGGTGGCCGTATTGATCGTATCACGATTCAAAAATAACGTCCCACCCTTCATTTTGCCTAGGACAGGGTAGGGTGAATCCCCAATCCGTCCACTACTATCATGCGACCGCCGCCCCCCATCATCCAGCACCCCATTCGCCAACGCCGCCGCAGACTGCCGCTTCTTGGCCACCACCAATCCGGATTCCCTCACTTCGTTGTCGCGACGCGCGTCTCGATGCTTGTTCTTGGCAAGTTTGCCAATCAGGATGTTGAAAGGGGTTTTGATGGCCGTCGGGGCCTTCCCACCCAACTCAACGATCCGTCGCGCATCGTACGTTTTTTTTTCGTGTCCGGTTAATTGTGCCGCCCCCAGGTCCATCACGCTCTTCCACATCTTCTTGAAATCGGCGCGTTCTTGCGCGGCGTTTGGGTTGGAGGGTGCGCCGTCGGGGCGGGGGCGCTTGCTGCTGCTGCTGCTGCTGCTGCTGCTGCTGCTGCGGCTCCCCCCATCCTGTTGGTCCTGCTCGCGCTGCAGCTGCTGCTTGTATTGGTACGGAGAGGGGATGGAAGGCGCCACCACCACTTGGACGGGCGGTCGGGAACGTTTGCCTGGCATGGCGTGCTGTGGTTTTGATTGTGTGTGTGTTGTGGTGACTTTAGGTCATTGGTCATTGGATAGTGGAAGCGTGATGGATGAGGCACTCGTTTTTTCGGAGGGAAACCGCAACATGAATTTCTGGCGGCGAGCTCCGCGGCCCTTTACACCCCAACGCTGTGCAATACCACAACACAAGCGCATTGTCCTCGTCGTGCTTGTGGTCAGGACGGCGGAGAGAAGTTTGGAAAAGCGCCGCATGGCTTTATTTATAACCCCAACTCACTTTCCCCTTCATCATCATCATCATCACCCTTCCCACTCCCACAGGCCATGCCTGCCCCCAACGCCAAGGACGACGACGGCGGCAGCGGCGCTGAGGGGCTCCTAACCCTCGTGGGCAATGAGGGCTTTGTCAAGTCCCTGGCTGGCTTCTCGCGGGAGCAGCGGGAGGCGTTTGTGGAGAGGGTCCGAGGGGTGGCAAGGGCGGGGACGACCAGCAGCAGCAGCAGCAGCAGCAGCAGCAGCAGCA
>Ga0105053_10011108_pt1 | contig 11096 bp, 13 predicted proteins | sample BON01_FD_78093 | JGI IMG/M metagenome (GOLD analysis project Ga0105053, IMG submission 78093) | Freshwater microbial communities from Lake Bonney liftoff mats and glacier meltwater in Antarctica - BON-01 | ecosystem: Environmental > Aquatic > Freshwater > Ice > Glacier meltwater | place: Lake...
AAGATAGGTCATACATTGCGTGGAGGAAGGTAGAGGGAGAGTAAGGAATGACACCGACAGTTTTGGTGATCGGCGAATAGGACCCTAGGGGCTTCGAACGTGTGTAGTGCTTGATGATGGAGGAAGGGGAGCAGGACGAGGAAGGGAGGGAGGAAGGGGTGAAAGAAGAAGATCCTGACACCGCTGCTGCTAGTTTTTCAACCACTGTTGCTGTTGCTGTTGCTGCTGTTGCTGCTGTTGGTGCTGTTTTGGTTGTGGTTGTTTCTTGGAGGTGCCACCCGGGGGCGTTGCGTTTGCCGACTTGACGCACACGTTCACGAAGCTTGAGAAGGGCGATGGCTTGTGCGGTGGTGGTGGTAGTAGCAATATTGGTGTGTGGAAAAGAAGAAGATGAAGAGGAAGGAGGAGGAGGAGGAGGAGGAAGAGGAGGAGGAGGAGGAGGAGGAGCGGCCGCGCTAGCAGCAGGAGGAGGAGCACTAGCAGCAGCAGGACGAGGAGGAAGGGAGGGAAGAAGGGGAGGATCAAAGGCAAATGCCTCTTCGATTTCTCTAGCCAACGCCATGTCCAGCACAAGGGAATTGTGCGCAGTGTGTGCGGGGAAAGCCCACCGTTTCTCACCTCTTCTCCTCCTCCTCGCGTCGTCCTCCCCCGCTGGTGGTAGTGACGTGAACGATGACAAGGAGGACAAGGAGGAGAAGGAGGAGGAAGAGGGAGAGAAAGAGGGAGGGGGCAACCCCACCTCCCGCCACGCGGCATCCTCCACGTCGCAGGTAAACTCGTAAAGCAGGTAGGCATCGAGCATGTGCTTTATTACTTCCTCCTTCTCTCCTCCCCTCCCTCCCCCCCTCCCTCCTCCTTTCATCGAGGGAACCGACTCGTCCACTCCTCGCACTAAGCCCAATGCGATCATCTCATCCCCTAGCCGCGTTGCCTCCCCTCTCGATGAGACATACCCCTTGTTATGCAGCCAGGACACGGCCTCGCCGCCAATGAAGCAGGAAGGCAGAATGGTCTTGGTCTTGGGTTTCTGGCGGTTGCGGATCTGAGGTGGTAGGGAGGGTGGGTGGGAGGGAGGGGTGGATGAGTGTGGACTTGTTTACTGATTTCCTGCTGTCTCCCTTCACAGAGTACGAAGAAGGGAGCTGAAAGTGGTGCCCAACAAACAGGTCAGGTGTGTAAGCAAACAGAGAGACATGTCCGTATGCTACTACTAGCTGTTGATCCCCGACATGGAAGGGAAATATATTTCGTGGGATAGACAAACGCGTATTTCCTGCCTTCTCTCCTTCACGACAAGCTCGAATTTTGCCTTGCTCAGGGTTAGGTGCAATAAGATAGACATGTCCATATGCTGCTGAGTTGTTGATCTCGACCTCCCCTCCCTCCCTCTCTCCCTCTTTCCACCCCTCACCTCTAAGCCCAGGTACATCCGCGCAGCTACTTCCTCCACATAAACAGGGTCGTAGCATTGTCCCCGTCCTCGTGCCCGCCGCCTGCCCGTGGTGGTGCTGGGGGCAGGAACAACGCCTGCTGCGGCGGAGCTGGCCATGATTTTAGGAATGGAGATGCATAGGCATAGTAGTCGTGCGGGGTCCCAGACGCTTGGCTTGGCAGGACCTGTGGGGGGTGGAGATCAAGGAGGGCAAGATGGTGGCGGGATTGTTGAGGCGTGAGTGGACGCTCGGGTTTTGTGCCGGGCAGGGGGGAAAAGAAGGCAAAGGACACGTCGGCGGGGTGTGAAGCGCGAAGCGCGAAGACGCAGACTCAACGCTTGCAAGGGCGGGGTCTTCTCCAATCAACTTTTTGGCCTCGGAGGCACGCATCAGGGCACCATTAGCACACGCCTCTCCCCTCTATGCCAATGTCCTTATCAACCAGCAGCCCTCCGATTTTAATTGACGTGGGGGTTGTGTCGCTTTCGGTGCCTTGCCTTGCTTGACCTAGCTAGCTAGTCTAACGCCTCCGTCCCCACTCACGACCTACCACAGGCGCGCACAAATGCATCGTTCCGCCTTCTTGTCCTCAGCGGGCCCCGCGACGGCCATGTTGATGCTACTCCTGGGCGTCCTAGCCACGACACACGCTTTCCTGGTCCCCTCCGTGCCCTCTTCCTTGTCATCATCGTCGTCGTCGTCGTTGTCGCCAGGTACGTTTTGACCCCCTCCTTCTATCCTGCCCTGCAATTTGGAGGCCTCCCCTCGCGGCGTTTGCCCCCTTGCTCGTCCTATCCTCCCTTTTGCTGCGTGCCGTCCTTTTTTTGTGGTGCGTGGCTAGTGTCCTGGGTCTTGTGCGTAGTACACTGCCGCCTGGAGCGTTTGTGTGTGTGTGCGGGAGCGGCGGCGGCGTCGCTTGTGCTGCGTCGCTTGTGCTCGAGAGGCAAGGGGTCGGCGTCTTTCTGTCCTTCCTCCCTCTCCCCGTCCACTTTCTTATGGTTCGCTTGCAGCTCAACTAATGTTTGAGTACGACGTGCTTGAAAGTGTGTGGATCTAGCCTGTGGGTTTTACTTGTGAGCACAAGGAAAGGGAGGACGACATCTGCTTTTTGCTTCCTATCCCAGCAGCATAATTCGTTACACCACCGCTGTCTGAGCACTCTCACTCAATCACTCCACCCCACCCACCCTTCCAAAACAGCAGCAGCAACACGAACGGTGGCAAGCGCCATCAGCACGCCCCGGATTCAGCGGAGCAAGCTGTTTGCGGATGTAGCAGGTACGTTTGAGAGACAAAGTGGAAATGGGGAGGAGAAGAGAAAGAGGAGTGAGAAGGGACAGCAGGAGCAGCAGGAGCAGCAGCGGCGGCCGCCGCCGCAGGAGGAAGCAGGAGAAACAAGAAAAACGTATTTAATGTTTACATCGGAGTTCTCTCGATGACTACTGCCCATCCGCCATGCAGCCTGTCTCACCCCACCCACCCTCCCTCCTTCCCTCCCTCCCCACCCCTCCCTACTTCACAGAGAAAAGCGAGGAAACCGCCGAGGTGACCGAACGCGTCATCACTGTCTCCGACTCTGCCCTCGCACATTTGAAAGACCTCCGCAGCAAGCAAGGCGTCGATCACCTGTACCTGAGGATGGGTGTCCGCTCGGGCGGGTGCTCCGGCATGTCCTATGTACTAGATGTGATGAAGAAGGAGGTACGTGCTCATGCTCATTCCCTGCGTCGCTTCCTCCCTCCCATGCTCCACTGTGCCTTCGGATGCATCTTGTGCTTCTTTAGGTTACGCTTGGAATAGAAAGATCAATTGGCTGATACCCTTCCCTTCCCTTCCTCCCTCCCTCCCTCCCTTCCTCCCTTCCTTCCCGTAGGAGGTGACTGAGGAAGACCACATTGAGGCGTACGACGAGCACGACTTCTCCTGCGTCGTTGACCCTAAGAGCTTGTTGTATTTGTTTGGCTTGCGGCTGGATTTCAAGGACCAGTTGATTGGTGGGGGCTTTGCGTTTTCCAACCCCAACGCGCAGGAGAGCTGTGGGTGTGGGTCGTCGTTTGGAGTGTAAGGGAGGGAGAGAGGGAGGGAGGGAGGGAGGGAAGAAGTGGAGGAGGAGCAGCAGTAGAGTGGTTGCTCATCTTAGAAGATGCGACGTCCATTAATCTTCGTTCTTCTTTTCATGAGCAGCAGCAGCAGCAGTAGCAGAACAGCAGCAGAAGAGAAGCAGGCGCGAGAAGGAGAGAAAAGGGAGAAATAGAGAGAGAAAGCAGCGAGCGGGTAGCAAGCAATGTACATTGGTGCGATTTTCCAGTCAATATTCTTAAACAAAAAGGGGAAGGGGAGGGGCCGTTTGCTTTCCCTCACCCAAACACCACCACAACAACAACAACCAAAACCCAAAAACGATAAATGAGTAGGAAGAGAAGAAGAAAGGAAAGTGTTGAGTGTGAGAGTCAAAAGAAGAGTGCAAAGAGCCGGCAGCTTTGATGTAGCGATGCTTGGTCATTGTTTCTTGGTGTATGTGTTGGTTGCTTGCTTTGTGTTTTTCTTTTCGTCTTCTCTCTCGCGCTCTGCTTTGCTCTAGCCCCTCTTTTTCTCTCTTTCAATCTACAGATTCCATTTTGTCGACCAGCTCTTTCCCTCCGTCCCTCCCTCCCTCGCGCACACTGCTGCACGCGTCTCTCTTCTGCTGATATCATCCCTCATTTCCTCTTCCCTTTTTATTCGTACATCTGCATTTTCTCTCTTCTTCTCTCTCTTCGTCCTTGTCCTTTTACTCCCAGTCATTTTCTCGGCCCCTCTTTCCCGTCGCTCTCTCTTCTTCTCTCCACTCTTTACTTGCGTCGCTTTCCGTTCCGTCTTCTTCTTTCTTCTGCATCCTTATTGGGATTTTTTGCTTACACACATACTGTATCACTTCCTCTCCTCTCTCCTCTTCCCCTAGCTACTTGGAGCGCGTCGACAATTCTTGTGAAACCCCTGCATAATCACCTTATCCTTCAATCGGTCATTCAAGAGCCACACCACCCACCCAAGCAGCTTGGCTGGTTGCCCTAGAGGAGAAGGAAAGTAAAAAATTTTTTTAAAAGGAAAAGTGAGTGTGTGGAGGTGTGAGTGTAGTTATTATTAAGCAGCTTTTGTCTTTCAACCGGTCATTCAAGAGCCACCCCACCCACCCAAGCAGCTTGGCTGGTTGCCCTAGAGGTGTATAAGACGAAAAAGAGAAGGAGTGAGTGAGTAGAGGAGAGAAAGAGTGTGAGTGTGTGTCAGATAGACATAGGTATATATACGTGTATGTATTCAACTGGGTCGTTCAGCAGCTACACCACCCGCAACACCCAAGGGTAAACACGTGAATCACGTATTCTTGATTGTAGGCTCTTTTCTTGATTTTTCCACTTCCCGCTCTTCCTCCCTCCTCCCTCCCTCTCTCCCTCCCTCGCTTACCATCTACGTTAGCCACCACGTAGCGTGTCTGCGGGTACTCAGAAGTAAGAGCATGCAAGATCGCTTCACTGGTGACCGTGGGTGGGCTTGCTTTCTCGACGCACCGCTGATTATACTCGGGGCTGACACTCACGTGCTCGTACAGCTCATCAATCTGTGAGGAGGGAAGGGAGGGAGGGAGAGAGGGAGGAGGGAGTGTGAATCGAAGAATTATTTTAACAAAAAGGGCTGAAGCAAGGGGAGAGACGGATACTCTTTCCTTTTTCAGAAAACACCATTTTCTCAACATACAACATACACAGACAAACGTACCTGCGGTCCAACCCTCTCCTTGATCTTCTCCATCGCCTTGTCATTCTTCCCAAAAATCGCACTCTGGACATACGCGGGCTCCACCACCGACACCGACACCCCATGCTTCTGCATCTCCACCCTCAATGCATCACTCATAGCTTCCAGCGCGAATTTACTCCCGCAATAACTCGTCATCATCGGCGCGGAGAACCGCCCCGCCATGCTACTAATATTAATCACCCTTCCCTTCCCATCACGAAGAAGAGACAAAAAAGCCTTCGTCGTCGAGACAGCCCCAAAGAAATTCACATCAAAAAGGTACCTCATATCCTCCATATTCTCAAATTCAACCGGCTTGGTCCCTCCACCCACCCCTGCATTATTCACCAGCCCCACCAAGGGCAGCCCTCCCTTGGTCGCCAACGTGTCCTTGACCGTCTCTAATGCCTGATCGATCTGCTCCTGCTTCGTGACATCTAGGATGATGGGCACAACATTCTCACGTGCCTCCGGGGTAGGTGCATTGGCCTTGAGCGCCTCGCCGTCCGCCTCCTTCCGCACACCAGCAAACACCACGAAACCCGCCTCGGCCAGGCTGTGAGCAGCGTGCGCGCCGATGCCCGTGGACGCGCCGGTCAAGACGACGCCACCGCCCGGGGCAGGCACGGGGTAGGCAACGCGGGTGGCGCGCTCGAGGAGGTAGGGCGAGGCGGCCAGGAGGGCGACCAGGAAGGCAGTGGCTTTGATGCCCATGGTTGCTTGGAGCTGTGGGGTGTGTAAGTGGGGTGGGGAGGGGAGGAGAGGGTGTGATGAGGAGGAGCGTAGCTAGAAAGGGCGGGGAGGAGGAAACGGTGGACGCCACATAAAGGACGAGCGATTGAGACAACCTTGGAGCTGTGTGTGGCTGTGATGGTGTGTGGGAGTGGTGTGTGGGAGTGGTGTGTGGGGAGCGAGGGTAGGAGGATGATGAGGGAGGTAAGCTTACACCAACAAGCGTAGTAGCGATGAGGAGAGAAACGGCGCGGACGCAAGCGATTTGTTTGAGGCAGCCAACTGGCATTGCAGGAGCGATGCACAAGCGCATGAGCTCATTACCTCTACCTCGTCCACGTGCTCATCAAGACAAAGGACGAGGCAGTGGTGCTTGGCTTCGCAAGAAAAACGCTCGTCGGGCTTCGACCACACACCAATGCCCTCCTCGTGAAATCATCACTCAAGATAAACTATCCTACACCCACAAACACAGGCACAGGCGAGCCCCTCCTCTACGCCCAGCTTCCTCTTAGCCCACTGCATGGGAGCATCGCGCACGGGGTGCTAAATGGTCTACTTCTCCTTCTCCTCTCCCAGCCACTGCTGTTCCCGTTCCCGTCGTCGTCCTTTGCCAACCTCAACAAGCCTCCTCCTCTTCCTCACCACCATGCTGGGCACTACGACAATGCGCGGCACCCTAGCCCTGATGCGCAGAAGACCCCTCACTGCTGCTGCTGCTGCCTTTGTCCGACCCACTACACCATCAGCACCAAGACCAACCCTCCTCCGCCCTTTCACCTCTAGCACCCCCAGCCGCAGCAGCCCCCGCCAGCCCACCCACCGCACGACCCCCCTCGCCAGCACGACCGCAGCAGCAGCATACCCCGAAATCAGCTACGCCCAATCCGACCTACCCACGGAGGGGGAGAATGCCGTGCCGGCCGTAGGGAACTACACTAGGATCATGTCCCAAACAGAACTGCATCGAGACTTCCAAGACTTGAATAAACTAAGCGCTGCCGACGCGGGGAAGGTCGTGTGGGTCCGTGCGCGGATCGGCAATGTCCGTGCAAAAGGGAATTCATGTTTTATTGTCTTGAGGCAGGGACCATTTGATACTGTCCAGGCATGTTATTTCAAGGATAAGAATGACCCGGAACGGAGTAAGGCCATGCTCAAATTTATGGAGGGGCTGACGAGCGAGAGTGTGGTTGATATACAAGGTACCTTGGCAGCGGCCAATGTGAAGAGTTGCTCGGTTAATGATGTTGAATTATCGATTCAGAGAGTTTATGTCGTGTCGAGCGCTGAGCCGATTCTGCCTTTCCAGTTGGAGGATGCAGGGAGGCCTGAGGCGGTGGTGGAGGAGAGTCAGGGGACTGAACGACCTTTTCCGAGGATTGGGCAGGAGTTGAGGTTGGATAATCGATGGTTGGATTTGAGGGTGCCGGCGAATAATTGTATTATGAGGATTCAGTCGGGGGTGTGCCAGTTGTTTCGGGAGTCGTTGTATGAACAGGGATTTGTGGAGATACACACACCTAAATTAATTGGGGGGGAGAGCGAGGGAGGGGCTGGTGTGTTCAGGACGGATTACTTTGGACGGCCGGCTTGCTTGGCGCAGAGCCCGCAGTTGTATAAGCAGATGGCGGTGAGTGCGGACCTTGGGAGGGTGTTTGAGATTGGACCGGTGTTTAGGGCGGAGAATAGTAATACACGGAGGCATTTATGCGAGTTTACGGGGTTGGATTTAGAGATGGGGATTGAGGAGCATTATAATGAGGTGTTGGTTGTGAGTCATAAGATGTTTAAACATATTTTTGAGGGGTTGGAGAAGAGGTGGGGGAGGGAGTTGGCGGTTATTCGAGAGCAGTATGCCTCCGAGCCGGTGGCCTTTACAGAGGACCCGTGTGTTTTGCATTGGCCTGAGGCAATGAGTTTGTTGAGGGGGGAGGGAGGGATGGAGGACGTGGGTGATTATGATGATTTGACGGGCGCACAAGAGTTGAAGTTGGGCGAGTTGGTGAAGGCGAAGTATGGCGCGGATTTTTTTATTCTGGATAAGTACCCATCGGCGGTGAGGCCTTTTTATACGATGCCGTGTCCGGAGGATGGGATGTTTAGTAATTCGTATGATATGTTTTTGAGGGGGCAGGAGATTTGTAGTGGGGCACAGCGGATTCATGAGCCGGAATTGTTGACGAGGACGATTGAGGCTAAGGGCTTGCCCGTTGAGCCGCTGGAGAGTTATATTAATTCGTTTAGACATGGGGTCCCTCCGCATGGTGGCGCGGGGATTGGCTTGGAGCGGGTGGTGTTTTTGTATTTGGGCTTGGATAATGTACGCAAGGCGAGCATGTTTCCACGGGATCCGAATAGGTGTGAGCCGTAGAGAGGGAGATGGAGGGGTGGGGAAGGTGGGTGGGTGTGTTGTGGTGAGAAGGAGGGAGTGGAGTCGCCTTCCCTTGGGGGAGAGAAGAGAGGAAGGAACGCAAACAAAGAAAGCAAAAAATTATATTGATCGAATATTGATGCTGCTTCTACATTTATTTAACCTTAATAACCAAATAAGCGCATTATACAATGCGAATTGGGTCAAATGGGTCTCCCAAAAGTAGCGACATTAAAATCGGAATAGTGCCTCCTGGTCACCAAAACCCTAGCACCAAAAATGGACGCGGAAGCGAGAATAAATTGAAGGAGATTTCGAACGAAATTTCTAGGCAAAACTTAAGAAGGAGAACAAGCTTCATTAATATGCAAAGAGGCACACAGAACGCTGCACAGGCCAGTTCTTGAGGAGGTTCACTCTCGCACTTTTAAAATTTTGAGTCTCTTTCAACGTCTCGCCGTTTCTGCCCCCTCGAATCGATGCCCAATCCAATCACATCCTCTCCCTACCTTGCGATTGTCCTTGCACTGGTTGCAAATAGGCTTCCTACAATTTAAATGAAGCACATGCTTGCGGTGGATCGATAAGAGGCGGCGAGGTGGACGCTTTTTGTGGAGGGTCAGGTTTACTTACTCACAAGACGTTAGAAGCCAAAGCTCCGAAGGGGGCAGTTAGCTAGCGTGGAGCTCTCCTTGTTCTTTCTTCTCACTCAGACTTATGCCACGCACCACGTACACAAATTGACACAGAACCACAAGGTAAAAATGGCGGAACCACCTCTATTGGACTTTAAAGAGATGAGGGAGGACGAGATGCGGCAGTGGGCAAGCGACAACCCGAGCCGCATGTACGAGCTGGACTGTCAAGGGCGGACCGTCCTCCTTGCGGCCGTCCAGCTGGGACGTGCAGCCTTCGTGGCCTGGCTCATCGACGAAGAGGGCGTCAGCATCCACGGCCATTGCCATCTGCCCAAGGACCTTCTCCACTTTACACGGAGCGTGAGTGTCATGACCGTCCTGCTTGCCCGCCAGGCGGACCCGACGGTGCTGCTCGCGGATGATTTGACGGTCCTCATGTGGCAAGCGTTGCACGGAAATGTGGGATGTGTCAAAGTTCTCCTTCAAGATTCGCGAGTCAAGGCCATGGTGAATGCCACGACGCAGAAGAGAGGGATGCATCTGACTGCCCTGCATCTTGTGTGTGAGCGCCTCGACATCACCCTTCACGCGAGGAAACGCATCACCGAGTTGCTTCTTGAAGCTGACGCCGACCCGAATCGCCTTTGCCGACCGGGCGACCCCACATCTACACCATTTAATTTGCTGACCTATGGGCATGCCGTGCCGCCTACCTACGAGCACCCAGACTACTGCATTCTTTCCAAGGCCGACTTGCGGCGATGGGTGACGGACAACCCGGGGCAGGTGAATAAACTGGACCGCAAGGGCTACACTCTTCTGCGGGTGGCTGTCAAAAAAGGCTTTAAGGATGTGGTTAAATGGTTGCTGGACAGTTACGGCGTCAGCGTCCACCACCACGTGACTCTACCTTACAACCTGCTTCACCTCTGTCGCCAACCTGACATTATGTCCCTCGTCCTGAGCCGTGGCGTCGACCCCACGGTGATTGTGGATCGTGGCCTGACGCTTCTCATGTGGCATGCTAAAGTCGGGCAGGCAGAGTGCGTCAGGATTTTGTTGGGAGACCCCCGTGTCCGCCACACCATCAATGCTACAGCCATGACTCAAATCGGACGATCGACCGCCCTTCATTTCGTGTGCGGCGCTGCAGGCATGGACCACGACGTCCGCGTGGAGCTCGTCAAGTTTCTTCTTGTCCAAGGAGCAGACCCCAATTTTGGCTATCCTTCGGCAATTTACTCGATGCCTGATTGTCATCGGCCTGCTGGTCCTGCTGGAGAACCCCTCTATCCCCACGTGGGCATCATAAAAAAAATCCTCACCGATCACCAGCAAAGCCATGCATGCACAGACTTTTATGCCATGTCGGAGGCACAGCTGCAGCGTTGGGTGATTCGAAACCCGGAGCGCCTCCATACCCGCGGCAAGGCTGGAGCCACCCTCCTCCGCGTAGCTACCGAGAAGGGGTATGCTTCGCTGGCGCGGTGGTTGATTGTTGAGAAAGAAATCGGCAAGGACGGCCACGTGGTGCCGCCCAAGACGCTTCTCCATATCGCAAGGACTGCTGACCTTATGAAGGCTTTGCTGCACCTGTCCCTGGACCTGACGGCGCTGTATGTGGACGGAAAGACGGTTCTCATGTGGCATGCAGTCTTTGGGTCCGTCGATTGTGTCGAGGCCCTTTTACAAAATGCGCGGGTGCTTGCCACCATGAATGCTACAGCAAGGCACGAAAAAGGAGAGTTTACGGCTCTTCAAATGGTGTGTGAGACCACCAGGCGAAATGATGCACATCGAGCACGTATCATTCAATTGCTGATTCGAGCCGGCGCCGACATCAACATTACTCCCCCGGCTGTGTCTTTGCTTCCGATTCCCTGGATTAGTACTGTACCTGGATACAACGCCAATAAGCTCTTGCCACACCCGGCACAAAGCATTCACAAGCTGTCTCTCGCCAGTCTCACTCATGCGTGGGAGGAGCGCGGCTGTGCCCTGCTCATCAAAGCACGCTGCATCGTCACCATCCACCACTCCATCAAGAGCGCGGCGCCCGGGGTGTGGGCAAGCAAGGACGAGAAGTTACGGAAACAATTGAAAACGGTGCCTATTTATTTGGAAAAACGTGTGGAGAATGAG
>Ga0105053_10011113_pt1 | contig 11094 bp, 8 predicted proteins | sample BON01_FD_78093 | JGI IMG/M metagenome (GOLD analysis project Ga0105053, IMG submission 78093) | Freshwater microbial communities from Lake Bonney liftoff mats and glacier meltwater in Antarctica - BON-01 | ecosystem: Environmental > Aquatic > Freshwater > Ice > Glacier meltwater | place: Lake...
AATTGCATCTCTCGACTTGACAGCTATGTCGCCTGCAAACGCGTTCCATGAAGTAGCCACTAAATTATTTAAAAATACTTTATACATTGATGTTCCTCTCTCTGCATCACCAAAATGATCTCGCATTTTAAACACAACATTTAATGAGTTAGTACAAGGTATTAAGTAGTAGAGATACTCCATTTTACAACATGAGTGGCGATCAACACGATGTGGCAAAGCTTCGAGCAGATCTTCAGAAATATAACGTAAGTACACACCTTCATATATCAATTTCGATGCTGACTTGGTGCAGGATGACGAAAGTATGCTTCTGAAAGTGCTGGACTTGGTGCTTGAATCAGATATCAATCGATCTATTTTAAAGGTAAGCCGCTTTCCTGGTTGTTGAATTACCGTATCTTATAGTTTTAACAGACCACTGGTATTGGCAAAACAATTTCGAAATTAGCTAAGGATGAACGGGTTTCAGTAGCTAACAAGTCAAAGCCCATTCTTGAAAAATGGAAAGCGTTAGCTAAAGAAGAGAAACAGAAACCGAATGGTTCAATGCTACGATCAATTTCCTCTTCTTCAACCTTATTCAATAGTATTGATCCTGTTGATTCTGGTGAACTAGTTGATTCTGGTAAACTAGTTGACACGACACCAGTCGACACGAGTGACATAAAGCTAAGCCGTTTCGACCCTATTAATCTTCCTATAGATCCAACTCGGAAGCGGTTTTGCAATTTGCTTCAAGGCATCTTCAAGGAGGAAGAACATTCTGTTGGAGCTGCAATTACTTCATCTGTCGGAGCACATCTTGAACTAGCCATGTGCTCAGCTTTAGGTGCTTGTACTTCTGAGTACAAGGCCAAATATCGCAGTTTAAAAACCAATATGCAGCTGAATTCGCAGTTGAAGACGAATGTTCTCACTGGAGCAATTACTCCGTCCGATCTAATCTCCATGAGCGATGAGCAACTGAGAAGTAAGGAGCATCAGGAAGCCGCTGCGAAGGCGAAGGCATTTGTTTTCGAAGCTGCTAGTCAAGATTGGCATGACAAGAATCGTGACGCTATCGACAAGTTGGCGGGAGTTCAAAATAGGGCATTGTTCTTCTGCGGAAAATGTGGTTCAGATCGAACTACTAATTATCAAAAGCAAACAAGAAGCGCAGATGAACCTATGACTGTATTCGTGGCATGTGTGACATGTGGAAACAAATGGAGATGCTGAGTACCATGATTCTAATTACTAAAATCTATTTCGAATTTAGACCTCTTTCTGAAAGTAGACCCTGTGCTGAAATGTCCTACCATGGTTGCAATCGTAGTGAAAATACTACTAGATTTCAAATCACGATTATGGCGAATGTCGATGCGAGTGTACGAGAAGAAGGATTGAAAGATGCACGAAATCTAAAACTAATGTCGATGGGATATCCTCCGGGTCCTACTAAATCGGATGCAAAGCGACTCAACTTGAGAGATATAAACACGTAAGTATATCGATTAGTTTTAATTTTCAATATATTGAAATGCTCACTTGATAGATATCAAAAGTTGCATGATGAGTTTGGGGACATTTTTATGATACCGCTGGGGGAAGTTCCATTGGTGGTGACGCGATCTTCAGATCATATTCGAGAATTGCTTGGGGGTAAAGCTACAGAGACTTTCCCACGCCCACCAAATGTCATTGCGAACATCGAAATTCTGTTTGGTCGAGCTCAGATTGCACTGGACGGAGAAGAGCACCAGAACAATAAAAGAATGCTTTCACAATGGATGTTTAGCACGGAACACAATGCTATGATGGCGTATCCTTTCAACGAGATTATGATTGATTTCATTAATAAACTCGAATGCGATATGCACCAGCTCGGCGAGGTGGAAGCATACCACATTGCTGAACTAGCAGCAGCAGATGTTTCTGCTTCCATTAGCATGGGGCGTACATACAAAGCTCTTGAAATGGGATATTGCCCTCAATTAGATGCTTTGAAACGATGCGATAAAATATTCTTGAATCGAGCAATGAACAAAAACTGGAACAAGACAGAATCTGCAGCCACTACTGAAGAATTTAATTCGTCGAGGAAATTGATTGCAGACACATTTTCAGAGGCGTATAAAAAAATAAAAGGTGGAGCAGAATTTGATCACAATGTGCTTCTCCATATGATCGAGCAGAACCTATTGAACCGTTCTGCTACTTGTCCAATGGGTCAAATTCCAACAGAATTTGAGGCTATATCCAACATGGTAGGGTTCCTCGCAGGCGTAGGAAACTCTGCTCGAATGAATACCATCGGCATTGAAATGATGGCGCAACGACAAGACGTCCAACTATTGGTACTCGAGGAACTCCATCGTGTCCTTGATGGAAAAAACCCCGACGCAGCTCGTAAAGCTGCATTGGCTGGCGAAGGCGTTCCGGGTTCAAGAACACCAGAACTGTTCACGTATGAGAAAATCAGTCAGCTCCAATACTTGAAATGCGTGATGCATGAATGCCTTCGGTTGTACACACCTTCTACTTCAGTGGCTCCACGAGCAGCTACTAAAGCATCTGTCCTAGGTGAATATTCCATTCCCGAAGCAACAAAAGTGATGTGCAACATTTATGGGTCGCATCGACATCCTGATTATTGGACCGATGCATTGGAATTCAACCCCATGCGATTCAACGACGCAGCCGAAGACCAACCAGTGCATTTGAAATCTTATATTCCTCAAGGATTCTTCCCGTTTGGATATGGTGGACATGGATGCATTGGTAAAAACCTAGCGCAATTGGCTACACTACAAATGTGGGCGGTTCTAATCAGTAACCATCACATTACCAAAGAGGGTCTACCCAATGCAGAGTTTAACACCTTAAAGAGTGATCAAATTCTGGGCTTTATTGAACCTATTCATGGTGCTCCTATCAAACTGAAAGTCCGTCCAAGACATCCGAAAGTGGAGCAGGAAGCAGTTGAACGGATTAAACGGAATGCAGAAGCAGAGTTTGAACGTGTCAAGACAGATATGATCAATTATGAAAAGCAATCTTTATCACATGTAGATATCAACAGACTTATCTCCATGGAAGAAGTGGCCAATCACGTGACTGCTGAAGATGGAATTTGGTTCGTGATTAGCGGTAAGGTGTATGATGTTACGCCTTGGCTGAAAGATCACCCGGGAGGAGGAGATGTTCTAATGAGATCAGCCGGTAAAGACGTTACGAAATTATTCGAGTTGACGAACCATTCTTCTTTCGCTGTTTCAGAAGCCGAGAAATATCGAATTGGTGTTGTTTCAGCTTCCAAGCTATGATTTATTTTCTGCAATTCAAATTATTTTCAAATTATTTGCTGCTATCAATTGGGATTTATTATTGCTAGTTTTGTTATTTTATTACGGTAAAAGAATAAGATGATGAATTCAATTTTGAAAATCCGCTCAAAATCAGCAAGCTTCAAAAATACGACAGGTTCTGGTCACATTTTGCTTCCTTTCATTATTGGTGCTGGATGGGGTACGGATACTAAGGTGCTATTGCAGAGATTTTTGGTAGGTATGCGAGATCATTTTGGGGATGCAGAGAGAGGGACATCAATGTATAAAATATTTTTAAATGCTCTAGTGGCTACTTCTTGGAAGGCGTTTGCAGGCGACGTGTCAAGTCGAGGGATGCAATTAAATTACATCAGGAGAAATATAATATGAGTTCAGAGATTCCACATAATGTTCTTGCTTCTGATTACCTCACGGATTGCCATCAGGCTCTTTTCTCTCAATAAGATACTCTTGTGTTTATTAAGAAATTAGCATTTAATGGCTTCGATCTACTATTGCTAGTGCTTAAAATAAAAAAACGAAGCAGTTTCCTTTTTTATTTTGGTTGCGATGGCAAGCGATGGTGGACTGAAACGGCGACATAATGGAGCATCTGCCGAGTCTGCGGGATTTCCAAGAATGGAACGAACAGCCTCAATGGCCGCGATCAACGAATGCATCCGTTTTCTGGAGCAATGTCCAGCTACTACTACAGACCCGAATAATTCTCCCATCAACAACATTGTACCTGCTCCCAACTTCAATGGAAGGACATTGGAAGATTTTACGATCCTTAAGCAAGTGGGACGTGGAACATATGGTGAAGTGTATAAAGCTATGGACAAGGTCTCTCACAGTACTGTGGCTCTGAAGAAACTCTTGGTGAACAACTGCAACGAAGGCTACCCCGTAACAGCATTAAGAGAGATAAAGATCATGCAGCACTTGGATCATGTGAATATCGCGAGTCTCGATGAGATCGTACCAACTGCTGAATCTGTGAATGGAGACGACCCGGTGTATCTGGTAATGGGCTACATGGACAACGATTTGACAGGCGTTACAAAGAAATATAAAATGCTTTTGACACCGGATTACCACCGTTGTTACATGAAGCAGCTTTTGGAAGCTATATTTTACATTCATAAGAACGGCGTTATACATAGAGATATCAAACTTGCGAATATACTAGTAAGCAACGACGGAAGGTTGAAATTAGCAGACTGGGGCTTGTCACGTTCGTGGAAACCGGGGCAAAAGTACACCACCAAAGTTGTGACATTGTGGTATCGTGCTCCTGAACTATTATTTAACATTGCCCATTACTCCACTGCCATTGACATGTGGTCATTGGGATGCATATTTGTGGAGCTACTAACGGGTGACGCACCTTTTCGTGGTGATACTGAAGCAGACATGTTAAAACGCATATTTCGTCTATGTGGAACTCCTAATGAGGAAAATTGGCCTGGAATTTCTCAAACTCCCATTTTTAAAGAGATGAAATTCGACGAACTTCCTTCCATATTGGAAGACAAATACTCGAAAGAGCTGCAACCTCTAGAATTAGATCTTTTAAAACAATTATTGACGCTGGACCCAAGAAAGCGAATAACTGCAAAAGATGCGTTAGATCATGATTACTTTTGGGTGTCCCAAGTTCCCAAACCCAGTGATCTGCCTCCTTTTTATGGAGAAGGGAGCCATGAATACGAGTTGAAATTGGAAGCTAAATCAACATTGGAAAAAATGCCCAGATTTGAACAAGTGCATCGCGATGAATTAGAACGTCGAGGAAGAAATCATACATACAAGAATATGACATTCAACCGAAACACTCAAAATAGTGGACAACCGAAGAACAAGACTGGCCAATAGCCAATTGTCTTTTGAATACCTACATCTTTTTAATCAATTAATTATAAAAGAGAAAATAGTTAATTGTCATCTTCTAATTCTTTTGCCAATTCCTCCAGAAAGTTCTCGTCATCGTCGTCGTCGTCGGAGCTCAAATTTCTTAACTCTTCTTCAAGCATTTCTGTAGAGGAGCTTTTCGTCAGGTATCTTTCTTCGTTTGAAATATCTCGTTGCACTGCAGCAGTAGAACCAACTTGCTTCGAAATATCCTCTTGAACGGCACTAGTTTCAGAATCATCAACTTTCAAAAAATCCACTTTTGTTGGAGCAGTTGAATCATCAACTTTTGAAATATCCTCTTTTGTTGGAGCAGTTGAATCGTCAACTTTTAAAATCTCCTCTTTTGGAGCAGGAACGGAAATGTCTACTTTTGAAATATCATCTTTTGTTGCAGGAATGGAATCATCGTATTTTAAAAAACCAACTTTAGGAGCAGTTGAATCATTTACTTTTGAAATATCCTTTTTTGTTGAAGCAGCTGAATCTTCGTATCTTAAAATATCCCGTTGCATTGCAGTAATGGAATTATCTACTTTCGAAATATCAACTTTTGTTGCAGGGATGGAAACATCTACTTTTGAAATACCCTCTTGCATTGCAGCACCGTCATCGACATTTGTTGTAATTTCCTCCTCTTTTGGAATACCTCGTTGATCGGCAGCAATAGAATCATCACAGATGTTTTGGGAAAAAGATTCAAATGTCACGGATGCAGGCGGTGATCTCGATGGCAACGGAGGCACATCAGAGAAGAGAGGAGGACACGGGATTAAGATAGATTTCACTATTTCTCCACATTTTGTTAGTCTATCACTCGATAGTTCGTCGAAAGAATCATGATTCGAAAGTGTATCGGTGCTCAAGGTAGACGGCATGGCGATGACACTTGATTTGGTTCGATATTCAAAAATGCGCGTGGAGTCGATGACGAGTTTGAATTTTCCAATATCAATCATACCGGTGCTGTGCAGCATGATCTCCAAATGAACCTCGTACTTTTCACCCGGAAGCAACTGAGGAAGGCAGCTCCTTGTTCTCCCTATCCAAGAAAATTTTACTCCTGGATGAACCTCAAGTACCGCACCAGCTGCGACTGCATCCTCACTTATATTCTCAACAACTACTCTCACTGCTAATCTTCTAACACAAACCAATGTCGGATAGTCTAATGTCAGACTCAAAGGATTATCTGGACATACTTTCACATTCAGGTTGTTGAGAATCCCATGACGTTCCGAATCCAACTGCCAATGAAGCATCAAATGCAATAATTTAGATCTACCTCTCCAGAACAACGCCGAGTAATCAGTTGGTCGAGGTTCTCCTTGTTGGCTCTTGGAGTTTCGTTCCAATTCATCTAGGATCGAAGCTGGTTGTTTACTATCTTGCGTATTGGCTCGTCGGATTTCTTGGATGGATATAGGGAGCTTGCCTTGCGATTCCAAACGGTCTTTCATTTTCGAGAGTTTCAAAGACGACTGTGAACGCGATTGCAGAATGCTTGCTGCATTTTCTAGCTCCATAAAATGAAGCTTGATTAAATTCTTTTCAATTTCAGGAATCGATTTTCGTCCTAGGTCAAAAATGAAAGTCCTTTGAGATTTTGGGGCCAATTCACATTGTTTTTCTATGCCAGAGATGAGGTTCCATGTACCACTGACTGCAGATATACGATTGATAGCAATAGTAGAGTTGCTTGATTGATTAGTAATCGAGCAAGCAAGTAAAAAAGAAGACCCACTTAAATAGACCCGACTGGCCAACTTGATAGCAGGTGATAGAACAAGGGTGGTGGATACCTTCACGAAGTTCTTCTTCCCTTGAACATCCGTATACATTACCATCATCTTCACAGTGGCACTATGCATCATTCGCAAAAAAACAGGGACAGAAACTGGTAAACCTGTCGATAGTTCACCTCCTTCCAATTGCACCTTAAACACTTTACCCTCCTCATCCATCGATGGAGCAACATCCTTGCCATCAACAATCTCCAGTGGATCTTCGCACAAAGTACTTCCAATACACGTGACCGAATGGGATGTAGCTATCATGAGAGCCCCCGAGCATGCTACCGAGCCAAGATTAATCACTTGTAAATCACCGCGAAGTATTTCCCCTTCGTGGAACGGACCGCTAGATTCAAACGATAACTCAACACCCAACCAAGCAGAGCGGGGTCTGATTGTTCGCTGCAAACGCTTATCTTGTTCTCGGGCGCCTGATACACGATTTTCTTTCGTGTCGTTTAACTTGCCACCAATAATATTGAAATGGTGTTTCACTTTTGCATATCCCATAAACCTCCAAGTTGCTCCAGTAATACACAGTTGCCCTTCCATCTTCGGTACCACATTCAATCTCACCCAAGTACATGTATTTGCTCGTAGATCCACCACTGCAATCTCTTCCATCTCAAATCCAGTAGTATGTCTCGCACCTTTGCTATCAATCAACTCAGCTTCCAATTTAACTTTACACAATTGAATATCAACTGCACTTGGGTTAGTAATTGGAACATCGACTACAATCATCGTATCAATGGAGCACTCATCAACTTCTGTCCATTTGTTTACAATGTGTCGCTTCATAGTAGAACGATTCTCAAGTTCAAATTTCAAGTTGTTCCACTCTTCGACGTCTTTTGCAGCTGCTGCCTTGTGGGTCATTTTCTTCCCATCCTCGTTAACTACAATTCGAGACCCAGGAAGTTCTAAAGGAACAGAAGCATTATCATGGCAGCGTACCACTACTTGCTGGTCGTCAATAACTGGCAGATCGAATCGATATATCGTATTATTTTCTTCTGTCGAATTAAAAGAGGAGAATATTGCTCGCAGATGATTGAAAACATCTTCTAGAATGGCTGCTTGTTGATCTGCTGGTAAATCGCCTCTAGACAAAATACCTACCCAGAATTCTAACGCCACTTTGTGCTGTAGTATAGCAGTTGCATATTCCCCAATCGAAACATCCACGTGATCAACAATATGTACCCAATTGGATCCTTTATATAAGTTTCTGATGGTTGCTAGACATCTCAATGAATGTTCAATATGTCCACATTTATTAAACAGGAGACTTGCCATCACCATATGAAACCCAAATTTACGAATCCGGCTTGAGACAGGAGTTGTAGAAGATAGGCCAGGGACAAAATAGGCCAATTCCTGTAAAACCAAGAGCCGCCCAGTTTGTTCCAATACCATTGCCGCGCATAAACTAGTTTCCTCTAATGAAGCCTTTGCTAGTAACTCCGTGGCAGTACTATAAGCCCTTGGACTTGATTGAAAGCTAATCACATCAACGAAAAAGATAGATACATGTGTCGTAAATCTCGCGATCGTTTTCACCTGTATTTCGCGTTCGACTGGGTCCGCAATGAGCCGTGCTGATTTCATAGCTTCATTTAAGCTTGCGATGCCTCTTTTTAAGTAATCAATTACGTCGCGACTATTGTTGCCACTCTTTTTCAAAGCACACACTGCCATCATTTTCAAAGCAGACGCTTGGAACAGATACGCTTTATCGCTGCCAAAATCATCTCGTGCTAACCGATAGGTATTCTGTGCATAGTCGTAATCTTGTACCATAAACGCTAAATCTGCTAGCGCTCGAACTTGACTTTCGATGCTGTCATGCAAATATTTTACCTTGCCTGCTTGGAAAGGAGAACTTGTTCTATCCACCTTTGAGATATCCGGGGTATTCCCACGAGGAGGGGTTCCAGTTTCTTTATTAGATTTGCGCCAATATCTACTAATTGTATTCCGAAATCCTTTCCTATTTTGAGTGATTCGATGGTCCATTGAAAACAGCCTTTGTTCGATACTACCGATAATACCATTGCGTATTAAACTAGACAGACATGTTTTAATAGTATCTATATCCATAGCAGTTAAATTGCATCCTATGTAAGGAACAGTTTGAGGCGTTTTCGCACTGAAGAATGGCTTATTCTTCAACACAGCTTGGAAATACTTTTCATGTTCTTTTTGTTCTTGCTCTTTGTTTGGAACATCAGACGAATCGAAGTCATTCGATAAATCCAATAAATAGCATTTATTCGAGGGCATCACAGACTTCAATTGGCTCTCGATAAGTTGCAAGTCTACTGATGACGACTTCTCATGAACCAGCAAGTAAAATTTTTGTATGCTGCTGGCGTCATATTGTCCTGTTTTAAATACTTCAGGGAGAAAATGTGGATTTGAAAGTTCTTCAAAACGGGCCAACGGATCTTTGTCCTCTGTGCTCACTACCATCACCATACAAACTGGCTGCCCCAGCAACTCGGTTTGGTTATGCTGCAGAGTTCTATCTAACGCAAAACGGTATGAGTCCCACCATGGATTTTTGAATAGTTTTTCAAATTTAGGGAGATCTTCGCTGTCACATGGTCCGTCATCGAGAGTCTCTTCTAAGGGCTTTAAAGGAGGACATGCATGCACCACATCTTGTAAATACGCTTCAGCGAGCTCAAGAGGAACCTAATACGGTGTTAATGCAATCGAATAAAGGTCGAGTATCAAACTTACCGGCTGCATTTCCTGCGGTTCAACTAGTCGCACACCGAAATTGTTCAAGGCATAGCTTTTCAGGGGTGAACGAAATGGAACGGATGTGCCGAGACGTGAGAATGGTTGCAGCAACTGGCTCAATGAAAGACCATTCTTTCTGCCTACTATAGACGCTTTCTCAGAAGGTATAAGAAGTACGGTTGCGCTGCTGCTCTCGTCCATCATATATATATCCATCATATTATTAGTAGTAGTGTTCGCTAAAAAATATCCACTACTTGTAGTGCTTTAAAATAATCGATTTTTGTTGTGTTGAAAATCGATTCCTGTAATAAATCGACTCGATATTATAAAAAACATATGGTCCTTATTTACTAGGTGCCAGGACTGTCGCAACAGATAGCGAATAGCACGTCGTTATACTCATACACCTGAATAAATTCACAGCACCCTCCATATATACGCCCTTCCTTCATCATGCTTTCACATTCTTCTTGGCTGTACTCAAAATCGAGCTTCTTAATATTTGAAAATTGAACTACTTGAGCCTGTCCATGTAACACATAGCTCGTGTTTCCGTCGATTGAAATCTGGAAAGACCCGTTCAAAAGAATTGCGGGGATTATTTGTCCTGATTTTAGGGAGCCTATTTCCTCAACCAATCTTATTTGGTATTCCGACCCGACCACGGCATCTTCAATTGGAACCACAGTAATATCTCTTTGTTTTCCATGTCTGAATATCCTGCAATTAAATACAGAGCCTTCAATAGAAAATGGATCTTGGCATTGAGGACACTTGCCTTCTAATTTGCTTTCTCTGTTGAATATTGGAAACCCTGTGGCAGCTATCATAGCTGGAATTTGAGACACTCCGAAGGTCATGTCATCTTCTATCACTTCTGTTCCATCATCATCTATTTCATAGTCAACCACTGTTGGTTCAGGATTAAAAAGTACCGCTTTGTATTCCCCATTATATAATTCAACAGTGAAGATACTATCACATCTAAATTTGGCAGCTTCGCATCGATACAATGTGTCTTCTCCTTGCATACTCCATTCGAAACTACCTAAGCACCCCGGGCAGTGCAATCTTCCTCTCAGTGAAGCTAAAACCATCGAAGGCAGTAGCAGCATGAGACTGCAGCGGTTCATTCTCGAGAATTTGATTTAAAGGATTCAGCCTCATGATTCAAACTTCAAACTGAATCTTTGAAGTACTGTTGTTGTTGTTGTTGTTTTTTTTTTTTTTTAAACAAAAAGAAAAAAATTAAAATTAAATCCCCCCCCTAAATTGAACAAACTCTAACAATTATTAAACTTTTGAATTACTAAAAATAGCGA
>Ga0105053_10011114_pt1 | contig 11094 bp, 6 predicted proteins | sample BON01_FD_78093 | JGI IMG/M metagenome (GOLD analysis project Ga0105053, IMG submission 78093) | Freshwater microbial communities from Lake Bonney liftoff mats and glacier meltwater in Antarctica - BON-01 | ecosystem: Environmental > Aquatic > Freshwater > Ice > Glacier meltwater | place: Lake...
GGGGGGGGGGGGTGGGGGGGGGGGGGGGGGGGGGGCGCGGGGGGGCCCTGGTCGCCCCGGCGCGCCGGCGGAGGGCCGGCCAACCCCGTTTTTTTTTTTTTTTTTTCAAGGTCGGGGGAGAGAGTTTGGTTGGGTTTTGGTTTGGGAAGTCGGGGGTCGTGAGTTTTGGCGTGTCTGGCGGAGCGGGTGCGTGTGCAAAAGGGAGGCGTCTGTCGGTCTGCCTCGTCCGTTTTTCTTGGATCGAACAAAGCACCCTGAGGAAAAACAGAACGAGCGCCGAGAGACAAAAAACGAAACGAAACGAAAAAAGCAGAGCCCCGTCTTCACTCACTTGGACACGTCCACCGGCTTGGACAGGAAGTCGGACGACATGTCGGCCACGAGCGTCACGCCCTCGGGCACGTCCGGCCGCTCGTGGAACTCGATGCCGCCGATCGTCTCGTTGTCGCAGTAGTGGACGTACTTGGCGCCGGGCGTCAGTTCCCACGACGAGGCCGGCGGCGCGCTCTTGCCGTCGCCCTTGGCGGCCAGGTTGGCGGCGACGCCGAAGCGCGGCGCCTCCTCGAACGCCTTCTTGGACCAGGCGCCCGTGACGACGTAGTCGACGGCGTCGCCCGCGGCGGACAGGTTGAGCGGGACGCAGGCGAACTGGGCCGAGGCGCCGCCCTGCATGAATAGGATCTTGTAGTTGGCGGGGACCGCCAGGAGATCGCGCAGGTCGCGCTCAGCCTCGGACAGGATCGCCTCGAAGATCTTGGAGCGGTGGGAGATCTCGTTGAGGCTGATGCCGCTGCCGCGCACGGAGAGCATCTCGTCGCGGCACTTTTCGAGGACCGGGATGGGCAGGGTGGCCGGGCCGGCGCTAAAGTTGAACGGGCGGCCCTCGGCCGAGGCGTAGGTCTTTTTGGCTGCGGCGGCGGCCGGCATGGCGGCGGCGGCCGGCGGGGGCGGCGGCGGGGCCATTTTTTGGGGCGGCGGCGAGCGGCGGCGGCGAGCGGCGGCGGCGGCGCTGGCGGCGACGGCGCGCTGCGAACGAGCGAGCGGCAAGGAGGGGCGCCGCGGTCGCGGCGGGGAACACGAGACGCGGGGAAAGAAGGGACGTCAGGGACCAGACCCTGATCGCGGCGCGGCCGAGCGGAACGGAGAGGCGAAGCGCCGGAACCGTGACGATATGACGAGGGTTTGCCGCTCGGCGAGGCGCCACGTGTGGTGTTTTGTGCGTGGTTGTTGTCGGTGGTCGATGCTGATGGTGATCTGTATTGACGCGCCGTTTGGATATCTGGAGAGGAGAGGGCTTGGTGGTGAGGGGGGTCGCGGGAGAAAGCAGCCTACCAGAAAGCGGGATTCGCGGTGTGATTTTTTGTCTCTTCCTCCGAGACGTCACCGCGCCATCCGCCCAGAAGCGCGGCCCTTTCGATGCCGCGAGAGAGGCACACTTGGACTCTGTGTGTGCATTCGCTCTGCCTCTCCCGATCGGACGGGCGGGCTCCTGCGCGCGTCGTCCAAGTCGGTCGGCGAACGGGGGAAGCGAACGCCGCGAGCGAGCGACGGCGGCGACGAGCGAAGCAAACCGAAACGCGCCGCCGTTGCTCTCCCATTCTCCAATCGCAAACCTCATTCTTCCCAACCAAACGCACATCCTCCGTGTCTCTCTTACCTGGAGCTCGACCACGATCAGCACAGCGCGCCGCGGACGGACGAGACCAGCACTGCTTCGTCTGCTGAACAGCTCACACCCCGCGAGAGAGAGACACAGACCGTTTCACCTAGCGCGCGCGCGCGCGTGCCCAGAGAGCGGCGGCCCACCAACGTCAGCATGCAGCGCCAAGCAGTGGGCGGCAGCGTCCGCCCGCGTGCCGGCGCGGGCGCTGCTGCTCCCTTACCTCGCTCCTTCTCTCGCCGCGCGTCCGTGGCCGTGCAAGCGCGCGGCTCGCGCTACGATCGCCGGCGGCCCCCGCCTCCGGACCTACCCTCGCTGCTGTTCGACCAGCGCATCGTCTACCTGGGCATGCCGGTGCGTCTTTGTTTCTGTCTTGGCGTCGCGCCCGGCGGACCGCTCGCCCGCGCGCCCGTGGTGGCGACGGCGGCGCGCTCTCGCCAGAGAGGTGACGGCTCAAAAGACCCGGGGAGGGCCCCTCGTCCCCGCCCGCCGCCGCCCGCCGCCGCGGCGCGCCCCGCCCCGAGGCACACCCCAGCTCACGCTCCCTCATGCCCTCCCTGCCAAACCAAAACAAAGCACCGAAACAAACAAACAAAAACTGCCAATTCGCCCCCCCCCCCGCCAAACAAAAAACAAACAAAAACCATGCCCGTCGTCGCCGAAACGACAGCTCGTGCCCGCCGTGACTGAGCTCATGGTGGCCGAGCTGCTCTACCTGGAGAAGCAGGGCGCGACGATGCCGATCGAGATGCTGATCAACTCGAGCGGCACCACGCGGCAGGACGGAGAGATCGTGAGTTGGTTTCGTCGCCCGTTTCTCGCCGCCGCCGCCGCCGCCGCCGCCGGGGGTCGTCCTTCCCCCTCCCTCGCACGAGAGGTGGGGCCGCCCCCCCGCCGGTCTGCGCGCGTCGTCGCCCGCCCGTTTGCGCACGTCACGAACGCTCGAGCGCCCACGCCGAGACGAAACCAAGAGCCTCCCTCCCCACACACCACGAACGGATCACTCACAGAAACTCTCAAAAAATCAAATCGACACGCCCCCCCCCCCCCCCCCCCCCCCCCCCCCCCCCCCCCCCCCCCCCCCCCCCCCCCCCCCCCCCCCCCCCCCGCCCCCCCCCCCCCCCAAAAAAACAGCTCGCCTTTGACGCCGAGGGCATCGCCGTGACCAGCACCATGGGCTTCATCAAGAACCCCATCAGCACGGTCAACATGGGCCTGGCCGTCGGGTGGTCGGCCGCCATCCTCGCCTCGGGCCGCAAAGGCATGCGCAAGTCGCTGCCGCACTCGCTCGCCATGCTGCAGCAGCCGCGCGCGCCGCCCACGGGCGCCCGCCAGGCCATCGAGGTGGCGATCAAGTGGCGCGAGGTTTTGGGTTTCAAGCGCGAGCTCCTGCGGTGCCTGTCCCTGGCCACGGGCTGGCCGGTCGACAAGCTCGACGCCGACATGCAGCGCCCGCTCTACATGCGGCCCGAGGACGCTTTGGAATACGGCGTGATTGACGAGATCATCCGGCCCAACCGGAAAAAGGCGGCAAAGGCGGCGGCGTGGTGGGTCAAGAGCGGCAAGGCCGAGGGCGACGGGCGCCTGGAGCAGTGGCGCGAGAGCGTCGAGCTGCAGGAGCAGCACCTGATGCGCGACGCGTTCCGGGGCGCGCGGGCGCAGGCCCTGCGCGCGGCCTACAGCGACGCGACGGACGAGGCCGAGCGGCAGGCGCCGCCGCCGGCGGGGCGCTGGGAGGCGGCGGCCGAGCGGCTGCGCGCCAATCTGCCGCCCGAGCTGCTGGGCGGGGGTGAGGGCGCCGACCTGCAGCTGCGCCTGCCCTTCTCGCCCGACTCGCTCAAGGTCGCCCTGCTGCAGGCGGAGCGCCGGTACAGCCGCCGCGCCGTCGAGCGGCAGCTCAAGGCCGCGCGCGTGGCCGTGCCCGAGCGGTGGGAGGAGGAGATCGCCGCGCTGTCGGCGGCCGACGCGGCGGCGCTGGCGGCGCTGCCCGCGGCGCAGCGGCTGACGATCGATCGGGTGGACTACAAGGCGTTGGTGGGCCGGGTGGACGCGATGGACCCGGACGCGTTCGCGGAGCTGGACCTGGACGCGCTGATCGCCGAGTACGCGCTGTCGGGCGCGGGCTCGTCGGCGGCCGCCGCGCGGCGGTGAGAAGGAGCGACGGAGAGCGGACGGGGAGCGCAAACCCCCTGCCCCTCGCGGCGGCGGCTCCTCAGCGCGGCGCGCAAAGTGTGAAGCAAGCCCCCCAGTCCTCTCGTCGTCGTCTTTCTTCTGGCGTCGCGGCCATTGGTGGGTCAATGGAACTAGCTGGAGGCCAAACATTGCAATGTACAGGCGAGCGGCGAGAAAGTTTTGGCTCGAGGAGACGAGGGAGCGAGAGAACACGCGCGGCAGCGTCGGCCGCGGCACCGGCCGTCACCCATCCCCTTTTGTTTGGCTGTTGGTAAGGCTGCGCGCGCCCGCTCATCCCGCTCCTCACTCACAACCCTTCACCTCTCCCTACCATCACGCACCCTCTCTTTCGCTTGTTTGTCGACAACGCAAAACCCTCTGTACCATCCGACACATTTCGCGAGAGCCCGATGCCAGGACGGTGCCAGTGACCACGTCTTCACTGAAGTCCTCATTCCACGGGCCACAGACCGGCGCGTCGACACAGAGAGAGAGAGAGAGAGACGAAAGGGAGGGAGAGAGACCGACAGCCGAAGGTGGGGGGTGAGCTGCTGCCCCCCGCGCGTCCCCCACGCGCGCACACACATAATGCCCGGGAACATGCGCGTCCCGTTTGACTTGTGCGGCGGCCGCGCCGGCAATGGCGGCTGGCGCGCGCCCGGCGGGCCCCACCGGCTGCCGGACGACGACGACGACGAGGACGCCGACGCGCGCCGCCCGCTCGGCGCTCTCGGCGCTCTCGGCGGCGGCGCGGGCGACAGCGCGGCGGCGGCGGCGCCGGGCGGCCTCGGCGGCCTCGGCGGCGGCGGCATCAAGGCCGTCCTGCTGCCCACCTTTCCCGCCCCGCCGCCGCCGCCCTTTGGGGGACCCGACCGTGGCGACTACAAGCACCACCACGCCCGCCCCGCGCCCGCGCCCGGCGCCGCCGCCGCGGGGGCCGACCCCCCGCTGCTGCGCCGCGCGCTGCGCGCCGCTGCCCGCGCGCTGCCGCGCGGCGTCGACGCGCGCGCCGCCGCGCGGACCGCCTTTTTCGTGGCGGCCTGGTATTTCCTGTCCACGTGCCTCGGCCTGTTCAACAAGGTGCTCGTCGGGGAAGACCACAGCGGCATGTTCGGTCGCGGCGCGTTCCCCGCCCCGCTCTTCCTGAGCTCGGCGCAGTTCGCGTGCCAGGCGCTGCTGGCCGCGGGCGCGCTGCGCCTCAGGGCGATGGCGGCGGCGGCCGGGCGGCCGCCCTCGGCCGCGCGCGCGGCGGCGGCGGCGCGCGCGCCGCTCAGCCGCCAGGACTGGCTCCGCATCGCGCTGCCCAACGGCGTGACCACAGGCCTGGACATCGGCTTCAGCAACAAGTCCCTCGCCTACGTCACCATGTCGTTCTACACCATGTGCAAGTCGACCACGCCCGTGTGGCTGCTGCTCTTTGCGTTCGCGTGGGGGCTCGAGAGGCCCTCTTGGGCGCTCGGCGGCGTCGTCGCCGTCATCGTTTCCGGCCTGCTGCTGCTGGTGCGCGGGGAGGTCAACTTCCACCCGCTGGGGTTTGCGCTGGTGATGACGGCCGCGTGCCTGAGCGGGCTGAGGTTCACGCTGACGCAGGTGCTGCTGCACGGGCGGAAGCCGGGCGGCGGCGGCGGCGGCGGCGGCGGCGGCGGCGGCGGCGGCGGAGGGGGAGGGGGAGCGGCGGGGGGGAGCGGAGGCAGCGGCGGGGGCGGGGCGGGGGGCAACGGGGCGCCCGCGGCGGCGGCAACGGCGGCGGCGGCGGCGGCGGCGGTCGCAGAGGGGCCTGGTGGGGGTGGAGGCGCAGGAGGGAGCGACGGCAGCGGCAGTGGGAGCGGCGGCGGCCTGCACCCCCACCACCACCACCACCACCGCGCCAACGGGGCCGGCGGCGGCGGCGGCATCGGCGGCGGCGGCGTGGCGTCGCGCAGCGCCGGCAGTGCGTCGCGCGGCGGCGGCGGCGTCAGCGGCGGCGGCAGCGGCGGCGGCATCAGCGGCGCTGGCGCCGGCGCCCCCCACCCCCACGGCAAGCCCGCCGCCTTTGGCGGTCCCCTCGAGATCGTCGCCTTGCTCACGCCCATCATGGCGGTCACCACCCTCCTGCTCTCGCTGGCCTGGGAGCAGGTGTGGCGGACGCTCCCGGGCTCGCCCTACTTTTCTTCTCCCGGGCGCGCGGCCGCCACGGGAGGCCTCGTGCTCTTTTCGGCGGTCCTCGCCTTTCTGATGGTCTGGGCCGAGTACCAGGTCATCCGAGAGACGTCCGCCTTGACCTTTATGGTGTGCGGCATCGTCAAGGAGGTGCTGACGGTGCTGGTGGCCGTCACGGCGCTCGGCGATCCCTTTTCGGCGGCCAACGCCGTCGGCCTGGCCGTCGTCGTCGCCGGCGTCGCCCTTTTCAACGCCTATAAATACCGCCGGCTGGCGGCGGCGTCGGCGGCAGGGGGGGGCGAGTCGGCGGGAGGGGGGCTGGACGACCCCATGCCGGACGTCAAGGCGGTGCGGGTGGCGTCGGACGAGCTGGACGACGACGACGGCGGCGGCGGCGGCGGCGGCAGCGGGAGCGGAAGCGGCGACGAGAGGGGCGAGAGGGGCGGCGGCGGCGGCGGCGGGAATGGCGCCGAGCCGATCTTTGATCTCGAGAGCGCCGATGATCTCCAGATCGAGCTGCGCGCGGTCGGGATCGCCGGGGCGCCCGGCCGGCGCGTGAAGCGGCGCCCCAGCGGGGGGGCCGGCAGCGGCTTTGGCACCAGCACGCCGCTGACGCCCCGGTCTGTGGCAAGGGGCGTCGGCGGCGGCGGCGGCGGCGGCGGCGGCGTCGGCGTCGGCGTCGGCGGCCCGGGCGTGGCCGCGATTGCGATCGCGCGGCGGGCGGCCACGCCGCCGCCGCCTCCGTCCCCGCCGCCGCCGGGCCTGGCCTCTGCGCGCGCTGTCGCGCCTGCGCCTTCTGCTCTGGCGGCGGCGGCACCTGCGCCCGCACCACTGCCGCCGATGCCGCTGCTTCCGCCGCCGTTGCCGCCGCCGTTGCCGCCGCCGTTGCCGCCGCCGTTGCCGCCGCCGTTGCCGCCGCCGTTGCCGCCGCCGCCGCCGCCCCCGCCGATCCCTATGCGCGCGGCCAGCACGGCCGGCGCCGTCATGGGCGCCGAGCTGGGCGGCCTCGAGGGGCTCGTGGCGACGGCCGCCGAGGTGGACGCCGAGGCCGAGGCCGAGGCCCGGCGGCAGGCGCACAGGCGGCATTAGCAGCAGAAACAGCAGCAGCTGCAGCGGCAGCAGCAGCGGCAGCAGCAATATCCGCCGCGGTTTTCTGCTCCCCCTCAACACAAACACACCCCTTCTCGATCCGCTTCGCGCGCGCTTGGCCAGGAGACGGAGCAACCTCTCACCTCCTCCCAGTGTACGGCATTTGATTTCGTGAACCCTTCCAACCCTCGAGGGGGGGGGGAAACAATGTTATACGTACTGCTTTCTCTTTTTCTTGGCGCTCCCCCCTCCTTGCCGCGTCGTTATTTTCCGCGTGGGCGCGCGGCGCGGCGCGCGCCGTATGTTTTTTTACAAACCTGCTGTGCCGAGGTCACGCGCCGTGTTCCATTTATCAAGAGGTAGTAGAGGATGTTCGCCGTCAAGCGTGTTTGTGTGCGCGCTAAATTCAGCCGGGCAGGGCGAGGCGAGGCGCGTGGTCGCGGCAGAGCGGGAATAAAAAAAAGACGGCACCGCCACCTGGGAAGAAAAAAAAAGGAAGAAAAACAAAACGTAGAAAGCGAGACAGGACGAGGCGTCCCTAAACGCCACAAGAATCCAAAGCCGCCCCCCAGCCCGCTCAAAACATCAGCGCAAACGCCACCGGCGCCGCCATCGCCGCCCCAAGGGCGGTCAGCGCGCCCGCCGCCCCGTTGGCCTTGGCGGTGGTGGCGTTGGCCGCCGCCGCTGCCGCCGCCAGCGCCGCCGCCGCCGCCTTGGCGTCGGCCGCCTTTTTCTTCTCGGCCTCGACGGCGGCCACGGCCGCCGCCGCCGCCTTGGGCACCAGCACGCCGTCCACCTCGTGCACGATCGAGCGGCCCGCGATCAGCGGCTGGCCGACCACCGAGACGCCCGGCGCGCCGCCGTCGCTCGAGACCATCAGAGCGGCGGTGGCGCCGCCGCCGCTTGCGCCCTGACCCTCCATCAGCCGCCCGGCCTCCTGCGCGACGGGCCGGCCGTCGCCCGCCGCAAGCGCTTGCCCCGCGGCGGACGACATGCGCCCGACCACGACCGACCCGCCCGACAGCGTCGAGAGGGTCGAACCGGGCCCCAGGGCCGCGAGCTCGTCCTGCGACATGGCGCGGCTGGTGACGACGCCCGCGGCCACGCTCTCGCGCACGAGCGCGGGGCTGGCCAGCAGCGGCGACCCTGCCTTTGCGAGCGCGGCCCAGGCGGCGTTGTTGGGCGCAAAGACGGTAGACACGAGCTGCGGGTTGCTCAGCGCGGCGGCGAGCTGCGGGTCGGACGCGGCCGCGCGCGCGGTCGACGACAGCTGAGGCGTCTGCGTCAGGGCCTCGGCCACCGTGCGGAATCGGCGGCTTGCCGCGCGCGCCTTCAATCCTGCCTCGTCGCGCGTGTCCTCCGGAAGCAGCAGATAGTCCACCACGTGCAGCACAGAGCTGCCCGCCCGGATGTTGGTGCGGCCCGGCACCAGGCGCGCCTCGGTGCCGCCCACCACCACCACCGCACCCGTGGACGGGTCGGTGCTTGCGCGCAGGTCCTTGCCGCGCATGGTCGTCAGCAAGTCGTCCTGCCCTCCCGACGCCCCCATGCGCTGAAGATCCGCGTCGCTAATCACGCGTCCTGGAATGATGCCGAAGTATACGATGTCCATAATCACCGAGGCGTTGCTCGCGATCGCCTGCGCGTCCATTCCCATGTCTGAGAGGGCCTGCGCCACGGCCTCGTTGCTCGGCACGAACACGGTGGCCGGGATCGACGCGTTCTTGAGCAAGGGGGACAGGCGCCCGCGGTCGGCCAGGGCCTTGAAGTCGGTCAGGTCCTCGCCGACGAGGGCGGCGTACACGCTCGGGTAGGCGCCCGGGGCGAGGGCAGAGGCGGTCGAGGCGTCGGCCGCCGCGGGGCCGGCCTCGGCGCCGTAGCCTGCGAGGGGCTGCAGCTGGGCAGAGGCGAGGGCTGTGCGTGGTGAGTTTTTGGGTGTGTGGTGTGGTGTGGTGTGGTGTGGTGTGGTGTGGTGTGGTGTGGTGTGGTGTGGTGTGGTGTGGTGTGTGACAGGTTTGCGGGCACTGTTGCTGCTGCTGCAGCCCCATGATGGCGGCGGCGGTGGGGGTCTCTCGCCCCGCGCGGCGCCTCGTCAACGGCGGGACGGCGCGCGCGCGAGGCGGGACGGCGCGCGTTTTCGTTCGCATTCTCTGTGTCCCCGTCCACTCACCGAGCGCCCCGGCCATGGCGGCCGCGAGCAGCGCGAGCTTGGCCATGCTTTTTCGCTGTGTTTTTTGTGTGGATTGGATCAGAGGCAGGAGAGGAGGGGCGATTGAGAAGCTTATCGATAGGCCTCTCGAGTTTATTTTTGGCTGGTGGTCCGCTCTCGCGTAAAAGAAGGCTCACACACGCGACGAGCTGCGAGCGCGCGCCAATCGAGTCGTGGGTGATGAACCGGCTGTAATCAACGTGTTCAGGGACGGACAGGGCAGCGTTCTCTTGGCCGGCCTGGGCGTTCGGGAGAGGTTCCCAGTACAACGACAGTTGATGTTCCGTCTGAGGTTCCCGTCTGTCTGGTTGTTGTGTGTGCTGTTGCGAGCGGCGCACGAAGGCTCACCTGGGGTTGCACGCGTGGGTTTCAAGGACCTGACGAGCGGGTGGTCAGGACGCGGCGATTATGTTGGCACGTTGGAATGGCACGTCGCGAGCGTTTGAGAGGTTGGACGCCGACGGCGGGGGCGGCGGCGGCGGGGGCGGGGGCGACGGCGGGAGGCCGAGGGACCGGCGGCGGCCGTGGCGGTGGCGCTCGGTCAGTCGGCCGGCGGCGGCGCGCGCGCGTCGGCGAGCCGATGGCAGCCGCCGCCTCTCGCTCAGTTTTTTTCTTCCTCGCTGAGCAAATTGCGAGGACGGCCCCCGCGCATGGACTCACTGACTCAATACATTGGACATAATACACCCTTTCGAAAAGCCAGCAACCACCTCGCCCACATTCACCCAGCCGTCTCCGCGGAAAAGCCGACACAGACGAAAAACAAAAAGATGATGCTCGCTCGCTCGCCCGCGGCCGCCCCCGTGGCGACCGCCCGCCGCGCCGCCGTGAGCGTTCGCATGGCGCCCGTCGCGCGCGCCAGCCCCAAGCAGGACGTCGAGCGCGTGAGTGCCAAAGGGACAGGCGGCTCTCGGAGCGGCGCGCACTTTTCGCCGTCAGCCGCCGCCGCCGCGCTTTTTCGGCCGCGCGCCCGCCCTCCCGCCCCGAGCACACAGACACACGCCAACCCCTCACGCCTCACCAAAAACAAAACCAAAAACCCCCGTCACACACCACACACCCAACAAAACCACAGGTCCAGCAGGTCCTCGAGCAGACCATCAAGGACGCCGAGGAGACGTGCGCCGGCGGCTCGGCCACCGAGTGCGCGTCCGCGTTCGACGCCGTCGAGGAGGTGAGCGCGGCCCTTGCCCACAAGCAGGCGGCCGCAAAGTCGAGCGACCCGCTCGAGGAGTTTTGCGACGACAACCCCGAGACGGACGAGTGCCGCATCTACGACAACTGAGGAGACGATCCTTTTTCAGACAGATTCGGGGGGGACGGGCGCCGCCCCCCCTCCCCCTCCCCCTTTAATCTCTCGACTGCGCCTCTGCCGCCAGCGCCGCTTGGGGCAGCAACACAACAATCGCCCCTCTCCGGATGGTATTGCAGCGCGTCGCGCGCACGCGCTCACGGTCACGCGAGTCGTCGCTCCGACCGTTTCTCCATCTATAGATCAACACCTTTTTACGACGACGACGACGACGGACGCCGGCAGATTAAAATATGAGTTTCCGCTCGAGAAAGTGCATAGTGTTCGATTAAGAAAAACAGGATCTCCGATTTTCGTGTGTCGCGGGCGGGCTGGACGTCGCGCGGTCCTCTCCATGGCGTCTGCTCTGATAACTAGGGTCTCGCGCTTCGCGGGGTGGTGGGAAAAAAAGAATGGGGGGACGTGTGGGGGGAGAGAGAAGAGGGGCCGCGCGCTCGGCAGCCGACGCATATGGAAAAAACGAGCAAAGGGGGCGGGGGGGGGGGGGGGGGGGGGGAGGGGGGGGCGGCGACA
>Ga0105053_10011117_pt1 | contig 11091 bp, 16 predicted proteins | sample BON01_FD_78093 | JGI IMG/M metagenome (GOLD analysis project Ga0105053, IMG submission 78093) | Freshwater microbial communities from Lake Bonney liftoff mats and glacier meltwater in Antarctica - BON-01 | ecosystem: Environmental > Aquatic > Freshwater > Ice > Glacier meltwater | place: Lake...
GATTGGAGTTGCGCTGGGGATCTGGGTATAAGTACCATTTCCTCCACATAGAGGAAGGCTCCAATCCAGTTAAGGTTGTCAATTGAAGTGATTTGGGGGAATTCAAGGAGTGGGAATTTGGATTGTAGTTCTAGGATGAGTTCTGCAACACAGATGCCACAGAGGTTAGGGCTAAGTCAGCTGCCTTCAGGGAGACCGCGGAGAATGTACACTTCATTTTTTTGGTCATTACGGGCATTGAGAACCCGTACTTGTGCACTTCAAACGTTTTCTTTCAGTAGATGCCAAATTTTTCCAGTGATTTTATAGTTTTTTAGTGTCAGACCTAAACGTTCTCTGTGGACTGATGGGTAGGCAGTAGCAAAGTCAATGAAGCAGCAGTAGCTGGCGAATCCGTATTAAGATCGCTCATGTATGGTGGCAATAAGCGTGTAGATGGCGTCAGGGTTTGTCGGGTGATTCGTGATCTCTGCTGAGAGGGGGTGAGAGTGTCGTTGAGTTCTGTAAATTTGGCAAGACGTGTTTCTATGAGGCCTTCAAAAAGCTTTGTGAGAGTGTCGAGTAGGTAGATACCTCGGTAGGACACCGGTGAATGTCGGTCTTTCCCCCCTCCTTTGTAGATGGGTTGCATAAGGGCAGACACCCAGGCCCCAGGATAGGTTTCCACTTCCCAGATGATGAGCATATAGAGATAGATCATGTCAATGGCTTGTTCTCCACTGGCTTGCAGAATTCTATTTGTGATGCCATCTGGGCCTGCAGCCTTGTCTGGTGGCAGGTGTTTTAGCATTTCCTTGACTTTCTCCCTGGTGGGGGTTTTGTTGAGTTCAAGATCTGGGATATGCGAGTCGGAGGACACTAGAGGCTGATTCGTGCAGTGCCGATCCTACAAGTTTTCAAGCCATGTCGGCTTGGGCTTAGGGGGAGAGATTTTTAGTGTTTTCGAGGATATCTTTCAGGGTGGAGAGAATTGAGGCAGCGTTGAGGTCAAGGTCTTCTTTGAGTGATTTTTGTATGTTGCCATATTTTAGTTTCCAGGAGTGGTACGTTCGGACAGGACGTTGTTCGTCTGATAGGTGACTGTTACCAAGTGGGGGGTGGGAAGGAAGGAGAAAGGAGATCGAAATCAAGTTGTGACCAGTGCAGACAAGGTATCTTTGGCTTGGTTTGTCAGCAATGGTTGGGTGAATGGGGGGTAGAGAGTGCCAGGAGTTGAAGTGAGTGGTGCATTGGGTAATGTTCGGAGTTATGAGTTTGGAAACTATGACGTAGTCTACTATTGTGTCATGGGTGGTAGTTGGGAGGTGCTGGGAGAAGGGGGGGTGTTTTGTTTGATTTTCATATGTGGGGTCTTCGAAGGAGGGGAGGAAGCGGTCGTTTGCTATGATGAGGGTGTGTTGAGTGAAGAAATCTAGTAGTAATCTGCCCCTAGCACGGGCATGGGTGGTGGTTGACGTAGAGTTAGGGACTCGGCCTTGGGGTTGGCGTTGTGGGCGAGGGTCACCAATTCGAATGGGGATATGTGGGAATCCTGAGTGGTTGCTGAGATGCTCTTCTTGTTCGGTGCCCACCCATACGGTGAAATCTCCAGTGAATATATGATAAGGTTTTGTGAGGAGTGCGAGCAGGGAGTATGGAAAATAATAATGAGGGTAGTGTATAGGTCCTTGATTTCTGAGGTGGGTACCTTATTGTCTGGGCTGAGATAGACCCTGGTTATGTGTATGATGGGGATGGATTCGCCTGCACTGAGGGTCCATGTTGCTGTCTGGTATGAATCAGTTTGGTGATGGATTTTTCCCGAAATAGTGAAGGCATTCTTTCTAGTTGCTAGGAGGATTCCCCCGCGGGTTCCTGGTGTGGGGTGTCCGTCTTTGTCCTTTTTGTACGGTGCCTGGATTGTATGGAATACCTAGCCGGATTTAATGACGTAGGAGGGCGTGTGTCCGAAGGGAAGATGGTGCTCTGTGATGACTATGGCGTGAGGGTCCTTGGTGCCAGGGTGGTTTAGGATTGCTTTCCATTTTTGTTGTGTGAGACCACGTATGTTGATGGTGTAGCAGTTGAAAGGTTTGGTGTGCTGGGAAACCGTTGTTTTTTTGTTTATTAGGGTTTTCCATATCTCTTTTTTTCTGTGGGGTTCTAGATTTGGACCGTTTGCTTTTTTTTCATGTCCATTGGGAGTTGTTTCCACGCAGTCTGGTGAAGAGGGCAGGTCTAGGAGGGGGGGTGCATTTTTTTGTCGGTCCTTAGTTACATACAGAGATCATGACGGCGCTTGGCTGACAGGGAGGGCAGCGTGTGAGCTGCCTATGGGGTTTGGTCAGCCAGGGCAACGCACAGAGTTGACGGGGCACGCCCTGCGGGTGCTCCACCGACGGGATCACAGATCTCGTCACCCGTCCTTGTGCCGTTGCAGCTGCTGTTATGATCGAGGGGGTCCACGCGGGGGGGTAGCGGCTGCGCAGTGTAGGTGTGTATTGTGTTTGTGTGTGTGTCTGGTGCGTGTGCGCGATTGTGACGCTGGCAACTGTTGCCATCGGTAGTGCATATGTGCGTGTGTATGTGTGAGTGTGAGTGTATGTGTGAGTGTGAGTGTATGTGTGAGTGTGTGTGTATATGTGAGTGTGTGTGTACGTGTGAGTGTTTGTGCGTTTGTGTGAGTGTGTGTGTGTTTACATGAGCGCGCTTATTCAGTGCCTGTCTGTGTGTCAGCGTGTGTGTACGTGTATTGTGCGCGTGTGTGTCGTTATGCCTATCACAATGCATGTGTGTGCGAGAGAGTGGGCTTGTGTGCATATTATGTGTGTTTTCGCCGTTGCCATAGCAGAGCCAATTTGAAGACTGATAAAGTGTTCAACCTGATACTGGACACTTGCAATGCGTGATAGAGCCCTTTTGATCGAATGTATGGCTCTTTTGATGGAATATAGGGCTTTTTTGATGGAATATATGGCTGTGTTCATAGAATATACGGCTCTCTTGATGGAATACAGGGCAGCATGTATCAGTGTGATGCAGTGTGTATGGGATGAGTGTGTAGCTCCGGAACGACATCCTTCTGCAGCCAAGAAGCCCCGCAAGGCTCCTGCTCTGTGCCTGAAACCTGATTAGGCCGGTCCAGTGACGCCTCGTCGATGTATTGCCTGGCAGCACACTCCTCGATCGAGAGCACCGTCAGTGCGACTGCTCCCCCCCCTGCCAGTACCGCTTCCGCCACGAACACTGCAGGCCGCTGCCAATCCGTCCCCCTGAGGCACTGTCTGTAATGAGCGCCGGGGCTGTCCTGGATGGTAGCTTTCGGGCGTCTGGGCGTGGCATTGGTGGCGGCACTGCTGGCCGATTGCAGACAGCGATTGTCGCGCCCGGATGAAAAAGGGCACCTACATCCGGGTGTGTGACAGCTCGTGCCGCTGGGGGAGCGTCTGGAGGCAGACGCAATGAGCCGGCCACTTTTTCGGGGAGTGGCAGCCCCAGATCCCTGGTCCTACAGCAATGTGGGTTCACATCGCCAAATTGCTCGAAAACCCAGCAAGGTCCGCAGTACCTCTGCGTGGATCCGCAAGGCCACGGGGTCTCATGATGGAGTAACGCAAGGCCACGGGGTCTTATGACGGAATAACTCCTACTTTGGTATATATGGGTTTTGCCTGAGACATCTGTGGGGATCCTGAAGACCCGCGCGACGGAATCTCGACACACACGAAAGGGTGACAATCTGCGAGGATACTGAAGTCAAGCAGCCGAGTCTCCATCCTGTTTGATGGATCAATGCAAAACGCGCCACTGAACCTAACGTGGGACGCCATCTGCTCATGGTGCACCGAGGGAATTACGGGCCAGCGATTACTCTCATTTCAACATGGGAATCAGGCTCTGGAGACAGGTACAGAGCCTAGACGACGATGGGTGAGCTCGCTGGAGTTTGCTTAAGGAATAGTCCCTTCCCCAGGGGAACCTGGTCCTATCTCAGTGGCACCCTCACGCCGTGAACATAGGTTTGATGTCCGCAACCGCTCAACTACCAACCGGGTGCCGGTGAGCGTTCTGCGAAGCCGCGAGGCTGCGATATCTAAGGTGGAGTTTTATTGGATTTTTTTGGCACCTATTGATGATCTCTCAGATAAGTTCTTAGAGGGAGGCGGCCAGGGCTGGGGTCACATATTTTACATGTAGTTAATCAAACTTCCATAAGGCTGCACATGCATCGCACCGCGCCGCCCCTCATTCTGCACCCCCTCGCCCCGCTGTCAACGTGGAAGTTGGTGCACCCAGCGTCGCTCCATCTGCTCATGCTAATCGTGCAGGTGCCTCTGGAGAGGTAGATGTGGCTGATGATGGTACACACGCTGCTGGCGGCGTCGCGGCCTCGGAATGGCTTGCAGCCAATCTTGGTGGTGGTGTTGTCGACGCAGGTGGTACAGGTGCCCGTATTAGCGCGAATGATAAAGCATAGAGTGACGACGATGACGACAACGAGGCGAGCGTCCTAGAAGTTATCCTTGGCCGCCAGGTGGATCTTCTGCATTCGTCTGGTGGCTTTGCCCCGCACCAGTTCACATGAAGGCGGCTGCAGCAATGTCAGCGAAGACACCGGGAAAGGAACCATTCAAGGATCTGAAGATCATTGTGCATGCTGAGGGACATACGCAGATTCAAGTGCTGCGTGCGCATGTCAAACTTCTCGGAGGCACATGCATGATCGTGGAATATGACAAAGAAGTGCATTTCCTGTGTTGCGACACGAAAACCGCAACCAACAAAGACAAGATTCGCGAGCTTTGGGGCAAAAGTACAGGTAAATCCCAAAAGGATGGTGAATGGCTGCTGCTGGACAACACCTTTATAACCAAGAGCTTCCACGCCTACCATGAAAACCTCCCGCGCCTGGAGTACAAGGATTTTGTACTCGAGGGTGTTGTACCAGAGACCTGTGCAGGCCCGGAGAGGAACAAGCGACCGCGAGAGGTCTGTTGTAAATTTTCGAATCATAGTATACTAGAGGTTGCGTGCTCACTGATCTGAAATTCGATGGCAGAACTTTGGGTCTTCGCTCGCATGCGAACCGGCTGCTGACGCAGAGCACAGACACGAGGATGGCTGTAAATGGCCAGAAGGCAAAGGGGCCGCCGATGAAAGACGTCGAGGAGAAAGAATACGTGTGGTGGTGGTCCCACGACTTCATTCCGTCCTCAGAAGTAGCAGCTTTCGATATGGACCACACGACCATTAAGCTACAAAGCGGATACCCTCAACCCCGCGATAAGAACAACTGGATGCTGAAGAACTCGGGACCAGAACTCAAGAGCAATCTCAAAGACCTTGTTGCCGCGGGAAAATGTGTCGTGCTTGTCAGCAAACAGTCACCTCTCAACAAGGCTGCCAAGGAAGCGCGCATGAAATCCGAGTCGCTCGAAAACAAGATGGCGCCCGTGCAAGTGGCGCTAGGAGTGCCGCTGGCATTTTAAATGATTTGATTTGCTTTTATTACTGGAAACAGCAGTTTAGGACCCTTGATTGAGGGTCTATGTGCTCAAATCCATGTGGATCTGAGGTGGCGCGTTTTCGGCCGGAATCGAACCGGGGACCTTACGGATTACTAAATTTCTTATGTGCCGTACTGGATACAGTCAAGTCAGTCGTTACCGCAAACCTGCGCCAGCTTGTGGGAGCAAATCACACACGACTTCACCCAGAAAATGGTCGTAGTGGACAAAAAGAAAAGCTTCTACTGCAGTGATGCGGCAGGGCGCTCCAAGGGAACCAAAAAATGGGCGGGAACAACCAAGAAAGACGGCGGAAAAGACTTTGCAGACACGGATCAAAGGTTTGCTATAAATGCTGGTGTTCAATTCTTCACGCCTGATGAGTATTTCCTGGGCGCTGACCCCTTAGTATTGGACTCCCAAGTCTGCCCTGGTCTAGACCCAAGCTTGTTTGAGTATACACGAGGCTGTCTTTACAAGTCTGTGCGAGAATTCTCGCAGAGAGCCTCGCAGACAGAGATGGTGGTGCTGGTGGGGTCGCCAGGTTAAGGCAAGTCGTGACTGGCTAAGGCTGTTTTTGCAGGCTACGACTGGGTCAACAAATGGGTATACCAAGACACCTTGAAGACATCTGACGAAAAGTGCCGAGAATTTGCGTGAAAGGTACACTCGGTCTAGACTTAATGAAGGGTACACACCACCACAAAATGCATGCGCGCAAGCACACCAGATGAAAGGATCATGCTTTGTATGTTTCTGTACTTCGATGTGCCGCTGGTGGCTAAGATGAGCTCTGTGCAGTGTGTCTGGGTTTCGACCCCTCGTGACCTTGCCAAGCACCTTTATCTGGTACGTTTCCTGCGCACGGCGAGCCTCTTGAAGATGGGGGCCGGGGAGAGAGAGGAGGAAGAAGCAGTGCTTAACCATATTTTTTTCCGTGTTGTGTAAACGTGGGAAGATATGACACCAAATACTGATTCATGCGTGAGTTACCTTGTTGATTAGTATCCATGTACTTAAGAGCGAATGCCAGTCGTTTGTGGCATGATTCTTCCTTGACTTGTGATGTGATTCATTGTATGCACAGCTCAGTCCACACGAAGTGACCAAGATTTACAGTGGAGCGCCTCGATGGGCAGCAGAGGCGTTGGTGCCAAGCGCCTTGCCGCCGCGTGCCCAGGGGTGACTCATTTGCAAACACCCCTTACATAGCAACCAAATCAATCCTCCCCTTTCGAGGGGCTACTATAGTACAAACTAGTTTCGAGAAACTTTCCCGGAACTAATGCTCAACTGTTCTGACACGTATTACTACAAGTGAACAACTTTTTGCTGTTGAAGTGTTGTTGATACCTTAATATTCTGACACACTTGACGCTCGCCACTTGCTGCAAAAAAGCTGTGCGTGTAGCAGCAGTGAGCCCATCGCTGTGCACCGCTCGAGGCGCCTGAGCATGCCAAGACGAGCACGTTGTTGCTGTGCACCCCTGGAGGCGCTTTGCTGTAATACAGATGCTTTTACTAGTCTATAGAAGAAATCTATGTTTCGGGCATAAGGTCATGGTAGAAGATCACGTCATTAGGTGACGGATATGACATCCCATTTTGACTGATCATTAGTTTGGTGTAGACAGATTTTTTATTGTAGTGACCTACTGGTCCAGATACATTTTGGTTTGTTGCAAAGGCTGATTCTCATTGCATCATCCCCACCGCCAATCAAACATGATGGCAACGATGAGTAGGCTCTTGAACATATCAAGACTCGTTTGGGAGAGAGCCCTAACGTTTAAGGGCTCTTTCGCGCAAGAGATCTAGAGAGCCTACACATTGTTGCCAAACTGTTGGTACAGACGATCCACGCATAAAATCCTCTCACTTTTTCATCCTGACAACAAACACACTTTTGCCAGTGACATCTCTGATAACTAGTTTTTCCCCGGTGCATGGACTTTAATGATTACCCAACTTGTCGTGTTTTAGACGCATGACTCATTCACATGGGTGGCATGACTCAAAATAGGCAAGAACTATACCTTAGACCTCAAAGAACGTGTGCCATGACTTGTTCGTATGAATGACACGTTGTATTCGTATGGGTTGCATAAATCAAAATATGTAAGAGCCATAGCTAAGACCTCGAAATCCAATGGTTCCAGAAACCGCCTTTACAACGTTCTACTTTGAGTTCGCTGAGCCCAAGGTCGAGGAGGGCTTTGTGGAGGTGCTTAAGTGGGATTTTTGCAACGGTCCTTCGGTCTGATTCCCTTTCGTGCACCCACTCTCTTTCTCTCGCTTGCTGTCCCCTTCGCTGTCTCGCCTTCTCTCATGCACGCGTGCGCGCGCGCTCTCGCTCGCCTTCTTTCTTGAATGCGCGCGCGCGCGCTCTTTCCCTTTTTCTCTTCTGCTCTCTCTCGCTCTGCCTTCCTATTTTTTCCTCTCTCTCTCTCTCTCACACACACACACACACCCTCTCTCTCTCATACACACACACAGCTCCTCTCTCTCTCATACACACACACACCTCCTCTCTCTCTCTCTCGGCTCACTTTCTTCCTTGTGCGCGCTCTCTCTTGCTCTCTTGCCTCTTCTCTCTCTCTCTCGCTCTCTCGATTTCCCTTCCTCTGATGCGTGATCTTTCAATCTGCCCCCCCCTCTCACCCCACCCCGCTCTGTCTCTCTCTGCCTGTTGCTCTTGCACGCTCACATGTTCTACCTGCTCACTCACTTGGCCCCACTCTACACCCTTTTGGCCCCTGTACTCAAAGGGGTTGCAATCAGCAAGTTTTTACTCGCTGGGCTGTGTGGTTGATTTTGAAATTTGTTGTACTCTTGGGGCTTCGTCGTTGGTTTGATTTTTCCTGTATGCCCCCTCCCGTATTTCACTTACACACGGTACGGTGTATGTGGCCAACAGACGTTCAAGCCGGGCGAGCATGAAATCTTCCAATGGCGTCTGTAGCCTTGGAACATCCACTTTTGACAGCTGCTGACTGTGCTTGCCTCGTAGAGACAATTGAGGCCCAATTCAATCGAAATTCACAGCTCGCAAAGATAAAAACCCTTTCTACGAAATTTTTTGTCACGATGTCTTTAAAACGAATTCTTGGAATTTTTATGTCGAACCCCAAATGGCTCGAGAGTGTCAGATACGTGCAAGCATTGGTAGTCTGGATTTCTGGGCGTTTTGTAATCATGCGCCAGGAAAAGAAAAGATGCTGAAACTTTCGCAGGACCTTTTTGCGCTCTCGCCTTGTGTTTGAGCGTTCCAAGCAGGAGCAGAAATGAATGCTTTCTGCTCAAACCCAAAAGGGGGGATGAACTTGATTGTACAATACAAATAATAATCATCATCAATAGAACTTGATGTCCTACTCGTGTGACGATATTTGTGACTGCCCTAGTGTGGGCCCGGGCAGGTGGTCGACAAAATTATTAAAATTCTCTATCGCAAAAATGAATTTGTATTCGCTCTCATAAAGATCATCGAGTTTATATTCTCTCTCGTAAAGAAAAGAGAGTGCGGAGAATAGAGAAGAAAGGGCAGAAAGAGAAAGACAGTTTATCACACTTTTTACCAATAGGGGAAGAAGTTGGATGATGAAAGGGTGACACTGTCAAATCTTGCGCGGACCCCCTAGTAGTTGAAGACATGGAGCTCGATGCCAGTCAGACGAAAGATAGCCAATGACTCACAGCCAAAATTGATATATCTTTCTTGGTTTCCAATGGACTTTCCCGTGTAATAACATATTTCGAAACCAAAATTTGGAATCTGTATGAAATATTTGTCACATGACAGTGCCCCAGGTCTTGCTCTTAGTTGAATCTTCTGAAAAAGATCAACCTGTGCTCTTGACCGGATGAGATACGAGCATGAAACGAAAGTTCATGAGAAGTCTTCAAGTTTCAGGGTTTTGGGGCAATTTCTCACCCCAATGGGACGGACCAAAACTTAAGATGCCATATAGAATAGCAAGTTGAAGTGGTAAAATCCTAAGCAATTTGCAACATGTGCTTGAAACAGAATATTTGCTTACCAAATAACATTCAAAAAAGACACCTTGAATTTGAATGTTAAACCCGGTTTGTCTCTTTTGACTACCATTTAGTAGACCCCCTTGCTGTGCTCCAATGCACCTGAGGGCCTAAAGTGTCCTTGATCCGAAGCCGAAACAGCGTTTTTCACGTGCACTCGAGGGCCCGGGCCGGATGGCCCAAATGCCTTGTGCTAGTATGGGCGACTCTGCGTGCAAAATTCGACGATATCGGCGCGAGTATGTGCTAACTGTAACAAGCTATTTCTCCTCGGTTGACATCTTTTTCGCAAAATTACAACCTCCCCCTGATATTTGTGTGATACTGCCAAACCCAAAAGAGGCATACGGTTTGAACTTGAGTACAGTTACCTCGAGCATTTGGTCTTATGATGATGACTGCGTTTATTATCACTCTTAGAGAAATAATGTAATAATTGCGTTTGGAACTCTCTCGTCTTTTCTTACCTAGCTTCACATAGTGAGTGGCGTTGTTTGCGTTGTTTGTCCTTTTGCAGGTGATGAAAAACTGAAAAACTTTCACGTCAATCTACCGTTATTAGTAGAAGGTCCTGCCCTCCTCAGTACCCACGCTCCTCTACCCCCCTAAACACATTTCCCTCCCTCTTTCTTTTTAACTTTTTCCCCCTCCCCCCCCGCCTTTTCTTTCTTTTTCCTCATTTTCCCCCTTTCCCCCCCTCTTTTTCTTTTTCTCATTTTTGTTGTGTTTCTTGCTTTTTCCCTGAATCCCCCCTCTATTTTTCCCTTTCCTTTCCCCCCCCCCTACTGTTTCTACTTCTTTTTTTTGTGTGTGTGCGTGTGTGTATGTGTGTATTTTCGTATGTATGTGCGTGTGTATTTGGCAATTCCTTGTGTGTCGGCCAATGATGACGTCAAGCATATAAAATCAAATTTTAGATATGCGTTTTACAAGAAGATAAATAAGATGAAATCAATGTGAAAGATTTAAGAATTCATGTATATGAGTACACAGAACGGATGTTCGCTAGCAACCTTTCTCATCGAGACAGAGAGCCGAAATACATAAGCAAATTCTAAACAAAACATGGTGGTGATGGCAAGCGATGGCCCCTCATCCCATTTCCCTTCCTTGCGCCTTGGCCTTCCCGCCCCCCAGCCATCGAGACGCCACTACGCCCAGTCCCTGCTGGGCCCCTCATTTCGTGACCCAAGAACGCATCATGTTCTCGAATCCCACCCCGAGCAAGCCGTGCCTCTCTCACGCCATGACAATGAGCGACGACACGCTGTTGGCTCTCACCCTACCCTTGCACTGCGCCTCTATCTTGCAGCCTGCAACCCCTCCTCAAGTTGTCGCGTTTGAGTCTTAGACCATATCTGCTCCAATTTGTCTCAATCGTTTCACTTTTGCTGAATCACGGAAATCTGATCTTTGAACCTGTGTGTGTGTTCTTACATTTCCCTCTTTTGCCTTTGCTTTTCTGACAGCAATGAACTTCAGCTTTAAGTCCCTGTTTGCAATTTTGGTCGTAATCACCACAGCAATTCCACTATTACTGTTACCTTAGTATAGTTTCTTGGCAGTA
>Ga0105053_10011120_pt1 | contig 11088 bp, 11 predicted proteins | sample BON01_FD_78093 | JGI IMG/M metagenome (GOLD analysis project Ga0105053, IMG submission 78093) | Freshwater microbial communities from Lake Bonney liftoff mats and glacier meltwater in Antarctica - BON-01 | ecosystem: Environmental > Aquatic > Freshwater > Ice > Glacier meltwater | place: Lake...
GACACTTAAGAAAAATTATATGACACTTAAGCTTTTTCAATATATTATATGACGTATAAGAAAATTTATATGACGTTTAAAATTAAGCGTCATATGCATGCACGTGTAATTTTCAGATGTTTGCCAGTGTCTATATATATGCTGGGCTGCGGGTTTGGATGATTTGGGCTAGCCACCTTTTTTCTTTTAATATGTCTTTTCTTTTGAGAAGAGTACAAGATGTGACGGCAATCAGCAAACCTCAGTCACCCACTTCGGTGAGTCACTTCGGTGAGAATGATAGCCTGCACCTTGAGAGATCCAAACAAAACTACAACATTATTTTTTTACGAGCAATCATAAAAGCGATCTCAGGCTTCATTCGTTCGTAAGGCCTATGATATGGAGTTTGCGATCCCTGTACATTCCTGGCAAACCCTGCATGTTCCGAGGATCTTCTTGAAGACTCATCCATTGGCTCCATTGGGTCCTCTCTTGCCATATCAGGAGACCTCTGGAGAAGTCACAGTTTGATTGATGTTGTTTTTATTACTTCATATGAAATTGTCTAGAAGCTTAGATACCAGGGAAAGTTTTATTTACACACTAGTCCCCAGTTGTCTAGGTGTCGACTAGTCCCAAGTTGCCTAGGTTTCTTGAATTCATTCAAGAAGCTTGATATGATGATGATGATTGCTTTCATTACTATAAAACCCTTGATTGAGGGTTTATGCGCTCAAATCTTATATTTTAGATTTGAGATTATCAGTGGTTTGCGTTCACATCTTTTGCTTTTCTTTGTCGAAAGAAAAAGTATGTTATAGGAAAAAGCAGTTTGTCCAAGATCTCATCCCGCCTCCTACCATATACATACACATGTGTACTTTGTACACATATACGAATATATACATGCCGAGATTTGGTCCATCTGGATATTTCAGGCCCTCCAGGTGTCTCATCCCGACCCCTGGGCTCACAACCGAGTACCCCATCTGCGCAGTGTGCGTGTGTGTGTGCGTATACACACACATACACACACATACACTCCCACCCGCGTTAAAAATAGAAAAGACAAAGACAACACCCCTACCTTTCCTTCTGTCAAAAATAACCCCTTACGCCAAGCAACGACTGTGTGATCACAAACGGAGCAGGGACAGTGGATGAATTCACAGGCGGGTCGATTCAAAGGAGGGCTCAACTGACAAACAGACCCAGCTTGTACCTCCTTTCGTCTTTGATTGACAAGAGACAAACCCCATGATGTCAAGGTACAGACCATGGGAGCAACTTGAGGACCTGGAGGGAACGTGACAGCCTGTACCCTACTATCTATACGGTCGAACGCAGGACACGCTGACAGGAGCAAATGGACGCGAAATGCCACACACAAAGACACAGGTAACCACAAACAAGGAAATGTTTTTTTAATCCCCTTGGATTGAATACTCACACCCTCGTTCAGACTGCCCTCATAAACTAGTTGAACCCCCCCGTCCTCGTTCCCCAATGCTAAATGAACAAACTGCACATACATGAGCGCATATACACATCCTGTAGCGAGCATGTACGCAAATGTGTACGCGGATGCACATAACATCTGTTTAACATAAACACCTGCGCATGCATGGTGCTCAGAGCACCTGTCTGAATGCATGACACTCTTCCCGCAAAAAATAAACATGCACCCGTGCATGCGCGCCCATTCGACAATGCAGAAACTTCTTTGCCATGAAAACTATTGCGAACTTATCTTGAGTCTTGCGCGAGCATCGTGCAGGCTATTGTTTGCTGCCTGTCCAACTGCTGTCTCGACAAAATCCGTCACCCGACGCTGTTCGCTCAAGAAATCCGTCCAAATCCACACTAGTTCATGACGCGGTCGCCGCTGCGGTGTCGCACAAGTATCATTCGGTCATCCGCGTTGGTGCAGGCCTCATCCACTTTGTCTATGGTTCGCACTTGCACTTGGCCGCGGACCTTATTTTCCACGAGATTCTATAAACCGTTTTTTTCGCGGGCTTTTCTATACATATATGTATGTATGTATGTATGTGTGTATGTGTATATAAGCAGGCTTCTCACATGTACATATGTAATCAAGGGTTCTAAACTACTGTTTCCAGTAATAAAAGCAACTAAAATCAAATATATGAATTTATATATGCGTGAGTGTGCGTGATACGAAGTCCCGTCTAGATTAATAGGAGGTAGTCTGAGGTCCGAGGGCTCGGACTAGTCACAGTCTGAGGTCCAAGGGACTGATAGTACGCGAATAGTCTAGACGAGCGTGTTTTGGGAGGCTCGAAATATACTTTGAATATACATCTCATAGACACTGAGGTTGTGGGCATAGGGTTACAGAACCCTCCTTACACGGCAGCGAAGAAAGTTTCGATTCAACGGAAGATACAAGGATACACAGTTTGGTTCTAGCCTGAGCCCTGAGCCTTTTGAAGGATCCTTGCAATGGATACTGAAAAATGCGACCCAGACCTTGCTGGGGATATTAGAGAGGGACACGAAGCAAGTCGCGACTAAGGCAGAGCAGAGCTGCAAGATTGTGGTCTAGAGCCTGAGAAAGGGATGATGATTGATTTTATCATCACTCTTGGAGAAGTAATGTAGTAATTGCGTTTGGAACTCTCTCGTCTTAAAGAAGACACTTCCATAGCAAGCAAATTTGTTGGTTCACGCTGCAGGTTTAGTTTAGGCTTGTGCAGTCGTACGCGTCCAGAGAGGGGCCATGATAGGATATTCCGTCTAGAGTAATAGGAGGTAGTCTGAAGTCCGAGGGACCAGTCACAGTCTGAGGTCCAAGGGACCAACAGCACGTGAATAGTCTAGACGAGCGTGTATTCAGAGGCTCGATGTTTACTTATGTCTTATGTGTTTTATCAGATTCCATACTGACAAAATTGTCCAGTCAGAATATCCCGGGATGGTCCTCAAAACGGATTTACATTTGGACACTCGCGCAAACTGCCCAGTATCACTACCGGGTTTGCTTTGGGGTACCTCCCATGAACTTGGTCCATGAAAACTCGAGGCTCGGGTGGTTGATGTAGTTCGTAATTCCTCTTCTGCGCATTGATCATGGGTGGTATCAATGTTCGCAGAGAAGTTAGTTTTCTACACGGTCTCTCTATAGAGCCTGGACCTTTCCAAAGCGCCCCTCTGCTAAATCCATCACTGCGTCCTTCCTTCCTTCACCCCTCTTACCCTCACCTGTTTCCCAAGGTTTCTGACTACAACACTTCATTTCCCATTGGGGGGTTGTACGGTTGTAGGGCTGTTGGGCAGTCCCACGGTTCCCAATGTAGGTGTTCTGGGGGTGCAATTTTGTGACTAGTACTTTGGTTTACGCTGTTTCTTCAACAGCCAGATTTCTTTGCAAGGGGGTTCGGTCCTAGACGGGTAGGGTCAGAGTCTGGCAGTTCTAGTTATCAGCGTAGAGTGAGCTCTACTTCTTGTGGTTCATTTATAGGGCGAGAATGCTATGAGTCGTGGGTTGATTTGTTGTCCTCGCTGTGACACACCATTTTTGCAACATGACGTGCCGATGTATCGCGGGCCCCCCTCGTCTAACAATTCGGTATTTGAGGTGCCGATAAAATAAGAGTTTTTTTAAAAAAAAGAGCCAAAATCAAAAAAATCCAAAAAAACAATTTTCCAAAAAGTTCAGAGAAAGCGGCAATCCATTGTACCAGTAGTCCAGTCCACAGATCCAGCGTTGTGTTGGGTGGAACCCCGTTTTGTGTCATTTATTTGGTTATGTTTGTGTACTGTTTTTTATTTTGTATTTTTCCACAAGTCTGAAAAGTCCAGTGTAACAGGAAACTGGGCATCTAGGGATCTAGTGTTGAGTTAGATTTTCATTGGTCCGAGATCATTACGTCATGGTGTAGGGATCGTACCCTTTGTCATTTGCTTTATTTATGCCGGGTTGTTGTCCTCGACACTGTACTTCGTCAAGAGGGTTGTCCTCCTGGTTTTCCCTTCGATGGGGTGTGGGTTACGGTTCTTTAAATAGAGTCTTGTTCTTTGTGTCCCTTCCACTTATTAGTCTACATCTTGTTGGGGGACATTTTGCATAAAGTTTGTCATATCAATTACGTTGGGAAAGGAAAAAAAATTAAAAAATCTGTGTTTTGTGGTGGGATCGTGTTTCTGTTCTGTCGTGTCCAGATTGGGCCGATTGTTAGAGGTTAAGTACCCATCAGATAATGATAAAAAGCGTAGAGAGCAAGAGCCAGCGCCGCTACAGACTGATTTTGATTGCGGGGTTGATTAATTCACAAGGGAGCAATTTGTACCAGGATTGCTACCTTGTGAATTAGGGTAAGTTCTGGCGTCGAATTGCTTCCCGACCACGAACACACATTTAGTACGAAAAATCGGAAGCCAAGATCAGTCTATTGACAATCAAAGATTAATTTTGCTTTTATTACTTCGTAAGAAATAGTCTAGTAGCTTTGCTGGAAGCTCTATGCGCTCAAATGTAAATTTGAGTTCTCGATTTTTGGAGTTTTGGCCAGAATCAAACCGACGACCTCGGGACAGACAGTCCCGCGCTCTGACCAACTAAGCTATTTTTACATCGTCTCGGGTCAGGAGGAACTCTTCAAGCGATGAATCTCGATGATGCATGCAGATATCTGGGATATTGGGGCACGGGAAACGGCGATATGAGAGCAACCAAGGAAGTGGTCAGACAAAAGATCATTGCTGCACATGACCTGATCAAATGCCATCCTCTCACACCAGATTTGAGCGCATAGACCCTCAATCAAGGGTACTAAACTACTTTTTATAGTAATAAAAGCAATCATCATCATCTAGCAACGGAATTGTTCACAAGCAAAGGTATGGGAGTCTTCCGCTTCTCAGTGGCACTCATTGAGTGGTCTGAAAGTAAATTGAACGACGTGAAACGATTGCCAGTGTGCGTCCAAGCCTACTAGAACGCTTGGCACTTGCCATAGTCAACAGCAAGTGCTCTCTTCATCTCCCCGAAAACACACGCAGGTAAGGAAAGCACACTGCCCATGGCATTACTGACAGAGGAATTCTTGCTGCATGCCGAGAGACTCCGTGCATGCGACATGAGGATGTGGTTCTAAAATCCTGCTGGCAGGGTTAAACCGCACTTTAGACGAGTGTTTATGCGGCTCTTTTGATGAACTAAATAAGGGAATGGAACTGTGGAAGTGGGACGACGCAACCGGAGACTTTCGGTCGAGACTAGCAAAAGTACTGCAGCAGAGCAACATCTCAGTCACGTGGGCAGAGTAGTTGGACAGCAGACTAGCATCAGTGCATGCCACTGGAAAAATGAGCTGGGCTGCAGCAACTAGATCCATCAAGGAATACAAAATGAGAATTGAAAGAATCGGAGGGTCGCGCTGAGATACAGATTCAGAGGTATGGGGTCTCGATTAAACATCATGGGACTGAGCTGATGTGGGCGGGAGAAGCAGCCATGCGAAAGAGCATTTCCACTCTAAGGCAAGCTAGATGCGAAAGTATTTCTGACTTGCCTAGAATTCAGGAGAATTATAGAGAGAACGCATTGGTGGCCCAGTGATACCACCGTAATGAGGATATGTGCAACGTCGAACGGCGAGCAAAGAGTTCGAGTGTTAATTTCGGTAGTGCAAGGACTGTCACAGAAACATCGACAGCTTATACAACAGTACTTTGAACTAGTGGATTGGCAAGGACTCAAGCTGCCGTCGGCCGAGAGGAGATAACGAGATAGTTTGAAAAAAATTGAATGCTCAATCGGAGTGTGGAAAGACTTGATACGTCTTAAAAAGGAACACGAAACACTTGGTGACTAGCTACCTCCAGCGGAATCGTTACCAGCCAAGCACAAGGAACAGAGTCCGGATCCAACAAAGAGGGACGCAAGCAGAGAAGAGTTCGGACGAAGAGCGCTAGCAGGAGGCAATATGTGGGAGTCGTTATCATGTCTATTGACACTTTTGGAAAGTCTTGACAAAAACAATCCAGAGATGGGGAAAGACAGTGTTGCAAGTCAGATGCATAAGAAGACGGTTCAGCACTACTGGGTCAACATAGTCAAGCAACAGGTTCCGGGGTGGGGTTATCCTACACTCAGAGACACGTTCATTCAGCCAATGCAGGCGGCTTTGAATCAAACCCGGGCCACGTTTCTGACCTAGGCACAGGCACTGTTAGGCAAAGTGATTGGCGAGCAGAAAACGCAACAAAACGCAGAGGTTAAGAGTATCATCAACAAAGACTGTCAAGCGGCGCCTAAACGGATGCCACTTGGCGCGCACTTGGTGGCGAGCACATATAAGATGGGGTGTTGTTTTGTAGAATCCGTGAAGAATGCACGGTGGTCGATGAGCCCGCAAGAGGTGGGGGGTGGACTCGAAAGCATAGTTGAGTTTCAGGTCTAGATCAAAGGACACCGTGACAACCAGCGAGAGTATGAGGACAAATGGCAAGGATGGCAAAAATGGACTGATGAAAAGCTTGCAACAAACCTGACGGAGGATGTCCAGCAACCGGTCTTGTTACTACCAGCCAGGTGGTGGCCTGACACGTTGCCAGAATTTGAAATTGAAAGGTGGTGGTAAAGACCACAAGCGCGAGTAAAGTGTAGGCATTGTCGTTGTGGCTTTGTAGAGAATCCTAGTCTTAGATGTAACAAGTGTGATTGTGAGAAGCAAATGCACACCAAAGGGACAAGACTGGACGGCATAGTTTTCACCAATGCCGATCCGCGATATGCAGGAAAAACTGGATGACCCGCAAGGAGGTGACGCGACAATGCTGATGCAGCAGATAAGAGAAGTCATGACGGTCAATCAAGAGATGAAAGACGAATCAAGTTAGATCTGGCTAACGTCGGAGCAGATGGGGTTTCCGCTACGGTCAGAATTTGCGAATGAGAATCACGGTGAAGCCGGAAGTTCGAAACAATGCAATGACCAGCGTACTGATCAAACCGCATTTTGCTTGGCGCCTATCATCACAGCTTTCATTCGGAACACAAAAAGGGAAGTCAATGATGAGAAGCTCGAAGATGCACTTGAAATGCCAGATGTGGAATGGAGCAAAGGCGATGATACCAAGGCGCAGTACAACCAGTTGAACACCAGTCCACTCATCGAGGAAATGCGTTCAACAAGAATGGTCCAGCACGGGTAAAACGGCGGATGCAGTGGGAAGTGCCTTCCGCTGGCCGTTGATGACCCTCTACTTCTGCCGGAACGAGAAGTGCATGCAGAAATTGGCATACATTGGTCTCTAGATCAAGACATACCGTCACATCCAAAAGGAGAGTATTTCAGAATCCTAGCAGAGTCATTACTCTGGGAAGAACTCCTTGGTAAAACAAGAATAAGAACTACAAAGGGCCTCACTACATGCATGGAGCCGCACAGAGGGTGGACAATTGCGAGCAGCAGTGGAATTTTTACGAAAGCGATGGTTAGACCAAGAACAAGAGCTGATCACGGTCATTCAAGAGGAAACTAAGCGCACGGAGGAAAAGGAAGAAGCTGGGTATAGATCACCAATGTGGTCAATACTACGAGCACTGCAAAAGATCACCAAAGCCAAGAGACTTGAAGGCGAGGCAGTAATGTTAGCCCCTCCGTTTTTGTCGGCTGGACGAGGAGACATAAAGTTCTGGGGAGAGGATGATGGACCTACCGTGGTAGTGTGGAACAGTTTATCGGAATCGGAGACGGAGCAGTGTTCAAAAAAGATGGGCAAGTCGAAGGATTGGGTGGTTTGGTGCAGGTCGAGGAAAAAAGACAAAGAGCAACGCCCATTTGAAGCCGATGGAAAACAAATCTTCTTAAACCGCAGCAAGCACATAAAAGCCAAAGCAGGAGAGAAGATGGACAAGGAAGGAGGCCAAGGGCAGTCAGTGCGCTGGAACGCGTGGTGGCAGCAGAGCAAAATCAAATGCGCAGTGAGCGAAGAGTATGCTTCGTGTTGGGTTCACCAAAATTGCCACTGTGAGGTGGCAGACGAGGAAAAAGCAGCTTTGAAGAAAGCGGCCGGAGAATCAGGAGCAAAAGACGAATTTCAAGTGCGATTGAAAGGGAGAGAACGCGATTACTGGATGGGCACAGAGGTAGGCATGCTCGGAGGCTATGGGTTTCAGGGCCAAGTAACGGCAGGTGACGCTTCAGACCTGGGCCAAAAAGGCCAGACTCGGATGGGAGCAGGATATAATAACTTGAGAAGAAAAAAGACAAAGCAGCAGTGCAAAGTGGGACCGGCGAGAGGCAGAGGGCTCCAGCTCAAATCAGCCTGAATTGACAGCGTTTTTACTGGCGTTTCGTGACACGCCAATAGAGGGGCCGTAGCTATATTTGTGTGACAATTAGTAATTGTTGAAGGCAGTCAATAGGTTGATTGGCAGTGAAGGTGGAAAGGCAACATTGGTGAGGGCACCTGACGCAGATATTCTGGCAGCAGCCATCGAGATACTGCGAAAGAGCAGTACAGCGGGGCCAGCAACCTTTTTGGTCAAAGTGAAAGTGCATCGAAGCGAACCAGCGAATAAGGGAGCCGACATCATGATTCTGGCTGATAAGGCTATTTCAGATCCGAAGTTAAGCAAAGAATGGTGCCAACGGACGAATCAAGCAGTCTTCACGTGGAAACCCCCGTGCCGTGAGGCAGGGAAAATAACCGCCTGAAATTGATGCGTGTGTGTATATGCTGCTTAATACTAAACGACATACAATTATATTGAAAAGCTTAAACGATATATTATTCTTCTTATACGACACACAATTTTTTTTCAAGATTAAACGCCGTATAATTTTCTTATACGACATGTAATTTTGTAATACGACATATTCATGTCAATGAATCTGTGTGATATGTTGTTCAATTTTTTAAACAACATATATATGTTGTGGTCACATTTATTATATGTTACACTATTTTCAAATAACATATATATATCAGTAACATATTTATTGTATGTCACACAATTTGTAAACAACATATATATGGGATTTGTAGTCCCTGACATATGTTGTTCAAAAAATCCCACAACATGCTTATGTGTTGGTAGCAGTACGCCTGGACCCATGACATCACCCGACACGGTATTCAACTTGATGTACAATGGGATCATACAAGTTCTATGGTTGGGTATCATGATCATGTTTCAACTGCGTCATCACAGAGAGACTGATTGTCACAATCAAATCTCAGTCATGGCAACCTGGCAAATCAGTGTGGCAGGCGGTCGTCACATTACTGCAGCTCACTCATTGAGACAAGACATGTGTGAGGCATCTTTTTACTGAATAGCATTCCATACTAATTCATTTCTGACAACACGTGTCGAATCTTTTATTCTTTTTTTCTACCGTGCAACTGAGGTCATATAAAATCGGCGAGGTTGTTTGCTCAGACAGGACATGAGTGCAGGAGACAATGCCAACTGCTGCAGCAGGAGACTGTCAATAGTCAATTTACAAGGCCACACGCCCTGGGTGTTTTTTTGGGTACACAAGCCTCGGGATGTTGACAGCGTGATGCCAGAGAAACACACCAGTGATAGCCTAGTGGTCAGACATTTTCGAGCTGCTCCTGTTGGCGTACACGTTGTTTTAGACAGCACAACTGTTTCGATTCGTCTTCCAGGTGCACGTTTAGTGCTGTGTCAAATAATTTGGCATGCTGTTTGTCAAAGACGTTCTCCTTCTCCATGAATGCCATCGTAGTCTCAACATATTAGTCTTTCGTGACCCCCTGCCCCCGATTCTGAGCCTTATGTTCTACTCTGAGTGTTTGCTCCAGCCAAGACCCCGCGGCCCCTGTATATTTATCCTGTGCCTATTTGTTGTAAAAAAATATGATCTTAACGAAAATATATATATGTCGGATAGGCCTGAAACGACATACGACATGGGGAAAATGATGATTATCTCTCAAGGGAACATGTTACGCCCTTACACATCATGGCTATGTCCGCCAGGTACTTAAGCAGCTCAAATCGATCACCCAGGGCTGCAAGAAGGTAAATGTCATGACCGTACATATGTCTGTTGTGCCACGCTGTGTGGCAACATGTACCAACCAGGCTTTCTGGCAAAAATTTGGAAATGATAGGGCATTTTCCTTGGTTGGGTGCGAAAAAAAAATCACACAGAGCGTCAGCAGCGAAGATTCGAAAACCTGACATTAGTAGCGTGTCGGAGAAAGCATTCTCGGGTGTTTGGTATGATTCCTTTGGTGTTTTTATTCTCGCTAAAACAATGTGTCTGGAGTTGACAACAAACAATCTCCTCACTCATAGTCACTCATAAGTACCCTCGTCTCTCGCACCTGAACACTCCTTCTCGCAAGGCATAAAAGGTGAATTCTCAGTCAGTGACCCTGTTCGGCAAAGGTTGATTTGTTGATGTTGCCTTTTTAACTTCGTAAGAAATAGTCTAGTAGCTTTGCTGGAAGCTCTGTGTGCTCTAATATAAATTGGAGTTCTCGATTTTTGGAGTTTTTGCCGGAATCGAACCGACGACCTCGGGACAGACAGTCCCGCGCTGTGACAAACTAAGCAAGTTTTACATCGTCTTGGATTGGAAATGATGTCTTGGGGTTTGCCTATATCGAATATAAAAATACTGTGTTTCGAAGATTATTGGATTTGTACTACCAGAATGTATTTTTCTTTCATTGTACGCACGCACACACGCACACACGCACACATACACACACGCACAAATCCGCACACAAATCTGCACACATGCATGACTACATTCACATACACGCAAACAAAGACACACCAGCGCGTGCGTGTGTGCGTGAGAGAGATATTGTGTGTGTATGTGCGTGAGTGTATGTGTGAAGGTGTGCGTGTGGCTGTGTGTGTAAAGGTGAGTGTGCGTGAGTGTGTCAATCAGTGAGAGTGTGTGTTTGTGTGTGTGTGTGTGCGTGTGTGAGTGAAAGTGTTTGTGTGTGTATATACATGTGTTTGTGTAAGAAGAGTTTAAGAGAGTACAAGACAGAAAGTGTTCGAGTGTGCGTGAGAGAGAGGGTGTCAGCGTGGTGCAGCGTGTGTGCTTGTAAGTGTGTGTGCTTGTGTGCGAGAGAGAGACA
>Ga0105053_10011124_pt1 | contig 11084 bp, 8 predicted proteins | sample BON01_FD_78093 | JGI IMG/M metagenome (GOLD analysis project Ga0105053, IMG submission 78093) | Freshwater microbial communities from Lake Bonney liftoff mats and glacier meltwater in Antarctica - BON-01 | ecosystem: Environmental > Aquatic > Freshwater > Ice > Glacier meltwater | place: Lake...
CTCGTGAGTCTGAGATCGACCAATGGCGCCAAGTAGTTGGTTGCACGGAAACTCAGATGGCTATGTCGATCATTCGGTGGATGGGAAGCGAGGACGAGATGGCGGTGGTACACGCTTGCTACGGGCGAATAGAACAATCTGATTCATATTATGATCCATCCAACAACTTCATTGTCAGTTATTGCGTTCAATTCATAGCATATCTGGCATATGGTTACTTGCGAGCACACGAAATGGGACGATTGTCTTTGAAAGCATTGCACAGCAGAAAGGACAATTTGATGCACTTGAGGGAGAAGCTGGATAAAGAAAGTATCAATGACTGTGAGCAAGCTGCAATGGTACTCAACGTTGTTCGAAGTCATTGTCCTATCGTCCTTTGTCGTATCAAAACAAGCCAGCTAGCAACTGCGATTAAGTGGCAGCTGTTTGATAAAGCCTTTTCTTTGTTAGAGCTTGGCTTAATAGAACACAATGAGTTGGAACCGATATTGGAGTCAGCTGACGAGATCAGCACCAGGTGTAATCAATTGCACTTAAGACTTCACATGGGAGGGAGGGTTTCTAGTGAAGGCGATATGGAAGCAAACAGAGATCTGTATCCTTTCATGGACTGCAAGATTCCCGAAAATAGAAAGATGTCTAGTAGCTTTGAGGAAGAACTTGGATATCAAACATTTGCAAGGGACGAAGCTCGCGTGACTGTGGATTTCGAGCAAGTCGAGAAGTTGTATTCTAGAAGAAATTCAAGAGCATCGATGGATCCCAGCTTACTGCCAAGGAGTAATAGGCGTGGCTCGTATCTCTCTTAACAAATTAAAAGAAAAGAGCATATATTTCACCCCAACACATAGTGCGTTGTATTAACATTAACAAAACTAGCTGATCTTCACTATTAAAATTCGAGTTTTCTGACATACAGCAAGCGTATCCTGTCCACAAGTTCTTCGCTTTCTTCTCCTTCTTGAAAACAAAAGTGCACACCCCATTTGTCGCTAGCCACTGTCTCCATCACACCAACAGCTAGATCCACAAGCTCCTCCACGCTTCCAATGCCTAGCCTTTGGAGGACATCGATTGCCTTTTCTAATATAGAAAGATACATGTGCACCATAGAAGGAATAATTGCCTTACGAAGTGCTCCAGGACGAACTATCGACTCCCCTATATCTCTCAACCGCGCATCCATTTCCTGCGTGGTGGCCGAATCACATCGAGCTCGTGATACATTCCGGATCTCATCATCCACCAACCATCCTCCGTCAGTTTCAAGCACCCTGCGAATGTCCTTGCAAACTCTCATGGCAGTGCTGAATACATCAGAAGCTAATTTAGTACGGTCGGGGAAACTCATTTCATTCTCCAGTCTCGAAACCAATTGACGAATTCCATTCGTCCACATTACAATACCTTGCTGGGCAGCGAAAAATAAATCCCAAGATTCGTGCTCCTTGTTTAAACTGCTTAGTGTCACTGGGTTCAACCTCTCACAATGCTCTAGATGATCTTTAGCTGTATTCAAAAACACACAGAGCTTGTCATGAAAGAAATCATTTGCAACTTGAATAGTGCACGAGTCCGCGAGGAAGGAGTACTGCAAGTTATCAGACACCAGCTCTCTCACTAATAGAAGACCCTGGAACCAAGATTCATGAACAGTTGCTGGTTGGAGGCACAAGCACTCCCAAGTCCGCAGTAGTCTTAATGTTTCATCTTGCAGGAAATCATCGCTTGCAGTCAAATTCAAATAGGCAGGTTGCAGAAATACAGGAATTGTCTTAGAACGACGGATACTTCGAACAGCCTCGCGCGGACAGGTGGTCAGTAACAGCTCTTCTTCCGAATCCGCAAGAAGATCTTGCCAGCCTGCAAATATATCTTGTCTCGATTCTGGTTTCGCGATTGCAATCAATTGAAACAAGGCACTCAACACCGCTGATTTCACCGCTGGATCGTGAAGGAACTTCAAATAGACAGGGATGAACTCGAATCGCTTGAGGGTGTTTTTGTTGTCAAGGACGAGAAAATGAACATAAGCAAGCACTATGGCCTGAAGCACTTCTGGATCAGGCTGCAGTTCACGCTCCGAAACTATTTCGTCGTCTTTCAAATCGTACATATAAATGCAAAGATGACACACGAACCTCAAAGTGTGGACAAATATTTCGTCGCGTTCTGGCTGCTGAATTAAACTCTCGCCTGGAGATGATGATAGGACAGTGACAGTTCGTGAGCCTAATGACTGCCAATCTGGACCAACCATATGAAGTATTAGCTGGCTTTTGCAGAAATCGTTGAATTGGCCCAATGCCAAGGCCCGCTGTGTATAAAAGAATATCTCTTCAGGCGCAGGAACCTTATCGGCAACTATTGCAAAACCTTTTTCTAAGCTGTATTCAGAAACGCATTTACGAGATTTTTCAAGCAATGCTGCTTCCTCTTCGAGTGATGAACCTTCGACGAACAAAAACTGTTCCAGCATCTTTTTCCTGTTCTCTATGCAGATAATATCAGTCTTTGCTTGAACCATACCTCGTACCACACCCCATAACTTATCTTGCCAGCTCTTGCACATTATAGAATCCATGATCCATTCGGTGTCACCGCACAGGACTGAATACAGGGTTCCTTGAAGAAGAAACGACCTTGCAAGTCGGGGGTCTGGAGATTCGCGACTTTCTTTTAAAGATTTCTCTGCTAGTTGAGCACATGTAAGTCTCCATACCGAGTAAAGAGAGTTCCCTTTCCAAACATTGCCATCAAATTGAAATGGTTGGCCTCCAGCCAAAGAGCTAATCCTCCAAGGTTGGCCATATTTGTAACAAAGCCGCTCCATCTCCCTAAATAGCAACTCTTCTTGTTCTATACTCGAGAAAGAACAGTGATACATTGCACCCGACCGGACGAGTTGCCAAATACTTTCAAGTAGTTGCAATTCATCATCTTGATCATCCGTATTTATCTTGAGACCATCACGAAGAGGGGCGTCCGGATCACACCGAGGAGATGTGGTATTAGGAAGATAAGGTCCTTCCGAAATTCGTTCCTGCATGTAAAGCTTTTCAAAGTTGTTTTCGTCGCTGGCGCATTTGTGAAGCCATTGAGTAATTAAATCCCACAGCCGAATTTCCGGGTCTTTTTCGTATGCGTCCACAATTGCTTGACGAGGAGAAATCTCTGGTTCCCCATCTTCACTGAATGCATCCACATCGACATTCAACCTGGTGCTGTGCAATATGCCCACCAAACTCCATGTATTTCTTTCACTATTGAACATGTCGAAAAGGGCATTTTCCTTGGAACGATGCGAGCTGAAACTTTGTCTCAAGACTGAATCACCGATATTTTGATGACGGGAGGAGTTATGCTTGGCGATACGGTACATGTCCTTATCGAGAGCGGTAGTGTTCAACAGCAGACTACTGGCCGTTGCATGCAGATCCGATTCAAGCAGCCGAGATAGTACCATATCGTTCTCATCTGATTTGGATTCATCTGATTTGAATTCATCTGTAAACAATTTACCGGTTTCAACTTCGTGAATACCTCTAGGAGGAACCAGATCAGGCAAATGGTAAGACTCTGGTGAAGCATACTTGTCATTCATCGCATTCACCGAACGCATCTGCATGGGAACAGGGTCTCTAAGGTCTCTTTTCATTGTGCTCAATAACTCCTCCGCGCGCTTACATGTATCGAATCCTCGTGCCAAAAGCACTGCATCTTCATCCTCCATGACTATCTTGTGGATGGATCCTGTTGATGGGCGTCTATCCGCATGTATGAGTAACCCCAGGTTAATTGGAGAATGAAGGTCGTTGTTGGACTGTTATGTATAGTTGTTGTTGTTACGGGTGTTAGGATGGAGTTGGCCTCCACTGGGACTCGGTGCGTGTTTGATAATTTGGAGACTGATGAATTGGCGGTTGGGGAATTTTGGATTGAAGGGGAAACTGCTCGTGTCAATGTTGTTGTTCATGGGCCTCGCGGCAAAGAAGTTTATTCTTCCCGGGATAAAACCGCCGGAAAATTCGGATTTACTGCAGATAAAGCAGGTGATTATAAAGTTTGTTTTGAGAACAGAGATATGGTTGATCATTTAGTTACGCTGAAATTTCGCTCAGGTGTTGAGGCAAAAGATTTGTCTGCTGTGGTTCAAAAGGATCAATTGAAACCAATGCATGCTGAGATAATGAGAATCGAAGAGACTCTTGTGGATATTAGAACTCATCTTTTGAATATGAAGTACAGAGAGTCCGAGATGAGGGACTTAAACGAAAAGATCAACTTTCGAGTCTCTTCGTTCAGTTTGTTTTCCGTCGTCGTGGTCGCAACTTTAGGAGTATGGCAAATACTCTATTTGAGGTCTTATTTCGCAGAGAAAAAGATCATTTAACTTTTTTATTTTCTCTTCAAGAAAAAACACTTTTCAAAACAGCTTGGGTAACGATCCACTGATAATACATTAAAGACTTCCCATTCTTTTTCAAGTTCATCAAAAAACTGATCATTGGCATGAGCCCCACCTCGTCCTTCTCCTACAAATATAACTTTTTTACCTGGATACTTCTTCAAGCAATTCACAGCCATATCAGTAGGTGGAGGAGCGACTAATAGCAAAGTCCTATCGACATGATTCAATAGTACAGACTCATCTCCAGCTTTCACATATTTTGAGACAGACTTGCCGGATAACGGCACCATGGACATCTTGTCGTATCCGATTGCATCAATCCCGCGCTTTTCTCCAAGTTCTATTAACCATTTTCCGGTTCCAGCACCCATTTCCACAATAGGAGCTTGTTCTGCGATTTTGCTCATGCATTCATTGGTCCATTTAACGCATCCATAGAGTGACAGGTATTCTTCACGGGAGTGAGCGTCAGAAACCTCGTAAAGAATCGATTGAGCTTGAGAGTTAACATCCACTTTCAAGTGCTGCACTTGCAATTTGAATTTAGATTCAGATATATCCTTTCTTTCTAAGCGTTGCTGTAATATAAACATCCGGTTTCTGGCTTTGGCTCGTAAATCCAGTAAATCCTGTTCTCGCTTTTCTCTCCGAAGTATTTCCTGGGAAAGTTCCGGATAAATAAATGGAGAAGATTCGCTATATGCGAATGGAACTTTCGTACAAGAAGAGTTGTATAACGCTGCTGTGCATGACGCCAGTGCGACGAACGCAGGCTTTCGAAACATTTTTTTTGGTACTTCTTCTGAATACATACATATGCTGTTCGTTGGCCCCAAAATTAACGATGCTAATAACGGTCCCAATAATTTTTAACGGTATGAATCAGGACCCCACTCTGTAGTAGTTCATCATCCGTCGTTTCTTTTCACGTGGACGAGACCTTGAATTTGTGCCAGCCTAGGTCGAGTTGATCAACCTCGGTGAGAGAGTACACACCTCATTTTGAATACACTCGGCTTTTGATTACTTTTTGATACCCTATACACCTTTCACTTCATGGGGACATCCGTTTCGAAGGCCAGGGAGGAAACCCCCGCCGAAGTGAGAAAGAAATTTACCAGCATTGAATTTGACTTTATATTCAAGTCATTCAAAGATCTGGCGCAGCGATCGCCTGGAAATACCATCGACAAAGAAACCTTTTTGAGGTTTTTCCCATTGCCAGGGCTTCACGGTGAGAGGTTGTTCAAGGCTTTTGATCACAAGAATGCCGGTGTGATCGATTTTGAAGATTTCCTGACTGGATTGGCTGTATGTTCGAGGGGAAGTTTTGACGAAAAGGTCAAGTTGATATTTCAAATATATGACATCGATGACAACCAACATATTTCCAAACTTGAGCTGCGAACAATGCTTCATCAAATTCCTACTCAAGCAATTTTGCTTATGAGTGCTACAGTGGGAAATGACGAACTTCGAGATGAGTTATTAAACAAATCTCGCAACTCGGCCTTGAAAAGTGAGGTGGCGATGCCTGTTGTGAACCGTTTGGTGGAAGACGCGTTTAGCTCTTTCGGGTTGAGTCTCGATGATTTTTTGAGCCCTGAGCAATTCAAATCGTGGGTCAGAAATACTCCAGAGATTCTAAATTTTCTAGAGTCTGCCTGCCCTCTGAGTAAAGGCATCAACACAGTTCCGTCTCCTTGCTCGTCGCCTTCGATTGAGTCGAGTCGCAGTCGCAGCACCACTGCAGGATCCTTTGTAGAGCCATCAACTGCACGAAGACTGGTGGAAAAGATCATGGGTAACAAACCCAATGCGGAATTAACCACTCACCATAGTGATATGACTATTTTGGATTCTGACGAAGAAATCGAGTTGAATGACTCTTCGCTAGATCCTTTGCTTGTATATAAATGTGGTTACATGCATAAAGTTGGTCGTCGAACGAAAGCTCTTGTGAAACGTTACTTTATTCTGCAAGGCCAGGTTCTGTACTATTACAACAACAACAGACATCAGAATCCAGCAGGGGTCATATTCCTCACCCGGTGTTTTGTTGCCGCTTTGGAAGATGAAGTCAAGCCTAAAAAGACTTCTTCGAACACGGTGTCTCGTCTTTTATCCCCAAGAAGTCGCAATAGCAGCTCACCTATGTTGTTGATGCCAAACTCCTATGGCTTTGAACTCATAACCAGTCAAGGCGGGGAAAGAGATTCAAGGATATTCTACACGAGGACAATGACAGAACGTGAAGACTGGATCGATGCCATTCGAAAGGCGAGTAACGTCATTCCCTTTCGACAACGTTATGTACGACTCGAGAAGTTAGGAAATGGAAAATTTGCTTGTGTGTACAAGTGTAAGCGCATTAGTCCTCTAGAAGTCAAAATGCCCGAGCAATTTTTCGCAGTCAAGGTTATATCAAAGAATAACCTTGTCCCTAAGGAACGAGAATTACTGCGTACGGAAATCGCGATTCTTCGTTTGGTGAATCATCCCAACATTATCAACATGGAAGACGTTTTCGAAAGCCTGAATCACATCTACATCGTATTGGAATTAATTCACGGCGGTGAGTTGTTTCATCGCATCGTAGGACATGCAAGACTGACTGAAGAGGAGTCGTTTACACTCGTGGTGCAACTGTTGGAGGCTGTCCATTACTTGCACGTACTCGGAGTAGCTCATAGAGATATCAAACCGGAGAACATCTTGTGTACGGGTCCAAAAGATCGCCCTTTGAACGAATGCACGCTGAAACTATGTGACTTTGGTCTCAGCAAACTCGTTGCCCCCAATGGCGTGATGCGGGTTGCTTGTGGGACGCTATCCTATGTGGCTCCAGAAGTACTCTCGTTGAATGGATATGGAAAGGCTGCGGACATATGGAGTATTGGTGTCATACTCTATTTGCTCAGAAGAGGTAAACTGCCTTTCGAGGGAGATTCAAAATCAGCTGTGATCACCAACACCATTTGCAAGAAGCTAGATTTTCTAAGGGATCGTGTTTTTTCAAAATCGTCACCTGAGCATATAAGGTTTATTCAAGGTTTATTGAATAAGGATCCAAATTATCGGCTTACGGCTGAACAAGCCTTGGTGCACCCTTGGGTTCTTAGAATGAAAGATGCTAGAAAACTATCCGTCGGACCTGTTAATAAAATGGAATCGCCAGTTTATTCTGGAAATTTGCCTCCTCGAATACCTACGACGAAGAAAAAGTCCGTGACTGGTTTTGTTGATGGCCCGCCTGAGCAAAAACACCACAATGACGTTACTGTTATCCCCGCTCGACTTCGTGATCTATTAGAAAGCAATGATGATACCGAGCAAACAACAGAGCAGGTTTCAGAAAATGAAACTGTTGTGGCAAGCAGTTAAGAAATTTAGTTTTGTATTTTATGATTATGAGCAAATTATTGCGAACTTGAGGTCAGAAATAAAAAATAACACGGGTAGATGATGTTGGGTAGAAGGTATACTGCGACGATGCATGTGAAGATATCTGAACTCGGTACTTTAGTCAATCGCATTACCGGTTATGATAAAGTAGAGGAAGCTCGAGCGGCAATAAGGAAATCAGACGAAAGCTTGCAGCAATCGAGATCAAAATTAAAATCAGCTCGAGTTGAATTCGAGTCTATTTCGGAGCAAAGAATAAGACAGCAACAGGAGATTAACTCATTGCTACATCGGAAACCTCAATGGGCTGCTCTTGAACTTAATGCTTTCTCGGAGCTCGCACGGTAAGTATTCAAGTTTTTGGTGTTTCAACACTCAACCATCTTGTCACAAGGTCCGAACATACCATAGAACAAAATGAGCAGAAGGCGAAATACATTTTAAAACAAAGTGAAGAAGAAGTGGAGAACTCTTACACTGATTATTTGAATGCATTAAGGGAATACTATCGTGGAGAACAAGTAGGTTGCATGATTTGATGAGAACTGTAATTGATTGTTTTAGTTATGGAGTGAGAAAGGCAGAATAATGAGCACGTATGGCACTTGGAGTCTCATTCTTTTTAATATTGCGTTCGTTTTTTTGTCCGTTACGATCATTGAACCTCGTAAAAGGGAAGCTATTGCACAGAGAGTCAGTGACGCAAACTGGAAATCAAGCAAGCTTTTATTAGTAAGTGCATTGTTGATTGGATCAAATTTTTGTTATATTAAATACATTCTAGGATGATATAGTGGCACATAATGAGAAAAGATTTGATGTCCTTGAAACTGTTTTGAATTTGCAAGTGATTACTAACAAGTTTCCAGTAGATGAGCAGCCCCTAGAAAGCTCGACCAATAAAACCAAAAAAATGGTGAAAGAATGGCTACCAGTTTTAACATTTGCAATGGTTACTCTGATAGCGCTATGTAAATAATAGTCTGGACCTGAAATTTTTGAGGAGACATTAATTAATTATTTAGTTGATTTCTCAATTTTTAACAAAACAAAAATTGATTTTTTTAAAGCACTACCAGTAGTGTTTTTAGAATTAATGAATTGAGTGTTGCTAAATCCTCGATAAATCAAAATATAGAATGGAACAAAATTCAGTATGAAATCCTCAGCCCCTGATATTTTGCAAATGAAGCCTTCTCGTCTTGCATTCCACATAGGTAAGAAAAATTCGTTTTAGTCGGCTATTCGACGTCATCGTAAATGTGGTTCTTCTGATAATACCTATACAAGCAATAGTTTCATGGTATTGCTTCTCAAATATTCAGAAGGAATAAATAGTCGAAAGACTCCAATTTTTAGAATTGATTGATTGAGCACTGGTCAATCCTTAATCAATATTGAGGTATAAAATGATTCAAATACTTTGGCGAGTTCCCGGATTAATGCAACTCAAGGCTACTTGGATGTAACACATTCCAGTATAGCTTCTGATTCAGCGTGATAGATGTAAAACACGATGTACGAGGAAACTATGTGTATTTTTTGGAATAAAATCAACGGCTCTTTACAAGTTTCAACGTATGTCTGGTGACGACAACTACAGCGACGGGGAGTTTGATGGGATCAATGTAAGTGCGACACAGTAAAAAAATAATCTATAACGAACTTTATAGAAGAATGACTCGTTTATAAAACCAATGTACACGTCGGAAGACGAGGAAAGTATTGCTGACCAGGATGATGAAAGTATTGAAATAGATCTGCAAGAAGAACAGATTCGAAAACTCCGATTATCAAATGACACACTCCGTAAACAATTGGTTGATTTTTCGCAGACCTTGGAAGTAGCTTTGAATAAAGCCAATAAACAGCCCATACCTGAGCCACGAACGGAGGAGTCCAAGAAATCACTGAGAGCAATAATCGCATCCAAAGAGAAATTCGTTGTGGGACTTAAGAAAAAGGTTGACACTATTCATAAACAGAATGATCAGTTGCGACAGCAGTTGCGTGTAGCCTACACCTCCGATCGAGTGATGCAAATGGGCAACGAAACGAAAGAGAAAGAACTGCGAATTCGAACCCTCGTGGAAGAGAACCGACATCTTCAAGCAGCTCAGCGATCAAAGAAGAAACGAATTAATAACAGCAGTGAATGGAATTCTCGGGTGCAAGTGCTCCAGGACGAACTTCGAGTGATCAAAGAAACGTTACGAAAGTATAAAGAGCGCAACAGGACGGCAGAGGAAGAGAGCAAACGCCATCGTGAGCATGTGGTCAGCTTGACTGAGCGTAACAAAGAGCTTGCCAAAGATCTCTATCAGGCAGGAGGCGATATTAAGCAACAACAAAGTATTTCTGACCAAGAAGAGCTGTGGTTCAAGGAAAAAACCAAATTAGAACATAGTATACAAGTTTTGGACAAGTCTAATAAATTGGAACGATCACGCGCTCGACAGGCATTTAAACGTGAAGAAGAGCAACAGAAAGAGCATGGAAAAGAAATCCAGCAATTACAACAAGTGATAGAAGAACGAGAAAAGTATATGCGATTTCAGTTACTGCAAATAAAGAAACTAAAATCTGGTCTTCGCGACTTTGCATTGTCAGAGGCTCCTTTACCGGAACCAGTTTGGTCTTTAAATCTGCAGCAATTCCTGTTGGGTGACGAAATTTCAAGTGGCGATTTAATTCAAATTCCTCAATCGCCAATCACAACAAAACCACTGGAACGAGGTCCACGAGCAATTCGAACACAAGGAATCATATCCCACAATGATAAACTTCCAACCAAGACTCAAAGTCCTGTAAGATTTCATCAAAACGAAGTATTTATCCCAGAACAATCACCTGAAGAACAACCGAAAATAGAACAAGTCACTGTGAGTTCTGAATCTGAAGAAGCAGTTGTTGAAAACTTGATATCGGCAAGAGTTGTTGACAACTCTGAATCAATCGTTCCGAATTCTACCTGTTCAGAACGAGTGACTGAAAATTCAGAAGTAGTTGTCGAGAACGCTTCACAGGAATCATTTGATGAGAATTCTTCTTGTTCAAAAAGAATTGCTGAAGAACCAACCAGTGTTGCCGAAAGTCCAGATAACTTTAAAGTAGTCGAAAAGCAAAGTGCCTTTGCGAAACCAGCCGCGTCAAGCAAGAAGAAAAAGAAGAAATTATTCTAATCTTAAATTTAAAATGATGGGTATCCATGTATTATGTATCAACAGCGGAAAGGTACACTTGGTATTCAGTCATGAGATTTGGA
>Ga0105053_10011135_pt1 | contig 11077 bp, 2 predicted proteins | sample BON01_FD_78093 | JGI IMG/M metagenome (GOLD analysis project Ga0105053, IMG submission 78093) | Freshwater microbial communities from Lake Bonney liftoff mats and glacier meltwater in Antarctica - BON-01 | ecosystem: Environmental > Aquatic > Freshwater > Ice > Glacier meltwater | place: Lake...
AGGCCTTTGAGCGCCTTGCGTACATCTGCCAAAGATGCAATGATGACGACAAGCAGGTTGTTATATCGGGTGCACTCTTGTTGCAGCACAGTGTTTAAGGACTCCTCGTACATGACGGGATACCATTTTACAATGTCAAGCATCTGCCATGGCTTTGGGCACCTGCTCAAGATGCTCTCGGCTGCCTCGTCAATGATGTCTTCTCGACTCAACCCACCACCGGTAGAGACTCGGGGCTGGAGGCTCAAGACACTTTCAAACAATTCTTTCACTTCATTCTGGGCGCAGGTGATATCAGCATTCTCGTGCAGTCCAAACGCCTCTGGATGTGGCTGGATCGGCCAGTTTTTCACCACGTTCATGTAATCTTCATGCTTGCCAAGAGGGGGCTGCAGGTAATTGGGGTCTGCCGAAAACTGATGGTTGTCTTCCATACCCTTCGGGCACACATACTCTTTGAGTAGAGTATTCATGCAGCGGCGGTCCCAGTCGTCGGTGATACGTCCACCGTAATTGACATCTCCGGTCAGCTCGATAATGACCTTATAAGGCACAAAGTCATATTTGTTAAGGAAGTCTCTAAGCTGAGTCATGGAGCAGTCGCGATCACTGTTGCTGAAGTCGTAGGCAATGTTCCATCCGAGCGGCCCGAATTTGCGTCGTTCTTGCATGACAGCATGGAACCAACTTAACGTGAAGCACAATCTCTTGTAGGCATCTGCCTGGGCACAACCTTCAAACTGTTCATCCGAAAAATCTTGGAACGTGCCCGTCACATTTGCCTTGAGTCCCTTTGGCGGCTCGAGGGTCATCTTGACCGCATTCTGCAGTACAGACACCGGAAACTTCGGGCTAGGCATTGCTGTGAGCCAAAGGCGGAAGTCCGGGTGCACTTGTGCGGGATCAAACGCCTCAACAATCGCTTCCATCTTGGGCATCCAGCTCACAGCCAAGTGGCAATTTTGCAAAAGCAACCACGACCCTGTTTTAGTACCAGCCGCAATCTTCCGCTCGGCAATGGGGCCCTGACCTTGACCAAGTGAGATCGAATCGAGGCGTGCGGAGAAGCCCACCTCTTCTGCAAAGGAAATCCAAGACATTGTGGGATCTGCGCCTGATGACAAGACAAAAATGAGGGGCACGATCGACGTGGCATCCTCAAAAGCAAGCGGCAGATTGAACGAAGGAGGCTCAATAAACTTTTGATCCATTTCGTGGGTCACGAATTGCATGATTCCCTCTTGGATTTTGTCTTGTCGGAGGCACCGAAGAACAAGAAGTTTTTGAAAGAGCTCAAGACTATCGTTCCACTTGCCAGGAAGATCTTCCTTGTAGCATGTATTGCTGTCAAAGAACTTTCGCCAATCCCCAACGTTGGCCTGCAAGTCCGAATCAAAGCCCTTGAATCGCTCAAGCTTTGAAAGGTCGCTAGTATCAAGCCACGAGCTTTCCACCAGCCACCCACTTGCTGGATTTGGGATTGCTGTATCGTTGCTGGTTGCACCAGCCAGCAGGAATCGCCATTCGAGGGGATCAATGCGATTGTCGCCTTGCATCAGTTTGATACACAGTGTAAAGGAAAACAGCAGCTTGCTGCGTTCGAAAAGACCACGGCAAATATTCGTGTACAGCGAGTATGTGAAAAAATCGTTGATGTTATCGCACCGCACAGCTACGTCCTCATTGGGAACAGATTTTTCCAAGCCCGAATCAAAGAGCAGCAGGAACCACTGGAGCGAATACTGATACATGGGGTCAACCAAGGCAAGGTCCGACACACAGAAAAAGAGCAGAGATCCACGGTACGCAGTCGGACGATACTTCTCACGGGTTTCGTCAATCTCCTTTTCTGTTTTCTCAGCCTCTGCCACTTTGATGGTTATGTCATCAGAGGTGATCTTGGCCTCTGAGAGAACGACAATCAGACTTTCATCCGCAAGAATGTCGCCTTCGGACTCAGCAAGCAGCTTGAGAATTTGATTCTCCAATTCTTTTTGTGTCTTGCGCATGTCGGCCATGGAGACAACCAGTTGATTTTTGGCCTGCTGCAGATCTGGGCGCTCCTTCCCGACCACTAGACCCAGAATTTGGTCTTCCAATCCAGTCTGATTCACAGTAAAGTTAAGCAGGGTAATTTTGACGCACGTCTCAGGAGTATAGTGTGGATTAGGCAGCTTGCTAGTGATAAAAAAGTTAAAATCGGGATGGTAGGCAATTGTCTCGTCGCCGATTTTGATCATTTCACTGCCGCCCTGCTTAAATGTCTGTTTCAGAAGAATGGGCTCCAGCGCAGGGTCAAGGTCCTCAAGCACGCCTTCTAGGAGAACTGGCTTGCCAAATCGCACTGCATTCACAAGCGATCGCAGGAAATCCTTTTCGGACAATTTGATGACTTCCAAACCAGCAGCCTTGTAGGTTGTCTTGAGCCATTTGTTAGCTTGGCCCTGAGGATCAATCATCAACCCCCAGCGACGCGATTTGGACAGAATAATGGCATTCTCTGTTGATAGCGAGTCAGTGGGTAAGCCTGCAATGTTCCATGCCCGAATGGTGACAGCATCAGATAGTGTCTTTCTCACACCCGCCCCGTCAGTAAAGGGAATTTGGTACTTGTGCAGCCTCCCTTGCCATTCCTTTTCTTGCTCTTCACGATAAGTGGCGGTGAATGCACCGAGATACGCGATGCCTCCCGCAGCTGTGATGACATCACCAACGATATTGATCATGTCAGCTTCGAGACTAGCCACGGTGGCGATCCAGCGCACCTTCTCGCCACCTAGGCCGCCGAGCAAACGATCAGCGCGGTCTAATTTGACGTTGCATTCCTCTGCCTTTGCAGCCAGCTCATCCTTCTTTTTGATCGCCCCATTGAAGTCTGATTCTAGCTTGTCGAGACGGTCAGTTACGTCTTTGAGCTGAGCTTGCAGAATACCTAGCTTGCTCTCCACCTCCTTGAGCTCTGACATAGCGCCTGCAAGTGCAATTCTCTTGGGCTCTACTTCGAGTGCTACGTAGTGATATGTGTGCATGGCTCGCGTCCATTGACACATCGCGGTGCACGCACTCGACACCGCCTGGATGATTGAGGGTTGAAACTTGGGATTATCGATAATGCGTTGGATGGCTTTGATGGTCTTGTCAGGAATATGATCTTTGTCGTAGTCAAACATTTTGTCTAGCAATCCCCTGGCGTCGCCGAGAACCTTTTTCCCTGGGATCCACCAGTTATCGGTTTTGGCGCCCGCTTGTCCCTCCTTTGTGGGTGCAATACCAAACATGATGCACAGCCCCTCCAACACCAGCACGACGAGATCCGGGGGTTTTGAGTATTTCGCGACTTCACTAATGTCTGATATCTTGAGATTTTTGAGACACTCTACAGCAGCTGCCAGGGCGGGCAGCGCCTCCGCTAGACCTGCCTCTGCAGATTCCTTGATTTCTTTACATTCGGCCGCCTTTGCAGAAGCAGCTGTCTCTTCGACCTCGACGACGGCCTTGGTCTCCCCCGCACCGACCTTGTCGACCTCAATTTTTTTCATGAGCTCATCTACTTCGATTGAAGTCTTTTCTAGAATAGGCTGCAGATCAATCAGCTCCACCTTCATGACGGCAACATCCTTTTCAGTACTGGCAAGCTTGTCCAAGCCAACTGAAAGCCTGCGCTTGGCAGTCGTCAGCTCGTCGCGCTTCTCTGCCAACACCCGCTTGAAGGTGCCCAAAAGCTCGAGATAACTTGTGGGTGTAACGTAGTTATAGCGGCGCAGCGCTTCAGCATATCGTTCGGAAGCTTTCTCGACTCCCTTATGAATATCGCCACACATTGATACGATGCCCTCCTTGACTGAATCGTCCGTGAATTCAATATCGGCAAACGCTTCATTGGCAACACCTCGCAGCGCTTCGGCAGGCCACTCGGTGAACCAATCGATGGTGCAACAAGTGACAAGACTGGGAAAGTTGCGGAGGCGCGTGCGGATAGCCTCGCCTGCAGGTGAGAAGGCAAGCACCACGTGGAGATTTTCCATAACACGCGTGAGGAAACGCTCGTGCATGTTTGACTTAGTCAGTGCTATTCCCTCAGCCTGGCAAACAGGGCGCATGGCCATTGCAATCTGGTCTTGGTCGGACAGGTCCCAGATGTTGGGCACTTCTCCCGAGTTGAGCACTCCGTTGATATCCTCCAGGAACGACTCCATCACAATCTGCGTGTCGGTAAAGAGAAATACAGTGGGCTTTCCCTCTTTGCCAGCACGCAGCAGGACCTTTTTGACATCTTCTCTCCACTCATTTTTGCCGTATCCCTTGGCAATCTCAATTGAAATGCATGCCATTTCTGCTGTATAGGCTGCAACACGCGTTAGACTCTGCCGGCCCGATCCACCAACACCGAGCAGAAGTGCATTTCCCTTGGGCTGGCGCAGGATTCGGCTGATGCGCGAGACATGGTCGATGGCGTCAAGGAACATGACAAGCCGCATCGGCTTATTTGTCTGAGCGTTGAAGTCATCCAGATATGCTTCCATTGTCTTGCGCAACACCGCAGCATCCATGATTTCGCTATATAAGCGAGGATCAGCACCGGGCACCATGTAGTCGCCAAAGAAGATGCGGTCTGTGGTCACGAGCGCGTCCCAATTCTTCTTGAACGTTTCTTTGACCAGGTCTTTCAGCTGAGTGTCAAACCAATCGCGGTCTGGCTGGTCCGTCAGACGATCGCGGAAGATTCGTTGACATTCATGCGCCCACAACCGGATAAAAATAGGCTGCTCCTCTCCAATCTTTTTGGGATCAGCCATCATGCATCCCTGGAAGATTCGTGCAAGATCGCGCAGGTTAAAAGTGTAGTGCGACTTTGAAGGAGTTGGCAAGAGCTCTTTCAGACATCGATGGAAAATTTGAAGCGAAGCTTCGCAAATGGGATTAATTAATGCCTTCATGGTCGGAGGAAAATTAACGTCCATATGAGCAGTCAGAATATTACCAAAAATGCTCGTCATACTTTCATCACTCATCTCCGGGAAAGCGAGATGGTTAAAATGACGGAGGAAACGGTTTGTCACAACTTGTCGGCCACCTCCAGGCGGACCCATCGCGGCGACAAACATAATGTCAACAATGGTATTCTTCTGATGGATTTTGCGGTCGTACCACCCTTGATGGTCCATCCATTGTCGCAAAATTTCGATGGGCGGCTGCGCGAAGTAGACCTCGCGAAGGGGCATGTTCATGTCGTCGATAAAGATCATGTACTTCTTACCGAACGGCGGACCGTACACACCCTTGCGCCGCTTGTCCATCTTGCCATCAAGAATATCTTGTGTCTGATTTGCGCTAGTCTGGGCGGAAAACATCAGGAAAAGTGGTGTGTAAACAGCCGGATCCATACCGGTCATAAGTTTCTGCTTCACAGTCAAAGTTTTGCCGGTGCCAGTGGGTCCAACGCACAGCACATGCTTTTGCTGCATGCAGATGTGCTCTAGTATGAAGGAGTAGGCAACAGACTCCTTTGTCTGCACCACAAGATCTGAGAATGACTTCTTCGTGTCCACTGGGATGACTGTCAACGTGTCCATCCAGGGCGTCCATTTGCACATTTCCACGTCCAAAGAATAATCAAAGACGTTGCCCTTGGCAGGGATACCTTTGGGTCCATTTTCACGGATCCACCCGTTAAATTTGGAGCGGCTCTCAGTGTCGGACGAAGAGGAAATGCCCCAGATCATTGCAAACATAAAGATTTGTTCGAAGTTTTGAGAGAGCGCCTCTAAGCGTTCCTTTTCCACCACTTCGCCCTCCGCAACAATATACTCTTTCAAAAAACCATCCAGGATGTTGAGAATACTGCGCCACAGATTTGGCTGCACTGTCCTGACATATTCCTTGAGGTTGCGCTGGTGAAAGTCGAGCGCCGCGTCGAGTGTGAAATCAAAAAGAGCCTGCAACTGCGGTCTAAACTGCATCACCGCTGCGGGCAACGTCTGCAGCCACGATGTGACCATAGCCTGTGTCCCAACCGTGGCGATCGGATCCAAATAGATTATACCAACACGACTTACAGTGGCTGGTGATGCTACTGACAGGTCTTCAACCTCGAAGATCATACGCATCCAGCCGGTCATGGTGATGATTTCCCCACTGACAAGGCACAACTTCTTGTTTTCATCGAGTACGGTGTTCATACTTTCGATCCACAGAGCATCTACGGGCCCATCAAACACGACCCACTTTTGGCGCTCAACCGTGTCGTATACAGCCTCACGGAAAAGCTTGCACAGGATGCCGTCGGCCCACTCATGAGTGGCGTCGTCGAAGCTACCGTAAAGCTGACCCATGGTGATCGATTTGGGATTCATGACAAATTGACGGATTTCCAGGTACTCGTCACGCTCCTTTTTGAGCGAGGTCAATGTTTTGGCAAGCATATTCTTTACGCACGTCTTGCCACCGCCGGTGGGCCCCACAGTCATCAGACCGTGCCTGAGTACGGTCACATCGTAGAGCTGAATAGCCTTTTGCATGAAAACTGGCACTGTTTGAAGCCCCATCTCAAGGGTGCAGCGAGTCATCATTTCCATTAGGGAACCATAGTCCGGATCTGGCAACTTGACACCAGGAAAAAGGTCCGAGATGATGCCGCTGAAAAGCACAATATCATCGACCAGAAACTTTGGCAAGTTGGAATCTTTTAGAGCGCGCAACATGAGAAGAGCTTCATCCATGTCGGGAAAATTCTTTTTGTTCAAGCCTGCCGAAGAAATCACAGTGTTCACAGCACGCATCCCAAAATCGTAGTGATCCTGTGCTGAGAGTTGTTCCGACGACAGTTTGAAACAATTGACCATCTTCTCTGCCAACTCGCGAGGCCGCTCGAATCCAAAAGAGAAGAGGCGGATCTCACCGATGAGAGCGTAGTTGGGGACCATGCAGGCCACTGGCCGAAAAAGAACTTTGAGGTTGTCGGGCAGCTCTGTCCTTCCCGCATATCCTGGATTCATGGTGATGAAGGATGCGTTCTCCGGATTCAGTGAGATTTCGACGCCTTCAAAGACGAAACGCTCGAGCTTGTTGATAATTGCCTGATTAATCGTCAGCAGCTGCTGCGCAATTACAGAGAGCACCTCAATATTGATCCGGTTGAACTCGTCGAAACACGCCCATGCACCGCACATGGCCAAGCCCTTAAAGAACTTGCCTACCATGATATAGTCCATCCCTTCTTGGCAATTAAAGACGATACACTGCTTAGCCATGGCCTTAGCAAGATCTTTGGTTGTCTCCGTCTTGCCAGTCCCTGCAGGGCCTGCGGGGGCGCCGCCCAGCGCCATTCCTAATGCGCCAGTGAGCGTCAGATAGATGCGATCTGTCAATGGCGTCACGACCAGGCGCATAGAGTTACCTAGATACTCGCAGCCGTAGCGAAACCTATTCTCAACTTGCCGCAGAAAGGTACCCGCGCTACCCGAGTAGGCTACTGTGCTATCTTCCCAGTAATACCGTAACTGTGCTGCCCAATCAAAATCCGAGGTCTTTCGAATGTCCGCCTTGTCAAGATTTTCAACTACATCCCTCCCGTGCACGTCCAGAGTGATGAGGGCACCCAATCCAGTCCGTTGCATATTTGTCAGTTTCATGCGCACCAGAGTGGTGACATCCTTGAGCTGCTGGTGACACGTATTGTAGTAGCCCTTGAGGTTATTCGCCTCGATGGCAACTTCCGTTTCCCTAGACCAATACACTTGGTCACATCCTAGGAGAATCTGACCAGGCCAATTCAAGACCCACTGCTTGCGTTCATTGGTAGCGTAATCCTTGATAGATTCTCCCATTTTAGTGTTAATCGACATTCGCATCATCTTCTCGACATCTGTCAGCCAGAATTCGACGTTGCCTTCGGGGTATACCTTATCATCCCACTTGACACACTCACCTTCTCCCGAGAACATTTCAACCATCGCCAGATCCTCCTCAAATGTCACCTTGTTGATGGCCTCGAAGCATTTTCTCAAATGCGGCTGCACCGCACGAGGGTCTTTGGTCTGCGAAAGGATCTCAAGAAGCTCTTCATTCGACAAGAAGTAAAAGCGTGCAAACGACTGGCGCTTAGTTTCTAGGTAGTCGCTCAGCCCCTTCTGCACCTGCTCCAATGTATTGTAAGACTGTGCAAAAATTGGAAGCAGATCTGGGACTTCGCCAAAGTCGAGACAATTGGGGTTGTCGGCGGCAATTTTCAAGTATTTGCGCCACTGCCGGTCGCACGCCTTAAATTTTTGGCCTTCGGTAGGGAGCTGTTTCATAATATCATCGGAACTGAAAATGGGCTCCAGATACATCCAGTTGCGCTGGCAGTTGAGCCACTGCTCAATGATCTCTGAAAGCAGGTTGAGTTTCTTGCCTAGGTTGTCGAGCCGTTCCTTATGCGGCTTGTTGAACGGAGAAAAGCCCATCGCCTGAATCATGACAATATTATCGTCAAGCATCTGCTGGACTTCATCAGCACCTCGCAGCATGAACGAGCCAGTCTCGCGATAAGGGACAATATCAAACACTGCCGGCGCCCATTCAGTTTCCATTTTGTCGAGGGCGGATTCAATAGCATACTCTTTGCCAGCTGACTCGCCAACTTTTGAGATTTTCTCCTCATAGTCGACCAGCTTCATGTCGATGACGTCATGGAGGGTGTTCAGCGACTTGCCAGGCAAAAGATCGATACCAACATCGCCGCTCATTGCATTCCAGTGACGCTCTCGCAGACCCGGATTACGCAAAGCAGTAATGCAGGGCATCATAGGCTTAAACTCGTCAATCTCTTCCCTGATCTGTTCTGCCACCTCTTTGCACTCGGGAAGCTCTGCAAATGCCTTGCTTGCCTTGAACAGCGCGCGCCAACCATCCTGGATGCAAGTGTCCATGGATTCGGGCTCGAGCGATTGAAAGGGATCCGTCATCCACTGCGTGTGGTTCTTGCGCCAGTCGTACGCAGTAATCCAGAGCTGGGCGTAAGGCTCGAAGGACTTGGTGATAACCCCGACTCGATCGTAGTCGGTTTGTTCTAGTCCAAACAGAAGCTCGCGCGACTGGAACTTTTTGGCACGATCTGCCATGTCTTTGAGATTTGCTGCCTTTGCCTTGACGTCCTGCCCAACCTCTTCGAGCTTGGCCAGGTCGGTGTGCTGATGGAACTCTTTGACGATATTCTCTATGTCGTCCATTTCCGCTTCGAACTTGACCTGCTCCTCCTTCATTTCATTCTCCTTGGCGTTTCTGTCATTGTCAATCTGGGTAACAATCTCAGCAATTCCATTCTCGACCCTGCGTGTCCAACCATAAGACGTCCATTTGTCATTGAACTGCTCATCACTCAGCTGAAAATTGAACTTGTCCAGTACTTCACACTGGGCTAGCATTTCAGCAATGATGTCCACAACATCCTCAGTTTCTTTCGGGATCTCCTTGATGAATTCTTCAAGGTCAGCCACCTCTTCGATGGTCGAATACGGCGTCATGAGCTTTGCATTAATTTTGGTGTACTTGTTGATAACAGTCTTGGCCTTGGCCGAGGCTTTTTCTGCGATGAGCGACATAATCATGCGAATTAAGGCGTCATACTTGATCGCCAGCGACCGATTGATGGACTCAAGCTTGATGTTGAACATTCCTATTGTGATAAATTGTGGGATGAAATCCAACACCTTTTGCTTTTCTGCGAGAAGCTGCTCGATTTCGAACTCATCCTCTTTTAGCGAAGCCTCTTTTTCCTCGTACGATCGCACGTACTCAGTTAGGTCTAGATTCATAAATTCGATAAAATGATCGTACTGCCGAATGTAATCTCGCAGCGGCTGGCACGCTCTCTTGAGGTCGTCCTCCATTTGCTTCTTGAGCTGAGCAGGTAAAGGGAAATCGTCCTGCAAATGCAAAAGCATACTGTCAGAAAACCAGTGCATTGATTCGATCGCGAAGTGGTGAGGCGCACTGCACCAAAGCTGCCGCGCGCCAAGTCAAGGTATTGTTGAACCAACGCGGTGGCGCGCGGCAGCTTTGGCGCCTCGGCGCCGCGCAAAATACGAAAATAATATTGCTCACTTACCTTTACGCTCGACAAATACTTTTGCTTGCCGAGAAAGAGACGCTTCAAAACGCTACTCTCCACCTGCGGCACTTCGTGCAGCAGCTCTAGAGCCTGCGAAAACAGTGCGATAGGTGTCGCTTCAAATTCATCCACAGACGTCGAAAATCCGAAAGCACCATCAACCGGACCAAGTTCCAAAGTGAAGAGTGGAGGACGCTCCTTAATAGAGGGGTTGAAAGGATGCTGGTAAGTCTGTTCAATGTCCTTGGTTCCCTTGACCGTCACATCAAAGGCAGTTGCAATGTGGATAAAGTCGGCATAATTTTGCAGGGTGGTTTCCTGCCACAAATACACAAAACCAGCAATCAGCCACTTTCTTTTGCGTGTGCAACACATTTTCGTGCAGTCGACAGCAAGCAAGAAATTTTCCCGACAGAAACTTGCCCCACCGTGACAAGACGCAGAGTGTTCTCCATGACATAGTTGGACGTGCTCAAAAATCTGCCAAGTACAGGCCACGAAATAAGCAAATCATCTATGCACAAGGTGTAAGCCACTCCAATGTAACGACAACGTGCATTATACATATGAAAGAGGTATTTCAGGTACCGTTTGAGCTTGCTTTTTTCGTAGGCATTCTTGTCCTTAGTTCCAAGAAACATGTAGTGGCCCTCGGGTATGTTTGCAAGGGGCTCACAAATGCCATTTTTCACTGCATCAATCCATGACCGTTTGAGCATCGTTGCCGATTGCTTGCTCTGTTCTGTTTGGATGCGGTGGAATTCCTGTATTCGTTTGTTTGCATGTATGTGAAACATATGTTTGTATGTTTGTTTGTATACATGTATATGTAAGTACATATGTATATCTGCACGTTGGTTTTTATGTATGTATGTATGCACTCATGTATGCATATGTGCATTTGCATGTGCGTGTGCATGTACATGTGGTGTATGTGTGTGTGTGTGTGTGTGTGTGTGTGTGTGTGTGTGTGTGTGTGTGTGTGTG
>Ga0105053_10011137_pt1 | contig 11076 bp, 13 predicted proteins | sample BON01_FD_78093 | JGI IMG/M metagenome (GOLD analysis project Ga0105053, IMG submission 78093) | Freshwater microbial communities from Lake Bonney liftoff mats and glacier meltwater in Antarctica - BON-01 | ecosystem: Environmental > Aquatic > Freshwater > Ice > Glacier meltwater | place: Lake...
CTTGTACTCAAACTAATCTCCCCTCCCTTCCTCCCTCCACTCCCCTTCCCTCCACCCTAGGGCGCGGAACGAAGAGTGATCTTCGACTTCGTTCACGTCCTCCACGGGGACTGCACGCTCAAGCAAGCCATGATCAAAGACAAACGCAACCCCAACCTCTACCTCCTGGCCGCCTCCCAGACCAAGGACAAAAACGCCCTCACCGTCGATGGAGTCGGCAAAATGCTCGCGGAAATGAGAAGGGAATTCGACTTCATCATCTGTGACTCACCGGCAGGCATTGAGAGTGGGGCGAAGCACGCCATGTACTTTGCAGATGACGCTATCATCGTGACTAACCCGGAGCTGAGTTCTTGCCGGTAGGTTTTGGTCGAAGGAGGGAGGGAGGGAGAGGGAGGGTTGCGTGTGATCGGATCGCCTCCCAAAGCAAGGACAGATATGATTACTGACCCCTCCCTCCTTCCCTCCCTCCCCTCCCTTCCTCCCTCCCTCCGTCCACAGTGACAGCGACAAGATGATCGGCTTCATTTCCAGCAAGTCTAAGCGGGCCGAATTAGGCCAGGATCCGGTGCGGCAATCGCTGCTGGTCACGCGATATGACCCTGAGCGGGCAGAGAAGGAGGAGTGCTTGCGATTGGAGGATATCAAGGTGTGTCTCCTCTTCTCAATTGTTTTTGTTCCTCTGTTCAAAAAGTTTTGTCAGTTTTGCCTTGCTTGTGGCGGTTTGTGTGTTAGTCACGCGATATGATCCCGAGAGGGTAGAGAAGGAGGAGTGCTCGCGATTGGATGATATCAAGGTAAGCTGTGAGCTCACTTATGCATGTGACTTGAACGAATTTCAAGCTAGCCAATCTAAGGGGCACGTATGAGCTTGATTCCTGTTCTCTTTTCCAACTTCCTTTTGTTTTTGTCCTTTTGTTTTTGTCCGACCCGCACTCACTCACCCTCTTCTTCTCCTACTTCTCCTCGTACTTACTTATTTATTTTCCCACCTACATTTCTATATCAATCTCTGCACTCATTGCCGCACTCACCATCTTTTTCTTCTCCTTCTCCTTCTTCTCCCCTTGTTGTTTAGGAATTGCTGGGCCTAGAGCTGCTGGGTGTGATTCCGGAGAGCAAGTGCATCCTCACCGCCACCAACATCGGTCAGCCCGTCATTTCCATTTCTGACTTATCCCTCCTTCCCTTCCTCCCTCCCTCCCTCTGTTTTCTCACACGAAAAGGAGCTGTTGGGGCTAGAGCTGCTGGGTGTGATTCCGGAGAGCAAGTGCATTTTGACCGCCACTAACATTGGGCAGCCCGTCATTTGCATGCCGGATCAAGACGCAGGACAAGGTAGGGAGGAATGAAGGGAGGGAGGGAGGGACGGGTTGGGTATGATTTTCGGGAGCAAGTGCGTCCTCACTGCCACCAACATTGGGCAGCCCGTCATTTGCATGCCGGATCAAGGTAGAGAGGGAGGGAGGGAAGAGAGAAACAGAACCCGTCGACAGCGGTTTTGGTCCTCCACCAGCTCTTCTGCAAGCTTACTCACCTATCCCTTCCTCCCTTCCTTTCTCCCTCCCTCCCACACACAGCTTACATGGACACCGTGGAGCGTTTTTTGGGGGAGGAGAAGGAGTTCCGTTTCCTGAACCCCAAGCCCACGGGCATCCTGTCGATGATCTTCTCTCGGGTCACTGGTTAGATAGCTAAAGATTCCCTCTTGATGTGAGTGTGTGGTGGTAGGGAGGAAGGGGAAGTAGGAGGGGAGGAAAGGAGAGGAGGGAGGGAGGGATGGCTTGTGGTAAAGGGGGGAATGAGGAATGGAAGGAGGAAGGGAAGGAGGATGGGAGGGAGGAAATGAAAGGGTTTGCCTGCAACAGAGGTCTCTTTTGTTTGCGCCCCTTGTCTTATGTCCGTGTGTGTATTTATGCTCTACATTTTTTCCGGCCGCAACAAAGAGAGAAAGAAAATCGAAACCAGAAAACTGCCGCTAGATTCTAATCCCTTGGTCGTACTCCTTTTCCTTGTAGAAGCTCTTTCTTTCTACAAAGCTTGATAAGTTCTCGTTTTCTGTACATTATTGCCTTGTGTCCTTGTTAAAAACCATTCTATCTTCCTTCCCACCCTGCCTTACTTCAGACAGACCTTTGCTTCGAGCGCACAGGTCTCAGAGCTATACTTAGATTCTTCCGAGCGCACACGCACGCGGATATTCTCCAAGAGACCTCGTTTCTTGCATTCCTTAAACACCCACAAGCGCCGATTATTGAGAGAGAAATACGTCCCTGTCGCCCGGTCAAACATCACTGTGATGAAGGGGAGCATTTCAGGCTTGAGTCTCCCTTCCACAATTTCCGTCAATGTGTCTTCCACCTTCCTGCCGCAGCCACTGAAGGTTGTTCGAATGCGCGCGTGCGAGAAGTAGACAATGGCAGGGTCCACCTCTGTGAAAAAAGGCTGTGGCCGGCCTCCTTTGCTGCCTCCTCCCCCTCCACCACTGCTGCTGCCTCCTCCCTCCTTGGCCCCCATGCTTCTTGGCCTGTTTGAGGTGACAAAAGGGGGAAAGCGGGTCAGCAATTCGCAAGAAGGATAGCATGCGCTTGTCTGGCGGGTGGTGGCGTGCTTGACGCAAGCCTGCACGTGGAGATAGGGCATGACCAAAGGGCTTGGATGGGGAAGCCAGAGTAGGCCGATGACGCCTTCGTCGCTGATTTTTCAGCGGCAACGGCCGCTGAGTGTTTATTTTACAGCACGATGGCATTTCACACACCACTGATCCCACGTCCACGCATACGCACAGGAAGTACACAAGAGATTGACCGCGAGGTGCTGCTGGTGGTCCTCAGCGGCGGCAAGGATGAGCAGGCGATTTCTACAAACCTGAAAAGCGAGGGAGGAAAGCAAGCCCATCCCCCTTGAAGGCGGCTAAGGAGCACTCCACCCCGACGCGGCAGCAGCAGCAGCAGCAGCAGGCATGGGAGACCAAGGACACGGCCACGACCCACACAAGCATGAGCATGGGATCAAGAAGGGTGGGTTTCTCAACAAACTCTTTGCCCGTCAGGGGAGTCTCAAACTCGGTGGGGGAGGGCATGGCAGCAGCGGGGGTGGGAATGGGGAGAGGGAGGAGGAGGAGGAAGGGCGGGCCTCGTCCCCCACGCGTCGTCCAGACGAGCATCCACATCATCATTATCGGTTCCATTTTCCCACGTCTCCACTAGGCTCCTCTGCGCCCACTTTTCCCAGCTTGCGGCATTTGACAGGGGCGGGCGTGAAGGCAACTGAAGGGGTGGGACGAGGAGGAGGGGATAAGGGTGGTGGTCCTGATAAAGCAGGAAAAGGTGGAGGAGGAGGAGGAAAGGTGAATTCGCAACGGCTCTTGGCTCCTTTGACCCCCACGGCGGTGGCTGCTTTGAAGATTGCGTTGGATTATTTGGGGTGAGTGTGTGGTTGGGGGGTTGTATAGTGGAGGGTGGGGTGGGAGGGAGTGATTAAGGGTTTATAAAGTCTGGTCTTTCGTTCCACTGTCTTTTTCTTCTTGTCTGAACTGAATAGATAAACTCAAATCTCATGCATTTATTTTCTGTTTATTCAATCAGGTCAACAGCATTGGGGGAAGAAGGCCTCTATCGAGTATCAGGGAACAAGCTAGACGTCGACCGACTCAAGGCCGTGCTGGCTGCGGGGCTTCTAGTCTCATCCGACACGCTCCAAGCGCACTACCCGGACAAGCATGTCATTGCAGGGGCCATTAAGAAGGTGCGACAACGAATCGTCGCTCACTTCTCTCCCTCCATCTCGTACTTCTTCCTTTTAGCTTCCTTACCAGAACCCACCTCTTTCTCTCCTCCCTCCTCCTAACTTACACACACGAACACACAAATATTTACTCTCTCTTTCTCCTCCAGGTATTACAAGAACACGAGCCTCTCCTAGGCTATCATTTATATTCTGACTTTGTCTCAGCCGGTGCAGGACCACCAGCAGCCATGCTTGAAGACGACGAGGTGGTGGTGCTGGAGGAGGAAGGGGGGGAGGAAGGGGGGGAGGGAGGGGGGGAGGGAAGAAGAAGAAGACGGAGCAGCACTCTCAGCAACAGTGGTGCTGGCAGTAGCAGCAGTAGTAGTAGTACTTGTAGTCTGAGTAGCAGCAGCAAGGAGGCGAGGTATCGTGGGTTGGTGCTGCAGTTGAGGCCGGCGTCGAGAGAGTTGTTGGGCCATCTTTTGAGGCATTTGAGGAGGGTGGTGGCGAGGAGTGAGGAGAACAAGATGACGGCGGAAAACCTGGCGGTGACGGTGGGGTTAAATTTGTTGAGAAAGTCGGAGTCGGTCGCAGGTAGGTGTGTGGGAGGGAGGAAGGGGGGGAAGGAGGGAGGAGGTCATTCTGCTTGTGGGAGTTTTCTCAATTCCTCACACACATCTCCTCTTTTTCCTTTCCTCGCCTCTCTCATAGGAGTAAGCATCCAACAGCTGGAAAAAGAGCGTCTGGTCATCATGGACCTAATCGCCCTCTCCCCCGCCCTTTTCCCTTCGGACGGAGCCGGCAGCATAAATAAAGCACACCCTCCCCCCAAGCCCTACCACGCCCCTCGACTCATAAATTCTGCTCCAGCCAGCCGCACCCCACGGCATTTCTTCTCTTTGACCGACGAGATGGCACGGAGGACTGCTCCGCTCCCCGCAACAGGAGGGGGGGAAGACGACAGAGACATCGTCGCACCACCCGCCTTCCTCAAACCACCACCTAAGCCTTTGGGGCGGCCTCACCAGGGCACCACCAACAGCAGCAGCAGCAGCAGCAGCAGCAGCATCAATACTATAGCAAGCAACACGACCAGCTGCAGCAGCGGCAGCAGCCGTCCTAAATCTACTAGCAGGAGCAGCAGCGGTAGCAACAGCAGCATTGGTGGCAAAAGCGGTAGTAGCGCACTGCCTCGGGTCGCTAAGGCACGTACAAACCCGCTCGCCACAACCCTACCCCTACGACCCCCAGACAAGCCCATGCGGGCCTCCCCCCGGCGCGCCTCTTCGCACGAGTCGGCGGCGACGTCCTCGCCGGCGTTGTCGGTCTCTTCGTGCAGCTTGTCGACGGAGGGGAAGGAGGACGATGGCGGCGGAGCGGGGAGGGAGGGCGCGGCGTCTAACGGACAGGGAAATAGGGCGAGTTAGCGAGGGCCTCCATTCGTGCGGCCCCGGACCCCCAACCCGCCCTTTGAATTTGTGAATAGAAGACAATTGAACCATTAAGAAAGCATACCAGCAAAGCAAGCAACAATACATGTGTATGACTAGAAGTGTGGCTCGCAGCCTTTGTTTGCTTTCCTTGTTGCTCAGGAACGACACGGTACCCCCTCTGTTGACATGCCAACCTCCTGCCTCCCATGTCCATCCACCACCCAACCCCACCTATCTACGTACGACCCGTAGGCATGGCGGAGCAGCTGCTAGGGCTGGCGGGGGAGGTGGCCAAGGCTGGGGAGGCTTTCAATTTGGGACTCAAAGAGCGCCTGGCCCTTCTCCAGGCACTCAGCACCAACATCACCACCACCAGCCGTCGCCCTACGTGTCTAATCCCTGAGAACCTAGACTTGGAGGAGGGCTCGGCGGATGCCATTTTGCTGCACGTCAACGCGATTGAGCTCTTGCTGGCAGCTGGGGTAGAAGGGACCGGCATAGACGAAGACGAAGCCTGGAATTTCGTGGTGGCAACCTGGATCGAGAGGGTGGGACTGTCCATTCTTACCTCGCGGCGTCTCGACCTTGGTCCCGCGCAAAATGCTGTGGGCATGCGCATGGCTCGTGTCTTGGCTTCGGCCAGCGTGGGAGCGATACACGCAGCCATGGAGACTGCGACGTTGATCTTGCTGGACGACATGAGCGTGCGCGTGATGAGCCCGGGGGCAGAAAAAGACGGGGAGCTGCTGGAGGTGATTGGTGCGCAATGTGGGTGGGTTGCTTCTTTCATCAACGGCCAGGCACAAAATGGAGAACAACTCCCGCTTACTGTCCTTGACTGCACCCTTGCCAACTTGGAAAGTTGTCCGCCGCCGGCGCTACGGTCCATCATGGTGAGAGCTGTGTCGCCTGCCTTGGCGAACGTGCTGCAAGGCAGGGGGGAGGAAGCGGCAGCGAGTGGTATTTATTCTAAGCTCTGGGCATTTATACAACGACTTGACGCGAAAGGGAGCATAGAGGAGCAGGTGAGTGTCGTAGATACAAAGAGAGTCGGGGGAGAGGTGCATTGTGTTTTTCACGTTTGCTTTTGCGTTCGCATTACTAGCTCTAATCACTTTTAGCGACCAACAATCCTTTCAGAATTACCTGTTTTTATCTATAATGCTCATCGTCTTCTTCTTTCTTACAGCGAGATGCCCACGCCATGCTCTGCGTCCTGCACGAGGTCCTTGTGCCAGCCCTTGGCCTAAATCGGACTGACCCTGCCTTCTGGACAATGCTTCGACGCGGGCTCGCCAGCGAGTGCAACGCGGTCCGTAAGCGTGCCTTGTACGTACTAGGTGCCCAAGTGGAGACCGCGAAAATGGCTGGTACTGCTCCTTCTACTGCTGGTGCCAAGACCCGTAATGGTGTAGCTCCTGCTTCGTCTCCTTTCAACGCCAAGTCCCTCACCTGGTGGCGGCGTTTCGTCCAAGTCATGGACACCTTCAACACGGCGCTGGAAACCCACTTGCTGAATCAAGCTCTGCATGTCTGCACGTCGTTGTTGCGGGAGGCATTTCCCGTCTCAGAGGAGGGGGAGGAGGAGGAAGGGAGGGAGGACGGCATACCCAACGGCGACGCGGGCTCGTTGCTTCCTGTGCCTTCCTTTGCGTGGGCAGAGACGCTCCTTGGCCGTGCGGTGACGGTTACGAACTTTGCGGTCCAGCGCACATATTTGTTGTGGTTGATGAGCGAAGAGGGTGTCGCGTGCGTCCCCTTGGGCAAGCTGGGGCCGCGCTTTTTGATTCAGAAAATCTTGCCGGCTTTCAAGGAGATGAGCAACATGAAGGACGACAGGCCGAAGCTTGGACGTTTTCTAGCGCGTGCCATCGCTGCTCAGGCAGAGGTGAATGGAGCGAGATGGGAGGTGCTTGTGGCTGTGTTTGAGTATTGCAAGGACACCGTGCGAAGTGCCGTGGTGCGGCAAACACTGCTGGGGTTCATTGAGTATCGCGATGTCCTCCCACAGACCTCACCATGCCTCGGAATTGAAGATGTGGAGCTAGCGCGTCTCCTCGTCTGTGTCATGAACACGCAGTGTAATCAAGGGCTCAGTCAATTGCTGGCGGGGCGAGTGGTTGCTTGCCTTGATGCCTTCACTGATTTTCGTGCCCTCGTTGCTGCCGGGCCTCAAGGCGCCGCTGTCGTGCGTACTTTCCTTCTGGACCTCCCGCAAAAGGTCGCCTTGGAAAGCCACTATGACCGCCTTGTGGATTGGCTGGATACAGCGGCGGTGGCGGGTGGGGTTTCAGAGTGGTGGGGCGAGAGCACGGCGCGGGCTATTGATGCCTTGATTGTCGGCGGTGGTAACGGCAGCAGCAGCGAGATGACCATGGCAGCTTCAGGAGGGTCTGTCTGGTCCTCTGTGGAAGGGGCCCACTGCTTGGAAGACATTGACCAGTCCAGCATCGCCTGCTGCGCCTTGGCCTGCGTGTATTTGCCGGCGTCGGCTTTGGCACATGCGCTTGCTCCAGCTCTGCGAGTCCTAGGCCGCATTCACTCTCACCCTTACCTTACCTTGCGGTCCTGTTTAGCTTCCCTCTCACTGTTACGGGCTTTGGGTGCACTTTTGAAACGGAAGCATCACGCGGTAATGTACGAGCTGCTTCGGCAGCACACGGGAGAGGTGGCCGAGTTCCTTGCAAGCCTGCTTCAAGAAAGCTGCTCGTGTGCCCAGGCCAACCTGTACGACAGTGGCAGTGGGGGCGTCTTTGGTCTGTGTACGCAGGCGCTGGGGACGGTGGTGCGGCTAGCGGCAGACATCGGGTAAGTGATTGGGCTGTAGGTGCTATCGTGCCCTGTGTCGTCCTCTTTCCAATCGTTATTCTCACTACTTTTCCACTCTCTTCTCCATCCCTTATCAGGCAAGTTGCCGGCGCCGCCCAGCGTGTGTTGGAAACGTGCGCGAGCGTACTTGATGCTGGCGTGGACGACGCAGTGGCGGGAGATGCGGAGGAAGTCCGTCGACAGGGGCGTGCGGTGGCCGTGCTGCGAAGCATCCTGGAAGCCCTCTTGCTGCAATCCAGCACGGGACTTTTTGGCGATGTGAGGAGAGAGTGGGCTGCGCGTCTCATGGGTGGCCTTGTCAAGGCCGCTGCGAGCTTGGGGCTCCGGCGAGGAGGGCGGGACTTGCTGTTGTCCTTGGCGCTTGAGAATGTGTGGCGGTGCTTGGTTGTTCTTTACAGGATGCAAGGGGCGGGTGCGGTGGTGGAGAATACGGATGCCTCCCTCCCTGTCGACATGGAGTTTCTTTCCTCGGCTTTGGAGACATCCAGCCGCAGCTCGGTGCCGGACATTCTCTACTGCATCAGTCGTCACCTCCCGTCACACATCAGCAACAGCACGGAGCAGCAACGACAAGAGCGCCTTGACACTATCGTCACTTTGGTGCTGGGCTGCGTGGAGGAGTGTAACTACCGACAAAGTGTCACACAACTCGCCATCGAAATGGTGCTCTCACCGGCCATCCTTGCAGACCCCGCCCTCTGTCGAGGCGCTGACAATCCTGTGCGGCGCTTCTTCCATCGGCTGGTTGACCTCGGCACGGTCAAGCGGGCCTACATCCTTTTGAATGCCACGGCCAGGCTGACCTCTGTTTGGCGGGCGGAACCGGCGGCCGCGGCCCTCGCTGGGGAGTTTGTAGAGGAGTTGGCGCAACTGTTGGTGCTGCGTGAGTTGAAAGAGGATGTGTACCAGCAAGCCAACGACGATGAGCGAGATTTTGATGCGGACATTGGCAAGGAAGAGGCCAGAGAGTGCCAGGAAGAAGAACAATCTGCTGTTTTGCTCCGCATCTTGGTGTTGGGCTGCTTATGCGATTTGTTTCGAAATTTAGATAATGGAGGAAGTGCAAAGCAGGCCGAGCTTTTGATCCCTCTCCTTGTGCATTTGTTTGAAGTAGCAGCAGCTGTTGATTTGCGGCGTGCACAGATTCTGACCTCCCCCGACTATTCTTGCAAGCTTCGGGCGTGGCAAGCCATCTGCGTGCTAATGCCGTTTGTGAAAGCGGAAGATGTGTCGCTCGTTCAGGACTCGGTGTACGCAGCCATGCGGGTAGTGGCCGTGCCATCCGTGCGTTATTACCAAGACACAGTCCTTGCTCTTCTCTGTCAAAAGTTCCCTCATGTGACGATTCCTTTCCTTGTCGCGGCCTTGACTGACCTGCATGTCCCGCCATTGACCAGCGGCTCCCTCATCTTTGCTGCCGGCTCCGCATGTCTGACGAAAGACCCTGCGTTTCCAGGTGGAGAGTTGCCCCAAGCGTACGTGGGCCCCTTGCTCCAAGCGATTCTGCCATGGCTTTCGGGGCAGCATGCAATCACCCGTATCGTGGCGCAGCTGCTGTCGTTCTACCTTCTGTCGCGACTGCCGGCCGGAGACGAGGAGGCGGCGGAAGCGGGCATGGGCGGAAATGGCAGCGCCAGCAATAGCACCACCTCTGCCAGCAGCATTGACGCCACATATCTGGGCCAGACCTTGCGTTTCCTGCGAAATCACCGGGAGATTGCGAGCTTGCGTAACAAGGCCATGCAGCGCTTCCAGGAAACCTCCGTTCCTGCCTGCTGTACCGTGACGCACCTGCTCGCCCAGCACTCGAACGAGCAAGGCGGTGCCCTGAAAGACCTGGTCCCGGAGCATGTGGAAGAGGTGCTGCGCGAGGCGATGACGTCGCTGTACCGAGATCTGGAGGCCGAGCATCACATGACCTACACGTCCATGGCGCCCGTGGTCCGAGGCGAGAACCTCTTTGAGCTCAAGCAAGACGCAAGCAGTGCCCGCGCCTTGTTGATGCAGGGGAACGCCGACGCAGAGGCTGCCGAGACATTTTCTCTTCAGAAGAAGATTGTGCTTTCCGACGTGCTGGCGTCTCTGCTTCCGCCCCTGCCCGCCGACAAATCTCAAAACGCCCGTGGGATTCAGTTGCAAGAGCTGGTGGTGTGCGCGTCGTTGTTGGAGCGGGTACCCAACGTGGCTGGCCTCGCCCGAACGTGCGAGATCTTTGCCGCGTCCAAGCTTATCATTCCCGACTTGCGCATGCTCAAAGACCCGCTTTTCGACCAGATTTCGAGCTCGGCGGGGAAGTGGATCCAGATGGAGGAGGTCCACGAGGGTCATACACGCGCGTTCCTTCGGCGGTACAAACATGAAGGTTACACAGTGGTGGGGCTCGAGCAAACAGACGACAGTTCCTGCCTCTCCACGGTGGCCTTGCCTCGCAAGATGCTGTTACTTTTGGGGCGCGAGAAGGAGGGGATCCCGGTTCCGCTGCTTCAGGAGTTGGATTTGGTGGTGCAGATCCCCCAGCTGGGCCTGGTGCGGAGTTTGAATGTGCACGTGAGTGCTTCTCTGATAGTGTGGGAGTATTATAGGCAACATAGCGGAAGCCGCGGGGCGGGCAAGCCATGAGGACCTATAACTGATTGAAATAAAACAAAGTACAACGCAAAGAATGTTATCATAAAAATTGTTTGTTTTTTTTCTGTTCCTTTTTTACTTTCAAATCTTCCAGCTATGCTTTTAGTCGTTCAAAAGCGCGCATGCTCTTGGCAAGCCGCCCGTCAAATGCGTTCAACCACTGCAACCGGTCACCTTGACTGCTGCTGGATGTTCGCCTCAACTCCACTGGTCCCATCCCATTCTTCTCCCTCGTCGTTTTGCACTCGGTAGTAATAGCGATTGACGGTGGGGCTTTTGGCGGCGGCAGGGGCTGGCTGCGACTGCGGTTGCGACTATCCGTCTTTGCAAGCGAACACGTCTCGGCGACTCGGAGCTTGGCTGTCTGGATTTTGTCGAGGGTGGTGGCCACTTCCTTTTGGAATGTCCTGCTGCGTCTGCGTATTTGTGTGCAGGGCAAAGAGGTGAGATGAAAAAG
>Ga0105053_10011142_pt1 | contig 11071 bp, 4 predicted proteins | sample BON01_FD_78093 | JGI IMG/M metagenome (GOLD analysis project Ga0105053, IMG submission 78093) | Freshwater microbial communities from Lake Bonney liftoff mats and glacier meltwater in Antarctica - BON-01 | ecosystem: Environmental > Aquatic > Freshwater > Ice > Glacier meltwater | place: Lake...
ACCACTTAAACTATTTAAAGTTATGGAAAATAATTTACGAAGACAACTGATCATGCTGTCAAAACGACTAATATTTGCCTTTCTGGTACAGCTTTTTTTCTGTACCGTCCTATTGGCCAACACCGGTAATGCGCAGCGCAACAGCATTGAAAATGTAAAGGTGTCCTTGAATTTACAGGAAAAATCGCTGGCCCATTTTTTTAAGCAGGTGGAATCCAAAACGGATTTCAAATTCACCTATACAGACAATCTTATTGACTTGAAACAGCCTATGACGGTGGTGGAAAACGACAAATCGCTTTACGAAATTTTGGTAGCAGTTTCCAGACAGACGGATTTAAATTTTGTGCAGGTCAATGAGAATATTCATGTGAAAGCTAAAAATGGAAGAGATATTGGGAAAGGAGTAATAATTGGTGAGGATGCCGACATTTCCGTCAGCGGAACTGTTATTGATGAAACAGGGGTACCTATTCCCGGAGTAACGGTATTGGTACAGGGGACTTCTATAGGAACTGCTACAGGATTAGATGGTAAATATACTTTAACGGCACCGGAAGAAAGTACTTTGGTTTTTTCCTTTATCGGGTATGTTTCTCAGCAAATAAGTATAGGTAATCGATCCACTATTGATGTGACTTTGATGGAAGATGTATCTTCTTTGGGTGAAGTTGTTGTTATCGGATATGGTATGCAGAAGAAAGTAAATGTTATTGGCTCTATAGCCACTATATCCAATGAAGAACTTACCAGGTCTCCTGTTCCAAATATATCCAATGCTTTGGCGGGTCGTCTTCCTGGTCTAACCGTCCAACAAAGAAGCGGGGAACCGGGTTCTAATGAGGCAAGTCTCTTAATCAGAGGAAATTCGACACTTGGTAATAACGCACCTTTGGTGGTTATTGATGGTATTCAAGGAAGGGATTTGAACTCCATTAATACTAACGATGTCGAAAGTATAACTGTGCTTAAGGATGCATCGGCTGCTATATATGGTGCCCGAGCCGCTAATGGCGTAATTCTGGTTACAACAAAAAGTGGGCGTGCCGATTCACCTCCTTCCTTTAATTATAGATTTAATGAAGGTATTCAATCTCCCACAAACCTCCCAGAAATGGCCAATTCTTGGGAATACGCCGCAATGATCCGAGAGGTGGAATTATATAGAGGGAACGATGAAAATAATATGACTTTTACTGAGGAAGATATTGAGAAATATAAGTCTGGCAGCTATCCTTGGACACATCCAAACACCAATTGGTATAAGGAAGCACTCGCAAATAACAGTAGAATTGGTAGTCATAACTTTTCAGTAAACGGAGGAGCATCCAATGTGAATTATTATGTTTCATTTGGTTCAATGAATGAGGGAGGTATTTATAAAAACTCTGGTACATCTTTTAATAGAATGAATTTAAAAGGAAGAATTGATATCAAGGTTAATAAATTTTTTGATGTGGGCTTAGATATTATGGGATCTAAAGGAAATAGAATAAGTTCTGTCAAGTCTGCTACTAATGTATTTACCTCTATAATTAGAAATTACCCTTATAAACATGCAATATTTCCGGGGACGAATAAGCCAGGACCAGATATAGAATATGGAGATCAACCTATAGTCACCCCATCGTTAGGACCAGGTTTTGATAAGGATGTTACCTATAGAAGTAATAATATTCTTTTCGCTACTTTTAGAGTTCCAGCCATCGATAACTTAACCGTTGATGCATCTTATTCATTCGATCAATACCTTAAAAAAAGGAAATTTTTTCAAAAACCATATACGCTTTATGATTTTGATAAAGCGGCTTATGAAGCAGCAGGAAATTCGGGAGTCGAAAATGGTGAGGATTATCTAATACCCTATCGAGCTGGAACGGTTTCGGAACCCATGTTAACAGATTATTATGACGATTCAAATAATAGTTCCTTAAATTTAAAAGTGGCCTATGAGAATACTATAAAGGACCATCATCACCTCAGTGCTTTTATGGCATATGAAAATGCTAAATATGAAGGACAAGGTATTAATGCCTATCGTAGATTTTTTAATTCTGATAAACTGCCTTATTTGTTTGCAGGAGGAGATCCACAAAAGGATAATGGTGGATGGGTGGATCTTGATACAAGAGCGAATTTCATTTCAAGAATCAATTATGATTACAAAGGCAAATACCTGCTACAAGTTGGATTCCGAAGAGATGGATCTTTGAGGTTTTCAAAAGAAAGTGGTCGATGGGGGAATTTCCCGAGTGTATTAGCGGGATGGCGAATTTCGGAACATGCGTGGTGGAAAAGTAACTTGGAGTTCATAAATGAATTTAAACTTAAGGCATCATGGGCACAAATGGGAAATGATTTAGTTCAACCGTTTCAATATTTATCCAGCTATAATTTTGATACAGGAATAATTTTAGGATCAATTTATTCGCCGGCATTGTATCAAAGTGGGACACCTAATCCTAATATTACCTGGGAAGTCGCCAAAATGCATAATTTGGGTTTTGAGTCTTACCTCTTTAATTATTCGTTAAACTTGGATGTCGACTTCTTTTACGAAAGGAGGAGTAATATACTCGTAAAGCGAAATGCATCGGTTCCAAAATTTACCGGACTAGACCTTCCGGATGAAAATTTCGGAATTGTGGACAATAAGGGAGTGGAAATTGTGCTGGGATACAAAGGAGGGTTTTCGGATTTTTCTTATAATTTGAATGCGGGTTTTGCATTCGTTAGAAATAAAGTCGTGGAATTCGATGAACCACTCCGAAATGTCCAGTGGCAAATTACAACCGGTAAGCCACAAGGAGCACATTTATTATACAAATACGAGGGCATATTCCGAGATGAAGCACATGTGGAATCATTGCCACATGTACCGGGTGCACGCCCTGGAGATATTATCATTAGAGATGTGGATAATGACGGTGGTATTGATCCTGACGACAGAATTTTAATACCCTTAACGGCAGATCCTGAGATATCATTTAACTTTAATGGCAATCTTAACTACAAAAATTTGGGAATTACTTTTCTGATTCAGGGAGTAGAGAATGCGAGTAGGAATGTATACACAGATACCCGACAAGGAACATCAGGAAATTATTTCAGGTATGACGCAATTGATAGATGGACACCAGAAAATATTAATGCCTCAAAACCAAGGGCATTTGACAAGGTGGAAGAATATTGGAGGCAATCCTATTTAACAGATTATGGATTTCATAAACTTGGATATGCGCGATTAAAAAATGTTCAGGTCTCCTATAGTCTTCCAGAAAGAATAGCCAACTCATTAAAGTTAAAGCAGGTGCAGCTTTTTGTGTCAGGCCAAAATCTATTCTTATTTTATAATAAAAATAAAATATTTGATCCAGAGGTAAGTAATTCGCAGACCTACCCACTGATGCGGATATTTTCAGTGGGAGGAAATGTTGTTTTTTGAAATAGCATTCAGTAGGAGGCTCAATAAAAACAGTTGTTTAGATATTTGTTAACTCTAATAAATTAGCCATGAGATATATTATCTATTTATTCTTTATAATCATGATTTGTTCCTGTGATAATATTTTAGAACAGGAGCCAAAAGATCGCTATTCTGAAACTTTAGTATGGACTGATATAAATCTTTCAGACAATTATCTGAAGGGTTTATACCATGATCTGAATCTCCAAAATGATTGGAACAGTCTAATTAACCTGGATGCAGTTTCAGATGATATTTACTTTATCCACATCTTTGGAACGGATCTTTACCTCGAAGGAAATTTAACAGCAACGAGCCAAGGACCATTTGGAAATAATTTTTTTAATCACATCAATTGGGACTTGTACAATAACATTCATTCAATTAATACCTTTCTGATCAATATCGACAACCTTTCAAATGGAAATGAAACGGAAAATTTGTCAGCGAGAATTGAGGTGATGAAAGGGGAGGCTATATTTCTGAGAGCCTTATGTTATGCTAAGCTTGCTTTTACCTATGGAGGGCTGCCCATTTTGACGGAACCATTAGAATTAGGAGATGATTATTTGACGATTAAAAGATCCAAATTTGATGAGACTATTGAATTCATTTCTGCTGAATGCGATTTGGCAGCCCAGAAGTTATTAAATAAAAGTGAGACGGAAATGGGGAGGGCGACTAAAGGGGTTGCGCTAGCCCTGAAATCAAGACTTCTATTGTTTGCAGCCAGTGATCTAACGGCTGATGGATCAGCAACAAATGAATTGCTTGGATATTTAACCCCAGATAGGAAATCACTTTGGCAATCAGCAAGAGATGCAGCAAAGGAAGTAATTGATTTAGGCACTTATACGCTTGCTGATTTTGGTGGTCCTGATGCGGTTGCCAATAATTATTATAACTTTTTTAAACAAAAAAGTTTAGCTGATCCTGAAATCATTTGGGGAAAAATGTTTAGCCAAGGTGTGGGGGATCAACGATTAACAAATCTACATAACGGGCCCAATGGAAATAGCAATTGGGGTTCGAATAATCCAACACAAGCACTTGTGGATGCGTACCGGATGGCTGATGGTTCTGATTTCTTTGAACATTTTAAAGTTGATGCTAACGGATTTTATGTAAACATCTCTCAAAATTATGTCAGCAATAATCCCTATGATAACCGGGAGCCAAGGTTTTATGCATCCATTTTATTTGATGGAACTAAATGGCAGCAAAGGTTTTCTAACCTTCAAGAACGAGATCCAATAGGTACCTATGATAGACGGACTAGAATTATAATGGAAAATGGTAAGGAGGTTCAGGTGATTCCAGGCATTGATACGCGACAGGGACCAGTAACTCCTGAGGATGGGGGTTATACAGGATACTTAATGAAAAAACATCTGGATGACCAGATAATTGGCAGGGATGAAAAAAATGACAATGTTTGGATAGAATTCCGGTTTGCAGAAGTAATATTGAATTATGCAGAGGCATTGATGGAATTAGGGGAAACAGCTGAAGCCTCCATTTATTTAAACATGATTAGGAATAGATCAGGACTTCCGGATTTTACCGGGAACATTGAAGAGGCGCTAAAGAGGGAAAGAAGGATTGAACTTGTTTTTGAAAATCAAAGATGGTATGATATACGACGTTGGAAAATGCTGCACGATAACCTAAAAAATGCCAAAGGAATGGTAATCACAGAAAGGACCAATAAAAATGACGGATCAGTTAATACAACTTGGAAACAAATTGAGGTCCAACAAAGAAATGTAAATGAGGACAAGTTCTATTGGATTCCCATTCCTTTTGATGAAATCAGCCGAGCTCCTCAATTGGAGCAAAACCCTGGATATTAAGCGTAACGAACACCAAAAGTCTCTTATTTTACTCAAAGGGGATGCAGAGTGAAAGATTGGAGCAGGCATCTCCTAATCGGCATACAGGGGCAGCAGATCCCGAATTAGGGAAGACTCATTCAATGAGAATGGAGCAATGGAGATGTATTAATTGGCCTGCGGGTCTGGCAAGTAACCGGAAGGGCAGGAGGTATCAAAAGAGTAGATAAAACATTTCGAAAAGAATACTCTTAGTGAATTAGAGAATAAGAGCCGTATGATGTGATGGTATCCAATACGGTTCAATGAGAGACTTGGGGTGAAATTGCCTGGTGTCCTCATTAATGAATGATCCATCAATCAAAAATTTTAAATCTATTTGACCTATGCATTTTTCAATGCCTTTTATCGAAGAGAATCAATCTGGATATTTAAGATCCCAACGCTTCATATGGATAGCATGTGCATTCGCTCTACTCATGGCCGGTTGTGAATCATCCAATAAGAATAGTGATATGCAAGGTCCAAAAGTTGATCCTAAAGATCTACGGACTTTGCCTATAGAACCTGAACAATCACTTGCTACATTTCAGATTAAAGAAGGTTTTCGCCTCGAGCAAGTCGTTGCTGAACCATTGGTCGTTGACCCTATGGCAATGTATTTCGACGAATCTGGGCGGTTATTTGTTGTAGAGATGCGCTATTACCCGGAAATTGATACCCTAGGTGAAAAACTTGGTAGGATTCGGCTATTAGAGGATACCAAGGGTGATGGCATTTTTGATCATAGCACCGTGTTTGCTGATCAACTTCGTTGGCCTACTGCTGTAATTTGTTATGATGGGGGTGTATTCGTTGCGGATACTCCCAATCTTCTCTACTTAAAAGACACAACAGGAGATGGGATAGCCGATGTTCGTGAAGTAGTGGTGAGCGGTTTCGGAACTGAGGGACATCCCGCATTTTTTGTTCAGCAAATGCCCAATAGTTTTACCTGGGGATTGGACAATCGAATACATGGGGTTACTTCTGGGAATGGGGGCAGGATATCTGATGGTGGGGATGAAGAGGATCCGACCCTCAATCTTAGAGGCCATGATTTCTCTTTTGACCCACGGACACTACAGATGTCAAAGGAATCGGGAGGTTTGCAACATGGGATGAGTTTCGACGACATGGGTCATAAGTTTGTTACAAGACAGAGCAGCCACATTGAGCAGATAATGTACGATGCATCTTATGCGGATCGGAACCCAGCATATATAATGCCGGGAGCCCATCTTGACATTGCAGATGATGGGGGAGCGGCAGAAGTATTTAGAACCAGCCAAGAGGATCCATGGCGTGAATTGCGCACTAGATGGACTGTCGAGGGTTTGCTTGTCCGAGATGAAAACATGAATTTGCAATGGCAAGAGCCCGGTGGGGAGCGTTCGGTATGGCAGGGAGGGGTAGGTTATGATGGAGGTAGTTACATCACTTCATCCAGTGGGATTACGATTTACCGGGGCAATGCCTGGCCGAAATCATACCGTGGAAGCTCATTTATAGGGGAGCCTAATGGTAATCTGGTTCACCGAGATTCGCTTTATCCCAATCCGGCCGGCATTGGCATGCGTGCACGACGTGGATTTGATGAACTGGATTCCGATTTCTTGACGTCTACAGACAATTGGTTTCGACCGGTTCAATTTGCCAATGCTCCAGATGGGACGTTGTATATGGCAGACATGTATAGGGAAGTGATTGACCTTCCCTCAGGGATCCCCTCAGCGATACAGCGCCACTTAGACTTAAAAAGCGGAAACAATAGGGGGCGTATCTATAGGATTGTACCAGAAGGATTTACGCAACCAGAGCGACCCGACTTGGGTAATTATTCAACCAGTGAGTTAGTTGAAACACTTGAACATCCGAATGGATGGCATAACGATACAGCTGCACGTCTTCTATTTCAGCGGCAGGATAAAAGAGCTATCCCTATGCTTGAAAAGTTATTGGAAAATTCAAAGAATCCTTTGGGGAGACTGCACGCATTGTACGCCCTTGAAGGTCAGAAGGCACTAACCCATTTGCATGTTTTGAAGGGACTGGGTGATTCCGATCCAGGTGTACGTAGGCACGCCGTGCGTTTGTCCGAGCACTTTCTTAAAGTAGGGAAGGGAAATTCCACCAACAGCCAGCTTCTAGCCAAGTTGCTGGAACTTTCGAATGATCCTGACAAAGAGGTGCGCTATCAACTAGCATTTACCATTGGGGAAATCGATCATCCTGACAGAATAAAAGCCCTGACGAATATTTTACGACAAGATGTTGAAGGCAGTTGGATACATGTAGCCATCTTAAGTGCGCTAACGCAGGTAGGGGAAGAAATGTTCATGTCAGTGAAATCGGATTACTCCTTGCGAAATTCTGTCGGCGGAGGTGAATTCCTTCGGAAACTTGCCTTGATGATCGGTACGCAAAATGATCCGCAGGCTGTTGACAAGGTCATAGCACAGGTGTCAGATCTTTCTGAGGAGTCGTCTGTTTTTGAGCTTATCACCGCCTTAGGCAATGGATTGGAGCGAGTTGGAAATTCTCTGAACGTAAAAGATACGCCTAAATTAGAGCCTATCTTTCAGCGAGCAGCTGTGGTCGCTCAAGATGGGAAACAAGAGGAGCTGGAACGCATTCTCGCTGTTCAGTTAATTGGACTGACAAGTATGGAGCAGGCAGTCCCAGTACTGTTGTCCCTCCTGGGACCTGATGAACCGCAGGAAATCAATTTGGCGGCCATCGAATCTTTGGGCCGTTACAAGGGTACTGAAATTGCCGACATGGTGCTGCAGAAATGGGTCGTTTTTACACCGCGTGTAAGGCGCCAGGTCTTGAACTTTATGCTGGCTCGTCCTGAGCGTTCCAAGCTGCTGTTGGAAGCAGTTGAAAATGACGTAGTAGCCAGCACAGAGTTGGCCTCAACACAAATCAGATTTCTGCGATCCCATAGTGATTCGCTCATTCAGCAGCAGGCAAGGCGAGTATTCGAAGGGAATAGTAGTGAGCGGCAAGAGGTTATCAACTCCTACTCATCTGCCTTGGATCTGGAAGGAAATCTCTCGAATGGATTAACCATTTACCGTGGTAAGTGTTCCTCGTGCCATCGTGTTGGAGAGGAAGGTTTTGCCATTGGTCCGGATCTTGCTTCATTGGGAAGCAGAAAAGCAAAACTCTTGGTCGATATTATCGACCCTAATCGGGATGTATCGCCAAATTATCTCTTACATACGATTGTAACCAATGATGGGGAAAGCTTGGTTGGGATTGTGACTTCTGAGACGACAAACAGCATTTCCTTACGGAGAAACTTCGGTGATGAAATTGAGCTTTTACGCTCAAATATTGCTAAAATACAGAGTTCGGAGGAGTCGCTTATGCCGGATGGGTTGGAAGTGGGGCTGACTCCTCAAGATATGGCAGACCTTTTGGAATTTATAAGCAAGGCAGGGAAGTAAGAGGAACGAAACTTTCCATATGTTGTGGATCTGATAAGGCAGGATTGGGAGCTGATCTTTAGGACTGGAATTGTCGAACTATATAAAGTAAGCGAATAAGAAATTAAAAATAACGGAATGATAAATTGGTGCAAAACCCAGGCTATGAAAATAATTAATAGAAGAAATTTTATACTAAAATCTGTAAAAATAAGTGGAGTAGGTATGGCTACAATTCCCCATTTTTCTTTTTCTAAAATGGTTGGAGAAAGTGAAAATAGAGATGAGCCAAGCAGCCAATCAATGAGGTTTATCGCAGCTTATGATACAGAATCAAAATCATGTATCGAAAATCTAGAAACGATTGTGAATATGCATCAAAAGCATGAAATTCCTGCAACGTTTTTTATCGTATCAAGTATCTTGAATAAAGGTAATATAGGCATGGTTAAAGAATTACTTGATGATCCACTTTTCGAAATCGCAAGTCATTCATATAGTCATACAGTTGTACTCGATCATCCAATATGTGGTAAGGTAAAAGATGCTAGAAAAGAAATAATTGACAGCAAAATTATACTAGAGGATATTTTTAGTAAGAATATTTTAGGTTTTCGAACACCTTGTGGATATCCAGAGGGATTAAGAGGTGAAAAGGAACTACTTGAATTAGTGGACGAAGCAGGGTACAAATACATTAGTACAATGCTATGGGGTCCGGGATTTTCTCTTCCTGCCGATATAGTGGAAGCCTTTACCTACGAAAAAGAAGGTTTTAAAGAAATATGGGAAATTCCAGGGCATGGTTGGCATGAGAATGTTCTTAAGGGGCATACTAAAGTCACTGTTCCCTTGGTGGTTTGGCCTACAAAATGGCCTGAGATTGCAATTCCCAATCGGTATATTGAAACACCTATGGAGGAATTCCAAATTAATAAATATTTTATAGATACTGCAAATAAAAAAAATAAGGAGCACATAACTTTTATATGGCATCCTTGGTCATTGGGAAGGTTTGATAATAAAATGGAAATGTTAGATTTAGTCTTTTCCTATATTAACAAAATTAAGTGTAAAGCCGACACCTTTGAGAGGTTTTATAAAACTAAAATGAAGGAAGATTAGATGAAACGGATTTGCTTAACAATCATCATGGTCTTTCTTACTTTATTCCTAAATACCTATGATTCTTTCGGACAAATTTCACAGGTAAAAGAAGAATGGACATCATTATTTAATGGAAAGAATTTAGAAGGCTGGGATGTTAAAATAACTGGAAATGATCTCAACGTAGATACTGAGAATATATTCCTTTTTGAAGAGGGCATTTTAAAGGTTTATGACAATAAACAGGACAACAATGTAAAGATTGGTCATTTGTTTTATAAAAAACCCTACGCTTATTATAAATTGAGATTTGAATATAGGTTTACAGGTAGGCAGTTCCAAAACCCCACTTGGGAAACCCAATACGGGGGAATTGAATATCATGCTCAGTCACTTCATAGCATGGGGGTTAAGCAGGGTTATCCGGTTTGTTTGGAATTTCAATTATTAGGAGGGCTTAACACAGGAAATCGCCCGACAGGGAATGTATGTACCATAGGCACCCTTGTAGAAATGGAAGGTGAAATTCAGCTAGACCATTGTATTGATTCTAAGTCTAAAACATATGATGGGAATCAATGGGTGAAGGCTGAATTAGTTGTATTAGGTGATTCCCTTGTAATGCATATTGTAAACGGGGACACTGTTCTTCAATATGAGAAGCCTCAAATTGGAGGTGGTTTTGTGAACGAAGATTTTGATTGGGCTAAAGGTCAGGTTGAAAATTTTGAAGAATGGATACAGAAAGAAGGAATGTTGCTAAACAAGGGTTTTATAGGAATTCAGGCACATGATCCAATGGAGTTTAAGAAAGTAGAACTTCTCAATCTTTTAGGATGTACCAATGTGGAATGTAAGAATTATAAACCATACCATATTAAAAAGGACGAATGCTCCTGTTTACCCAAATCCGAATAATTAAATCTTATATCAAAACCCTATTTAATACTACTTTTGTAGTCGGTAACTGAATATGTACCAAAAATGGCAATTAGGGATGCTCCAAAAATGGCAAGGACAATGCACCACTCTGTAAATATACAGAGGTTAATTTTTGGTATCAAAGAAAGCCAGCAATTCAGCTTAAAAATAAATTAATGGAATAAACTGTAATATGAGCATAGGTATTCCATCCTTCCAAAAATCCTTGGAAGGAACCTTTCATCTATTTGCTAACTTTTTATTCTCCTTTC
>Ga0105053_10011143_pt1 | contig 11071 bp, 16 predicted proteins | sample BON01_FD_78093 | JGI IMG/M metagenome (GOLD analysis project Ga0105053, IMG submission 78093) | Freshwater microbial communities from Lake Bonney liftoff mats and glacier meltwater in Antarctica - BON-01 | ecosystem: Environmental > Aquatic > Freshwater > Ice > Glacier meltwater | place: Lake...
TCATAAGTGGTAAATGATGAGATTTTGTGTTCATTCTTATTATTGAGATACCAATGATAGATATCAGTGTGGTACTTGTTAATGTCATTCATCTCCTAATAATTTCTTACGATTATCTATATAATATAGTTTAATTTCAAGTAATAGAGTATCTTCGTCTTTCAACAATAATCTATTATGAATATCTTTATCTAACTGGTCTATATCTGGACTGATATTGTATTTCCTTTCGTCAGAGTAAGGAAAAGGAATATCTATTTTCTCTCCAGTATATACATAACATTCGACTAAATAATAGATACCAGTCTCGTCTTTTATGATTAAGCTTAAATCTACTCCTTTTGGAAGATAAATGAATGGATACTCAAACTGTATTCTCTTAACTTTACCATTAGAGTGATCATAATCATGTTTATGGTGATAAGTGGATACGTTTGGTCTTGGACATCTAGCTTGTTCCAGTACTTGTTCTAATGGAGTGTAGGATTCTCTCCAATCTAAATATATACTTCTATCCAATATATTACCTTGAAGTGTTAGTTTTATATCTACGACGAGATGTCGTACATATAGTGCAGTGACAATTACACCATTATAATGTAAACTTATTTTATCTAACGTTCTTTCTATATCTTTTCTTGTAAATAAACAACATTTAATATTATGTTTCTTCCACTTATGCGAATTTTGTAGATAGTCTATATAGATATCCTTATGTTACTTATTAATGTCAGCCATTTGTGAAATATATTAATTAATATATTTACAATTCCAATCATTGTTTGTTAACGATCCTATGTGAATCTATTTCACTCAATTTGTACAAATCATCTTCCAACAGTTCGCCTAATTCACCCAACTCTGTACCACATGTAATATCTTCTGAAGGATGTGGCTTTAATTCTGTATCACTGTGGAAAGTATAATACTCAACGAAGAAATCTCCATCTTTCATTTTGGTTTCATAATCTACTACAAAAAACAACCATTCACTTAATAGCAAAGGTCGTGCTGGTGTAATTTTCTTATATTTATCAGTAAGATATACATTATATCCCTCAAATATTTCACTATCATAGTATGTAGGTATAGATTGTGAATATTTTAGAAGTTTCTCGAGAGGTTGTATAACCTCAGGCAATTGTCTAGATTCTTCTAGTATAGTCTCTAAAGATTCTTCTGTCTCATTCCATAGAATATCACAAAATGTTCCTCCTCCAACTTTCATAATATCTATTCGTGCAAATATAACATCTCTAGGTATATACAGATATTTGATATAATAATATAAATGTCCTTTACCTGGATGACGCAATTTTTCGCTAATACAATCATATAGATTGAAAAAATAATCGTTTGCTTCTATTTGAACAACGTTTCTTTCCCAGTTATGGTAATTCTCATCGATATATTTTTGTGTGGCTGGGTCAGCCATATTTATACCTCTTTAGAAAATCACTTTAGTATTTCAGGCTTGGTTTGTCGAAGTAATGCGTCTAACTTGCGCTTACGATACAGGGTTTTGAGCTCGTCTTTAGTTCTTAGTATTATAATATCTTTGCTGTCCTTCAGTTCGCCCCACACAATATTATTTCGTTCTATTTTCTCATATGGGTATGATTCAAAAACGGCTATATCCATATATCGTCTGAATTCTATATGGCAACTATTATCGTAACAACTAGTATTGTATTTTATAGATAAACAATGATAGTTAGTTACGTAGATGAAAGGATCGCAAATTTGTATAGGTTTATAGTTACTTAAGTTCGTATTTTTGAACCTATACACTGGTTCTGGGGGCGGTATCTCTCTAGCTTGCTTAAGTATAAGTTCTAAAGGTTCCTCATCTCCTTCATACCAGTTAAGTTCAAATAATTTATCACTTCCGTCGTGTAGTATTATCTTAACTCTTACTACATCAATAGGAACATATATAGCTGTTATGATGAAATGTTGTTCTATTTCTTCATCTTCATCGTCGAGGTAATCTAACATATAATCAGATAAATATACCTCTCTATCTGCTCTCTCTTTTAATAGAGAAGCTATATATGGTTCCTGTATATCTTTAGTGTCTAAATATTGTTGGTATATTTCACTATGATAGGTGTTAATATCCATCTTACAACATTATTTCTGGTAGTTCTATTTTTGTTTGAGACAAAAGTTCATTACATTTAACATCAATTTCCAAAAGCGTATAAGACAATTTTTCAGTCGAAATATCAGATATAATTGAGTAAGCAGTAAAACATATTAATTAATATGTTTTTAGTTCAATTTCCATACTTGGTAAATGTTAAAGAAAACGTTATTTATAATATTTTCTGGCTGAATATCGAAAAAAGACTTAACCAAACTATAACCTTGTTCACTCATCCAACACGTATTAGGATATAACTGGAATAAGAATGTGTTCCTCATTTTACCATCTTTGTAGAAGATATTCTTAACATCATCACTAATATAATAATTAAAAAGATATAATATTGTTATTTATGGCTTATAGTCCAAGCATTAAAAACGATTTAGTATTTGATCTCTTGTAAGCTAAATTGCTATCATTACGGTTAATATATCCTACACTTAACAATGAATCCTTCAATGATCGACATGTCTTCAGCTCGAGGAGCAGCTCAGTTCCTCGAGGCAAACGTGAAGGGCAAATTACTGGACGCCCTCCGCACTGGTAACGAGTATCGAGACGCTATCGTTATTTTGGCTATTTTGGGATCTCAGGAGGCAGTGACAGGTTGTCTGACCAAGATCAGAAATTTCGTGGTGGGATACCTTCGTCGTTTTTTGACTCATGTGTACCAGTACTTGCAGAGAAAGTACTATGGTGAGCGAATTCGAAAGTCTGCCTCCATCAAAAGCATCACTGACGCGAAGGAGATCAATACTCTTCATGAAGCAGTGTTCTGGTATGCTAACACTTTGGTCGACACCAAAGCAGAACACGATGTGATCGTTCAGTCCACCAAGACTGATACTGATGTGGCTGTGATCGTACCCAAGAAGAAGACTGCTGCCATCAAGTTCAAAGACTACGATATCGACTACCAACTTGAAAGTGAGATCATGACTATCCATGCTGAACGTGAGCATAAGAGAGAAGTCATGATTATCACGCTGTCAGTGGTGGTTAATCAGACAGATCATGACATTCTCAAAGAGTTCATTGATACTTGCAAGCATGAATATGAGAAGAAAGTCAACAAGAAGAGTTGGAAGCCAATGACTTATCGCAATGAAGGAGATAAGTGGGTCGGACAAGATCTGAACGTTAAGAGACTTCGCAGCATCAATACTGTCATTCTGAAGGAAGGACAGTTGGACTCAGTGATAGACGATCTGGACAGCTTTCTTAAGAGTGAGGTTTGGTACACTAAGAAGTCTATCCCCTATACCAGAGGGTATCTTTTGTTTGGAGAACCAGGTACAGGGAAGTCCTCATTGATCAAGTCACTCATCGAGTTTGGTAAGCGGAGCATTCATTATCTTGTATTGAGCAAAGTCAAGAATGATGATGAACTGTTCAAGCTGCTTGAAAATATCAAGTACGATCAGACCGTCCTAGTTCTTGAAGATGTAGATTGTATCTCTAATATCGTTCTGAAGAGAAAGAATCAGGTTGAGATCGAAGAACTTGACGACAAGGAGAAGGGCAAAGAGAAGGAAGGTATAACCCTCAGCAGTCTGCTCAACGCTCTGGATGGAGGCATGATTGATGCTCATGGTCGAATCTTGGTTATGACTACCAATCATGTTGATAAGTTGGATCCTGCTCTGATTCGTTCTGGCCGTATTGATAAGAAGATCGAATTTGGGCTGTGTGATGCTTATCAGATTGCTCACTTGTACGAGAATTATTTCGATCATCCTCCACCAGGTGATATCAATGTCGGAGTCGATATTTCACCTGCTGATGTTGCCGGTATCTTTCTGCAGTATAAGAATGATCCAGCATTGGCTTGGAAAGAATTGTTGAAGGTCTGTGGCTAGATTCCTTATTAAAAAACTTAATATATTAATTAATATATTAGTCAAGGAAACTACATTTCAAGGAAAATCTTTATTTTCAAGGAAAATCTTTATTTTCAAGGAAAATCTTTATTTTCAAGGAAAATCTTTATTTTCAAGGAAAATCTTTATTTTCAAGGAAAATCTCGAGCATCGCTTATATCATCTTTACATCTAATACATACGCCTCTTTTCTCTTGATCTTTACCGCATCTATAACATCGATATAGATAACCACTAGATATGTTATTTTTCTGTATTGTGTAGCCTAGATCTACTAATTTCTGTATAGTCTTTTTCTCCTCAATGGAGAACTTAGACTGATCGAACCATTCGATATTATTCATTTTGTAATATATAATTTTATATATTAATTAATTTTGTGATTTCATAGATTGTGCTATAGGTTCGAGAGAATTCATATTTGGACAGCCTGTACTCTCAATATCATCTATATACTTATAACAAGTACAAGGATGACCACTTGCATACCCGCAACCAGTACATACAGGAATACACGTTAACTCACATAAAAATGGAACTATAGACCAAGTAGCTGCTAGCATAAAAGGAACAGCGCATAGCATACAATTTCTACATTTATGTTCATTAGGTTCTTTGCAGAATGAACAATATCCATTTATTATAAAGCAGCCATTCGATACTGTACCACAGCAATTATGGACAGGTATCTTAGTCTCCCCTAGCCACTCACACGTACAATATACTCCACACATTTTAAAATTGAATATAGACTTAATAGTTTAGTTACAAATTATAAACATAATAAAACGATTTTAATCGTATAGAAATGACAGACCTGAAAGTAAACCAGAAGATAGATATCAACAATTTGATACTGTCTTATAGGCAGTACATCAATAATATTATAATCGAATTTGATACACGTGATAGATGTACAGCTAGAGATAGACTTTGCACTGTAGAATTGACATTAATGTCTATAAGTATGTTCCTAACAGAGCCAAAATTTCCCACAGGAGGATTAATCAAATTACTGGTAGATAAATTAAATCAGTTGAAGATAGATGTCGAAGGACTTAAGAGACTGAGACTGATAACAGATGAACAGAAGACATATATTTATTAGACCAGATTGGCAAATTGTAAAAATGGCAGACAACGCGTACGTATCGATAAAACCATGGAACAGTTTGTACGATGGCTATATGAGTATAGCCAAGGAAATATTAGATTTGATAGATAAATCTAATCATTTCTCTAAATCCGAATATGAAGGTAGGGAAGAATTTTATCATAAATATACAGATTATTATAATATGTTAATGGGTGTATTCGAAGGCTATTAATATCCAGTCCATTGAAGGATACAATTACAGATAAAGATATTAGTTGTCTCGATAAGGTAACATCAGAACTGCAAAAGATGAGATCAGAACGAACGCTATCACTTCATGCTTTTTTAGTGACCTATACCAATATTATTTCTTTTATCTCTTATTTACAAGAAGATGTCATGAGTTTCAGTCCTGGAAAAAATTACGAATGCTTATCTGTTTCAGGAAAATTTCATACAAGATATGAGTATAGCGATATTATAGATAATATGCATAGTAATGATAAAACTGTACCTTTTCTATCAGCCAGAGATGCCTATGGTATTAACACTTTTTTATTTTTATATTTCAATGGTATATCTCCTGTAGGTGTGACATTAAACCCTTGGTCGGTCCACGATGGAGCTTTCTTTAACAGGTCACGTGATATAATTTCCCATGACTTTCAACATATCAGATATTCTAATGGATTCTATGAACATCCTGAATATGAAAAAATGCGTAGAGTATATATGTACATTCTCAATAATCAAGACAAAATAGGACCTCCTGGTAAAGTTAAAGGGATGATTGTATATTTGTTTTATCTTATACATGAAATAGGTGGATTGGAAGATTATGGTGACGACGACGGCAATATAGATGTGAATGACGAAAGAATAACAGGGGGTATGATGGAAGCTATATTGGATAACGGTTTAACTGATATATTACCTTTCATCATAGATAATGATTATTATACTTGTGAGTGTCTAGGTTACGATGAAGATTTCTTTGAAGAGGAAATTAAAGTAAAATATAATGAATTGATCAACGATAATAATCAAACGCGTGAATATAATGAAGAAGGAGCAGAAGATTATGTAAATAACTTTATATACGAATTAGGTATCGATTTCGATAAGTTATATAAATCTGTAGCTTAAAATACTAGTCAGTATATATTAAAATATATAAATTTATATATTTTTAGTATCTTTCTGCTCCAGAAACGGCTAATGCGTCGGCTTGATCATTTCCGTAGTCATTGCTATGTCCTTTTACATGGACGAAACGTACGTTCAACTGATCCATAATGTGTTTGATTTGTCGAATGAGTTCGATATGTTTGACTGGTTGCTTGTTAGCAGTCTTCCAACCTTTCTTTTCCCAGCCAGAGAACCAAGTAGTTAAACAATCAATGCTATACTGCGAGTCGGTGTAGATAATAATATTCTTATCTTTCATATCAGCTTTTTCCAAACACAGATATAGTGCCCAATATATAGCATATAGTTCAGCCAATTGATTAGTCGGAGTACCTGCTAATCTAGGTAGAGGTTCAGATACGTTTAGTTCACGATTATCACCAAAAAAGATACCTAGTCCTGCTTTGGCATCCTTATTCCCATTATTAGAACAAGCACCATCTGTGTAGATAATGACATCGTCTGTTGGACCTTTAGTACCGCACACTTTGACAGGTTTCTTGCCACTACCATTTTCAGCAAAGAACTCTGCGTCTTGACGATTACTGAATTTCTTAAATTTGGCACCTGAAAATCCCTTAACTTGTTTCTGACATTGTTCCCAAGTAGTATACACGCCTGGGACTTCGCCGAGGTGAACTGCGTAGAATGAACCTTTAGCTGCCATGATGTATGATTATACTATCGGAATATTTAAAATGGATAATGTATATTTAAATGTTCATTTTTAAAACTATAGAACTTGAGAACTAACATTACTGAAAATGACGACTTTATTCGACGATGTATCATCTGTGGATGAGCTGAGAGTGAAGTTTGAATCTAAAGTCCATGACGATAAGGCTAAAATTCTATCGTAATGGAATCCTGAACTTCTGATTAAAGATGAAAAGAAGCGCAGTTTTATTCCTGTCATTTTAGAGATGTATCTTCATATGGGAGACGATTATGAATACGTGTTTACTGAATGGTTCAAATTGAATGAAAGTAAGTTTGCGTATATTGATTGTGGCTTCAAACAGTGTAGAGATACATGTCTAAACATGAAAAAGATTAGACATGTTAGCGATATTGAAAATCAAGCAGTTAAAAGACTACAAGACATGGAGAAAATAAGATTCAGCGATGTCAAGATAGGTGTCTGCGGGTTATGCAATAGTGAACAAAAACTATTACCTAATGGTTCATCCTATGCTTGTATCGATTGCAATAGGAGACACAATATGGTGTGTCATAAGACACTCTGTTCAACATGCGGATATAATAAAAATCATGAAACAGAATGTTTATGGTGTGTTAAATATGAGAAGTTTCTTCCTCATAACGAAAAATAAATAGATCCATATATAAATTTATATATGAAAAAATTACAATAATTCATAATAGTCACTCTATTGTTTCGTATAAAGGAACGAAATCATCACTAATACTGTAAAAGAACTTAGATATGTAGTTTATAGTTTCCACGTAGGGATGTTCTATCTCATTACAATCGAAAACTCGATAGTCGTCATAAACACCTTCTTCTTCATCGAAGGGTTCACCCATAGATAGTTCTTCATTAACACCTACAACATGCTTCTGGAAGAACGCTTCACTGAACCCTAAGTACTCATAGTTATAGTACGTGTTTTCTATCAAGAAAGGTAAAGCGTCTGAAAGGCCGCCCGCTACAGTTATACATATGATATCTTTTACTATCTCCTCATGATCTCCGGGTATAGAGAAATCACTCATTTCATGTATTAGATAAAACAGGTATAATATGTACCCTTTGACCTTACCAGGATGTCCAAATTTATCTTGATTGTGAACGATATAAGAATATATGCGCTTATATCTATCTCTACCAGGTCTGTGATAAAAAGTATTATATTCGCCTACATGAGCGTTGTCGTGGATAATAGTAGCTATAGGGTTTCCGTGGAATGTACCATAGTGTACATTCCACGGATTTAAAGTTATACCTATGGGGAAGAGATCATTGAAGTACATATATAGAAAAGTGTTAGCTCCGAATACGCCACGTGGTGAAATGAAAGGCACTACCATACTACGTTTAACCATATCATCTAATATCAGTTGTGTCTCGTCTTCGATATAATTACACGTATATGGTACCTTATGACTAAAAGGTGGTCTTCCGAAATCGAGGGCGGATATAGCAGCTATTACTGTTGTGTAAGCTATAAGAAAGGAGTGCAGAGTGGCCTTTCGGTCGTCGATCAGTTCGTTTATTCTCTGTGATATTCTAGTAATACATTTAATCTCAATAGATAGATCAACCTCTGGATGTTCAGGATGCACCATCTTATCTTCTAGAATATCTATTAGGTTATTATAATAGGCTAGATACTTGTCGTAAAATTCATATTGGCCAACATAACTAGTTTTTTCAAAGTTGTTAGATGCTACCTTCAAATTAACTATCTCCTTAGCTACACTCATAAATCCATCATACAAACTATTCCAGGGTCTGAGAGTTATCGGTGTGGGTGTATCCATTTTATATAAATTTATATATGAAAAAATTACAATATTTCATCTACAGATTCTAACGCTCCATTACACCAACCTTGTCTTTTAGCTACGGCTTCACCAACCACATAGATTCCTTCCTCAGGATTTCTAATAAGATCAAAATCTATCTTACCTGGTAGGTAATAGTGTGTTCCTTCCTTCCAGTAGAACACTTTCATATCTTGTATCTCTATTTTATGTTTACCCGTCTTATATAAATATTTCTCCATTAACTGTTTACTTATTTCCCGATGTAATAAATTAGCATCTTCACCATCTGTGTAGGCTAACATCCATACGTTACCACTCATAGGAATAATGAAGTGTAGTTCGTTTTGAGTTTTGATAGTTTTAGGGAAATATTCTCTCATTATTTTAGTATTCTGTTCATTGAAAGAAGCATACACTCTCATAAATGGATGTGAAGATATAATGTCATAGATTGGATCATTTAATAGTTTTCTGACTGAACTAATAGTTGTAGCTATGACCACATTCTTAGTCGAATATGTACCATTATTAGTGATAATTCTAAAATGTGGATATTTTCCTTGAATACTCAATACTTCACAATTTGTTTTATAGTCACATTTGTCACTCATAGCTTCAATCAGCTTGCTCCATAAAATAGATATACCTAAATATCTACTACAATTGTCCTCCAAACCATAATATAACATAGTTGTTAAAGCATTTGCTGTATAATGGTCTGTATAGCCATTCTCTTTTCGAAAAACGTCCAATTGATATTCTGTCAATGTAATATTTAGATAATCCAGAAAGGTCATATGTATGGTAATATTATTCATATTATCGTATAATGTCTTTATCATATCTTGACATTCATCTGAATTCTTATCAGACCAGAAGGTAGAGTAATTGAAACCTAAATCTACCATTAGTTTAATTAGTGTGTGATCTCGAGCAGCAATACCTATACCTGCTCCTGGTAAAATGGTAATATTTTGGTCTCCAAAAGGTATAGAAATGGCTCTTCCGCCTAATGTACCCTCTTTCTCTAACACTAAGACGTTTCCTCCATGTTTAAGAGCAAAATACAATCCGGATATTCCACCACCAATGACTATAAACTCATACATTTTAAAATTGTAAATATAATATATTTGTAGATATATTATTAAATAATAATGGATACCTTGACAATGGATATTGAAGACATTCATAAATTAGCATGCGAGAATGGTAGAGATACATACATAGATCCTGGGACGGGATATACTGTATTTACAGCGCACTCACATCGAAAGAGAGGCAAATGTTGTGGTAAGAAGTGTAGACATTGTCCTTACAACTGGATAAATGTTAAAAATTAAAATTGATTATATATATATATATATTATACTACAAAATTATACTACAGCGCGACAGTTTAAATACATATCAAAATGGCTGATAATCCTAAAATGTACTCCGAAGAATACAAACAAGAGCTCAAGGATGCCGCTCTGGAATCTTCTATTTGTCAAGTAGAAAATATTATTGTAGCCAGTAATGACGTAACTGCAATCGCACTAGAGTCCCTGCACCTAGCTTTGAAGAAGTCTAAGGAGAAAACGGTAGCTCAGAAAATATCTTCCTTTTGTGAATCTGAAAAGGAAGATATACAAAAGCTATTGTCTGAATTTATCCGTTTTGACGATCCTGCCAAATTAACGTATGAAGATACAGACTTATCAAGATCATACATTGATATTATCTTCAAAGATCTAATTTCTATTTACGAATTTGCCGATTCTGTAGTCATCAGATTCCTTCAAGCTGCTGTATCTTGTAACGCTAAAACACAAGATACAATTTTAACTAGAGTACAGGAATTATCACCTACATATGACCTTTGTGTATTTAAACTTTTTCCAGAGAAATTTGTAGATATGGGTTTTGATGCATTGAATACGCTCCAGTCCATCGTCGATGGAGAAATTAATATTACAGTAGATTGCTTTTTACGTAAAGATTGGTGTGCCTTTGATTATTATCAGCATAGACACTATCTTTGTGATGAAAATAGAGTGGAACGTTCTAATATTTTGATGGGATATGAGTATATTGGTGAAGAAACGACTACAACTTATTATATGCGTAAAAATAGAAATAAACAAATACAAGGAACTGCATATGCAGAATTGGTGAAGGATGGCCCAGTATAGTTACAAATTATATTAATTAATATAATTAGAAAAGATACATTGAATATTTGGTAGAAGCTATATATTTGAA
>Ga0105053_10011144_pt1 | contig 11071 bp, 14 predicted proteins | sample BON01_FD_78093 | JGI IMG/M metagenome (GOLD analysis project Ga0105053, IMG submission 78093) | Freshwater microbial communities from Lake Bonney liftoff mats and glacier meltwater in Antarctica - BON-01 | ecosystem: Environmental > Aquatic > Freshwater > Ice > Glacier meltwater | place: Lake...
ACAGATGGTTGTTTTTGTTTAAGGTTACCCACAAGTGAAATAAAAAGTTACAAGTTCACCCACAAAAAGTTGTTTTGTTTCAATTTCACCCACAGATGAACGTTTTGCTTGAATTTCACCCACAAAACACAGTATTCGTTAGAGTTCACCCACAAGTGAGCCGTTGTCAACAAAAACACCCACAAGTGAGCAAAAAAGGCTTCTATTCACCCATATATGAAATTAAGCCTTATTTGAGAGTAGAGTTTTTATTGAAAACTGAAAGTGGGTATCTAAGGGATGCGGAAGTTACTTGATTCACCCTGGCAAACCCTTAGCTCCCTCCGCATTAACCCTTAAGCGAATTGCCATGGAGATTTCCCGCGCCGCGCGTTTCACCTCCCGACCCGAGGCCCGAGGGTCGGGGCCCGAGACAGTTTTTCGATTTCTCGGGTCGGGAGTGGACTTTTTTTAGGAATTCACTGCAAGGCGAGGGTCGGGAGTGGGAGAAGGAGACGCAGTGTGGCAAAGGGCTGGGGTCCTGGGACACGTGAGCGACAGTACGCCTCTCGTGATACCATTCTGGAGCGCTGGGGCGAGAGAACTCACCCCAGGACCCAAGCCCAGATGAACTTGAACCGCTCTGCGCTGGCAGCTGCCAGGCTCCAACTCCCGACCCTCGCCTCGGGAGTTGGCAAACTCCCGTTTGCCAACGGGAGTTTACATGTAGTCGAACTCCCGACTCGTGCTCCCGACCCTCCGACCCTTTTCTCCCTTTTCGCCTCGGGATTCGACTCCCGACCCTAGAAATCGAAATACCGCCTCGGGCCCCGACCCTCGGGGTCGGGAGGTGAAACGCGCTGGGTGTCTTTCGATTTTAATGTTTCTTACTCCTCTTGCTGAGGTTACTCCTTAATAAACACTCTTAAATCAAAAAAAGGGTCCGAAAATCGATCTTCACGTTATTGTCAACGCTCCTGACTCCACTGTCCATCACCAGTGCCCATGCGCGCCTCGTCTGCGTAGTGGCCATGGCTGCCGTCTTTTTGTGCGGAATGTGCAGCAGATCTGATTCTCACCTGTCAGAAATCATCAGACTCCAATGGCACTGCCTGCACGGGCGCATGGATGGTCCGTACCTCTGGCCCACAGTCCTCGGGACTCTGCCTCGCACATGAAAGGGCTCAGGTATCAAGCATGGTCTGCACCAGATGCCTGTGGGGCTGCAGTGCAGCTGAGCAGTGGAAACATGGGCTGTTACACCAACACAAAGGCAGCCGCTTGCCTCTGGCTGGCACCACACCTTGCCAGTGATGGTGCAACAGGACAGGGGAGCCTAGTAGTGGGGGCCAGTCTCCCGTCAACATGGCTGGTGCAGAAAACACGTGGCAGGAAGACCAGGACATGCCAAATGCCACCAGCTGTCTGGTTGTGGGCAATCAAATGGTGCAGGCAGAAGCCCATTCACCTCCTGCAGGCCGACTGTGACTGGGTGGTCCCAGGTAAGGACATCTTGTATTCGCAGACTGAGTGGGTGCTCCCAGGCCAACACATTTGGTGCTTGCAGCATCATCCAGCATGGCATCCAATTCACAGCTATCACAGGCAATGCTGCATCACATCATGTGGCATGAGGAGCAGGACACCGCGACTGATGCGCTGGTACAGCAGCTTGCGGGGAGCACACAATATCATTTGCGTCCGCTCCCTTACAATACTGGGCTTCCTGATGACCAGGCAGTAGCAGCTATGATCCATGCATTCAAGTTGGTCCACGAAGTGTTCGAATCAAACAGCGAATTTGCTATATATCAGTACCTAGTAGCAACACGCACGTCACACAAAAATTCCAACATGCTGTTGCGCATTCTTGGACACCAAGATTTTGACCCTATGTCTCTGCGCTACAAATCATTCGAGGCGTATCATTGTTGTGTGGACGTGATGCAACAAGATGGCATTGTGTAGAGGACTATGCATGAGGCAATTGATGATGACCAGATTGTCGAGATTTTTTCCTGGCACAGTCTGGACGTGATGGAGGAAATAGTGAAGTGCCATACCTCCAGCAAACACTGCATCGGGACCTTCATAGAAACATCTCATGAGGAGTCAGGCGAACGCACCTTCGGGGAATTCATGGCTGCAGGCTGGCGTGAGCTGACCGAGGAGGCTGTGGACATCCCTGATTGCTTCCTGTGCCCCTTTGTGCTTGGCAACAACTGTGAGTGTTCCTGGTTGCACATGTATGCCGTGCACAGCGCGTGCGACAGCAATCAACAACTCGTGACAATTCGCATGATGCCATACATTAATTTTGGACATCTGTATGTTGTCTAAGATGCATAATGTACAAATAACACCCTTAAACAACATATAATTGTTCATTAAGCGACACACGAATGTTCCTTATTCATGTTTGCAACATATACGTACACATGAATAAAGATGTGTATGTGTTGTAAGATTTTTACAGTTTACTGACTTAGTATGTGTGTGTGTGTCAGGTACACGGAACAAGAACAGATGCACTGCCCACCCTCTCTATGATTCAATTGGGTTGCTTGAAAACTCTTTGAGAAAGAGCCACTTGGGTTGGCGTCTCATGGGGTTGGTGCCCGTGCTCAACCACAATAAAATGTTTCTCACCAACCAAAACAGAGTCACATGCTGAGCAAACAAATTCCAAATCAGCTGTCGTGGAGAACAGCTTTTCCACCAATGCAATGCATGTGGCTGACGCTGGAGAAGTCTGTAGAAGAGTTGGCTGCGGGCGGATAGTTCGTGAACTTCAGGGATAATGTAGTGCGCAAATTCGTATAGGTGTTAGCACTGTGGATTACTGACCATGCTGAGCACGAGCTGATTCTCAAGTGGAATCCGCACGATTGCTTCCACTGTGACTGCACTTCGGAGGATCACAACTGCCCCACCCATTTCACGAACGACCATGTCAATCTGCATGAGTCAGCCAAAGTCGACCACCAGATGCTGCAGGCAATGGCTGAGACCACGTGTGGGTGAGGGCCCACTGTCCAATCCAGCGTGTATGTTTTGTAAGAAATGTACTGGACAAATGTTTACTCACGCGTTGCAGTGCCCTCGATCAGGTGAAAAAGGACTGACACATGGTGTTTTTGACAGAGGAGAACTGCGGAAAGACGTCTACGCTGCAGACAATCCCACTTCCCTCCCTATTCTGCAGTTTTCAAAGACTAAGAAGCAAGTTGATGGTACTCCCATTACTGATGTTGAGGCTGTGAAGCGGTACAGGCACTGCCAGCGAACTCTTCATTGCAAGCCCAAGCCCAGCCAATTGCCCACGCTGCCGCACTGCAACCTCAACCAGATCTGCAGAGATGATCTGATGCACCTGTGTCTGGCAAGCATAATGGAACATGTTCTGGGTGTCATGATGACCTACGTGCTTACGACTGTTTGACCTCTGTTTTGAGCGGCCTGGTGGCCTACTCGGGCTCTGCCCTTTAACGCGCGGGGCTGAGGGCCCGCGCTACTCTAGTTTTTAGATTGTCTCAGGGGTTACACCGCTGGGTTTTTGTCTAAAAACCCAGCATGACCAATGTAATAATTTTGGCAAACCTGGAGGAGGGTATGGCTGTGCTGCGGTGCATGTGCTCAAGCAGCAGTCACTGGACAGCGAGAATGAGAGCTCTGGCAGTGATGACAACTCAAAGCCCAGCCAGTGACAGTGGACTTTCCCCAAGGCGCACGGGATGGCAGCACATGTGTGGTCAACACCACTCATGTATGGAGACATGCAAAACATCAGTGCGCAAATCGCCAAGAACATGTACCTGAAGGTGAAGGATGCAGCAGACTGCAGTAATGGACAAGAATGGTGGGAGTTGCAGGCACTGGTCAGAAACATGCGTGAAAGCAAATTGGCATTGAAAACATGGACTCCCCTCCATTCCTCAAAGTCACTGATTTCGTGACAGATGCAGATGTTGCTGCCAATGGGCACATTGAAGGTGCCTTGGGGGCAGCATCTGGTTTAGGGGTTTCAAGCAGCAAAGCAAAGGTGTGAAAGGAACAAAGAAAGAAATGGGGCAGCGCTGCGATACCCGGTGTGGAAGGCAATACTCGATTTTGCCAAGTGCTCCCGCCACCTGGAAGTATCAACAGTGCGCAAGTTAGAGTGAAGTCATCTGGTCGTGCAAGTCAACAAATTGTCAGAACTGAACTCGGAGTGGCTGACACTGCGTCCAGACTTACTACATTTGCACTGGTTTCTGACGATTATGCATGCGCTAGATATCATGCGTCACACCCACACACCTTGTGATGGATTCAGTGGGATTGTTGTCGCACTTGGAAATCACACAAATGGTGAACATGGTGCAGATCGTGTCACCGCGGACCCACTACAGGTTGGCAGGCAAGGGGCAGCCGGGGACCATTGGCCACTTTAATGTTTTGGCAATACGACACCTGGCAGCGGCGGGCCAGGTGCTGTCTCACTCCTTGCATGGGAGTTTTGAAACTGATGACATATAAATGCTATATTATTAGTTAACGAACACATTTGTAGGAATTTTGTCTTGAAGGACATATAAGTGCTGTAAATATGGTTAATGGACATAATTATGTCGATCTCATGTTATGAAACATATAAATCTTGCAAGTTCTGGTGAACAAGAATTGGACCCAATCTTGCATAAATCTGCCTTTGAAAAGCACAGCCAACATTTGATGATCATTCACTGCTGCGAGTCAACATCTCGGCCACCCGCAACACACAAAAGCACCACTGCACTACGTATCCTCAGGAAACTTGTGTACATGCGTGGTGTATCTGAATTCACCACATAGAAAAAATAACAGTGTTGTGCAGATTTCAATTTTGGGCGCAACCTTTTTCAACATTCCACAGCAAGACTTGCTCCGATCATGAGATCTTCATCCCGACTTGGATGCCCAAGCGAGCACAAGACCTTGATCCGAGGCAAGACACCAATTGTCAACTGCTCAGCAATGGTGCGTACGTGTACGCCTGGGGCTGTCATGTGATTGACAATGGGTAGTGGCCCGTCCCTTACTGACAAACGACTTGGTGGTCATAAGATATCTCAGCACATTGGTAGGACGTGTCATTCTGTTCTTCAAGTGCGCTGTGGGGCCAGGGTTGCACACAGAGAGATCAGACGTGCGAAGCATGGCTTGCGTGGAGGAGTATTGGCCACTACCACCACAGTCAGGGGATCCGCTGTGCTCTGAGTTCGACGTGTGAGGTTGTATTCCACCATTCCAAAGGTCCACTACGTCATCGAACCATGACGTATCTTGAACCTGGCACCCATAATATGCAATCCAGTGCACCCAGCCATCCCTCACGGGACACTGCCCAAGTCACAGGCGCAACGTAAGCGAGAGTATCCGGAGGCGAAAGAGGACTCTAAGAACAGGGGTGATGGCAGCCCTCAATGGATTGTGAATATGTGGGCTATGAAGTGGGGATCGAAACGGCCAACATCAGGTGAACTGTGTAATAGTACATGATGAGGGTTGTCTGGGAGTGGGCTGTGTGTCACGTCTTGTAATAGAATCCATGACACGTGTGTGCTCAGTGTTTACAGGATAAAAAGAGTATTGTAAAGTATCAAGTGACATATTTCAATGGACAAAGCATTTGTTGAGTATACAACATGACACAGTGAAGAGTTCGGCATCTGGCCGACAACTACATTGTGTGATGGGTTGGGGTGTAGGAAACAGGGCACAATAAACAGCCCCGCACGACCAGCCCTACTGCAGGCGATCAGTGGCTGCCAGATATCATACAGCAGTACAGCTGGCTGGCGGGAGTGCAATTTGTAGAATTGATGACGTTCAAAGTTGAAAGCGAGTTTCTCAGTCTGTTTGTGCACGGACACAAACAGGTAGAATCTCGGGACAGTTTGGTCGTGGCCAATCTGGCGTTGCGACAACAACCATAGGTGGCCATTTTTTGTAAAGCTCCGCCAAATCCCTTGTACAAAAAGGCGACAAGGGAACATGTAGACGAAATGGTCAAAGTAAAGAAATGTCTGCAGGGTCAGCATGGCTTTGAATCTCAAGAGGAGTGTCAGTGGACGCTGGTACCTCCTACTGATGTAGAGGGGTTTGTAAGTGGCAGGATTTGGGCCATTGCTAGGGTGAGGGACACCTCACCTGTGCTTAAGGTGGAAAAGCAACGACTCCACGCATTGTCGTTTGACAAGGCACAGGCGAAATATTCGAACATCACAGGGTCTCTGGCAGCGAACGAATTGAAAGATGCCCATCAGGATCAGAACCGAGGATTGGGAGTCACAAAAGCATGGTATATTGACGCTACCGTGGATTGCATGGAGAATGGAGGTGTCTTTAACACACGGTATGACAAGTAGTTTGACACAGCAGCAAATGTGTTCCAATTTGATGGGTCAAGAATAGTGTGCCACCAGTGCTTCCTCAAACAAACATGTACGCCTACTGGAGCAGACCGAAAATGGGTGACTACTGTCACTGATGTGATGATTTTGAATCATGCAGTTGGTCTCAACGTGGGTTGTTATGGGACACAGTGCAATATGCAGGGTGTGTGGCCTTGTAAATTGCCGATTGACAGTCTTCCTCTACAGATTCTCGCCATGTCGCCAGACCTCATGAAAGACTTGAGGAAAAAGCCACGCTGAAACTTTCCAACAACAGTTGCAGGGTGACCCACGATAACTTGAAGAAACAAATTACTGATGAGTGTGATGTATAAAAAATGACGCGCCTTACAGGTATCGTATGTCCCCACAAAGGCCTGTCATCAACCTGTTTGAGAATCTAGTGACTCGGTACACCTTGACCATTGAGAGTTTCAGACTTTGAGTAGGTCACGCAAGTTAACGTATCAGAATAGTAAGGGGGATCTGAAATGAACATACACATAACATCACGTAGATTGGTTCAAAGTTGGAAAATTTCTGCGCCGGTACACGTGCGTGGGATGAAAAGACTGTACTATGTGATGTGACGTGGTGGGGTTTGAGCGACATATTGTCTGATTGTGTGTAACACTAATATGTGCTTAAAAAATCAAGCGACATATAAATGATATATAAGTATGTACTTTAAAAATTAAAGGACATATATTCTCATTTATTATGCATATGTACGTCAATGAATTTTTAAAAAGTGTTTATATGTTGTATAAAAAATTTATATGTGTTTATATGTTGTTCAAATCAATAGTCATATTAAACGACATATTTATACTAGCATAATTTCCTGATGTACCGTCCTGATGTAGGCAGCTACAAGGATTTTTCCAAACGCTTCAGTTGTGACCACGACAAACAAAGTGTCAGTGCCCGTCTGATTGAGTATATGCTCCATTTGTCTGTGTACCTTTTGAAACTGACGGCATCTGGTACTTTGGGACACAGATTTGTAAACCAGTGTACAGCGTGGATAACAACCAACTCGAGTACACGTTTCCGCTCGGCATGGACATGTTGGAGGACGCAATCAACACAAACAAGTTGCTGTTCATGCGATTCATGGTACAAATGCGCACGGGTAAAAACACTTGTACAATGGCATATATCAGCACGGAAAACGCAATACGGAGCGGAAATGTGATTAAAAAGTGTTTACAGTCAGCGCAGTTGGGTGTCAGCCTGGCAGAACGGTTGAAATTGCACATGCTGGATGGGTTGCTGGGTAACACATCAACAACGCCAGAAGACACGAATCACTATATACATATGAACATGGCAACACCACTGACTTTTTTGCTCAGAGTTAACCATGCGACGCTGACCAATGTAAGCTATTCTGCATACAACATCAATGTGGTGACACTTTTTACAATAAATTTCTCAAGTAATGTGAAGAAGGACAGCGTGCTAAGACTGTTGCGCGCTGGTGTGGGATTCATTGCACAAAAAGATGGCAGTCTCGATTCTCGAACCGGATGATAGTTTCTTGCGCATTTGTCCCCTGCACCAGATCGCTGGGGTTTACGATTGTATTGCGCGTTCCGGGGTCTAGAATGGACTGTATGAATTCGAAAGTACTGCTCTCCTGTCGATGGCCCCCGATCCACAGCTTTGCACCGTTGGCACAAAAACGTGGGCAGAAAATGAACGAACTACGTCAATTGTTTTTGTCAATACAATCAATCAGCATGTGACCAATGTGCAGGAAGACTTTGAAACCAAAGCTCACTCGCAGAAGGCATATGCTGTCTCACAAGATGTCCCGTGGAGCGAGGCCGAGTTTCGCAACGACAAATCCATCGTGTACTTGCGGTATGCACAACATTCGATTAGTATTTTCACCATGAACTTGGGCATGTCCTGCACATTACCACCAACGCCGCGTGACACAAGCATCTCCACCCAGGTGTGCATGCAGATATCAGCAAGTCTGGCAATATTTTCCACAGATTTTGCTGAACTCAGGGGGCAAATCTGCAGTCTCAGGCTTCTGTCGATGGTCACTGGCGTCCAAGTGGACAATTTCGAAATTGTATCATTAGCTGAAAAAGGTCCTGCAGTGATGCGTCTCTTCCTATTTCATATACACATTGTCAACTTGAACACGTCCTACCAGAATCGACATGTCATTCGACTAGATATGCATCTTTCAAATCCTTTATCATCAATCTGCCTCTGTTTACAGGCCATGTTTCTACAACTAATTGAGACGTGGACGGACTTTTTGAGTGGAAATAAGATTGCAATCCTCGGAGCAACAGTGCACTTTGCAATAAAAACACGATCCTGGAGATTGCTTGATGTTGACAGGAACGCGATCGTTGCCATGCCCCAACGATGTTCACACGACAGAAACTGGAATCAGACTTACAAGTTTTTCGTGCGCTTCCAAGACATCATCAATAACAAAGACAGTATGCTTGACTTTTCGTCGAATAAGGGACTTTTTTCGCGCATGTGTGTAGTCTCTGCACGTTACAACCAGGCCGTGAATTTCTCACGGAACGAGGCCAATACTCTGCTTGCTCTTGATCAACTTCTCGCTTCGCCGTTACGCTCGGCGTCACGGGATAGCCTGGCGTCAGGAGGGCCAACGCCGATTGAGATTAGACAACCCTACTCTCACGAGAGCGAAGCTATCATGCTTTATAGATAATCATGATAAAGGTCACAAACTCTGAAAGTTCCTTGGGTCTCACAACCTGACGCCCCTTAAAATGTGACGTCTTTGTGCATGCTTAGGGACCCTCCCTAGTGCCCACCTGAACCAGAAATCGCGTTCCCACGCCACTACCTTTTACTATTGTATTAACGAATCTACATGAGCACCACCATTGGTCATTAGTTGGAGGCAGCCAGGCTCTTGATCAATTCGTTGATTGTATCAACATCTTCCATGTCCACGCACGGGGCTCCACCGTCACTCACCGGCAAAAACGCAAAAAATCGAGTACTCAAATCTACATGGATTTGAGCTACATAGACTCTCAAGCAAGGGTACTAAATTACTGTTACAAGTAATAAAGCAAATATCAATCAGTCCCCGAATAGTAGATGATGTAAGGCCCGACAGCGCCGTGCGCAAACGGATTTTTAGCTTCGTTGGGCCAGATTTCGCGACAGATTGCTTCCATGACTTGAATTTTGTTCTTGGTGTAGATACCTCCTTCATTGAAGCAGAAGGCCATGTTTTTTTTGGTTGCTGGCCTTCTGCTTGTTGTGTACAAGATACTGCTGGATGGTAAGGTTGCCGCCGAAACACGAGACGTTGAGCTGTTGGAACAGGTCGCGCATCTGCAGGTGGATAAAGAGAATATCTTCCTTGGAGTTGCATGACACTTCCACGATCCACACATTTTCAATATTTTACGATGTTTTTTGGCAGCAGTGTCGGCCTCAGGTGCGGTGCTCTCTTTGTGCTTATCGCCGACCGTACTGTGTACAACCAACATGCTTTCGTTTGGAGCGTATGAGCGGCTGGCTGCGTGGCAGTGCATTATATAGCTGCATCGAGCTGTCTCGAAATGTATGATTGGTGTTGACATTGTAATGCGAACATTGTAATGCGAACTTCATATTAGCAGCCTGCAGGCCTTACGTGATTCAACGAGGCTGTGGAGTGGCGAGTGGAACATTTGTTTGCATATCTCACAATTGTAGTTGCCCCACACATTGCCACACATGCAAAACAACGTCGTCTGATTGCCGTATCTACGCGCACACACCTTGGAGCTGAATTATAACCCCATGAACATGAATTTATGACTGCTACTCGACTTGTTGTGGTGCCGAGCTGGCAGGCCAGTATGGGGTTGTGAAAACCACCCAAGTACGTCACCATACCCGTCTTGCTCAGTTCACATGATGTGTCTGTTCTCCTAAACATATGATGACAACGTGTCAGCACTCCCCTGACGCCGGTACAGTGGACCTACCTATTCAATGCTGTTGTACTTGTGCCTTCCCTGAACTGACTATATACGTCTACTTGCCATGTTGGGCCTCATGTCCAGGATATCACTGTGCGCCGCCCCTACCCACCTCTTGCCATCTTTCCTGTTTACCCACTTGTTTCGCTTGTTTCTCTTGCATGCGCGTCGTCTAGGTCTCTGTCCTTTTAGTAGACTGGTCTGTGATCTGCTACGGAGGCACTTGTTTGAAGGTCAGCCAAAAGCGCATTGACAGAAGAGTCTCTGAGTCACATTCTTGACCAGCACTGCTTGGAGTACACTGGCACCTTTGTGCATAACCTACCCCAGTGGGGGGGCACCATAACAACGGGCGCTACGTTCAATGGCAGTTGATCATAGTTGACATAACAACGGGCACTACGTTAAAGTGACAGGGACGAATCAGGCCTTTTTGTTATCAATAAACATCGTTCACATCAAGGGCGCTACGTTACTTGGTAATTAGGGAGACTGACTGTTGGGACTTGTCAGCCCGAGGATGCATGAAAGCCCACAAACATTGTCAACTATTTTTACCCGCTACATACATGTATATATATATATATATGTATGTACATATATATATATATATATAAATTTATATACATATATGTATATTTATATATATATGTATATATATATATACATATATATATATATACATATATG
>Ga0105053_10011147_pt1 | contig 11069 bp, 6 predicted proteins | sample BON01_FD_78093 | JGI IMG/M metagenome (GOLD analysis project Ga0105053, IMG submission 78093) | Freshwater microbial communities from Lake Bonney liftoff mats and glacier meltwater in Antarctica - BON-01 | ecosystem: Environmental > Aquatic > Freshwater > Ice > Glacier meltwater | place: Lake...
CTTTTTGTGTGTGGTGGTGGGGGGGGGGGGGGGGGAGGGGGGGTTGGTGGTGTTGTGGAGGGGGGGGGGGGGGGGGGGGGGGGGGGGGGGGGGGGGGGGGGGGGGGGGGGGGGGGGGGGGGGGGGGGGGGGGGGGAGACAGCAAGAGAGACGGAGGCACGGGCGGCCCGCGCAGGAGGAGCAGCGCGAGCCCATGGATTGTTTTTTTTGTCTTGTTCCCCCTCCCGTTTGCGCAACGCCCCCTGTTTTCCGCCTCTCTCGCCTCCCCCCCCCACCCACCCCCCTCTTCCACCCTCGACCTCATCATTTTGCTCTCTCTCTCTCTCTCTCTCGCCGACACAACAACTTAAGACGGGTTTCGACATCAGTCACAGACTGTTTTTGTTAAGGAGAGTTCGGCATAAAAAGGACACCATGTCTCGACGGACTGGTGTATCGCTGCGAAAAACGCCATCAAACGAGGTGGCACGGGGGGACGGGCCCGGGGGCAGCTCCGCTCTCGGCGGAGGAGAGAGCGAGCGCAATACCTGGTCGTGTTTGACCGGAGTTTCAGTTTACGGGGTCGAAAGGCGATTGGCGGGGAACAAGATGATGAAAGAATGGAGCGGCCGGGGGAGTCGAAAGGACATGAAAAACCGGCGGGAAAATAAATAGTGAAAAAGAGCGGTAAAAGGATCGAGACAAAAAAGGATCGACAAAAAAGGATCGACAAAAAAGGATCGACAAAAGAGCGCCCGAGGGACGAGTGGCGAGGTGGTCTTACTCCTGCCTGCGGCGGTACGAGTATTCCATGCTGCCGCCGTGGCGACGGGACGGCGCGGTCGGCATGGCGACGGGGATCTCGGAAGGGGACGGGGCAGACGGGCCGTGGGAGCGCTGGTGCTGCCGCTGCGGCTGCTGCGGCTGCTGCTGCGGCTGCTGCCGCTGGTTGGGCGGGGGGGGCCGCTGCCGCTTGTGCTGCTGCTGCTGCGGCTCCTCCTGCCTCCGCAGCGACTGCTGAAACACGCGGTGGTGGTACTCGTCGTCCTCGTCGTCGTCGTTGTCGTACTCGCTGTCGTTGTCGTCGTCGTCGTCTCGACCGGCGGCGCCACCGCCGAGCGGCCAGCCGCGCGAGAAACGTGGGTCGCCCGGCGCGCCAGGGCCGCCGCGGGCGCCGCCGCCGCGCATCTGAGTCTGCGGGCCAATAGCGTCGGGGCCGCCGCCAAGGCCGGCGATGGCGATCTGGTAGGCGCGCAGGCGCTGCGCCTCTGTGGGGTCGACAGCCGACGGTGGTGGCGCGCCGTCCGCGCGGCTCGGGCTCTGGCGGCGACGGCGCTGCTGCTCGTGCGGCGGCGGCGGCGGCGGCGGCCGCTGCCGCGGCTGCTCGGGGGCGCGGGCTCCGAGGACGGGCGCCGCCGCCGCCGCGCCCCCCGCCGCCGCTTGCATCGTCGCGCGCACCGCCAGGGGCACGTCGTCCTCGCTGACGACCGGCTGAGGCGCCCTTTGCAGCCGCGGCGGCGGGATGTAACGAGGCCGCTGCCGCTGTCGGCCAGCCGCGCCGCCACCGCCGCCGTTGGCGTCGCCACCGTCGCCGTCGCCACCGTTGCCGTCGCCACCGTCGCCGCTGTCGTCGCGCGCGCCATTGCAGCCGCCGCCCCGGCGGCCGCCATCATCGTCGGCGATGGCCCTCCCTCCTCCGGTGATGCCAGGCAGGGGCAGCGCCCCAAACGCCGCCGCCGCGGCAGCCGCCGTCGCCGCGATCGCTGCGCTGCCCGCTCTCGGCGACGCGCCCGCGTTCTCGTGGCTCGAGTCGGCGGTCGGCGTCGCACCGCCGAGGAGGCGCCGCTGGAAGGGGCCCGCGGTCGAAGGCGGCGAGCAGCCGGCGGCGGCGGTGGCAGCGGCGGCGCGCGGGTGGGCGCGGTCGCATGTGGGCTGCTGCTGCTGGTGCTGGTGGCTTTGCTGTTGCTGCTGGTGGCAAGGCAAGGGCGTCACCTGTTGCTGCTGCTGTTGCTGCTGGCGGCGCCGCGCCTCCTCCTCCTCCTCCTCCTGTTCGCGCACGATCAACTCAACGACATCCTCGGGGAGGAGCAGCGGCGCGTCGGACATCGCGGGCTGTTGCTGCGCCGCGACGACCATCTGCAGGCTGACGAGCAGGCGCGGCGGCGGCGGCGGCGGCGGCGGCGCGCCCGCGGCGGCGGCCGCCGCCGCCGCCTCTTGCGCCTCCTCGGCCGTCGGCACGGCTGGCTGCACGTGAAAGTGGCTGCTGAAGCCCATGCCGTCGTTCGCGACGGCCGTGTAGATGACGAGAGGCTGGGCCCCGGGCGGGAAGGCAGCGCCGCCGCCGCCGCCGCCGGGCAGCCACACAAGCTGGACGGTCGCGGGCGCGCCGCCGCCGCCAACGGCGCGCTGCTGCTGCTGCTGCGGCTGATGCTGCGGCTGATGCGGCTGCTGCCCGGGGCCCGCCGATGCCGTCGGCGGCGGCGACTGCGCGGCGGCGGTGGCCGCTGGCCGCACTGTGACCTCGTCATGGCGGCACCCCGACAGCAGCACGCGGTACAGCCAGCACTCACCGCCGCCGCCCCCGGGCAGCCGCTCCATGTAGGCGCGCAAGGCCACGGGCGCGGGGGCGGGGGCGGGGGCGGCCGCCGCTGACGGGGCCGCCGCCGCTGCTTCAATCTGGCAAGGGGGCGGCAGCGGCAGCGGCGTCGGCGCCCCTCGCCGCCCCGTGGCAGCCTCGAGCTGCTGCTGCTGCTGCTGGTGCTGCTGCTGCTGCTGCTGCTGCTGCTGTTGCTGCTGGTGCTGCTGCTGCTGGTGCTGCTGGTGCTGCTGCTGCTGCTGGTGCTGCTGCTGCTGGTGCTGCTGCTGCCGATGAGGCGGCGGCGGCGGCGGCGGCGGCGGCGGCGGCTGCCGGGGGCGCTGGTGCGCCCGGGAATAAAGGCATTCGCGCTCCGCCGCCGCCGACGTCGCGTGCGCGGCCTCGCTGCTCAGGTCCAGCCGCACGCAAAACGAGGACAGCGAGGAGGACGAGGAGGGCGGGGCGCCGCTCAATGCCGGGCCGCCGCCGCCGCCGCCGCTGCCGCCGCTGCCGTCGTCCGCGCCGTGCAGGAGCGTGAATCGGTGCTGGTAGACCATGCCTGTAATCGTGTGCGTGCAGTGGGGGGTGTTCGTTGTTCGGGCGCGTGCAGCTCGGTGGGGCGGGGGTTGGGGGTTGAGGAAAAGCACGAGAGGAGGAGGAGGAGGAAGAGGAGGAGGGGAAGTGGGGCGGCGGGCGGCGGCGCTTTGCTCGCGAGAGGCGCAGAAAAAGAGAACGCGACACGACGCACCGACTGGCGCGGCAAAGCGCGCAAAGACGCTGCCGACGGGCCCCTGTGAAAACTGCACGACGGTGTGCGTCGCGTCCACGGACACGCCCAGGTCCCGCGGGTCCATCCCGGTCATGCGAAAGTCCTCGTACGGGTAGCACCGGCCGACCACGGTGGGCGACGGCGCCAGCGCAAGATTGGCGGCGGCGGCGGCGGAAGCGGGGGGGGACGGCGGGAGCGCTGCCGGGGTGGCCGGCGAAGTCCAGGGGGCGGCGCTCCCGTCGCCGGCAACGACTCCGCCCGCGGGCGCGTGCTGGTGGTGGTGCGGGTGCGGCGCATCGTGCGGGGGCCACGAGCGGTATGCCATGCTCAAGTACCGCTGCGGCGCAATCTTTTGCGCTTGCCCTTGTTTGAAAGCGGGCTCTCACGGGAGAAGAAGAAAGTAGGGCCCGGATAGCGTCCGGACAGATTCGTGATTCGTTGTTCGTGCGTGTTATTTGATGCTCGCGCGCGCGCGGCAATGTCAGTTATGGGTCTAGATAGTGGTAGCTGGCGCATCACGATGGGGTTCGTGTGCCCATGAGAATCTCTAGGCGTGAGCACGGGAAGATGGAAAAAGAAATGCGTCGTCGGCGGCCACACACAGTCGCTCGGGTGACTCGCGCTGCCGCCCCGCCCCGACTTGGGACCGATGGTGCTTTCCCTCCCGCTCCGCAACACACACGCACACACACGACCCAAACCGCGTCCGCCCCCCACACACAAAACCCCACATCACTCGACCCAAGTCCACCACCACTACTACCGCGTCGCCACCAGGCACCCCATCATGCCAAAGGCCAAGGGGTAGTGCCGCGCGTAGGAAAAGCCCGCGCCCGCCGCCATGCGCTCGAGCTCGTCCCCCGGAGGGTAGGCGTGCACCGACGGCCGCAGGTAGGCGTACTGCTCGCGCATGCCGTACTTCTCGGCCTCGGGCACGACCAGGCGCTCGAGGAAGGCGCCCTGCGCGGCGTCGGCGAGCCAGTCGCCCGCGCCCCGCGCGTTGGCAAAGTCGAGCACCGCCAGGTGGCCGCCGGGCGCCAGCACGCGCGCGAGCTCGCGCAGCGCGGCGGCCGGGTTGGCGACGTTGCGCAGGCCGTAGCCGACGGTGGCGGCGCCGAAGGAGGCGTCGGGAAAGGGCAGGCGCATGGCGTCGCCCTGGACCCACTGGATGCGGGCGCGCGGCGGCGCCTGCTGCTGCGGCTGCAGCTGCTGCTGCTGCTGCCTGCTCGCCGCCGCCGCTGCTTGTGCCGAAACGAGCGGCCGGCGCCGCTCACGCCGCTCGCGCCGCGCGGCGTCCGACAGCATGTCGGCCGCAAAGTCGAGGCCGACGACCTCCAGGGGCGCAGAGATAGAGGAGGAGGAGGAGGACGAGGGCGCGCTGCCCCGGCGCGCCCACTCGGCCTCGAGCGCGTCGGCCAGCAGCAGCGCGAGGTCGCCGCTGCCGCAGCAGACGTCCAAAGCGCGGCGCGGCGGCGGCGGCGGGGCGGCGCGGCGCCGCCCCGGCGACGACGATGCGGACGCCGCCGCCGCCGCCATCGCCCCGTCCCCGTGCAGCGCCCAGTTGACCGCCATGCGCTTCCACACGCGGTGCATCCCGAACGACAGCCGGTCGTTCAGCTCGTCGTAGACGGGCGAGATGGAGTTGAACAGGTCGCGGCGGGCGGCGGCGGCCTGGGGCGCGTCGCCAGAGAACAACAACGGCGGCGGGGAAGTGCTGCTGCTGGTGCTGTTGCTGTTGATGCCGTTGCTGCTGATGTTGTTCATGGCGCTGCTGCTGCTGTTATTGTTGCCGCTGCTGGTGCTGCTGCTCGCGGCCGAGGGCCAGAGCGCGCCCCGCCGGCCGCGTCGCGACCGCACGAAGAAGGCCGACGGCGGCAAAGGCACTCGCGCTGCTGTCCCCGCGGCGGGGATGCGGCCCCCCCGCGCGCACCTCAGAGCGTTCGGTGCTCCGCGGAGCATGGCTCTGCGTTTCTAGGAGCACGAGCTGTTGCTTTGGGAGAGGGGGTGGTCTCGTTCTCGTTCTCGCTTTCGTTCTCGTTCTCGTCCCGTGTCCAAAGCGGGTCGACAAACAACGACCTGAGATTCGATATTGGTGTTGACACGGATGACGACGTTGTGAGATCGGGCGTGTGCGTTGTGCTGACGTCGCCCGACGGGAGCGCTCACCGCCTGCGAGTCGACGCGACGACGCCGTCTCCCGCCTTTGTCCGGCGGTGAATCGCCGCCATCATCATCATCATCAACATCATCATCAGCCGCCGAACCCCTCCTCTCCAATCGACACGTTTTCTCACAGGACTCTTGCACGACTCCCGCCGCACTCATCGGACAGTCGACAAACACCCCACGCTTCTCAGCACTCAAAAATTGCCTGCCCCCTCTCGAACCGCGAAACATCACGAATTGACGCGTCGCGCGCGCGCTCGCCAGTCCCCTGACGCGGCGCGATGCATACGAACCAAGCGCCTAGCCTCCTGGCGCGCGCGGAAGGCAGCGGCGGCCTCATGCGGCGCTGGCAGAGGTGGACCGGAGCAAGAGGTGGAGAGGCCGTCGAATGGCAGGTCGTCTTGGCCGCCCGCAGGCGAGGCACCATCAGCGGCAGCACCAGCACCGGCGGGCCCCGCTGCGGGCCCGTGACCGCGTCGGCCGCGCCCATGAGATCGTCGCCTGCCGCCCTCGAGCGGCCCAAGCCCAGTCCCTTGCTCGGGAGCAGGGACGGCGGCGGCGGCAGCGTCGACGGCGACGACGGCGGCGGCGGCGCGGCGGCGGCGGCGGCAGCGGCCATGTCGCTTCTTATGTCGCCGCCGACGGCGCCCGCGTGGGCGCGCGGGCTGCCCGGCTTGGGCGGTGGTGGTGATGGCGGTGGTGGCGGCCAGCCAGAGCCAAGTGAAACAGAGGAACTAGCGGAAAGCGCGGCGCCGCTGCCGCGCTTTTTGCTCGGCCTCGGGCGCGGCGACGGCGGAAGCGGCGGCGGCGGCGGCGGCATCGGCGGCGGCAGCGGCGGCGGCGGCGCGCGCCTGCCGCCGCCCACCGAGGCCACGGTCGCGTCGCTGCGCGCGTCCGGGCAGTGGCCGCTGGACAACGCGAGCCTGGACCGCCTGGTCGCGACCATCGGCAATCAGCGGCCGCAGCGGCAGCAGCAGCAGCAGCAGCAAGAAGGGCAACATCATCGAGGTCGGAACCAGGAGGAGCCCCGGCGGCAGCAGCGGCTGCACCAGCGCGAGCGCGAGCGCGCACCCTCCTCGCCGCCGCCGCCGCCGCCGCTGGCGCCCGTCGCCCGCGTGGCGCTGCTGCACAGGTGGCTGCAGGCCGCGGGCCACGCGCCGGACGGGCGGCTGGTGGCGACGTTCGTGCGCGCGCTGTCGCAGCAGGGGTCCCCCGCGGCGGGCCTCGCCGTGTACGAGTGGGCGCGCGCGCCCAGGGCCGCGGGCGGCGGGGGGTTCGGCGGCCGGGCCGCGGCCGGCGGCGGGCAGCCCCCTCGCTCCGCCGGCGAGGAGCCGCCGCCCCCCCCTCTGCCCGCGCACGCCCACACGGCCGCCATGCGCGCGGCCATCGCCGCGGGCACGCCCGAGCGCGCGGTGGCCGTGTGGCGCGACGTCGAGCGCGAGGAGCGCCGCGGGGCGCGCGCAATGCAACAGGCGCAGCACGGCGGGGCGGCGACGTCGGGCGCGGCCTCCGCCTTGTCGCCCCGCAACAACCGCCCGCCCCCTCCCCCGCCGCCGGCCGCCATCGACGCGCGCATGGCCGCCGCCTATATCGACGCGTGCGCCGCCCTCGGGCGCACGTCCGAGGCCATGCGGTGCTTCCGGCGCGTGCGCGACGCCCCCGCGGGCAGCCCCCTGCGCCCGCGCACGGCCCACGCGCACGTGAGCGCCATGCGCGCGGCGTCGTCGGCGGCGGCGGCGGCCGCCGCAGCCGGGCGCGACGGCGGGCGGGCGTCGAGCGCCGGCGCCGGCGCCTCTTCCCCTCCTTCCTCGCTTTTGCGCGCCGAGGAGGCGCTCGACGGCTGCTGGGAGGACCTGCGGCGGCGGGCGCTCGCCGGGGAGCTGGCGCTCACCGGCCACGCGTACGCGGCGGCCATCTCGGCCTGCGCGGTGGCGGGGAACTGGCGGCGGGCCGTCGACGTCTTTGAGGAGATGTGCCGCGGCGGGCTGAGAGGCGGCGCTGAGGGCGGCGGCGAGGGCGGCGGCGGCGGCGCCCCGGCGGCGACAACGGCGGCGGCGGCGGCGCAAGACGCGGCCGACGGCCGAGCCCGCCCCCCAGCCGCCGCCATTCGCCCCGACGTGGTCAGCTGCACGGCGCTCGTCGAGGCGCTCGCGCGCGGGGCCCAGTGGCGGCGCGCCGAGGCGGTGGTCGCGTGGATGCGCGAGCAGTCTGCTGCCGCCGGAGGGGCGGTCGTCGGCGGCGGCGGCGCGGGCGGCGCTGGCAGCTGCGACGGCGGCGGCGCCGACGGCAGGCGGATCGGGGGCGGCGCCTCCCTGCTGCTCTCCTCCTCGCCCGACCCCGGCCTCTTGCTGCCCAACGCGCGCACCTACACGGCTCTCATCGCCGCGCTGGGCGCCGGCAAGCAGTGGGCGCGCGTCTCGCGCGTCCTGCGCGAGATGGCCGGCGAGCAGCAGCAGCATCAGCAGGAGCAGCAGCAGCAGCAGCAGCAGGGGGACGCGCTGGCGGGGGGCGCGCTGCCGCCGCCGCCGCCGCTGCGCTGCCGCTGCGCCGTTCTCCTCCTCCCCCTCCGCCCGACGCCCGCACCTGGGCCGCGCTGCTGCGCTCGCTGGTGGCCGCCGGTGAGTCTGAGCGCGCGGCCGCGCTCTTTGCGGCGCTCGAGGCGGCAGAGCTGCGCCGCCAGGCGACAGCGGCGCACCGAGGGGGCGACGGCGCGCTCGGCAGCGGCGGCGGCGCCCTCTCTTCCGAGCGGCTCCGGCGGCAGCAGCGGGCCGTGGCGCTCGCCGCGGCCGCCGCCGTCTCCGGCGCGCCCGGGGCCGCCGCCGCCTTCCTCAGCCAAGACGACGGCGACGACGACGACAACGCCGGCGACGACGACGACGAGGCGCAGGGGCTGTCGCCCGCCCGAGGCCAAGGAAACGGCAGCGGCCGCGGTCTTGCCGAGCGCCGCCCCTTGCCCTGGTCCGCTTCTGGCTCCCGCCCCGCCCCCCCGCCCTTCGTCGACGCCTCGGTCGTCTGCGCCGCCGCCGCCGCCTACGAGCGCTCGAACCAGTGGCGCGAGGCGGCGGGCATGGTCTCGCGCGCTGCGACTCTGCTGCAGCCGCCGCCGACGCCGACGCCGACGCCGACGCCGACGGCCCCGACGCCGTCGGCCGCTCGCCTCCGCCGCCGACTTGGGCCCGCGCCCCCCGCGGTCTTCACGTCCGCTGTCGCCGCGGCCAGCCGCGCGGGGCAGGTGGCCGCTGCGGAGGCGCTCCTGTCGGCCGCCGAGCGTGCGGCGGGCGCGGCCGGCGCCGGTGCCGGCGCCTCCTCCGCGGAGCCGCGCGCGTACGAGGCCGTCGTCGCCGCGCACGCCGCCCGCGCCGACCCGGCGGCGGCCGAGCGCGCGTTTGCGCGCCTGTGCGAGGCTGTGCGGGGGAGGCGGCGCGCCGGGCGCCTCGCGGAGCCGAGCGAGGCGGCCGTGGCCGCGCTGATCGCGGCGCACTCTCTCGCGGGCGACTGGCGCTCGGCGCTGGCGGTGCCCGTGCGGGTGGCGTCGCTGCTCGGCGCCGGTGGCTCTGGCGGCGGCGGCAGCGGCAGCCGCAGCGGCAGCGGCAGCGGCAGCGGCGGCGGCAGCGGCAGCAGCAAGCCCGCTTCTCGTGGCGGCTCGCTGTCGACGCGTCTTGCGGCGCCGCCGCAGGACGTGCTGCAGGCGGCGGACGCGAGCCTCGCCGTCGAGCAGCGGCAGGCGGGGGGGGCGGGCGGCGGGCAGGAGGACGGCTCGAGGAGCGGCGGCAGCAGCAGCAGCGGCGCCGTGGCCGCCCCCTCGGGCTCGCCGCCGCTCCCCTTGCCTCCCCTGCCGCCCGGCGGCGCCGCCCCGGCCTGCCTGTCCTCCGTGCGCGTCTACAACGCCCTCGTCGCCGCCGCCGAGCGCGCGGGCCAGTACGAGCGCGCGCTCGAGCTGCTGCGGGCCATGCGGCGCCGCGGTGTCGCGCCCGACGGCACCACGCGCCGCCTGGCCGCGGCGGTCGGGCGCGGCGGCGCGGCGGCGGTGGCGGCGCAGCAGGTCGCGGCGGCGGCGCTGTCGGCGGCGGTGGGGGTGGCCGGGTCGGCGCTCATCCGCGCCGGCCTGTTCTGACGACGGCGGCGCTCGGGCGTAGGAGGTGGGCGGCAGCGAGCAGGGAGGAGGACGAGGTGGCCTGATGCGCGCCGCCCCGCTCTCTCTCGCTCGCTCGCGGCGGCAAAGAGGGCCGAACGACCGCGCTTGCGGCGTCTAGAAGAAAGAAAGACGCTGCGGGTGTTGCTTGTTCGAACTGCTGTCGCTTGATCGTGTGCTCTTGCCCGGATGTAAGTGTGATACGGTCATTTCTGGGTGGGGGGGCGGAAGGGGCTCGAGGACAAGAGAGAAACAAAGAGGCGGCGCGCCACCACGTCTCTGCGGGCCCAAGGAGGAGGAAAAAAGAAACAGCGCTGGAGGTGTGTGGCGCCGGCGCGCGCTCGCTCGCTCACCCGAACAAACCAGCATCCTATTGCCCGAGCGCCCTTCTTCCCCCCCCGCCCTCCCCGCGCGCCCGTTGCCCCAGGTTGTCCTGCACAGCGCGTGCAGCTCGCCGCCCGACCGCTCGCTCGCGCGCTCCACTCCTACAGAGAGAGGCGAAAGGTTGTGAAAAACAAAGGCGCCTCGGAGACGGCGGCGGCCCCGGCGGCCTGCTCCCCCCGCGCCGCCTCTCTCTCTCCTGGGGGGAAACAAAAGCCCCCGCCCCCGCCCCTCCAGAGCACGCACACAAGCCCAAACACAGAGAGTTCACACACGCTAACAACAACGGCCTCAGTTGTTATTTCTCTCGCCGCCGAGCAACACACACAGCCGTTCTCATTAGTCTGTGTTCTGTTCGGTTTTTTTTTCCTATCTCCCGCCAAAACACGCCATGGCCGGACAGTGCCTCCTGCTCGACTTCGCGGTCTACGCGCCGCCGGAGGAGCTCAAGGTCAACCGTGTCGAGTTTGAGAAGAGCTCGCACAAATGGGCGGTACGTTTGCGTTCGAAAGAGAGAGAGAGACGCGCGAGCGAGACAGCGAGAGAAGAGAGAGGGAGAGAGGCCATGACGCCCTTGCCGTTTTTCGAACCGTTCCGAGGAAGCCTCCCGCGCGCCACCGCCGGCCCCCCGAGCCCCGCGCGCGCCGCCAACGGGGCCTAAGGCCCCATTAGACCGCTTCGGCTGCGCGCGCCGGCCAGATTCACGGTCCGGGCAGCGCCTGGGAGGCTCCATGGCCTACGGGAGGAAAGACAGAAAGGGGTTGGGCGAGAAAAGCTCTCTCTCTCGTCCCCAATTCGGTTCTGTTCCGGCCAACGACGACCAGCCGCCCGACCTGTGACGGGGACTGGGCGCGGCGTCGTGCACCTGGCGCGGCACGCCGGGCGGGGGGGAGGCGGCGGCGCGCGCGCTTTGCTTCCTTCGGACGGAGCTCGTTTCCGGGGCCGGCCGGCGCCGCCGCTGCCCGCGACCGCTGTTACTTTCTTGAGTGTGGCCGCCGCCGCAACGGCCGGGCACGGCACGCGCGCTCGCTCTCGCCACCTTCTTTTCTGGTTGCTGCGCGCGGCCCC
>Ga0105053_10011156_pt1 | contig 11063 bp, 13 predicted proteins | sample BON01_FD_78093 | JGI IMG/M metagenome (GOLD analysis project Ga0105053, IMG submission 78093) | Freshwater microbial communities from Lake Bonney liftoff mats and glacier meltwater in Antarctica - BON-01 | ecosystem: Environmental > Aquatic > Freshwater > Ice > Glacier meltwater | place: Lake...
GAATGTGATGTTGTGGGTTGGTCCGTTCACGACCGCCTCGTCGGCCTTTGTGCACGCGAACCTGAACTGGACCCTCGGGCCGTTCAAATACGTGATGGCCGGGCCGGTGTTCCACCGCTGGCATCACACGGCCGCCGACCGCGGCGGTTCGAGCAATTTTGCTGGCACCTTTCCGATCTGGGATCTGATGTTCGGCACCTGGTACATGCCCAAAGATGAATTGCCGGATGCCTATGGCGTCGACGACCATGAATTCCCGGAAAGCTTCGGCGCCCAGATGCTGTATCCGTTCCGGCAGTGAGCGCGCGGACGCCTGTTCGGCGTCTTTGCAATTCGTTCACCACGTGCCGTTGCACTTCGTTCACCAATTTGCAGTCAACTGAAGGCCTGTTGGGTTCCGCTGGCGTGTATGGCCGGCGGCATGTGCGTGAGCGTTGGAGAGTATCATGTCGGGCAAAAATGGCCGCCGTCGACGATTGTTCGGTGTATGGGCCTGGACGATCATTTTTGCCGCCACGTTGAGCGCGGCTACGCGCGCCGAAACCGTCACCGTCTCGGTTGATGACGCGCGCATCATGAAAATGCCCGACCAGGTCGCCACCATCGTTATCGGAAATCCGCTGGTCGCCGACGCCACGCTGCAGGCTGGCGGCATTCTGGTGGTCACGGGTAAGGGCTTCGGTTCCACCAACCTGCTGGCGCTGGATCGCACCGGCCGCGTCGTCATGGATAAGACGGTGAAGGTGGTGGGGCCGTCGAGCGGTGATTTGGTCGTCGTCTATAAGGGCGTTGAGCGCGAATCCTACGCTTGCGCGCCCGATTGCGAGCGCCGTCTCACGCTTGGCGATTCCCCGACTTATTTCAACGGCATCCTGTCGCAATCCGGCAATCGCACCGGCCAGGCGCAAAAGGGACCGCCGACACAATAAACGCTGCGATGTTCAGGCGGCATCGCGCCGCCCGTGGTTAGCGGGCGCTTAATGCGGTAATCGCTTTTTTCGGCAATCCCCGCAAGAAATTGAAAATGTTGCTTCGGTATAACGGTGCAGCGCTTCGGCGTCAGTCAATCGAGACCGTTGCCATGTGTGAAACCGTTCAGATGAAATTTAAGGGCTGCCTGCGCCGATTGACGCGCTGCCGCCTCGTGCGCCGCTTTGTGCGTCAGCAAGACGGCGTAGCGGCCGTGGAATTCGCATTGGTGGCGACGCCATTCCTGGCGCTGACATTCGCCATTCTGGAAACGGCGATGGTGTTCTTTGCCGGTCAATCTCTGGAAGCCGCCACCGCCAATTCGGCGCGGTTGATCATGACCGGCGAAGCGCAGAGCAAAGGCTTCAGCAAAACCGAATTCAAGACGCAAGTTTGCAATCGCATCGGCGGATTGTTCGATTGCGCCGGCGGCGTCTATGTCGACGTCAAAAGCTATACCAGTTTCGCATCGATCAATTCGGCCGCGCCGGTCAATAATGGACAGCTCAAAACCGACACCATGACCTACGTCCCGGGTGAGCCGGGCGACATCACCGTCGTGTCGCTTTATTACCAGTGGCCGATTTATGTTTCGATGCTGGGCAACAATCTCGCCAATCTAAATGGTGGCAAGCGTCTGTTGGCGGCAACGGCGGTGTTCCGCGTGGAACCGTACAAATGACCCCGGTTCGCAAATCGAATCTCTTGCGCCGCTTTGCCCGCGACCGCCGCGGCGTTTCGGCGGTTGAATTCGCCTTGATCGCGCCGGTGATGATCGGACTTTACCTCGGTTGCGCTGAGGTGTCGGACGGGGTCGGCGCCGACCGCAAGGTCAGCCTGACAACCGCAGCGCTCGCCAACCTGGCGGCGCAGGTATCGAGCATCAGTACGAGCGATATGACCAATATTCTCGACGCGTCGACCGCGGTCATCAAGCCTTACGCGGCGAGCAAGCTGAAGATTACGATCACCTGCATCAGTATCGACGGCAACAAGAATGCCACGGCTAAATGGAGCGAAACGCGTAACGGTACAAAAAAAACCGGTTCGATAACAATTCCGTCGGCGCTGGCGGTGGCGAACACCCAATTGATCCTGGCGGAAGCGTCCTATGCCTATACGCCGACCGTCGGCTATACCATCACCGGCACGCTCAACCTGTCCGACAAGATGTATATGAGCCCGCGCATCAGCGCGCCAACTTACGGCAGCACCGCCTGCACGTAAGCCGCGTTATTTCGGCCGCGGCTCGGCGATCGGCAAGGCAGTCGTCGATTTGATCCGCTCCATCGCGAAGCGCGAGGTGACATTCTTCAGCGGCACCGTGGCGATCAGCTTCTTGTAAAACGTGTCGTAGCTCGACATGTCCTGCACCACCACGCGCAGCACGTAATCGACGTCGCCGGCCATCCGGTAGAATTCCATCACCTCCGGCATGGCGTCGACGACCTCGGCGAAATGCTTGAGCCAGTCCTGCGAATGGTCGCCGGTTTCGACCGAGACGAAAACGGTGATGCCGAGGCCGACTTTATCCGGGTCGATGATCGCCACCCGGCGCATGATGACGCCTTCGGCTTCGAGCTTCTGCAGGCGCTTCCAGCACGGCGTCGATGACAGGCCGACGCGCTGCCCGATTTCCGCGACGGAAAGCGAGGCGTCCTGCTGAACCACGGCCAGGATCTTGCGGTCGATGGCGTCCATTCTCCATTCCCCTCGGAATTTAGTAATTCGATCTATGTTGGAGTTCGAATTTAGAATGACATTCTTATTTGTAGGCGCCATCTGTCTTTATAGAGAAAAATATTCTATTTCAAGGACATTCTGACGCCACATCGGGCGCCTTATCCTCAGTGGACCCGTCATATGAGAAAATTCTTCGCTTCGCTGTTCAGCCGCCCCGCGCAAGCCGCCGCTCTGGCCGCCGTGCTGTCCCTGGGTGCGACCTTCACCGCCTCGGCTGCCGACGCGCCGCCGCTGGTGAGTGTGCAATGGCTCAACGAACATCTGAACGACAAGAACATGGTTGTGCTCGATATCCGCTCCGCCATCGATGGTGGCGGCGCCAAGGCCTATGCCGAGGCGCATGTCCCCGGCAGCGTGCACAGCGACTATGACAAGGCCGGCTGGCGCGTCACGCGTAGCAATGTGCCGTTCCTGCTGCCGAGCCTACCCGAGTTAGAGAAGCTGATCGGCGATATCGGCATCGACGAAACCACCCATGTCGTCGTCGTTCCGGCCGGCGTCAACTTCACCGATTTCGGCTCGGCCGCGCGCACATACTGGACGTTGAAAGTGGTCGGCGTGAACAACGTGTCGATCCTCGACGGCGGCGTTGCCGCCTGGAAAGCGGCCGGCTTGGTGCTCGACAACGGCGTCAAGAAACCGTCGCCGACGATTTTCACCGCCACGCTGAACAAAAGCCTGTTGTCGCAAACCGACGACGTCGTCAAAGCCGAGAGCGCCCACAAGGTGACGCTGATCGACGCGCGTCCGGTCTCGTTCTTCAATGGCAAGGAAAAGGCGCCGGCGGCGCTGGCCTATGGCCACATTCCCGGCTCGGTCAGTCTCGACAGCGCCGCGTTCTACGATGCGGGAACCAACAAGTTGAAGCCGCAGGCCGAACTTGCTGCGCTCGCCGCGCATCTACCGGCGGGGCCGGTGGTGAGTTACTGCAACACCGGCCATTGGGCGGCGACCGACTGGTTCGTGCTGCACGAATTGCTCGGCCGGAAGGATGTCAGCCTGTATGACGGCTCGATGGTCGCGTGGACCGCCGATGCCAGCCGCCCGGTTGAATCGGCGCGCACGAAGTGGGATGACTTGAAAAAGGCGCTCGGGTTGGGTTCTTAAAGCGCCCGCGTTCTTCTAGGAGATCCCATGTCCACCGTAACTCTGTCGGCGCCCAATTCGGGCGCCGCGCTCGGCATCGACCGCCTGTTTCTCGGGATCGCTTTGGCCGCGACCGCGATCCTGGTCGCATTGGTGCTGCTCGATGGGCAGGCGGCCTCGGCGGCATTGATCCTGGGCGGCTTCGGCCTGGGCGTCGCCTTTCTCAAAGCCGAATTCAGTTACACCGCCTCGTGGCGGCGCTTTCTCACGCGCGGCGAAGCCGGCGGCTTGATCGGCGGCTTGATCGTGATCGCGGTGGCGGCGCTGGCGATCGTGCCGGTGGCGGCCTTGTCCAAGAGTTTCGGCGGCGCCATCGCGCCACTCGGGCCTTCGCTCGTGATCGGCGCGTTCGTGTTCGGCATTGGCATGCAGCTCGCCAATGGCTGCGGTTCCGGCACGCTTTACACGGCCGGCGGCGGCTCCGGCCGCATGCTGATCACGCTCGCCTTCTTTGTTATCGGCAGCGTATTCGGCAGCCTGTCGCTGCCGTCATTCCTGGCGCTCGGCGGCATCGACCCGGTGCTGGCCTCGGATTACCTCGGGCCCTGGGGCGGATTGATCGCGACGCTGGCGAGCCTCGCCGTCGCCGCCGCCGTCATGGTGGCGGTCGCGCACAAGCGCGGCGCCAACTGGCGGCCGTCGCGTACCTACATCATCGGCGGCATTATCATCGGCCTGTTGTGCATTTTCGTCTTCGCCGTCGGCGGGCATCCGTGGAGCGTCACCTTCGGTTACACGGTCTGGGGCGCCAAGATTTTCTCGGCGCTCGGCTTCGATTTCTCGCATGCCGAATTCTGGCAATGGCCGGGCCCCAAACACGCGCTCGCTGAATCGGTTTTGACCGACACTTCGAGCCTCACCGATTTCGGCATGTTGTTCGGCGCCATGGCGGCGGCCGCCGCCGCCAAGCCTTTCGCCGTGGGCGCCTGGCCGCCGGCAAAGTCGTTGCTCGCCGCCGCGATCGGCGGCCTGCTGTGCGGCTGGGGCGCGCGGATCGGCTTCGGTTGCAACATCGGCGCCTTTGTTGGCGGCGTTGCCTCCGGCTCGCTGCATGGTTGGGTCTGGTTCGCCATGGCGCTGGGCGGCAACCTGATCGGTATTCGTTTGCGCCCGCTCTTCGGCCTGTCAAAGGATTAGGCCCATGCGCAAGATTTACATGATTGTGGTGTTGCTCGGTTTCGTCGGCATTGTCGGCAATCACCTGACCAGTCCGTCGAGCGGACGGGCGGTGTCGCCGGAAGATTTCGCCGGTGCCTGCGCGCCCTGCGGCGCGCCGTGTCCGTCGAAGAAGTAGCGACCTTGCGTCACCCGCCGGTCATTCCCGCGAAGGCGGGAATCCAGATCTGACTGACCGTTTCTTGAACTTTAAGAACTGGGTCCCCGCCTGCGCGGGGACGAGCGGAAGATTACTACGCCCGCTCTTTCAAAAATGCATCGACCTCGGCGCGGGTGGCGGCGCCCATAAGGCCGCCGAAGCGGGTGCATTTGAGCGCGGCAGCGGCGGAAGCGAAGCGCATCGCTTCGATGACGTCGCCGGTTTCGACCAGCCTGAAGGCAAAGGCGCCGTGAAAGGTATCGCCGGCGCCGAGCGTGTCGACCACGTCAACCTTGAAAGCCGGCATATGACGGATCGTGTCGCCGTCGCGCCAATAGACGCCGCCGGGACCTTCGGTGACGGCTAGAAATCCGTCATAGGTTTTGCCGAGTTTGACCAAAGCCGCGCGCAAATCGTCCAGCCCGGTGGCCTCGCGTAGCGCATCGGCAGAGCATATCGCGTGGGTGCAGGCCAGCAGCAGCGGATCGTCGCCCGGCGTCGGCTTGTCGAAATCGAGCACGCGCGGAATCCCGCGTGCCTTCGCCGCCAGACAGATCGGCAGGCTGATATTGCTGTAGCGATTGTCCAGCATCACGGCGTCAACGTTGGCAACCGCCGCGGCCGGATCGGCGGGCGCGGCTTCGGCCAGCCCTTGATTGCGTCGCGTTGCAATCATCTTCTCGCCGGCGGCGTCGATCATGATCGTCGACACCGAGGAGCGCGCGCCCGGTACGCGCAGGGCGCGGCTGACGTCGATGTTCTCGCTCGCAAAGGCCTTGATGATGGTATTGGCGACGTCGTCATTCTCGTCGCCAAGCGCACCGATATAACTGGTCTTGGCGCCGAGCCGGGCCATCGCGACGGCGGCGTTGCCGGCCTGACCGCCGCTGGTGATGAGAAATTCCGACGCCTGCACCTTGGCGCCAGCTTGCGGGAAATGCTCGACCCGCATGATGATGTCCTGCACCGCGCCGCCGGCGCATAGAATTCGTGGTGCTGAGCTAGTCAAAGCGAATCCCGTCCTCGACCCAGGCGCGGATAATGTGATGCGCGATCGCGACCGGTGGCGGCGTGGTCAGGCCGTCCGGGTGCTGGCGCGTCAGCATCATGACAATTTCGTCCTTGTTAAACCAGCGGGCGTCTTCCAGTTCCGTTCGGTCGACCACGATATCATGCGTCAGCGCCTCGGCGTGACAGCCGATCATCAACGTGGTCGGGAACGGCCAGGGCTGCGAACGGAAATAGTTGATCCTGCCGCAGACAATGCCGGCTTCCTCGCGGGTTTCGCGATGCACCGCGTCCTCGAAGGATTCGCCCGGCTCGATGAAACCGGCCAGGCACGACCACATGGTCGGCGCGAAACGCGGGCTGCGTCCAAGCAGGCAGCGTTCACCGTCGACGATCAGCATGATGACGACCGGATCGGTACGCGGGAAATGCTCGGTCTTGCAGCTCGCGCACAGGCGCTTCCATCCGGCATCGACCGCGCTGGTCGTCGCGCCGCAGTTCGAACAGAAGCGATGGCGCGCGTGCCAGTGCAGCACCGCCTTGGCTTCGGCGATCGGCGGCAAATGCGCCGCGTCGACCAGTCCCTGCACGGCGACGGACCGCAAGTCGGTGACGTGAAACGCCTCGCGCGTCTTCAACGCTTCGGCGTCGGTCGGCGCCAAACCGATGCCGAAGCGGGGCGCGCCGTCCAGGTGACCGAGGAAGATCGTCTCGGCGGTGGAGCCGAGCGCGCGCGCTTCATCGAGCGTGAACAAGGGGTCGTGCACCGGCGCGCCCGCTTTCATCACGATCATGTCGATACCGATGACATAGGCGCGGCTTGCCGGGTCGGCGGCCATCCGCGCAATTGCGTCGGCGTCGGTGCGCAGTTCGGCGGCGCGCTCCAGGCGGCTGCCGGTATAGCCAAGAATGGGTTTGGGACCGAGATCGGGAAGGGATGACATTGCGCGGAAACTGGCACGGCGAAGGGGGGAGTGCAATGCGGGCCGAACTTGACGATTACGTGGCGGCTTTGATCCCGAGCGCGCGCCGCAGCGCTGCCACAAAGCCGTCGCGGACCTTCGCTTCGTATTCGATTGCCGGCGCCACGCCCCAGACCGGCTTCGGCCAGGCTTTGTCGCTATGCCTCCGGCCGATGACGTGGACATGCAGTTGCGCCACCACATTGCCGAGCGCCGCGACGTTGAGCTTCTCGCATTCGGTGATCGCTTTCAGCGTCTGCGAGGCTTGCGCGATTTCGCCGGTGAGCTGCATCTGCTCGCGCTCGGCAAGATCGATCAGTTCCGTCACGCCCGGCCGTCGCGGCACCAGGATTAACCACGGGTAATTGGCGTCCTTCGCCAGCAGCACGCGCGTCAGCGCCAGATCGCCGACCGGAACGGTATCGGCGGCCAGTTGCGGGTGGAGGGTCCAGGCTGATTCCATGGTGCAACCCTATTTCGAAAGGCCGTCCCCGTCATTTCCGTGTCAGCTTGCTTTCTCCCTTTATTCGCCCGATATAGGAGCCGGGAGGTTGGCGGTGGACGAGCCACTCGCCAACCGGGTCAGATCCGGAAGGAAGCAGCCCTAACGAGCCCGGTTCGGGTCGTTGTCAGCCTCCCACCCAATTTCCGCGATCTATTTGCAGCCTCGTGCCGCCGGTCGCGGCGGCCGGTCGGATGGCACGATGAGCGAGCCTAAAAGCACAGACGATGCGGCCCTCGACCTTGGCGCCACCGCGCCCGAGGGAACCGGCTATCGCGTGCTGGCGCGCAAATATCGCCCGTCCAGTTTCGAGGATCTGATCGGCCAGGACGCCATGGTGCGCACCGTCTCGAACGCCTTCGAGTCGGGCCGCATTCCGCAGGCCTGGATCCTCACCGGCGTGCGCGGGGTCGGCAAGACCACGACCGCGCGCATCCTCGCCCGCGCGCTCAATTACGAATTGCCGGACGGCTCGATCAAGGGGCCGACCATCCACATGCCGGTGCTGGGGGTGCACGACCAGGCGATCATCGACAGCCGCCACATCGATGTTCTGGAAATGGACGCCGCCTCGCATAACGGCGTCGATGACGTGCGCCAGATCAACGATGCCGCGCGCTATGCGCCGGTGTCGGCGCGCTACAAGGTCTATATCCTCGACGAAGTGCACATGCTGTCGACTGCCGCTTTCAACGCATTGTTGAAGACGCTGGAAGAGCCGCCGCCGCACGTCAAATTCATCTTCGCCACCACCGAAATCCGCAAGGTTCCGGTGACGGTGCTGTCGCGCTGCCAGCGCTTCGATTTGCGCCGCGTCGATGCCGACGTGCTGATCAAGCATCTTGAAGGCATTGCGCAAAAGGAAAAGATCGAAGCCGAGCCGGCGGCGCTCGCCTTGATCGCGCGCGCGGCGGAAGGCTCGGTGCGCGACGCGCTGTCGCTGTTCGATCAGGGCATCGCGCATGCCGCGGGTCCGGTGCGCGCGGAAGACGTGCGCGCGATGCTGGGTCTCGCCGACCGCGTGCGCGTGGTCGATTTGTTCGAGGCGCTGATGAAGGGCGACATCGCCGCCGCGCTCACCGAGTTGCGCGCGCAGTATGATATCGGCGCCGATCCTTCCGTTGTGCTGAACGATCTGGCCGAATTCACCCATTTCGTCACCCGGGTCAAAGTTGTGCCGGCGGTTGCCGATGACGTCTCGCTGTCGGAAGCCGAGCGCGTGCGTGGCCGGGCTTTCGCGACTCAACTGTCGATGCGGGTGCTGTCGCGCTGCTGGCAGATGCTTCTGAAAGGCGTCGGCGAAGTGCAGGCCTCCGGGATGCCGGTCGCTGCCGCCGAAATGGTGCTCGTGCGTATTGCTTACGCCGCCGATCTGCCGACGCCGGACGAAGTGGTGCGGTCGCTTGGCGACGGCGGCAACGCCGGCGCGCCGGCGCGCATCTCAAACAATGGCGGCGGCGCTTCCGCCGCGCCCTCGGCCTCGCAGAACTACGCGCCGCGTTTTGAGGCGCCGCGCGGCGCCCCGCGTTCGTCGGCCGCCGCTTCGCCGCGCCCGGCTGAGGACACCGTGGCGCGGCTGGACAATGTGGAGCCGGAAGCCGCGACCGTCTCGCTCGGCTCGTTCCAGGACCTGGTCGCGCTGGTCGCCGAGAAACGCGATATTTCCACCAAGATGGCGCTGGAACGCGACGTACGGCTGGTGCGTTTCGAAGACGGTCAGCTTGAGATCGCATTGCAGCCGACCGCGCCGAAATCCTTCGTGCACGACCTGCAGCAGAAACTTGGGCATTGGACCGGCCGCCGCTGGATCGTGGTGGTGTCGAAAGAGCAGGGTGCGCCGACCATGCGCGCGCAGGCCGATGCCCGCCAGGCCGAGGTCGAGCGTGACGTGCAAAGCGATCCGCTGGTGCAGGCGGTGCTCAACCGCTTCCCCGGCGCCAAGGTGGTGGCGGTGACGCAGAACGCGCCCGAAAGCGGCGATGCCGTTCCCGATGCGCCGCCCGATGATGACGACGGAGACGAATAAAAATGGCCGATTTCATGGGCATGATGAAGCAGGCGGCCCAGCTGCAATCCAAGATGCAGGCGATGCAGGCCGAGCTCGACACCATCACGGTCGAGGGCACGGCCGGCGGCGGCATGGTGACGGTGACGCTCACCGCCAAGGGCGATCTCAAAAGCGTCAAGCTCGACGACTCTTTGATGAAGCCTTCGGAAAAGGAAATCATCGAGGACCTGCTGGTCGCCGCGCACGCCGATGCGCGCCGCAAGGCGGAAGCGGTGATGGCGGAAAAGATGAAGGCCGTCACCGGCGGCATGCAACTGCCGCCCGGGTTAGGGCTGGGGTAACGCCGATATGGCGAGCGCCGTTGCCGGCCCTGAAATCGAGCGTCTCATCCAATTGCTGGCCAAGCTGCCGGGTTTAGGCCCGCGCTCGGCGCGCCGCGCCGCGCTGTTTCTGATCAAGAAGCGCGAAGCGGTGATGACGCCGCTGACTTCGGCCTTGCAGACCGCGATGGAGAAAATCGTCGTCTGCAAGACCTGCGGCAATATCGACACCAAGGACCCGTGCACGGTCTGTACCGATCCGCGCCGCGATCAATCCATTCTCGTTGTCGTTGCCGATGTCGCCGATCTGTGGGCGCTGGAGCGCGCCAATGCGGTCAATGCGCGCTATCACGTGCTCGGCGGCACGCTGTCGCCGCTCGACGGCGTGGGTCCGCAGGACCTCACCATCGATGCGCTGGTCTCGCGCGCGCATGGCGAGGAAGTGAAGGAGCTGATCCTGGCGCTCAACGCCACCGTCGATGGCCAGACCACCGCACATTACATCACCGAGCTGCTGCAGGAAGCCGGTGTGAAGATCACACGGCTGGCGCATGGCGTGCCGGTCGGCGGTGAACTCGATTATCTCGACGAAGGCACGCTGTCGGCGGCGATGAAGCAGCGGACGCTGTTTTAGGTTTTGCCGTTTGCGCAGGCGTTTCGCCAATCTCCGCTCATTCCCGCCAACGGGTCCGCGCGAAGCGCGGCCCGATGACAGGCTTTGGAGGGAATCCAGTTCTTTCTTTGCTTGGCCCCTGGGTCCCCGCCTTCGCGGGGACGAGCGGAAGAGGGTGCTTCGCTATGGAGCCTTCTTCTCCAGCGCGCTGAAATGTCCGCGCTGCTGCAGCCACCACAGCAGGATCAGGCTCGGGATCGCCGCCAGCGTGGTGATGATGAAGAATACCACCCAGCCCCAATCCTCGGCGATAAAACCGCCGCCCGAGGCCAGCGTCGTGCGCCCGACGGCGGCGAGCGCGGTCAGCAGCGCATATTGCGTGGCGGTGTGGGCGCGGTTGCCGCACAGCGCCGACAGGTAAGCGACAAAAATCACCGTGCCGATGGCGCCGGTGAAATTCTCGATGATGATGGTGAC
>Ga0105053_10011158_pt1 | contig 11062 bp, 9 predicted proteins | sample BON01_FD_78093 | JGI IMG/M metagenome (GOLD analysis project Ga0105053, IMG submission 78093) | Freshwater microbial communities from Lake Bonney liftoff mats and glacier meltwater in Antarctica - BON-01 | ecosystem: Environmental > Aquatic > Freshwater > Ice > Glacier meltwater | place: Lake...
AGAGCAAGAGAAGGAGAAGACAGACAGAAGCAGCAGTAATATCACGAAAAAAACACTTGAGAAGGGCACCAGGGGCCTTCATGTCTTGTCATCATGGACGAGCCGCAGAGAGTTTCCTTGGGCCTACGTACGTAGCAGCTACAACAATGAGACAGACCAACAGCAAGCAGTGAATGGCGGAACGATATTATTCCCCTTTCTATCCACCAAAAATAGATACCCGTCCCCTTTTTCCCACCACCGCGATTTCAAAGCGACAGAAAAAGAAAGAATAAAAGACGCATTCGATTTGGACTTCTAGAATTTGCTATTTATTGCTTTGAGTTAGTTCGAATGTTATGAGAAGTGCTTTCACTGCAAAACTTGAAGGCCCAGATGCATAGTCAACGTCACGGCAACAAAATGCGGGCTGAGGCAAAGGGAAAGAGGCTTAATGATGTCCAGAACTGCCATCCACCCCTAAGCCTTCCCCAACCTCCCCACCCCAACACTCGTCTTTAGCCCAATAAGCATTCAAATTTCCTGTCGAAAAAGACCCAGAACCTTCTAGCACTACGAAGCCAACTCTTTTAGCAAGGTACTACGAAGCCAAGGTATAGCCTTCATTACTGTCTTCTGCGAGTGGCGGTAGCGGGCGTGACCGCTCTTTTGTCAATCAACCTCCCGCGGAAGCCTAACGGTGGTCACGTCATCGCCAGCCGCCAGCGCAACCACACACAGAAGATAGAGCGGCTTTCCCCAACCCTGTGTGTGCACATGAGCCTGTTTGGCACAACGAGCACTTACGGTACAAAGCGAGGCTATGTAGCTAGCCCACTATATAGTGCGTTGACTTGCTCTCTTCCCGCTCAACCTTTAGCTATATATAACCGATCACAACTCACCCTCACATCAACTTAGGCACTACTTCTTCGCAAGCAGTCCTCGTCCTCCTCCTACATTCCAAATGGAAGAGATCAGGGTGCGGCTGAAGGGCGCACAACGCATTGTTATTAAGGCCGGGACCTCGGTTGTCTCCACGCCCGAAGGCTATCCCTCCCTTGTGCGGCTGGCCAACATCGTCGAGCAGGTAAGGCCTACACGATTTTGGAAAGAGGACTGCGGGCGGGGCTGAGTGTGTGTGTATGAAGGACGGATGCTTCGGTCCCGCTTTATTTCAAAGGAATGAAACGGGAGGCAGGGACGGTGCTGCAGGCACATTTTATTTAGGCCGTCGAAGAGGTTGCATGGCATGAGTGGAAGAGGATGTGGGTCATGTAGGCCCTCCCCTGCCTCGATCTATTTCTACAGGCCACACGTTTACCTTTGCTTCCCGCATGCCACGCATCCTTCTTGAGTTTTAATCCGTACCTCTTTCGCTCATCCCGCACTCCACCTAGATCTGCTTCCTCATCAAGGAAGGCCATGAAGTCCTACTCGTCACCAGCGGCGCCGTCGGCATCGGCCGGCAACTCCTCTCCAAGCAACAACGCCTCTCCCTGTCCGTCCGCGACGTCGTCAGCGGCCAACCACCCGCCGCCAACGACAATGGGTACGACAGCGCCTGTGCCGCAGCAGGGCAATTGGGGTTAATGTCGTTATATGAAACCCTCTTCTCCACACGGCAAGTCGCCTCCTCCCAAATCCTCGTCACCGGCTACGACTTCACCTGCGACAACCGTCGAGAACACATCCAATACTGCGTGAACTCCCTCCTCAAGCTCGGCATCGTCCCCATCATCAACGAAAATGATGCGGTCTCAGGCAATGAAGGCTATACCGAAGCCACCGTCTTCTCCGACAATGACTCCCTCGCCGGCCTAGTCGCCAGCGAATGCCATGCCGAGCTCCTCATCCTCCTTACGGACGTGGCAGGTGTCTATGACAAACCACCCAACGACCCCGAGGCCAAGCACGTAGGGATCTTCCGCCACGAGTCTGCCCCTGATATCGGTGCTAAATCCGCGCAAGGCCGAGGAGGGATGCAAGCGAAAATTGACGCAGCCATGACAGCAGCCAAGGGAGGGGTGGAGCATGTGGTTATTGCGAGTGGGCATGAACCGGGGGTAATCGGCAAGATTGCCTCAGGGGAGAATAAGGGGACGTTGTTTTGTCGCGCTGTGTTGTTTCCGCCGGAGGAGGACCTGTCGGCGTCGACGGATTCGTTGCATTCGGTGAATGGGAGCGGGGTTGGGGAGAGTAATGGTCCCAATGGCATGAATCGTGCATTGAGCACCAATGGACTTGGGCTGTTGGAGGGTCTGCTGGCAGCAGAGGCGGATGGGGGGGTGCGTGGACAGGCGGTGGCGGCGAGGGAGGCACAGCGGGCGTTGGCGAGCTTGACGGGAGCGGAGAGGTCAACGCTTTTACATGCTGTGGCGGCGGAGTTGCTTGAGAATACGGAGGAGATTCTAGCGGCGAATGAGAAGGATTTGGTGGCTGCGAGGGAGTCGGAGTTGGCGGGGCCGTTGTTAAGTAGGTTGGCGTTGAGTGAAGGGAAGCTGAAGACGCTTGCGGATGGGATTACGGCCTTGGCGGAGATGGAGGAGCCGGTCGGGAGGATTTTGTCGAGAATGGAAGTAGCTGCTGGGTTGGAGCTTACGCAGTTGACGGTGCCGATTGGCGTGCTTTTGATTGTGTTTGAATCGCGCCCGGACTCCTTGCCGCAAATTGCTGCCTTGGCCTTGCGGAGTGGAAATGGGCTGTTGTTGAAGGGAGGGAAGGAAGCGTTGCATTCCAATCAGGCCCTCCATCGCGTCATCACCCAAGCGCTCACCACCGCTTCTAATGGCCGTGTCCCAGCTGAGGTCATCGGGCTGGTCACTTCCCGTTCCGAAGTCTCTGCTTTGTTAGAACTAGACGATGTCATCGATCTAGTCATCCCCCGAGGCTCCTCCTCCCTCGTCCGAAGCATCAAATCCGCGACTCGTATCCCCGTGCTAGGCCACGCTGAAGGTGTCTGCCACGTCTATGTCGACCAAGCAGCTGACTTGAAAAAAGCCTGTCGTATCGTGGTGGACGCCAAGACCGATTACCCCGCTGCGTGTAATGCTGTTGAGACGCTCTTGCTCCATCAGTCCCTCGTTGCCGACGGCGCCACAGGGGCAAGCCAGCTCTTACGCGCGTTGATGTCAGCAGGTGTGACTGTGTTGGGCGGGCCGGAGGCAGTTAAGGAAGGCTTGGTCTCCCCAGGGCATGCAGCGAAGGACATGAGGCAAGAGTACGGCGAGCTGACGATTACGGTGGAGGTCGTCCCGGACGTGCAAGCAGCAGTGGCACATATCAACAAATATGGCAGTTCGCATACTGAGGCTATCGTTACTGAAGACCACGCAGCTGCTGATTATTTCCTTAAAAGCGTAGATTCGGCTTGTGTGTTTCACAATGCCAGCACGCGTTTTGCGGACGGGTATAGGTTTGGATTGGGGGCGGAGGTGGGGATTAGCACGGGAAGGATTCATGCCCGGGGGCCGGTGGGGGTGGAGGGGCTGTTGACTACTAAGTGGCTGTTGCAATCGACGGGGAGTCACACGGTGGCAGATTTTGCGGAGGGCGCGGGGGGGGTGTATGTGCATCGGAAGTTGCCTTTGGTTGAGGGGGGGCAGGGAAAGTGAGGGATTGAGGACTGACTTTTTGGTTTGTGTGTGTGTGTGCGTGTTTTAAAATTGAAGGCTGTGTGGGTGGTGCCTTGGAGGGAGGGCGGGAGAGAGGTAAGAAGAGAATAGAAGCAGGCGACGTTTAGCAGTGCGCGACGCATATTCAAGAAGGAAAGGAAAAAAACGGCAAAGAACAAGCATCGCTTGCTGAGTTGACAATTACTGCAGCAACAAACGCGTTCTCTCTCACTCTCATTCATGTGGTTTCTTTTGGTTTCCTCTCGGGCGCCACGCACACATTTCGTTTTTTGCGTGTTGCCCATTCTTTTGTCTATGTATATATGCATATTCTCATTCATTCACAGCTCCTCGATTTGATCATCTCCTTTAGTTTCTCTTGCTTTACTTACACCCACACATTCGACTCGAGGACATGCTCCTCGTCATTTCTCCATCAACAACAGCAAATCTTTGGTCATACTTCTGTACTTACTCACACGCCAACGGCCGGTCTCAGACCTGCAACGGCGGGAGCGGGCAGCACGTGTTTCCTTGTACAGCATGCCCTCTTCCTCCTCCCCTCCCTCCTCCCCCTCCCTCCTCTTCATTCAGGTACAATCCTTCCGTCCCACCCTCCGCAAGAGCAGACCGAGGCCGAAGCGGACTGAGCGACAAAGGAGTCACATCAAAAATCGAATTCAACGTCGCCCCCAGCACCAATGGCCGCGGTATGTGGTAACGGTGGTGGTCCGAGCCATCTTCATCTTCTTCCTCCTCCTCCCCCGGCGTCAATGACACCCGTACGGCCGCCGGCAGCTCTGCGTCGTCCTCGTCCTCGTCCTCATTCTCGCTCTCGGTGCCTTTTCCTTCATCCTCCTCCTCGTCATCATCATCCAAGCGAAACCCGAAACGGCTGCGTGGCCGCCGCTGCTCTTGCTGCTGCTGGTGTTGGTGCTGCTTTTCAGATTCCTTGCTCCCGCGACGGCCGAGCACGCGGCCAATGGGTGTGGTGGGAGTGAGAGGAGGGGTGTAGGGCGAAGCTCGCAGCGGGAGCTGTGGTGTGGTTTCCTCCCCCTGGTGCTGATGTTTGCTTCCTTCCCCATGTCTGAAGCGAGAGAAGGCCGACCACTGACTCCTCCCTTCCCTTTCACTCTCAACTCCCCGTGGTGTCTCCTCCCTACCATTCCCTCCTTCCCTTCCTCCTCCTCCTCCTCCCTCAATGACCCGTATATGAAAGAAGGGCAACAAAGGCAACTCCTCCGCCACCTGAACCATCATCACATTCGATGCCGACGACGACAAAAACACCCCTTGCCTCCTTTCCTTCCTCCCCTCCCTCCCCCACTTCCCCCCCTCCCCCTGCTGCTGCCGTTGCTGCTGCTGTTGCTTCTGTCCCCTCAATCTCAACAACAGCTTCTCACGCGGGGCTAATCCAAAGACCAAACTCAGACACAACCCCATTGTCTCACCCACTCCCTTCAAAACCTGCCCTATTGACACCAATGCCCACGTTCCCGTCGCCATGCCATGTAAAAACAACGCCACAAATAACAACGTCGACCCCAACAGCACAAACGCCACCACACACTCATGCAACTGCCTCTGACCCACCCAACACCCTCCTCCCCCAGCCCCTCCCTCCCTCCCTCCCTCCCTCAAGACCATCATCCCCCACACAAAGCTAATCACCATCAAACACACCAGCCCTCTCAACAACCACAGTCCCTTCAACAGATGCTCCTCCGGGTCCTCTCTAAACGACCGTTCCTTCTCCACCCACAACCACACCGCCAAAACCAAATACCCCCCAAACCCCATCCCAAGGGCAAACAGAAAACCCCTCGCCGCCCCACACACTTCCATCTCTCCCGCAGGTAAAGCCGAGGTACGTCCCAGTAAATAAAAGCTCGTTGTGACCAAACAAAGGATAGCCACGTGCAGACAGGCCCAGATAGCGGAGCAGAGGAGGTGGGGGAGGGAGGGAGGGAGGGAGCGTTTGGAAGGGGAAGGACGGCGGGGGATGAGGGGAGTAGTGGAGGAAGGGCGGGAAGAGGAGGTGGTAATGGTGGTCTGAAGAGAAGTGCTGCTGCTGTTGCTGCTGCTGCTGCTGCTGCTGCTGCTGCTACTACTACTACTACTACTGCTACTGCTACTGTCGTTATTCGTGCTGGTGGTGGTGGTGGAGGAGGAGGAGGAGGAGGAGGAGAAGGCGGGGGAGGAGCGGGCTGAGCGGGGGGTACGATGACGAATGGCAAAGGGAGAGGAGTCCAAGGCCGTCTGAAGAATTTCCTGGGGGAGTAACCAGGTCGTCGTTTCTTCACTACTGCTACTGCTGCTGCTGCTGCTGCTGCTGCTGCTGCTGCTGCTGCTGCTGCTGCTGCTGCTGCTGTTGGTGTTGGTGTTGAGGTTGCGGTACCGGGTGCTGGTCGAGAGTGGGGGAAGGGTCTCAAACTCCGAAATACTTTCCTCTGATGACTCTCGCTGCTGTTGCTCCTGCTGCTCTTGTTGCTCCTGCTGCAGTAACGCACGCTGCCCCTCCTCGGAAACGGAAAAGGGGGAGAAGAGGAAGCTAGGGGTGGTGGTGGTGGTCAGGGTGTCACCATCATGAAGAGATGGAGGAGAAAGGCCATCCGTTGGCAACAACAAGGACAAAGGGCCCAGCACTAAGGTGATAGCACTTCGGACAGGCACGAACCACTGTGTGGTGGCAAGGGCGTGAAAAGCCGAGCTCGCTGTTGCTGCTGCTCCTCCTGACGAGGACGAGGACGAGGAAAATGAACCCCACGAAGGAGGAAATACATCCTCAGTCGTCAGACACACACACTGCACAATTGTCAGAATCAAACACACCACCACCGACAAGTACCCCATCCATGAAAACACATGAAAAGCCGCCCCTAAAGCAGGGTACCGAGCTAAGCACCCACTCTGCAAGTCCACCGCACCCGCATACAACCAACTGAATAAAAAAAGCATGGGTAACCCAGGCATGGTGTGGTTCCTTAGCCCTTCCAATCGTTGGAGGCCCCGGACGTGCGCTACGACGTCTTCGGCTTGGACTTTGCTGCTGCTGGAGGAGGGCTGGGGGGAGGGGGAGGAGTGGAGGAGGGAGTCATGCTGCTCTTCGTTGTGCCACCACTGTCTTTGATGTTGTTGCTGCCGGTGTCCTTCATCCTCATCCTCACCCTGCAGCTGCTGCTTCTTCTCCTTGCTACCATGGTGGTATGTCTGCTGCCACACGGCAATCAACAAGCGACGCTGCAGCCTATGCAAGATGTTTTGGAGCAAGTAAAGCCCCAATCCACCCGTCAAAAGCCAGACATATGCCGTCACATCCCGGCACGTGCCTCGCACAAGAGCGACATTGCCTCTCGGGAAAAGCGGCGGAGACAAGGACTGCCGGACGCCCCAGGCGCCAATGCAGAAGACGAGGGCGAGGCCGACATCCAGCAGCAAGAGGCAGGTCTCTTCCGTGCTTGGACTGCCGGCGTGTTGGTGGAGCTTGTCGACAAAAGCGCGCCAGTACTGCTCCGAAGGTGACGGAGACTGGTAATGAGGCGAGGTTGGTGCTCGTGGGGGTGGTGGCCGCAACATTTTATGTCGTCTGTGAAGGGATGGGGGAGGGGGTGGGATGGGGGATAGGGCGTCAGGGAGAGGGAGAATGGGATGGGGCCTGAAAATGGTGCTGAAAAGGCACCTAGTGAGCCGCGCCACGCCCGGCAGAGCCTCAGAGCTTGTGAGCGATGGTGCTGGAGGAAGTGCTGCTGTTGTCCACACAAGGCGTGTGTGATGGGTTGGAAGGCAAGGGCGTCTGATGCAAGCAGTGATGTGCCTATTGCTTGGATACTGCACGGATTTGGACCCCTCCCCAGTGCCACGAAAGACGCCACGAAAGCCAAGCCGGGCCCAGATATAGCTCAAGTGCGTATCTAGGTAGGCGAACACAGGATTTGCTTAGGAAGAAAAGGCTGTAGAGAGCGCGCATGGGATGTGAAGCAAGTTTTAAAAGAGGGAGGAATGTTGAAGTCAGACGCGATCAGGACGCTTTACGTGCCTGTATGTCCTTTGTAAAGGTGCCCAACCACAGCGCGCAGCAGCATGAGACAGACGCTGGCATGGTTTGTTGCTAGATTAGTTTGGGAGCACCGCGTTTACAGGACCGCCGCGGCCATCATAAAAGCGCTGCGTGATGACAAGAGCAGGATGGGCCACCCTCCTCCAAATTAATAGTAGAAATGAAGAGTAAAATCAAAGTAGACAAATCTCGCAAACTGAATTGTCTCGCCCTTCCTTCTTATCACCTTTTCTTATAATTCTCTCCTTTCTCTTCTCTTAACCCTTCTTCTTCTCTCCAATTCTTGATATTTGAACCCTCCCCCCTCCCTCCCTCCAGTCCCTGCCTCCCTCCCGTCCTCCCTTCCTCCTTCCCTTCCCGTCCAAAGACTAACTATCCCCTCCCGGCTCATCGTTCTCCAGCGCCGAGTAATCAAACCGGAACGCCTGCTTGATCCTTGTACACCACCCCGACTCACAATCAAAGTAGACATACGTCCCTTGCTCATACTCCTCCGTCGTCACCTGCGGCTCCTCATGCCGCTGAAACCAGGTCATGTACTTCTTATGATACCGCCACGATTGCTTCTTCAACTCTTTCGCCGCCAAGTACTGCTGGTACGTCCCCTGCTGGTAGTAAAAAATGAAGAAGAGGGTGTCCGGGCCCAGCTTCTCAAAAATCGCAGGAGATTCGAAAATGGGGGCAGGGGCGAGGGGGAAGGCCGCGTGGACCGGGTAGGGGTTTCGGGGGAAGTATTGCTTGGGCCGTTCGGCATCGTGTTGGGTGGGGATGTATAGCATGGCGCGATTGAGGTAGTTCATCTGCCTTTGCAAGGTCTCGGGGCCGGTGCGGAGGGTGTTGCTGGCGAAGGCGGCAGCAGTAGCAGGGTCCATGCCTCCGTCTTCTGCTCCTCCTGCTCCTGCTGTGGTGGCTGCGCCGGCGCTCCCATCCATCCCTGGCACAATGCCACCGCCGGTACTGAAGGCCTGTTGTTGCTGTTGCTGCTGCTGTTGCTGTTGGAGGAGTTGTTGTTGTTGTTGCTGCTGCTGCTGCTGCTGCTGCTGCTGCTGCTGCTGCTGCTGGAGGAGTGCTTGTTGCTGCTGCTGCTGCTGTTGCTGCTGCTGCAGGAGCTGCTGTTGCTGCTCCCCTCCCACGGGACCTTGCTGCTGCTGTCCACCATCTCCGACAATCGACGCCAGTGGTGGTGCCCCTTGTTGTGGTGGTAATGGCGGCTGCTGCTGCTGCTGCTGTTGCTGCTGCTGCTGCTGCTGGGGAGTAGGAGAAGGAGAAGGCGGGGTGAGTTGCTGCTGGGCGGTAGGAGTCACACCAGCAAGACCCTTGGGCGGGGCCGCCGTCGTCGTGGCGGTCGGCAAGGCTGAAGGTGGTGAGGCAGGTGGCTGCTGCTGCTGCTGCTGCTGCTGGAGATTCTTTTGCCTCTCCAGCAACGACTGCTGCTGCGCCGCTTGCTGCTGAACCACTTGTTGCTGCTGCGCTGCCAGTGCCTGCTGTTGTTGCTGCTGCCGTTGGGCCGTCGCCCGCTGCTGCTGTTGTGCTTGTGCCTGCGCCAACACCGCGGCTTGCATGAGCTTTTCTCTCACCACGTCGGCGGCCGTCGTCGTCGTCGTCGTCGCTCCTCCATCCCCTCCTCCTCCCGCACCACCAGCAATCACAGCTGCTGCCAAACTACCCCTCAAAGCCTGGGCCGCCGTCGGCTTGCCCGCCATCCCCGCAACAACCGCCGCAGCCATAGGTCGTGGTGCCGCCGGTGGCTTCTCTGGCGTCCCCTTCGCTCCTGTTGCTGCTGCTGCTCCTGCTGCTCCTCCTCTTGTCGCTGCTGCTGAGGCACTCGTTGGCCGCGCTGGGCTGGGATTGACGGGTTGAGCCTTCCCTGGTCGTCCAATTCCCTTCAAGACTTCCGTCGCTCCTCCCCCTCCTCCAGCTGCTCCAGCCACGGTCCCTGCCCCCCCCGCAGCCACTGCCCCCTTCTTCTCCTTCGCACCCGCGCTGGTGGAACCCGCGGTCTTGGTGCTGCTCGCCGACTTGTCCACATCCTCCTCCTCCGCTCCTCCTCCACCCACCCCTCCCCCCAACCCTCCTCCCTCCCCCACTTCACCCTCCTCCCCATCCCTGGGGCTCTTCTTGGGGCCCGCGTTATTCAATAGATCGTTGATCTGAATCGGCGCCTCGTCCAAGTCCAAGGGGTCATATATCTCCATTTCATTATCAAAGCTACTCTGATAGTTCTCATCCTGATTCCCCTCCACAAAGTACTCCACATCCTCCTTCACCTCATCAATCACCTCCGGCTCCCTCAAGTCATTATCCAACAACCGAATGATCTGCTCCAGCTTCGTCACGTGCTGCCGATGCCCAATCAAACTCTCCTCCAACCCCGCGATCTCCTCCTTGTTCTTACTCTTCCCCTTCCCCGCCGACAGCTTCTCAATATCCGCATCAAAACTCTCAATCTGCGTGTTCAAATTACTGATCGCATTATCCAACCACTCCCTTGCCTTATTCTTGGCGATCTCCCTTGGGTCCATCTTCTGCTCCCTCGCCAAGCCCTCCTTGGAAAACATCTTGCACTTGGCCTCCTTCTCGCACACCTTAAACTGCTCCATCTTAGTCTCGATTAATTTCCGGGCCTCCGTCAGGTTCTTCTTATCCTTAATGTCATTCTGGCCCAGCCACGTCTTGATTTGGTCGCGGTGGCGTTGCAGCTTCTTGATCTCCTTCTTCAGGTCTTGCTCGTACTTCTCCTTGTGGTTCGGGTCGCGGGCCGAGTAGACCTTGCCCCATATCTCATCGAAGAGATCCACGCCTTCGTCCACCTTTTTCAAGGTCCGGTCGATCTCCGTTTGCAGCTTGCGTTTGTCCGCCATGGTTTAGTGCTGCTAGGGGTGGGGAACGAAAGACCGATTGCGGGAGCCGTGGCCTGTGTCGTTGTGCGTGTTCGTCAAGGAAACTCTGCCCAAGTCCAGCGCCAAGACAAGCGGGTCCAGCAGAAACTCAAGCTGATGAGCTGCGCCTAGGCCAGCTGAAAGGCGAAGTTGTCGTGTAAGTGGGTGGGTAGTCCCCACAGGGCACGCGCGCGTAGAGAGGTCGGGACCGACGCCTGCTGCTTGCGTGTTGCTTGCTTGCCGCTCTCAGCGCTCAGCGCTCCTCGTTGTCGTCGTCGTTGTCCAGCAGGGGCTGTTTTCCAGGGCCGCCTGCTGCGTTTGGATGGGTAAGGGAGGGTCTGTTGGTAAATGTAAGAGGTAACAACAACAGAAGCATCATCTAGCATTGGCATCGGGGTCGAGCAAGGAAGAAAAAGAAGTGGGGGGCATATCCACCTCAGACCAACCACCCTCCCGCCACGGCCCCATGCACCCAGCCCAGCCTCCCTCCAGCGGCCATGGCCTGGCCAGGACAACTTATATACACACACCCC
>Ga0105053_10011159_pt1 | contig 11061 bp, 13 predicted proteins | sample BON01_FD_78093 | JGI IMG/M metagenome (GOLD analysis project Ga0105053, IMG submission 78093) | Freshwater microbial communities from Lake Bonney liftoff mats and glacier meltwater in Antarctica - BON-01 | ecosystem: Environmental > Aquatic > Freshwater > Ice > Glacier meltwater | place: Lake...
CCCCTTTTTTTTCCCCCCCCCCCCCCCCCCCCCCCCCCCCCACACCACCACTACCACCACCCTCCCCCTCCCTTGCTGCTGATGCCGCTCCTCCTGCTCCTTCCCTCGCCGCAAGCTTCCCTCCCCCCGGCACCACCACCTCCTCCCCATTCGACCCCAAATCCCGATTCGCCCTTGCCAAGGTAAACGCCGCCAATTCCCTCTCTTCCTCCTGGGCTCGACGACGATCCCGCATTTTTTCCTGCTCTAGGATTCCTTCGAGATAGGAAGCTTCTTCTTCGTCCAGGGCTTTGGGAGGAGCGAAGATTTGCTTAGTCACTGCGTCGTACTCGGCTTTCTTTTTGTCTTTTTGCTCTTCTAATTGCTCCCATAACGTCCGGCCATGCGCTGCCTTTTCCTTGTCCAGGCGCTTCTTGTGCGCTTCCTCGTCTTCGAGTTGCTCGGTTTTGTAGGACAGCTATATGATGGTGGTGGGGAGAGGGAAAGGGAGGGAGGGTAAGATGAGGGAGGGAGGGGAGGAATGGAGGGAGGGAGGGAGAGGAGGGAGGGAGTTGGGGGGGCTTGCATTACGTACCCCATCGTCGGACGACAGCACCGAGGTCGCCACGAAGCGGATGGTCGTCATGGTGCTGGTGGTGCTGGTGATGGTGTGGCCTTGGTGGGAGCGCGGTGAGGAGGAGGGCGTGCAGGCTGAAGATGCCTGTTGAGGTGGGGTGGGAGGAGGAGGGAAAAGGAATGCTTGTTTGAGAATTGAGCTTGGAAGACTAGACGCAACCCTTTACGACAAGCTTGATGAGAAGGAGCACAAGGAGGACGTGGAGGAGGGCGCTGTGTGTGCTTTGTGTGCAGTGGGACAAGGGAGGTGGAGGAAGAGGAGGGAGGGGAAGCAAGCAAGTTGCATTCTTCAATTAAGCTAAGCCCCCTTGCGACTCCCATTTCTCACTCTATACTCACCCTAACCACTACCACACGGTCACTACACAATCTATACAGCTTTGTTGTGCCACTGCAGGGCTTTGCGTGACCAATTGGTGCTTGGCAGCTCCATCTTGCTTGTCGCCCTCCCCTTCGACCCCCCATCATCATCCAGCGCGCACGTACTCATCTTGTACCACACCACATCACAGGAACCACACCTAGCTATAGCCAGCACCATGCCGGCTTCTTCAGGGCGCGTGGTGAGTACTCGTATAAAGCCCTCCCCCCTCCCGAGTCCCCCAAGTACCTAGCATCGGCCTCTCCCTCCCGCGCAGCCCCCTCATCCCTCAGCCATTTCAAGCCGCCCCACACCACCCTCCTCCCCTACCCCACCATAGAAAATGCCCCACAACAACCGTATGTCCAGTTCGGCGGCCCTGGGCACGAGCGACATGTGGAAGAACGTCATCAAGTACGACCCCTACGCCAACAACGAAGGTACGTACGCTTGCTGCCCTCATCCCCTCATCCCCCCTCACTATCTACAAAAACCTCCTCCCTTTTCCTCCTTACTCACCACCAACCACACACCCACACACCTCCATCGTAAACAGATGCGGCCGCCGACGCCGCTGCCGCCGAGCTGGCCGAGGAGCAACAACGGGGGTTGATGGACGTGGTGCGAATCAAGGCAAGAGAGACACTGGGCACGGAGAGCAAGCGGGGGGCCTGCCGTAAATGTGGGAATGTCGGGCATTTGACCTATCAATGCCGGAATCACTTGGGAGGGAATAATCGTGCCGCAGATTCAGATGATGGGAGTAGTGGCGATGATAATGATGACGATAGCGTGGAGAGTGCTGAGGACGTGGTGCAAGCCAAGGCAGATGCAGCAGCAACAGTAGCAGCAGCAGCAACAGCAGCAGCAGCGGCGGGCAAGGCGGGGGGAGGCAAGCGTCGGCGGAAGAGGGAGGAGGAGAGCAGCAGTGGGAGTGGTAGTAATAGTAGTGGAGAGGATAGCGAAGAGGAGGACAGGGAGGCTGAGAGACGGAAGCGGAAGCGGGAGAGGGAAAGGAGGAGGAGTCGAAGCCCGAAGAGGAGTAAGAAGGAGAGCAAGAAGGAGAAGAAACATAAGAAGGAGAAGAAGCATAAGAAGGTACGTTTTTCTGAAGATGGTATCTCACAGCTTGTGATTTTAAGATGGCATTTGATTGGGGGTTCAGGGCGTGGGACCGGGCGGTGTGTATTTGGGTAGCATGCATGCAATAGGCTTCGCGCCAAATTCTGACCTCCCCTCTCCCACCCCCTTTCCCAACCACACCACCCACAACCACAGGAAAAGAAGCACAAGAAGGAGAAGATGCCCAAGCGGGGACGCTAAAACACTACCATGTGTGGTATGTGGTTGTAAAAACAGGACGTACTGGACCAAAAGAAGCAAAAAAGAAAGCAAAACGAGAATCTGCCCATATCTGGGGGAACGGGAACACTCTTCTTTACTTCCATGCTTTGCTTTCTTTCTATCTTGATTTGCTACCACCACAACACTACGCATACTCCACAGTCACAGCCAAGCTCTCCTCCCTCCTGCAGCGATGCTTTTGCCGGACTTGGCCGGGTGACAAGCAAGAGTCTGCCTATATCTTTTGGCCGCACCATCATCATCGCCTACGTCATCGTATCGTCAGCCCCGCCCTTTCTTGCCGGCGGGACCGCATGTCTCCACACACACTACACGAGGCGCACGCCCACTAGACGTTCTACACGCGTCAGTGCTGGCGTGCTGCGGCTTGCGTAGTAGCGGGTGCCTTGTTTGCAAATATTAGGGTAGGAAGAGAGTGAGGCCCGGCTGCCTGCCTGCACGCCTACTGTAGCTACAACACAAACCCCGCGGACACTCACATAGAACGCCCCCTCCGCACACACACACACACACACACACACATAATTGACATGCTCATCGAAGATTCTTCGTCAGTCTTGCCGACGGGACCGCACATCTACACACACAACCACGCAAACGCACAGCGCGTACGCCCATCAAACGCTCTGCATGCTTCAGTGCTGGCGTGCTTCGGCTTGCGTTTTAGCGAGAGGGCTTGTTGAAAGAATAGAGCAGACCGACATTCACGAGGCCAACGCGGCCTACCTGCACAGCACAACACAAACCCCGCACGGCACTCTCACACACAGAATCCCCCTCCACACACACATATAATTGACAGGCTCAAGAAAGCCATCTCAAATCATGCTCAAGTGGCTGGTCGTGGCCTTCGCCTTCGCCCTGGGCATCGGCTCTAAATATGCCAAAAGGAAGCTGCCCCTCATCCCCGTCAACTTGGAAGGAAAGCATTTTATCGTCACGGGCGCCAGTGCCGGCATTGGCAAGGAAACTGTGCGCACCCTAGCCCAATGGAACGCCACCGTGGTCATGGCCGTACGAAACGTTAACAAGGGCAATGCCGTTTTGGAGGACATCCGTGAATCGCTGGGAGGAGGCGACCTTCCTCTTGAGGTCTGGGAGATGGACTTGTCGAAATTCGCGTCCGTGCAAGCGTTTGCTGCCAAGTACCTCGAGTCCGGTCGGCCTTTGAATGTGCTGATTAATAATGCTGGGTTGGTTTCTTGGGATTACATCACCACGGTGGATGGGCACGAACTGACGCTCCAAACCAATCATCTCGGGCACTTTTTGCTAACCAAGCTTTTAATGGGCCCGCTTCAAGCCTCGGCGCCGTCGCGGGTGATCCAGGTTTCGTCTGAGGCTCATTATATGGGCAAGATTGATTTGGGTAGGTAATAAAGTGGGTTGGGGGAGAGGAGACAGTGAGGGCAATGATCGTAACAAACACACTCCGAAGGACTAATGCGGCTTTCTCTCTCCACGCCCCTCCTCTCTCCTCACCCCACACTTAGACAACCTCGACTCTTCCAACGAGACCTACAACCATTTTGCCACCTACGGCAACACCAAGCTTATGAACGTCCTCTTTGGCAACGAGCTCACCCGCCGCTACAAGGACAGCGGTGTTGTTTCCACCTCGTTGCACCCTGGCTTCGTTCAAACAGAGTTCCTGAGGGATGTGCCCGATTGGCTGGTGCCGATCAGCCAGGCCGTCTCTAGCCTCTTTGCCCGAAGTGAGTTTGAGGGGGCCAAGACACAAATCATGGCGGCCACGGCACCGGAGTATGAAAATGTGGGGGGGTTGTATTTCGATTCTTGTGCGCCTAAGCAGCCAAACAAGCTGGCGTTGGACGAGGGGTTGGCCGCGGCGTTCTGGGAGAAGTCCGAGGAGGCCATCCAAAAAGAATTGCCTGTGCAGGCGGCGGAAGAAGGAGTGGCGGCGGAAGAAGAGCAAGTGTTTGAGGATGCCGTGGAGGCGTAAAGATTGGTGTGCATGGGCGGGGGTAGATGTTGGGATTTCAAAAGAATTGAAAACAAAAAAGTACGATGCGGATGTGCCCGAGTCTGAGCGGGGAGGTTAGAATAGACCTTGAGGCACTTTGCACACGCCTTGTTGCTCTTGCTTTGAGTTGCACAATACTCATCGTATGTCATTCTGGTAAATAGTAGTTTGAACTACAAATTGTATGATTTTGTACCCAAAGGGGTGGAAAGAGCAGGGTCACAATCCTGCCCATGTTCAAAACACGCTCGCTCGCTCTCTCCCCAGCGGTCGGCTCTGCCGTTGACACACGATTTGTTCTTTGCGCTGCTTGTCTGTGTCTCCACACGCAGCCAAGCACAGTCTATGTCCCACATGCAGCACACACTCTCGTCCAAAGGCATGCTCTCACTTTCCATGGAACCCGTATATATCCTAATCTCATCCAATCAATGCTCTCCTCTTTCTTGCTTCATTCAACCAGACAGGCAGGCACCGCACTTCTTCGCGCAAAGCAAACCATGGCACTCTCCTTGAAAGGGTCTCGCCGCGCCTTTATCACGGGCGCCGGCAGTGGCATCGGCGCGGGCATCGCCACTTCTTTGGCCCTCGAACATGGGTGGGAGATCATTGCCACGGACTTGAATTTGGAGGCGGCGCAAGGCACGGCCGCGCAGATCAAGGCCCAAGGCGGCGAGGCCGAAGCGTATGCGCTCAACGTGGCCGACAATGCCCAGATCGTAGCGCTGATCGAGCAGCTCAAGGCGGGGGGGAAGCGTATTGATGTGTTGGTCAACAACGCGGGGTTGCAGCATGTGGCGCGCTTGGAAGAGTTCCCCTCGGAGAAGTGGGGGTTCATGATTCAAGTCATGCTGACGGGGGTGGCTGACCTGACCCGGTCCATCTTGCCCATCATGCGTCAGCAGGGCTTTGGCCGCATTGTGAACATTGGCTCTATCCACAGTGTGATTGCGTCTCCCTACAAGTCTGCGTATGTGGCGGCGAAGCACGGTTTGATTGGGTTTTCGAAGGTTATGGCTTTGGAGACGAGTGATGTCGATATTACCATCAACACCATCTGCCCTTCCTACGTCAAGACGCCCCTAGTGGATGCTCAGATTGCCAACCAGGCCAAGACACATGGGATTAGCGAGGAGGAGGTGATCAATAAGATTATGTTGGAGCCTATGCCGAAGAAGGCGTTTATTTCGATGGAGGAGCTGGTGGGGACGACGGTGTTTTTGTCGTCGAACGCCGCGCGGAACATGACGGGGCAGGCGTTGGTGTTGGATGGGGGTTGGACCGTGCGTTAAGATGGGTGATTGAGAAAGAGAGTGGGTGGTGTACATGTAATGGTAATGGTCTGGGAGGTGAGAGGGGGTGGCTGAAGGAGAGAACGGGGTTTTGCGAGAGAGTGCGTCTCGAAGGAATGAACGACAACCAAAGGCGGAGGACACAATATCCATTTACCAACATAAAGTTCTTCTTTTCAATTGGTCTTTTCTCCGTCCTCCTCTTTATTTCACCTCCCCCTCTTCCTAATCACACGCAATCTTCGAATCAAACGAACTCAACACCACCCATAAAGCCTGCAACGGCGTAAAAGGCCACCGGACATCCATCGTAAAATCATGCTTCCCCACCCTTCCAAACTGCAACATCACCGTCTCATGGTCCTCCGGGTCAATCAACTGAAAATTCTTCACCGATGCCATTGTCACCCTCCCCATAAAATTCAAAACATACGCCCCCACCTGATCATTCCACCTCGGGGGCTTATTAATAAAATGGTGAAGCTTCGCCGTATCTCCCCTCCTAACCCTCTCCAACATCGCGTCCTGGTCCGCCAAATCCTCCTCTTCCTTCCAATCCACCACTCGATCATCGACCTTGCTCACACGTGGCAAAAATGCTTGCATTTTCCTAGGTCCTCGCGCGCCTAACACATTGGCAGCGTACACCACCACCCCCAATTCCTCCCTTGGCGTGCCTACATTCAACGGCCCACTGCTTAACCCTAGCATCCCCGCGCCATTCGCGCTCTTACTACTACTGCTGCTGCTGCTCCCGCGGCCAAAGAGCTGGAATTCCGTCCCCACAAAATTTGCACGGAGCTTCCCCAGGTAATCCGGGCTTTCCTTGACAAAATCTCGATCGTTGAGTGTAACATGGTAATTAGACGTCTTGTTGTTCGCTTGCTTCTTGGCGGCCATGAGGAAATGATCCCCTTGGCGTGTATAGAGGTAGTATTCGGGATAAAGCTTGCCGGCCCCGGTCTTGCGGCGCTTGATGTAACAGTGCATGGCGCCAGCGGTACGAGGCAGGGGGTGAGTGACGAAGCGATGGACATCCGCACGGGTGGCTAGGAGAGTAGTCAGATCCAGGGGTTGTCGGAAGGAATCGGACGATTGCAAAGCGAACGCGGCGCTGACGGAGATGCTGTCATCAACGCCACTGTCGTCATCGTTTTTGTAGGAGAGGGAGGAGGGGAGGGAGGTCTTGTTATTGCCCGCGGGGCCTTCGTCGTCGTCTGCCTCGGAATCGGAGGACTCGTTCTCGTCGTTGACGCTGGGTGATGGCAAGGCTGGTGGTGCCCTTGGAGGCTTGGGAGAGGATTTGGGAGGGGTGGCTTCCTTCTTGTCGTCAAAAAATGAGGAAGAGGGCATGTTGGTCCGGTAGGAATGGATGCGCCTTGAGGCCGAGGTGGGGGGCGGTCCTTGGGGCATGGGCACCACGCGCTTGCTTTGCTTGGCAGGATTTTGGTTCGCTTTGTTTTCATCCTCTTCGGTTTGGGGCGTGGAGAATTGCTTGATGCCCGGCGTGTGGTAGGCTGAAGCCGCCGCCGAAGAGGAAGACGAGCTCGGGTCTTCGACGGAACGCACCGCCTCTGCCCGCATGCCTTCCTGTCGACGCCGCAGCATGACTTCCCGCTGCTGCGCGAGAATGCGTGCTTTGGTCTCGCTGTTTTCATTGCTGTTGCTTTCTGGGAAGGCGAGTGAGAGCGTGGTAGGCGTGGACGTGGTGGGCAAGGCAGGAGAGGCGGCGGCACTATTCGGGGGGTGAAAAGTGTTGTTGCCCGAGGAAGGCGCAGGTGGCGGAGAAGGGGGTGTGACGTCGTCGACGTCGTGTTGCTGGTCAGCCATAGCTGCTGTATGCGTGGTGCTGGTGGGTAAAAGGAGGAGATTAAGACGTGAAAAGGAGAGGATTCAGACGTGAAAAGGCCCAAATGAAAATGAAAAAGTTGGGGTGGTGCATAAAGAGAAACGTGCGGGGGCGGCGAAAGCGGTAACGGATAGAGAGTGCATCGACCCTTTGATTCTTTATCCTAAAAGCTCTCGACACGTCCTCGCACAGAAAAGCACACACACATACGTGCATACGGGAAAACATCATTTTACGATAAGACTACTCCAACTCTTGGTTTGCAGCTTGCGGGCTGACTTTCAGGCAGGTCTTCCGAGAATTCAACCTCCCCACCCTCCCTTCTCCCATCAAGAATAATGTGTCTTGTCTCTCTCTGTTATCCTGTCAATCCAACAAACAACGCACCCACGCATGCAATCTTGTCTTTCGTCTATATCTCCTCCTCCTCTTCTACTACCCATAAGAACCCATTCTATTTCCCTTTCCCCCACCCACCATCCCACCCTCCCACCCTCCCACCCTCCCTCTCTACTTCGTCCTCAACACCCCCGCATTAATCAACTTCTCAATCTTAGCCGCCACCCCCGGGTCACTCATTGCCTTCCGTCCCTCCCTCGGGTTCTCCTGCACGTCCCGCAGCACCTGCTGAATAACAGGATCGGACAAAATAGCCTGAATTTCAGGGTCAGCCATCCCATGCGCCGCCCTTTCCATGTCTGCCTCCTCCGACGAGGACTCCCGAATCTTCATCATCGTCTTCTGCAGCCCCTGCACGCACAAGCTGTTATTCGGCTCAATCTGCATGCCATGCTTATAACTCTCCAACGCCCGATGGTACTCCTTCATGAAAAATTCGATATCCCCCTTCTTGGCCCAAGCCTTGACATACTGAGGGTCAATCGCAATGGCCTTCTCGCACGCCGCCTTCGCCGCAGGGAAATCCATCAACTTCGACAGCGCCGCCGCCAAATTATTATGATACGCCGCGTTGGTCGGGTCCCTCTTGATGGCCTCCTCGTATTCCTTCACAGCATCCGGCCACTGCCCTCCACGGAAAGCCTCATTCCCCCTATCCTTCGCTTCGACCGCCTTCGCCGGGTCAATATACGCCGCCTCCTCCATCTTCTTCCTCTCCACTTCTGTCGTCTTAATCAACCTCTCGACGGTCTTATCAAAATGCTCCATCTGCGCATTCCTAAACGCTTCCACCGCCCCTCCCAAATCCCCCATCTTCACAAGAGCCTTCCCCTTCCTCACCAACGCCTTCCCAACATCAGCATACGGCGCCCTATTACTCCTCCCCACCTGAATCGCCTCCTCACACTGAGCCACCGCCTTGACATACTCCCCCTGCTCGAAAAACACCGCGGCTCTATTAGTCAAAAACGCCATATTCGACGGGTCTTTCTCAATAGCCTCTTCATACGCAGCCAAGGCCTCACTAAACTCTTTCTTAACATAATGCTGATTCCCTCGCTCCTTCGCTTCCAACGCCTCCCGCTTCCGCTTACGCAATTTTTGCTCTGCCTCGGTCACTTCATTGTCCGCAGGTTCGGGGGCCGGGGCAGGGGTTTCCTGCTTGTTGTTGCTGCTGCTGCTGCTCCCGCCACCGTACGCCGACTCCTCCTCCTCGCCCCCCATCCCCCCCGCGCGCATATCAATTCCCGTCAGAAAGCCAAACACCTCCATCACCCGTTTATCCTGCAAAATCGTATTGATCGCACTCGGATCCGTCTGCAACAAATGCATCTTGGCCTTGAAATCCTCGTCCAACAAATACTTGCAAAACACCGGATGCCCCGACAGACGCGCCACGTTCTCCGGCGCAAAAATCGACGCCAGCGGATTCGCCCGGGACTGGCTGCTCCCCTCCTTGGCCTTCTTCACGTCCTCCAACGCCGCGGCGAGCCCATTATCCTCAGGGGCGACCTCTAGGCCTGCCTCGTACGCGGCCTGCGCTTCGTCGTATTGCTTCATGGCGTGGAGGGCCGCGCCCTTGCGGGAGAAGCCCTTGGGCCAGGTGGGGTTTGCTTGGATGCATTGCTCGGCATCTTCCAAGGCTGCCACGGCGTCTCCCTTGGACAAGTAGGCGGCGGAGCGGTTGGAAAAGTAGACGTGTCGGGGGGCGGCGCCTTCGCCCCCGACGGGGAGGCTGGCACTGACTTCGATGGCTTGGGTGTAGGCGGCGATGGCCTCGTCGAATTCCTTGGCTTGCAATGCCTTGTTCCCCGTAGCCTTGTGCGCCTCGGCTTCCGCGGCACTCATTTTGATGAGAGAGTGTGGAGCTGTGCGTTCGCGGTGGGTAGGGGAGGGAGGAGGTGAGAGTGGGTGGAGGGGAGGGGAGGTCTTGGAAATAAGAGAGCGACAGCAACGCCTGCAACCGACACAAGCAAGCACGCCAGCCAGCCATGAAGAGCGGCATGTTTGTGGACGCGTGGTTGTGTGGCCTAGCAAAGGTCGAAAGCACAAAGACAAGCATTTGGGCATAGAGAACTTCCTATTCTCGAAGAACACGGCCTTGAGAGCGAGGTCTTCGTTTCTGTGGACCCGCAGCATCTTCCCCGCCAAGAGATGAGTTATGAATTGCGGCTCGCCCAAACTCCTGGCAAGCACCGCTTTCAGGGTATGGCGGTGCTACGACTCATCATTGGCACATTTACCACGTGGATGGGGTGTCTGGGTGCTTGTTTTTGAATGAAGGCGACGCTGGTCAATGCCATGCCCTCCGAATGATGATGCTCTCCCTTAGGTCCTCACATACGATCAACCCTACCTCGCCCGCGACACCCACACATTACCACAGCGCACACACACAGCGTACAGAGAGAAATGTGTCCACCTGTCCTCCGTTGTGGCGCTGGAGTGCGGGTGCAGCTTGGCGGCTTGCTGGTCTCGGGAGCAACCCCAACAGCGGCATCATCATTATTCCCTAGCTAAGGCCGTCCCTCTCCACCGCCCTACGTGCAACACACCCACACAGGGACGACCAAGGCCACGCCCCACACGAGGATGCAGCACGGCGCCGGCGGCGGAGGGGGGGCGAGCAGCAGCGGTGGTGACAATGCCATGGTCGTGGCTGTTCGCATCCGTCCCCTGTCTCCCAAGGAAGTCCAGGCCGGAGCACAAAAGTGTTGCAAGGTCATCAATGGGAAATACGTGGTCATTGCCAAGGCCGGCATTGCGGGCCGGTACCTGCGGTCGCAACAAGGTGAGGAATTGCCGCAGATGGTGGAGAAATGGAAGAGAAGAGATTCACAGTCAAGACCAACTCACTATTCTCCCTCCACCACACCCTACCCCAAAAGGTTCCTCCAACGAGTACGCCTTCGACGTGGCCTTTGACGCGGACGCCTCCCAAAGCGAAGTCTACGAACACACCGCCAAGCTGCACGTCCCCTCGGTCCTAGATGGGTACAACGTCTCCATCCTTGCCTACGGTGCGACCGGAGCCGGTACGTAAAGGGAGGAGGAAATCAGGAAGGGAGGGAGGGAAGAGAGAGTGCCAAGACAGCCGGTACGTAAAGGGAGGAGGAAATCAGGAACGGAGGGAGGGAAGAGAGAGTGCCAAGACAACCAGAAGGCCACGAAACCCTGCCCAAAGCCCCAAACATAA
>Ga0105053_10011172_pt1 | contig 11055 bp, 13 predicted proteins | sample BON01_FD_78093 | JGI IMG/M metagenome (GOLD analysis project Ga0105053, IMG submission 78093) | Freshwater microbial communities from Lake Bonney liftoff mats and glacier meltwater in Antarctica - BON-01 | ecosystem: Environmental > Aquatic > Freshwater > Ice > Glacier meltwater | place: Lake...
CTCGCAAATCGTGCGCTTCTCGTCATCAGACCAGACCCGCTTCTTCTGCCCTTTCTTCCCCGCCATCACCAACCCCAAGATGTCCGCTATCCATGATGGACACCATCACCCACTCCATCATACAGGCAGGGCAGTCAGACCGGACGGATACGATGAAGCGGAGAGGACGGCAAAATGAATGATACGATAATCGGCGTGGTGAGAACGGCGGTGCGAAAGTCGGCCACGGTAGCGGCGGGATGACCTTGCTGCGGGCGGCGTAAAAGTCGTCCACCTTTGCCCTTTCTGGCGACAGGGAGGGCGGGAGGATTTTCACTATGGATTTGTATCGGAAGGTGCGGCTGGCCTGTGCTGAGGGCATGAGCCAGCGAGAAGCCGCGCGGCATTTCAACGTCTCGCGCGACAGCGTAACCAAGATGATGGCGTTCTCGGTTCCGCCCGGATATCGTCGGACGGCACCGGTCAAACGGCCGAAGCTGGATGCCTTCACCGGGATTATAGACGGTTGGCTGGACGGCGATCGAGAGGTTCATCGCAAGCAACGGCACACGGCGAAGCGGGTGTTCGAGCGGCTTCGCGATGAGCACGGGTTGTAGCGCGACTGCACGATCGTGAAGGATTACATGCGCCAGCGCGAACGGCGCGGCCGCGAGATGTTCGTGCCGCTGGCGCATCCGCCCGGGCACGCCCAGGCCGACTTCGGGGAGGCCGTCGTCATCATAGGCGGCGTCGAGCAAAAGGCGCATTTCTTCGTCATGGACCTGCCGCACAGTGATGCCTGCTTCGTGCGTGCCTATCCCGCAGCGACAGCAGAAGCTTGGGTTGACGGCCACGTCCTTGCCTTCGCGTTTTTCGGCAAGGTGCCCGCGTCGGTCCTATACGACAACGACCGCTGCCTGGATGCGAAGATCCTGCCGGACGGAACGCGTCAGCGGGCAACGCTCTTCAGCGGGTTTCTGTCACATTACCTGTTCCGTGACCTCTACGGCCGTCCCGGCAAAGGCAACGACAAGGGCAATGCCGAGGGCCTGGTTGGCTATTCCCGCCGCAACTTCATGGTGCCGATCCCGCGGTTCGCGACCTGGGACGCCTTCACCACCGATCTGGAGGATCAATGCCACAAGCGACAGGCGGATGTCCTGCGCGGCCAGTCCGAGACGATCGGTCAACGCCTCGGGCGGGATCTGGCAGCGATGTCGGACCTGCCGGCGGCGCCGTTCGATGCCTGCGATCAGGCCACCGGGCGGGTCAGTTCGCAGGCGCTGGTGCGTTACAAGACCAATGATTATTCGGTGCCGGTCGCTTACGGCCACCGCGATGTCTGGATCCGCGGCTATGTCGCCGAGGTGGTCTTCCTCCCGCTTCAGGTCCCACGCGCCGTCGTGCGGACACGAAAACAGTCAAAAATCGAGGTGCCCATCAGACTCAAGGCCGGCGCGATATCATCCAGTATGTGCGCATAGGACAACAAATCCTCGAAATGTTACCCTGCCTCAGGAGCACTGGAAAGGGCCATCAGGGTGCAGCGCGACAATCAAGATGAGAATCCGTATTGCCGCCAATCCACCGGCACCGGCGTCGATGTAATAGCGCGACAAGGCCCGTTGCCGCCGCACGTCAAGCTGGCACGCGGAATTCAGGGCCAGCGGATGGGCCGGAATGACCATGCCGTCGCGAAACGGGCCCAATATCTCTTGCGAAAGCGCGCTGCGGTGCACGGTGATCCCCCTTCAATAGTTGCCGTCGCGCACCTGAAAGCCCGTCGGCTTGCCCAGCCTGGGCATATCGCGCGCTGTCCAGTCGGCGACCCAATCGATCATCCGCGCCAGCGGAACGCCGGGATAGCCCATCAGGCCAAACGCCTCGGCGGCATTGCTGAGCCAGCCCGTAGCGGCCTCTTCCCCGGTGAATTGGACCGGCTTGCCAAGGCGCGCGCCAAACTGCCGGGCGATCCAGCGCACCGGAACCGTCTCGGGGCCGGTCACGTTCGGCGCGCGGGCGGGTGCCGCGCAATGGCGCAGCGCGCGCAGGGCCATCGCGTTGGCATCCCCCTGCCAGATCACGTTGACATGTCCTGACGAGACATTGATCGGCTGGCCCGCCGCAACCCGCACGGCAATATCGCTCAGCACACCATAGCGACAGTCAATCGCATAGTTCAGACGGAACAGCAGGGCCTGGGTGTCGTTCTGCGCGGTTTCCCATTCGATTGCGCGCTCGCGCCCCACACAGCTGTTGGCATATTCGCCCACGGGCGTCAGCGCCACAGCCTCGGTCGCGCCGCCCGACGTGACCGGCACGAACGGATAGACGCAGCCTGTCGAGAACGCCACGAGGCGGCGGCTTTCGAGTGTGGCGCAGATCCGGGCTGGCATCAGTGTGTTGATCGCCCAGGTGCGCGCCGGGCTGTCCGACGCACCGAACTTGTAACCCGCCATCAGAATGACATTGCGCGCCCCCGGCAGGCGTGCCAGCGCGTCCGGATCAAGCAGATCGGCCTTGATCGGCTCGATCCCCTGCGCCCTGAACCTGTCGATCAGCGCGGGGTCGGAATAGCGCGCCACCGCATGGACCGCCTTGTCCGGCGCGGCGCGGCGCGGCATGCGGGTCAGCGTGGGCCCCATCTTGCCGGTGGCGCCGAGGATCAGGATATCGCCGTCAAGCGCGGCCAGATCGGCGATGACCGCCGCATCGGGGCGCGACAGCCGCTCCTCCAGGATCTCGACATCGGCAAAGTGGCCCGGTTCTGTCTGGCTGTGCGTATCGTCCACTGTCCGGCCCTTATACGCCCCGGCCTAACACCATGACGCTATCAACCATATAGTTGATGTTCTTGCGAAGCCTTGCCTGTCAAGGCGCAACCCTCACGCAGCCGGACGGCGTTCAGGGTGAAATCCACGATATGCGCACGCCTTTCCGAAACATACGAAGGGTCAAGCAGATCGCGCTCGAAGACCTGCGACAGCGTGTGACAATTGGCGAAATAGAAAAACGCCATCCCGGCAAACGACAGATAGATGTGCAGCGGGTCGAGACCGCGCCGGAAAACGCCGTCTGCGATACCCCGCTCCAGCGTCGCACCCAACAGTTCGATGATCGGGCGATTCATCTCGCCGACCATCCCGCCCGCGTTCAGATGAATGCCGCCATGGGCATTCTCATCAGCGAGAATACATACGAAATCAGGGTTTTCGGACAGAAAAGCGAAAGAGAACCCGACAAGGCGGCGCATTGCCTCTTCAGCGGGAAGGCGCGACAGATCCAGTTCTTGTTCGAGCCGCCTGATCTCGGCGTAAACGTCGGCAAGAACGGCAGTATAGAGCCCCTCCTTGTTGCCGAAATAGTGATAGAGCATCTGCTTGTTCATACCCGCCCCGCGCGCGATCTCATCCACCCGTGCGCCGGTCAGGCCCCGGGCCGCGAACGCGCGCCGCGCCGCCAGCAAAAGCACCTGACGACTCTTGTCGGCGGCCGACAGAGGGGGAGTGGTGGGCGGGACGTTCTCGGGCATGGGCATCAGCCAAACAGTTGGTAATCATTGACTTCCGTTCACCCTGTCCAAGCCTTGGTGCCAAGCGAGGCCTTGACCGGTTTTGGGCCGGGCCAGGCGAAACCGGACGGTTGGAAGACGTATGATTGGACTTGCATCCCCATACTGCCTGCATCGCAAAGACGACGCATCCTCGGGCCCGCCAAAACCGGGCATCCCACAGACATGAATGTTAAAGCCACCCAACCCCGGCATCCGGGGATCCGGCATTTCGGGATCGGGCAAGCCGGGATCTGGATCGCGCTTGGCGTCGTTGTTCTGGTCGCCGGCACGTTTTTGCCGCAGTTCCGGGATCCGGCCAATCTTGCCAATATCGGGCGGCAGATCGGCGTGCTGGGCATTCTGGCAATCGGCCAGACCTTTGTCATCGCTGCGGGTGCGGTCGATCTGAGTGTTGGGATGCTGGCCGGTCTGGTCGTGGTGCTGACCTGTGCGCTGAGCCCGGAATACCCGCTGCTGCCGGTGCTTGCAGCTATGCTGTGCCTTGGTGCCGGGGTTGGCGTGCTGAACGGGCTGCTGGTCACGCGCCTGCGGCTGAATGCGCTGATCCTGACGTTCGGCATGATGTCGGTGCTGCATGGCGTGATATTCCTGATCACCGACCGCAGCGTCGGGCGCGCGCCGGAGATTCTGCGAACGCTGGCCAATGGCGAGGTGCTGGGCATTCCCTTTGCGGCCATCGTGGTGCTGACGCTGGGCGCGGCGGGGCATATTGCGTTGTCGCGGGGGCGATTCGGGTATCATCTGCTGGCCACAGGTGGAAACGCCGAAAGCGCCCGCCGCGCCGGAATCGCCACCCGGCGTGTGCTGGTCATTGCCTTCGCGATTTCGGGTCTCAGCGCGGCGCTGGCCGGCCTGCTGCTGGCCGGGCGGATCGGCGTTGGCTATCCGCTGGCCGGTTCGGGGCTGGAGCTTGACGCGATCGTGGCGGTCGTGCTGGGCGGCACGGCATTGTCCGGCGGGCGCGGGAGTGTGGCACGTTCCATCGCGGGGGTCGTATTGCTGGCGATGGTGTCGAACCTGCTGAACCTGATGCAGGTGTCGGGCTTTGCGCAAACCGCGCTGAAGGGGATGATCGTGGTTGCCGCCATTCTTCTCAATTAACCCTCGAAGGCCAGAGCGTGAGCGCCCTCGTTTCCCGGCAGGTGACGCGCCTGCTCCTTGATCGCTGGGCCATTGCCCTTGTACTGGCGGCGATCTACTGGGCCGGGCTGGCCCTGTCGCCCACCGCCTTCGGCGACCCGGCCTACTTGCTCAACACCGTGCGCCAGATCGCGCCAGTGGGGATTGCCGCCATCGGCGTGACGATGGTGATGATCCTTGGCGGCGTTGATCTGTCGGTGGGTGCGGTAATTTCGATGACTGTCGTGGTGAGTGCGGCGGTGATGGACGGGTCGGCGCCCAACCTGCCGCTTGCGATTACACAGGCCTGTTGTGCGGGCATGGTCGTCGGTGCGATCAACGGCGTGCTGATCGCGTTCAGCCGGGTTTCGCCCTTCATCCTGACCTTGGGGATGGGGATCGCGGTGATCGGCCTGACCCAGATGCTGACCGGCGGCACCGCGCGCGGCGCGGTATCGCCGGGATTTCGCGAGGTGTTCAACGCCCGGCTCGGCGACGTGCTGCCGGTGCTCGCGCTGGTTCTCGTGGGGTTGGCCGCAGTGGGGCTGGTGATTGAAAAACGCACGCTGTTCGGGCGGCAGCTCTTCCTTCTGGGAAGCAACGGCGAGGCGGCGCGCCTTGCCGGTCTGCCGGTGCGCCCGATCACCATCACCGCCTATACGCTGTCGGGTCTGTTTGCCGCACTGGCCGGTCTTGCGCTGATGGCGCGCTCGGGCGTGTCAGGCACGCAGGCGGGGCAGGGAATGGAATTTCAGGTGCTGGCCGCCGTGGTCGTGGGCGGCACCACGTTCGAAGGCAGGCGCGGCGGCATCACTGGCACAGTGATCGGCGTGCTGGTTCTGGGTCTGGCGTTCAACCTCGTCAAAGTCATTTGCCTGCCCTATCACACCCAGCTTGTCGTAGTGGGGGCGATCATCATCACGGCATCGGCGCTTTACGGATATCTGAACCGCACATTCGATTGACGCAACACTTACCGACGAAAACAGGGAGCAACCAGAATGAAGATCAACCGAAAGCTATTCATGTCATCGTTAGGCGCGCTGGCGGCGGCGGCACTGCTGGCGCTGCCGGCGGCGGCGCAAAACGCCGAGACCGAACGCGAGGTGCAGGCCGACCAGATGGTCGATACCGCGCCCTTCGTCAAAGAGGGGCCTTACCGTATCGGTGTGTCGGCCGGATACCTGTCGAACTCCTGGGGCGTCTTTGCCTTGCAACAGCTGCGCTGGGAGGCCTCAAAGCATAACGACATCGAAGAGATCATCGTCACCGACGCCGCGTTCAACCCGGCCAAGCAGATTTCGGATATAGAGGATCTGCTGCGTCAGGATATCGACCTGCTGATCTATTGGCCGGTCGATGATGCGTCGGTCGAAACGGTTCTTGCCCGCGCCATTGCCGACGGTGTGCCGACGGTGCAGGCTGGTGGCGGCTTTACCGCCGCAGACAGCACGGTTGCCAATGCCTATATCAGCCAGTGGAAGCTGGGCGGAATGGTCGCGCGCCAACTGGTCAAAGATATGGACGGCACAGGCAGGATCGTCGCAATGCTGCCGATCGCCGGCACTGTCGCCGCCGTCGAACAACTGGGCGCGCTGCAAGAGGTGATCGCCGAACATCCCGGCATCGAACTGGCCGCAGTCGAGTATGGCGACTGGAACCGCGCCAAGGCCAAGCAGATCACCGAAAACCTTCTGCAACGATTCCCGCGCATCGACGGGGTGTTTTCACCCGCCGGGCAGATGTCGATCGGCATGGCCGAAGCATTCGACGAGGCCGGCCGGTTGGGCGACGTCACATTTTCACCCGGCGACGAATTCAACGGCTGGCTGAAATGGGTCGCCGTACACGGGTAGGGCGGCGCGGTCACCTTTCCGACAAAGGCAGGCAGCGTTGCGTTGCAGGTCGGGCTGGACATCCTCAAAGGCAATGAGGTGCGTCGTGGTCTTGCCGTGGCGTCCGAGTATATTGCGCCCCAAGACATCGCCGGTCTGGTCAACCCGGATGCCCCCGACGACTGGTGGGCCACCGACTTGCCGGCCGAGTTCCTTCCGCAACAGTAGGAAAAACCAAAGCAATGCCGCTGCTGGAGGCATACAGGCTATCGCGGCATTACAACGGTGTCGCCGCGCTCGCCTCGGTCGATTTTTCGGCCGAGGCGGGCGAAATCCATGCCCTTGTCGGCGCCAATGGCGCCGGCAAATCCACCTTGATGACCATCATCGCCGGGGCCACTGTGCCCAGCAGCGGAACCATCTCTCTCGACGGCAGGATCCTGCGCCCTGGCGGTCCCGCCGCAGCACAGGCGCAAGGGATCGCGACGGTCTATCAGGAATTCAGCCTGGTGGCGCACCTCTCGGTTGCGCGCAACGTTTATCTCGGGCGCGAGCCGCTCACCCGCTTCGGGCTGGTTGACCGCGCGCGGCTGATGTCCGAAACGCGGGGGCTGCTGGACCGCTTTGCCATCACGCTCGATCCGTCTGCCGAGGTCAGATCGCTCAGCGTCGCGCAGCAGCAGATGGTTGAAATCGCGCGCGCCCTGTCGCAACCGGCGCGCGTTCTCATCCTGGATGAGCCGACGGCGGTGCTGTCGCTGGCCGAACAGGAAAACCTTTTCGGCATCATGCGCCGCCTGCGGGCCGACGGGCTGCTGGTGCTGTATGTCTCACACCGCCTGGACGAGGTGCTGTCGATCGCGGACCGGGTCACGGCACTGCGCGACGGGCGTCTTGTCGGCACGCGTCAGGCAGCGGGTCTGACAATTGGCGATCTGGTGCAGATGATGATCCGGCGCGAGGCCCCTGCCCCGCCACCGCCCGGCGTTGAATCCGATCTGCCGGGCCGCTTTGCCATCGCCTACACCACGCAGCACGGGCAGCAGACGCTGGCAGTGCGCGCGGGCGAAGTTGTCGGTCTCGCCGGGCTGGTCGGCGCTGGGCGCACAACCTTCGGACGCGCCATCGCCGGACTGGGCCGCCCCGGGGCGGCGGCCACGATCACGCTTGATGACAGACGTCTGCCCAACACAACCCCCCGGCAGGCAATGCGCGCAGGCATCGCCAATCTTACCGAAGACCGCAAGAAAGACGGCCTTTTCGCCGGGCTGGACATTGTTGCGAACGCGACTGCGGCGGCCCTTCCCCGAATGGCGCGCGCCGGTTTCAGACGCCCCCGTACCGAGACCGCGCGCGCCGCAGCCATGCTGGAGCGGCTGTATCTGGTCGCCGCCCGACTCGACATGCCGATCTCTCAGTTGAGTGGCGGCAACCAGCAAAAGGTAGTGCTGGCACGGGCGCTGATGACCGGACCCCGCCTGTTGATCTGCGATGAACCGACGCGCGGCGTGGATGTCGCAGCCAAGGCCGAAATCCACCGGATCATCCGCGACCTTGCCGCGGACGGCGCGGCCGTTCTGGTGATTTCATCCGAGATCGAGGAATTGCAGGCGCTGGCGCACCGCATCGTCGTCATGCGCGATCGCCGCTTCGTCGCCGAAATGCCCTCGGCTGAAGTGCGCCCGCAGGATATACTGATCGCCGCCTCGGGCGGCCCGGGTGAAAGGGAAACCCCATGACCGCCAAAGCAAACGCCCCGCACATCGCCGCGATCCAGATGCGTCCCACAAGCGGCGACATCAGCGGAAATCTCGACCGGATCGAAGCCTGGGTGCGCATCGCCGCTGCCGCCGGTGCCGACCTTGCCATCCTGCCCGAAAATGCCGTCACCGGTTATTTCATCGCGGGCCGGTTGGACGAACTGGCACAACCCGAGGACGGCCCCGCCGGTCTGCGCCTCGGCCGACTGGCAAGGGACTGCAACCTGCATCTGGCCGTCGGGACCGCGCTCGCTGATGGCGGCAGGTTCTACGATGCGCAGTTGTTCTTCGGGCCGGACGGCAGCCTGCTTGCGACCTATCGCAAGGCGCATCTCTTTTCGGCAGAGCGGGAATGGTACGACGCAGGCGATACCCCGGTTGTCGTGGATACCGCAATCGGCCGGATCGGTCTGACGATCTGCTATGATCTGATGTTTCCCGAATACATCCGCCGGTTGACCGACATGGGCGCCGACCTGATCGTCAACAGCACCAACTGGATTGCCGATGCGTTTCAACGCGACGTCTGGGGCTGGAATGGCACATCGGTAGAGGCTCTGGCGCGCACGCGGGCCTTGGAGAACGGCGTCTGGCTGGCCATGGCGGACTGTATCGGCCCCGAAGCCGGTTTCGACTCCCTGGGCCATTCGTGCATTGTCGCGCCCTCCGGCAGGCTGCTGGCCTCGGCTGGTACCGCCGAGGGAATAGCCCACGCTGCGATCCTGTACCACGGCACCGATCTGTCGCGTTGGCGCGCCATAGCCACCTACAGGTCGGACCGGCGGCCCAATCTCTATTCCTGATGCCGTTGACAAAGGATTATGTGCGGGAGCGCGAGCGACACGGCGCGAGATATTCGAGAAACGCGCGAAAGTTTGTGATGCCCTGAGGGGCAGCATATCATGGCGGTGTTCAGACGCCGTCGATTCTCTGCTGAGAAAAGGATATGCCACATGTCAAAGTTTACTATCACCCAACTGCCCGATCCATCGGGATTTAGGAGTTATGCCCAAAAGTTGGTGATGGCGTGATCAGGCGGCAGCTTGAAGTTGCTTGATCCCGTCCTTGAAAGCAATCCCCTGGATCACTTCGGGCAGACGGTTTGGCCCTGAGATCTTCCTCCACTTTTTCTTGGCGGACATCATCAACCTGAAGACCATGGCGAGGGCGGTCTTTCGGTTCAGGCACCCTTTGGTTTTGCGTGTACGATTGCGGACCGTGGCAAAGACGCTTTCGATCGGGGTGAAGGGCGTCTCGGAAACACGCCAGAGGCGTGTTTCAGCCCTGAACGGGCGGAGCCCCGGACGGGTTCGGATGTGTTTCCAATGCTCGGCCGGGAAGTCGTAGAAGGTCAGCAACACGTCGCGGTCCTTGACCAACTTGGCCACCGCGCGCTCGTATTTCACGCCGTAGGTTTCCACGAAGAGATCGAAGGCCGCGTTGGCCTCCTTCTTGGTTTCTGCCATCTGTTACCCGGCAGGGCATGCTTGCATGCCCGAGAGGGCAGATGTCCTGCAGACCGGACTTCGCCTTTTCGTGCAGCGACTTTGGCATTGCGCCAAGGACATTGGCGGTCTTGTGGACCCAGCACCCCTGCTCACGCGTGGTAGGGAAGACATCCCGCAGCGCCGTCCAGAACCCGAGCGCACCGTCCATTGCCCGGCAGGCGATGCATGCATCGCCGAGAGGGGCCGGTAGCCAACTCCGGCGGCACCGTGAGGCCGCGTTTCTTCAGCCCATTCAGCAGGTCCCGCCAGCTGTCCGCGTTCTCCCGGAACCCGTCCATGATCGCCAGAACGTCCTTCTCTCCATATTCGTCAGCACCGATAATCACCAACATACATTGACGATCTCCGTCCAGACGCGGTGTGAAGTAGACCCCGTCTATTACCCGGCAGGCGCATGCAAGGCATGCTGCCGAGAGGGCGCCCAGATGTAGACGTAGCGCTTGCCCGACAGGTCGCGCTTGTTCCAGGTCTGGAACTCGTCCCACCACGTCGCCTTCAGCCGTGTGATCGTCGAAGCCGACAGCCCCTCGGCATCCGGCCCCAGAAGTGCTGCCAGCGCCTCACTGAAGTCACCCGTTGAGATACCCTTCAGGTAAAGCCAGGGCAGTCATTCCTCGACCGACTTCGCCTTGCGCAGGTAGGGCGGAACCAGCGAGGACCGGAACCTGATCTTGCTGCCATCCTCGTTTGCACCACGGTCACGCACGCGCGGCACCTGCACAGGCACCGTGCCGATCCCGGTCATCACTTCGCGCTCCGGTAGCGGTGTTTGCCAAAGGAGTTGTCCGCCGATTTCATGCGGCGTCTCTGATTTCAGGGGCGCTGGTTTCGGTTTCCGGATTGAGCCAGACGGGTCCGGCGGGTCGCCAGTTGCGGGTTTTTCCTGACCAGCGTTCCGGGTTTTGCGCACGTGCATTTGCATAGATAGAGACTGGCGCGGTTTGCGAGTGTCGCGCGATCATGGCCAGCGTGGCGCGCGTTCGGCGTGACGAAGCGGATGGCGCTGTGCAGATGCGCGTCGTTATACCGATTTGCGAAGGATTTCACCCAAGCCTGAGCATCTGTTTTCGTGGCAAAACCCTTGGTCGGCCAGTCCGGTCGGTATTTGCAGGTTCGGAACAGAGCCTCCGAGAAGGGATTATCGTTGCTGACGCGCGGACGGCTGTAGGAGGCCGTGATGCCCAGTTTCTCCATCGTCACCCTCATCGTGGCGCCCTTCATTGGGCTGCCCCCGTTGGAATGTTGGGGTCGGCGTGAAGCACCAAAGGACGCGCGATGCA